>Ga0075420_100000874_pt1 | contig 24861 bp, 22 predicted proteins | sample SoiMetdeltSBSDD4_FD_75296 | JGI IMG/M metagenome (GOLD analysis project Ga0075420, IMG submission 75296) | Bulk soil microbial communities from a Populus tree surrounding site in Tennessee, USA - Soil MetaG P. deltoides SBSDD4 | ecosystem: Environmental > Terrestrial > Soil > Tree plantation...
CTCCGGGGGATGGGGGGTCGCAGCGAGCCCCCACGTCGAACGAGCAGCGGCGACAGGCGAGCCATGCGCGCGGACGCGAGACACGACGCGGCGCCAGCCCGCCCCCGCCCGCCTCACGACGCGCGGGGAAGGCGTCAGTCGCGCGTGGGGAGCGCGACGGTCGCGCGGCCCGTCACGACCTTCTCGCCGCGCTGATTCTCAGCCCAAACCTCGACGTCAACGAGGTTCACGTCATCCTTGCTGGACTTACCGAGCACACGCCCGCGGCAGGTGACCACGTCTTTCAATCGCACGATCGCCGCGAAGCGGACGCCGAACTTGCGGACGGCGGCGGGCCCGGCCCAATCGGTGAGCGCCTGGCCCACGAAGCCCATCGACAGCATGCCGTGGGCGAAGACGCCGCCCATGCCGGCCGCCTTCGCGAACTCGTCGTCCTGGTGGATCGGGTTGAAGTCGCCGGAGGCGCCGGCGTAGCGGGTGAGCTGGATCTGCTGGATCGGGCCCTTCACGACCGGCGGGAGCTCGTCGCCGACCTTGACGTCGTCGAAGTAGACCTTGGCGTACTTCACAGGCGCACCACCGTGATGTGCCGGATGTTGGCGACGATCTCGTTCGTCGCGTCGGTGACGACCGTCTCGCGCTTGACGAAGGCCATGGGGCCGCTGCGGCCGGTCTTCTCGTAGACGTCGACCACACGCGAGCGGCACGTGAAGGTCTCGCCGGGGCGGATCGGGCGGAAGACCTCGAACTCCTGCTCGCCGTGGAGCACGCGGGAGATGTCGGTCCCCAGGTCCTTCAGGAAGGTCGCGCTGTCGGCGCCGTCGCGGAACGTCGTCAGGAACGTCGGCGGCGCGATGATGTCGCCCCACTCCGAGGCCTGGCCGACCCGGTCGTCCAGGTAGGCCGGGTTCGCATCCCCGATGGCCCGCGCGAACTCCTTGATGCGCCCCCGCTCGACGGTGAGGACGAACGGCGGGGACTCCTTGCCGATCACGCCCTTGTTGATCTGGGTTGGCATGAGCCGGGTTTTACCGCGGGAAGAAGAGGAATTGCAAGCCCATGATCAGCAGCAGCGACTCGATGACCGCGAGGAACACGCGGTCGCTCATGCGGTCGAGCAGACGCCGGCCGATCCACGAGCCGGCGAACATGACGACGCCCAGCACGACCCCGATGGTCACGACCTCCCACGTGAGCAGCTTGTGGCGTGAGAGGACGGCCCCGCGGGTGACGTGCATGGAGAAGGCGCAGACGGCCTCGGTCGCGATGTACGCGCCCCGCCGGAGCCCGTAGGCGAGGTAGAACGGCGTCAGGGCGGCGCCGATGGCGACGACCGTGGACGAGAGCAGGCCGAAGAACACGCCGATGAACGGGAAGTGCGCCAGGCGGACGCGCCAGTGCCCCATCGACAGCACGCGGCGCAGGGGTACCGAGGCCAGCAGGAAGCCCCCGATCACCCGGCTCAGCGCGTCGCTCGAGGCGGCGACGAAGAACGTGGTGCCGAGCGCCGTCGCCGGGATCGCGCCGAGCAGGAAGCGGCCGACGACCTGGCGGTCGGTCTCGCCGCGGCTCCACCACAGCCGCGAGATGTTGCCGAGCAGCATGGTGATCGTGAGCACGGGCACCGCCATGCGGATCCCCAGCGTCCAGGCCGTCACCGGCAGCAGGATGACGGCCGCGCCGAACCCGGCCACGCCGCCGACGATGGAGCCGACGAAGGCGGTGCCGACGAGGATCATCCACGAGAGGGGATCGGGCATGCCGTGCCATCATACGGCCGAATGATTCGCTGGATCGCCGCGGGCGGCGCCTTCGTGGTCTCGCTCGACTCCATCATGAACGTCGCGTTCCCGGCCATCGCGGCCGCCTTCGGTGCGCCCCCCGAGCAGATGCGCTGGGTCATCATCGGCTACGTCGGCACCTATGCGCTCACGGCCTTCGTCGGCGGCGCGCTCGCCGACCGGATCGGCCACGGGCGCGTCTTCCGGGCCGGGCTCGCGCTCAGCGCCGTCGCCTTCGTCGTGGCGGGGCTCGCGCCGACCTTCGGGTGGCTGCTGCTGGGCCGCGTGCTGCAGGGCCTGGGCGGCGGCTGCGTGTACGGCACCGCGCCCGGCCTGGTCACGCTCGCGGCGGCGCCGGCCGCGCGCGGTCGTGCGCTCGGCTTCCTCGGCGCCGCGATGGGGCTCGGGCTCAGCGTGGGGCCGCTGGCCTCCGGCGTGCTGGTCGACGCCGTCGGTTGGCGCGCGATCTTCCACGTGCGGGTGCCGCTCGCCGTCCTCGCCTTCGTCGCCGCGCTGCTCGCGCTCCCCCCGGCCTCGGCGCCGCGAGCGCCCAAGCTCGTCGCCGCCGCGGACCTGATCCGCCCGCCCGTGCTCGCGGCCTGCGCGCTCGCGTTCGTGGCCAACGCGGCGATCTTCTCCATCTGGCTGCTCGCGCCGTTCTACCTGGTCGCCGCGCGCGGTCTCGACGCGACCGCGGCGGGCGTGCTCTTCATGCTCACCCCGCTCGGCACCACCCTGGCCGCGCCGCCGGCCGGACGCCTGGCCGATCGCATCGGTCCTGGCGTCCTCGTCGCGGGCGGCCTCGCGCTCGAGGCGCTGGGCCTCCTCCTGCTGAGCCGCGCCGATGCCGGGACTCCGATCGCGATGCTGGCGGTGGCGTTCTTCGGGGCCGGCCTCGGGCTCGGGCTGTTCCAGGTGCCGAACATGGCGGTGATCATGACGGCGTTCCCGTCCGCGCAGCAGGGCGCGGCGGGCGGTCTCGCCTTCCTCGCCCGCACGCTCGGCACCGTGGCCGGCGTGGCCGTGCTCGCGCAGATCTTCGGCGCGCGGCGCGTCGCCGTCGGCCTCGGCCCAGCCGCGACCGAGGGCTTCCTGGTCGCCGCCCTCGCGGTGGGCGTCGGGGCCGTGGCGGCGGCGCTCCGCGGCCGGCGGACGGCCCGCGGGGAGCGCTATACTCCGGGGCCATGAGAGTTCTGAGCCCGCTCGGCGTCACGCCCGACACCCTCAAGCCGCTCGCCCCGCGCCCGGCCAGTCTGAACGGGCTGCGCCTCGGCGTGCTGGACAACTCCAAGCCCAACGCCGACGTGCTCCTGCTGCGCGTCGCCGAGCTGCTCGCCGCGCGCGCGGAGGGCGTCACGATCCGGACGTGGACGAAGCCGGGCTCCTCGCGCCCGGCGACGATGATCGACGAGATCGCCTCGTCGGTCGACGTGCTGCTGACCGCCTCCGCCGATTGAGGATCGTGCACGTCGTGGAGTATCCACGACGCCGCGGAAGTGGAGGCGAGGGGTGTCCCCGCCGTCGTGCTGGGCACCGACGCGTTCCTCTCGCTGGCGCGCGCCCAGGCCGCCAAGAAGGGGATGCCGCACCTGCCGGTGTCGCTCGTCACGCACCCGATCGGCGGCGTCGATCCGGCGACCGTGCGGCGAAGGGCGGACGCGATCGTCGACGAGGTGCTGGCCGGGCTCACGCGTGACCCGGCCCCACCGGCCCGGCCGACGGCGTCCGTCGGCGCCGCGCTCGTCGAGGCGCCCGACGACCTCGACGCGCTGCAGACGTGGGCCATGGACGCGCGCTGGTCGGACGGCCTGCCCGTGCTGCCGCCCACGCCCGCGCGGGTGAACCGGGTGCTGGGCGCGCGCGCCGCGCACCGACACGAGGTGATCGCCACGCTGGCACCGCTCGACGGCGCCGCCACGCTGGAGGCGATGGCCATCAACGCCGCGCTGGCCGGCGCCGGCCCGGAGCACCTGCCCGTCATCGTGGCCGCGGTGCGGGCCATCGCCGACCCGCGGTTCAACCTCAACGCGGTCCAGACGACGACGCACCCGTGCACGCCGCTGCTCATCGTCAACGGCCCGATCGCCGGGCGGCTCGGCATCAGCGGCGGCCCCAACGCGCTGGGGAACGGCCATCGCGCGAACGCCGTGATCGGGCGCGCGGTACGCCTGGTGATGCAGAACGTGGGCGGCGCCCGGCCCGGGCTCGAGGACCGGGCCACGCTCGGGCATCCGGGGAAGTTCAGCTACTGCCTGGCCGAGAACGACGCGGTCTCGCCGTGGCCACCGCTGCACGTGGAGCGCGGATTTCCGGCCGCGTCGAGCACCGTCACCGCCTGCGGGGCTGAGGCGCCGCACAACGTGAACGACCACGGCTCGACGACGCCCGAGGGTCTGCTGCTGGCCGTGGCCGGCACCGCGGCCACCACCGGGAGCAACAACATCTACCTGGCCGGCGAGCCGCTCGTCATCCTCGGGCCCGAGCACGCCCAGACGCTGGCGTCCACCGGCTGGACGAAGGCCGAGGTGAAGCGCCGGCTGTGGGAGATGGTCCGCATCCGGTTGGACCGCTTCAGCGCGGAGAACCTCGCCCGCTTCGCGACGATCGACCCCGCCCGCTTCGCCAACCAGCCGGCCGACGCCGAGGTGCACTGGTGCCTCGCGCCGGAGGACCTCGTGGTCATCGTCGCCGGGGGCCCCGGCAAGCACTCCTCGGTGGTGCCCACCTTCGGGGCCACCCGCTCGATGACGGTGCCGATCGAGGAGTAGCGTGGCGCTTCCGCTGGTCCTGCTGCCTGCGATGCTGTGTGACGCCGAGCTGTATCGGGAGCAGACCGAGCGCCTCGGCGGCGCCTCGATCTTCCCGGTGGCCGAGACCAGCCTGGAGACCGCGGCGCAGTCCATCCTGCGCCAGGCGCCGCCTCGCTTCGCGCTGGCCGGCACGTCCGCCGGCGGCAACCTGGCGCTGGAGATCCTGGCCCAGGCGCCGGAGCGCGTCGCCGGCCTGTGGCTCATGGGCGCCAATCCCGGCCTCAGCGCCGACCCGGCCGGCGCCCGCCGGATGAACGAGCGGGTGCGTGCCGGAGCGTTCGACGCCGTCATCGACGAGCTCGAGGCGCGGGCCGTTCACGCGAGCGGGCCACGCGGCCCGGAGGCCGCCGCCACGTTCCGCCGCATGGCGCACCGGGCGGGACCCGAGCGGTTCGTGCGCCAGAACGACGCGATGATCACCCGCCACGATCGCTGGAGCGCACTGGACCGGCTTCAGGCTCCGACGCTGCTCCTGTGGGGCCGCCACGATCAGTTCGCCAGTGTGGACCGGGCGCAGGAGATCGCGAGTCGCGTGCCCGGCGCGCGGCTGATCGTCCTGGACGATTGCGGCCACCTGCCGACGCTCGAGCAGCCGGAGGCCAGCACCGCCGCCGCGCGCGAGTGGCTGACGTCGATCGCGTAGCCGGCGTCGAGGCGCCGTGACCCTCGACGACTTCGAGGCCGGCGAGGTCGACACGGGCGAGACCACGATCTTCGTGCGTCGGGCCGGCTCCGGGGCGCCGGTGCTCCTGCTGCACGGGTTTCCGCAGACGCACCTCATGTGGCGCGAGGTCGCGCCGGCGCTCGTCCGCGACGTCACGGTCGTGTGCGCCGACCTTCGTGGGTACGGCCGCAGCGGGTGCCCGGCCTCCGCCCCGGACCATGCACCGTACGCCAAGCGGGCGATGGCGCGGGACATGGTGATCGTCATGGAGCGGCTCGGGTTCCGTCGCTTCTCGGTCGCCGGCCACGACCGCGGTGGGCGCGTCGCCTACCGCCTGGCCCTCGACCATCCGGACCGGGTCGACCGGCTCGCCGTGCTCGACGTCGTGCCGACGGAGACCGTGTGGGACCGCGCCGACGCGAGGTTCGCGCTGGGCTTCTGGCCGTGGTCGCTCTTGGCCCAGCCGGAGCCGCTCCCGGAACGCGTGCTCGCGGCGGCGGCCGAGGCCATCGTCGACAGCGCGCTCGACGGGTGGGGCTCGCCGCCGGCGGTGTTTCCCTCCCAGGTGCGAGCGGCGTACGTGCAGGCCCTGCGCGACACGGCCCACGCTCACGCCATCTGCGAGGAGTACCGGGCCGCCGCGACGCTCGATCGCGAGCACGACCGGACGGATCGCGCGAACGGCCGGCGCATCGTCTGCCCGCTGCTGGTGCTCTGGAGTGCCGACGGCGCCCTCGGCACCTGGTATCGCGACGCGGGCGGACCGATGCCGCTGTGGCGCGCGTGGGGCGACGACGTTCGAGGCGGGCCGCTCGAGGCCGGCCACTTCTTTCCGGAGGAGGCTCCGGAGCAGACGACCGAGGCGCTGCGCCGCTTCCTGCTAGCGGAGCGGTAGGACGACCGCCAGGCCCCGGCTGCGGAGCGCGTCGTCGACGGCGACGCGGCGGCGGTCGGCGGCGCGCCGCTCGACCGCGGGGATGTTCTCGGGGCGCGGCTCGCCGTGGCGGCGATCGAGCACGACCTGGACGTTGGGGTCGCCGGCGAACTTCTGGCGCAGGTACTCGTAGAGGTTCACGTTCGGGCGCGCGACGATCACCAGGTGGCCGAGGGCCCGCAGCTCGGGCTCGGTGCGATCCAGCCAGCTGCGCATCCCGAGATCGGAGAACAGCACCACGGCCGTGGCCAGGTGCGCCTCGGCCTCTTCCGCCTGGCCGCCGCGCCGCATGAACTGGCCGAGCCCCAGGTGCGCGCGCGCCAGGAGCGGGCGGAGCCCGAGCTCCTCGGCGAGGGCGATCGCGGCGGCGAAGTGCTCGGTGGCCGCCGCCGCGTTGGCCTGGCCGTGGCTGGCGGCGACCTCGCCGAGCAGCCGGAGGGCGGCGGCCTCGTGGCCGCGCTCACCGTGGGCGCGCGCCAGTGCGAGCGCCTGCTCACCGGCTTCGGCGGCCCGGGCGGCGTCGCCGGTGATCAGGAGGCCCTCGCCGAGAAGGGTCACCCACCGCGCCAGGTAGGCCTTGACGCCGAGCTCGCCGGAGAGCCGTACGCCCTCGTGGAGCAGGGACAGGCCGTCGTCCTTGCGATCGAGCGTGACCATGCACTGGCCGAGCATCGCGGCCGGGATCGCTTGCCAGACCGTGAGCTGGCCGTCCCGACAGATCGACAGCGCACGGGCCAGCGGCCCCACCGCGCGCTCGAGCTGGCCGCGCAGCACGCCGACCTGTCCGGCCATCGTGAGCGCGATCGCCTCGCTGTAGGGATGGTGCCGGGCCTCGGCCTCGCTCCGGGCGCGATCGGCCCACATCTCCGCGCCCTCGAAGTCGCCGAGGTCGGCCAGCGCGAAGGCGAGCCACGCGCAGGTGGCGACGTAGGCGGTGATGGCGTTGGCGCTCGGATCGCGGGCCACGTCGGCGGCCAGCGCCTCGGCGTTCTCGTGCAGCGCGCGCACGGCGTCGCGACCCCGGCCGAGCGCGTGGTAGGCGTGGCCCATGTAGCGGCGGGCGATCGAGACGAGCACGTGATCGCCGAGCCGCCCGGCGATGGCCAGGCAACGCTCGCCGTACTCGAGCGCGCGGGTGGGCTCGCCGCGGAGGTAGTGATAGTTGATCAGGTACGCGTACGCCCGAGCCTGGCGCGCCTCGTCGCCGATCTGGGCGGCCATCGTGGCCGCCTCCTCCGAGAGCCCCTTGATCTCCTCGAGACGGCCGAGCTGCAGCAGCGGCGGCCGCTGGTCGAGGCGCACGTCGATGGCCTGCACGAAGGTCTCGCGGCTCTCGGGCAGGTGGCCGAGCGCCGTGAGCGCCTGCTCGAGGAAGGTCACCGCCTCGCGGTTGGCGGAGCGCGCGGCGGCCTTGTCGGCCGCCTCCTGCAGGTAGCCGACCGCCTCGAACCACAGCTCCGCGCCCAGGGCGTGGTGGGCCAGGCGCTCGACGTACTCGGTACGGCGATCCGGATAGAGCGCCTCCAGGGCATCGACGATGCGCGCGTGCAGTCCGCGGCGCTGCTCCTTGAGCAGCGAGGCGTACACGACGTCGTGCGTGAGACTGTGGCGGAACGAGTAGGACAGGTCGGGGTAGAGGCTGACGGTGCGGAGGAACTGCTTCTCCTCGAGGTCCGCCAGATTCCCCATCAGCTGATCGGGCGGCACCCCCGCGACCGCCTGGAGGAGCGGGAAGGGCAGGTCCTTGCCGATCACCGCGCTGGCCTGCAGGAAGGCCTTGCGGTCGTCGGGCAGCCGATCGACACGTGCGGCGACCACGGCCTGGACGCGATCGGGGATCACCACGCTCGCCAGCGGCTTGGCCAGCCGGTAGGCGCCGGGGACGCCCACCAGCACCTCGTTCTCGATGAGCGTGCGCACGCTCTCCTCCAGGAAGAGCGCGTTGCCGCCGGTGCGCTCGACCAGCAAGCGCGCCACCGGCGCGATCTCGGGCGTGCTGCCGAGCACCTCGTGGAGCAGCGCCTCCGCGTTCCCGGTCGACAGCGGCTCGAGCCGGAGCTCGGCCGCGTAGTCGAGCTCGCGCCACCGCGGCCGGTACTCGGGCCGATAGCTCGCGAGCACCATCACGCGAGCCTCGGCGACCTCGGTCACGATCGCGTCGACGAGCGCCTCGGTCTCGGAGTCGGCCCAGTGCAGGTTCTCGACTACGACCAGCACGCGCCGGCCCGCGGCCTCGCGCTGCACGATGCCCGTGACCGCGGCGAAGATGCGGCGACGGCGCTCCGGCGGCTCCAGCTCCGCCCACTCGCTGTCGTCGGGCGGGATGTTGCACAGCGCGAGAAAAGGAGGGATCGCCCAGTGCAGCTGCGGGTCGAGGGTCAGCGTGCGCTCGGCGACCCGGGCGCGCACGGCGGCGACGTCGTCGTCGGGCTCGATCTGGAAGTACGCCTGCAGCATCGTGGTGACGGGCGCGTAGGGCGTCGGCTTCGTGTAGGACACCGACGGCAGCTCGATGAGCAGCCAGCCCTCGGTCCGGCTGGAGCGCGTGAACTCCCACATCAGGCGTGACTTGCCCACGCCGGCCTCGCCCGACACGCCGACCGCCTGGCCGCGTCCGGCCCGCGCGCGCTCGAGCAGCCCCTCCAGGCGGACCATCTCCGCCTCGCGGCCGAGGAAGCGAGTGAGCGCGGCGGGCGCGGCCTGCAGGCGCGAGGCCGGCGTGGCGCCGCGGAGCTCGTAGACCTCCACCGGCTGGCGCAACCCCTTGATCGGCACCGGCCCGTGCGTGGCGACCTCGATGTAGCGGTCCGCCAGCCGGCGGGTGGCCTCGGTGATGAGCGTGGTGCCGGGCCGGGCGAGCTGCTCCATCCGCGCGGCGAGGTGCGTCGTCTGGCCGACCGCGCTGTACTCCACGTTGAGGTCGGTGCCGATGGCGCGGACGACGACCTCGCCGGAGTTGATGCCGACCCGGATCTGGACGTCGACGCCCTGCCGGCGCCGCAGCTCCTCGGCGTACTGCACCACCGAGCGGTGCATGCGCAGCGCCGCGTAGCAGGCGCGCGTCGCGTGGTCCTCGTGGGCGACGGGCGCGCCGAAGAGGGCCATGATGCCGTCGCCCATCACCTGGTTCACCGTGCCCTCGAACCGATGGACGGCCTCCATGAGCCGCTCGAGCACGCCGTCGAGCAGCGTGCGGACGTCCTCCGGGTCGCGGTCGCCCATGAGCTCGAGCGAGCCCTTGAGGTCGGCGAACAGGACCGTGACCTTCTTGCGCTCGCCGGGCAGGGAGTGGCGCGCGGTCAGGATCTTGCGGGCGAGGTGGCTGGGCGTGTAGGTGTCGGGCGAGGCGAAGCGCCCGTCACCGGCGGCGGCGCCGCCGAGGGCCGTCCCGCACTCGTGGCAGTACTTGTTCCCCGAGGGGTTGACGGTGCCGCAGGCCGCGCACGGGGTCTCCAGGCGGGCCCCACACTCTCCACAGAACTTGGCGCCGGCCGCATTCTCGTGACGGCACCGCGTGCACTGCATTCAGCTGGTCTCCAGCGCGCCGGCGTGGTCCCGCAAGTTCCGACCAGCATAGGGCGCCGGGACTGGAAGGGCAAGCACGGCCGCTGGTTGCGTGGGGTCGGGGCGCGGTGATAGCGTGGCGGCCGGACGCCTGCGACCACGTCAAGGAGGCGGTATGGCTGCCACGCTCACGTCGAAGCGGTTCAGCGTCAAGGACGAGGCCGACGCCATCGAGATGGCGTTCGACAAGGGGTGGTCGGACGGGCTGCCGGTCGTCCCGCCCACCGAGGCCCGCGTGCGGGCGATGCTGGAGGCGGCGCGCCTGGAGCCGGGCCACCAGGTGGGCTTCGTCACCCATCGGGCCGTCTCGATCACGGCCGAGAAGGTCGCGATCAACGCCGTCATGGCCGGCTGCCGGCCGGAGTACATGCCGGTGGTCGTCGCGGCGGTCGAGGGGATCGCCGACTCCCGCTGGAGCTACCACGGGCCGGGGACGTCGACCGGCGGCGCCGGCGTGCTCATGATCGTCAACGGCCCGATCGCGCGCGAGCTCGACATCAACGCCGGCGACAACCTGTTCGGCCCGGGCTGGCGCTCGAACCTCACGATCGGCCGCGCGGTGCGCCTCGTCATGCGCAACGTGTGCGGCTCGCTGCCGGGGCTGCTCGACCGCGGCACGCTCGGCCACCCGGGCAAGCTCTCGTACGTCATCGCCGAGAACGAGGCCGAGAGCTCGTGGACGCCGCTGCACGTGGAGCGGGGGTTCCGCGCCGACCAGAGCGCGGTGACGGTCGTCGCGGCCAACGGCCCCCACCAGTTCTACAACCAGCTCTCGAACACCGCCGAGGGCGTGCTGACGACGGTGGCGGACGACATGCGGATCTCCGGCTCCGTGATGGGCCAGCCCACCTACGTGATCGTCCTCGCCGGCGAGCACATGAAGACGATCGCCGCCGACGGCTGGGACAAGAAGCGGATCCGCCAGTTCCTGTTCGAGAAAACCCACAACTCCCACGCCCACCTGAAGCGCACCGGCCGGATGTCGAACGCGATCGTCGACGGCGACGAGCAGCGGATGCGCCCGCTGGTCGGCTCGCCCGACGACATCCTGGTCGTCGCCGCCGGCGGCCGGGCCGGCGCCTTCTCCTGCTACATCCCGGGCTGGGGCAGCGCGAAGAGCTCGCAGGCGGTCACCAAGGAGATCAAGCGATGATGGAGATCCTCGACCCGACCACGGAGGCGGCGACGCAGACCATCGCGTACGTGCCCCGGCCGACGGCGCTGCAGGGCAAGCGCGTCGCGCTGATCGAGAACACGAAGTTCAACTCCGACCGGCTGCTGGAGAAGATCGGCGACATCCTCAAGGCCGAGTACGGCGTCGCCGAGTGGCGGATGTACCACAAGCACAACGCCAGCGTGCCGGCCCACGCCGAGATCATCGAGGAGGTCAAGAAGTCGGCGGACGTCATGGTCGCCGGCATCGGTGATTGAGGGTCGTGCTCGTCGGGCAGTGTGCTCGACGGAATCCTGCTGGAGAAGCACGGGGTGCCCTCGGCCTCGATCATCACCGACGTGTTCCAGGCGACCGGTCGCGCGATGGCGGAGCAGTGGGGGCAGCCGAACTACCGGTACCTCGCGATGCCGCACCCCATCGCTAACCTCACCGAAGCGGAGCTTGACCGACGCGCGCGCGAGATCGTGCCAGACATCGTGAAGCTGCTGCTGACCGGGCAGGAGTAGACGCCGGGGCCGCCTATACGCCCCCGTGGTGGGGCCGCAACCGCCACGTCCAGACCCTCTGGGCGGTGGCGCGGCGGCACCGCCTCGGGGGCGTGCGGCGGGAGCGCTTCGACACCCCCGACGGCGACTTCGTCGACGTCGACTGGTTCGGCGGCGCCCCGGCGGCGCCGCTCCTGCTGGTCCTCCACGGCCTCGAGGGAACGATCCGCTCCCACTACGTCGGCGGGCTGTTCCGGCTGGCCGCCGCCCGCGGCTGGCGGGCCGGCGTCGTGTACTTCCGATCCTGCAGCGGTGAGCTGAACCGCCTGCCGCGCTTCTATCACTCCGGCGAGACCGGCGATTTCGACTTCGTGCTCCGCACCCTCACCGAGCGCGAGCCGACGCTGCGAGTCGGCGCCGTCGGCATCTCGATCGGCGGCAACGTGCTCCTCAAGTGGCTGGGCGAGCAGGGCGACGGGGCGCCGAAGGCGCTGGTGGGGGCTGCGGCCATCTCGGTGCCCTTCGACCTCGAGGCCTGCGCGCGCGTCATGGATCGGGGGCTGCCGAATTGGCTCTACACGACGAGCTTCATGCGCTCGTTCCGCGTGAAGACGCGCGCCAAGGCGCTGGCGTTCCCCGGCTTCGTCGACGTCGAGGCGGCGTGCCGCGCCAAGACCTTCGCCGCCTACGACCGCGCGGTGACCGCGCCGCTCCACGGCTTCGCCGACGAGGTCGACTACTGGACGCGGTCGAGCAGTGGCCCGTACCTGGCACGCATCCGCCGGGCCACCCTGCTCCTCAACGCGCTGGACGACCCGTTCATCCCCCCGTCTAGCCTGCCCGACCCGCGCACGCTGCCGCCGCACGTGCGGGCGGAGTTCGTGCCGATCGGCGGCCACGTGGGCTTCGTCGAGGGCCGCCCGTGGCGGGCGACGTCGTGGGCCGAGCGGCGCGCGATGGACTTCCTCGCCTCGGCGCTCGACGGCGGCGCCGTCTGCTAGCATGGCGCCATGCCTGACGATGCCTACGGCCTGACGGTCACGACCACCTCCGCCGACGCCCTCGCCACCTACGATCGCGCCGTCCGCGCGCTGCTCGGCTGGCAGGCGGATGCGCTCGCGCTCTTCCGGGAGGCCGCCGTTCAGGATCCGGGGCTGGCGCTGGCCCACGCGGGCGCCGCGGTCTGCCTCTTCCTCGAGGAGCGCTTCGCGGAGACGAAGGAGGCCAGCGACGCCGCGCGCGCCGCCGCCGCCACGCTCGCCGAGCGCGAGCGCGGCCACGTGGAGGCGCTGACCTTGTGGACGTCGGGCAAGATGGACGACGCGGTCGCGGCCATGCGCGCCCACCTCGCGCGCTTCCCGCGCGACGTCATGGTCTTCCAGAGGCTCTACTACATCTTCTTCTGGCAGGGCCGCTTCCCCGAGATGCTCGAGCTGACGACGGCGCTGGTGCCGCACTACCCGGGCGAGTCCTTCGCGCTCGGCCTGCACGCCTTCGCGCTGGAGGAGGCCGACCGCTGCGCAGAGGCGGTGCGCACCGCGGACGCAGCCCTGGCCCTCAACCCGCGGGACGCCTGGGGGGTGCACGCGCTCGCCCACGCGCTCTACGAGTCGGCCGACTTCGACACCGGGGTGACGCGGCTGCCAGTGGCCATCGAGCCGTGCCACGGCCTCAACTGGTTCCGCAACCATCTGCTGTGGCACCTGGCGCTGCTGCACTTCGCGCGCGGCGAGTACGACCGCGCGGCGGAGATGTCGCACACGGTCTTCGAGCAGACGCCCTCGTCGATTGCCGGTGACCTGCACGACTCGATCTCGCTCCTGTGGCGGATGGAGCTGGCCGGGCGGCCCATGGGCGAGCGCTGGCGGCCGTTCGCCGCCATCGGCCGCGAGCGCGTGAGCCGACAGGGCCTCTACTTCCACGTCGCCCACATCGCCATGGCCCTGGCCGCCGGCGGCGACTGGGCGACCGCCGAGCGCCACCTCGGCCTGGTGCGCGAGCGCGCGCCCAAGGACCGCACGGGCCTGGTCGGTGACGTGCTGGTGCCGCTGGTCGAGGGGCTGCACGCCTTCGCGCGAGGGGACTACGCGCGCACGGTGACGGCGATCGAGCCGCTCCGGCCGCGCATCGTCGAGCTCGGCGGCAGCCGCGCCCAGCGCGACGTCTTCCACGACACCCTGTTCGAGGCTGCCTTCCGCGCCGGCGACGCCGAGCGCGCCCACCGCTTCCTGGCCGAGCGCCTCGCGCGCCGGCCCGACCACTTCTGGCGCGGCCGCGCCGCGTGAGGCGACGCCTCCTCCTCGTCGCGGTCCTCCTGGCCGCGGCGTGCGCCTCGCCGCTGCGGCCGGTTGGCCCGCTGCGCGAGCCCGAGGTCCGCATCACGCTCCTGCAGCTCAACGACGTCTACACGCTGGAACCGGTCGACAACGGCCGCCGCGGCGGCTTCGCGCGGCTCGCCACGCTGATCCAGCGCATCCGCCGTGAGAACCCGCTGACCCTGGTCGCGCTCGGCGGCGACGTCATCTCGCCCTCGGTCGCCTCCTCGGTGCTGCTCGGTGAGCAGATGATCGCCGGGCTCAACGTGATCGGCCTCGACCTGGCCACCTTCGGCAACCACGAGTTCGACTTCGGCCCGAACGTGCTGCTCCAGCGCATGGGGGAGTCGGCCTTCACCTGGCTCTCGGCGAACGTGCTCGACCGCCGGACGGGGCGCCCGTTCGGCAACGCGCAGGCCGAGATGTTCCTGACGCTGGGCGGCGTGCGGGTCGGGGTCTACGGGCTCACGACGCCCGAGACGGCGGCGACGTCGAGCCCGGGGCCGGAGGTCGAGTTCCGCAATCCCATCGCCGTCGCCCGGGCCCTGACGGCCGACCTGCGCGCGCGTGGGGCCCAGCTCCTCGTCGCCGTCACCCACCAGGAGATGGCCGAGGACCGCGCGCTGGCCGCGGCGCCAGGCGTCGAGCTCGACGTCATCCTCGGCGGGCACGAGCACGAGCCCCTGATCGCCGAGGAGGGCCGCACGCTCATCACCAAGGCCGGCTCCGACGGCCGGTATCTGGTGCAGGTGGACCTGTGGGTCGGCGGCGACGGCAAGCTGCGCGAGCGCTCGTTTACCTTCCACGAGGTGAGCGCGCGGATCCCGCCCGACCCGCGAGCCGAGGCCGTCGTGCGCGCCTACGCCGAGCGGCTGAGCCGCGAGATGGACGTCGTCGTGGCGGAGACGGCGGTGCCGCTCGAGGGCCGGCGCGGCCGGCTGCGCACCGAGGAGACGAACCTCGGCAACTTCGTCGCCGACGCCATGCGGGCCCGGCTGGGGACGGACATCGCGCTGGTCAACGGTGGCGGCATCCGCAGCGAGCGCGTCATCCCGCCCGGGCCGCTGAGCCGGCGGGACCTCGCGGCGATGGCGCCGTTCGGCAACACCGTGATGACGCTCGAGCTGACCGGGGCGACCCTGCGGTCGGTGCTCGAGCAGGCGCTGCCCCAGCGCGACCGCGAGGCCGGCGGCTTCCTGCAGGTGTCGGGGCTGACGGTGACCTACGACGCGACGGCGCCGGTCGGGCAGCGGCTCGTGTCGGTGACGGTCGGCGGGGCGCCACTCGACCCCGGGCGCCGCTACACCGCGGCCGTCGTGGACTACATCGCGAGCGGCAAGGATGGCCTCACGGCGTTCCGCGACGGGCACGTGCTCGTCGACGCCATGAGCGCGCCGCTGCTCGCCGACCTCCTCCTGCAGACCGTCACGTCGCAGAAGACCATCGCGCCGCAGACCGACGGCCGCATCCGCGCCGTCACCCGCTAGCGGCGCTTGCGGTAGGCGTCGATCGCCTGCTGCAGATCGTCGCGTTCTTCGCAGGACGACTCGCAGAGGCGGATCAGCCGGCGCAGGTGGTCCTCGGCCCGGGCGAGATCGCCCGCCAGCAGGTACGCCTCGCCGATGTACTCGTGCGCGCCTCGATGGTCGGGGTTCAGCCGTAGGGCCTCGTGGTAGTGCTGAAACGCGCGCTCGAGGTTGCCGCTCTTGCGGTGGGCGTAGCCGAGCAGGTTGTTGGCGTCGGCGCTGGTCGGGTCGCGGGTCAGCACCTCGCCGAGCAGGCGGATCGCGTCGGCGTAGCGGCCCTCGGTGACCGCGAGCCTGGCCGCGACGTAGGAGGGATCCTGGCCCGCGGCCTCCTCCTCGGCGCCCTCCCGCGCGCCCGCGGCCCCGGTGACGACCAGCGCCAGCGCGATGGCCGCGCACCAGGGCGCGAGACTGCGCGACACGGGACTACCGCGCGCCGACGAAGGCCCTGGCCTGCCGCAGCTCGGGCCGGTCCGCCCCGCCGTCGCCGACGAGCTGGATCAGCGTGACGTAGTAACGGCGCGCCTTGTCGCGGTCGCCCGCGAGCTCGGCGGCGCGGGCCGCGCCGTAGAGCCCACGGAAGCGGTTCGGCTCCTTGGCGACCGTGACCTCGTACTCGACGAGCGCCTCGTTCGGCCGCTTCAGCTCGAGCAGCATGTCGCCCAGCAGCTCGCGGGCGGGCAGGATGGGGCCCGGCGTGACGACGTGCTTGTCGGTCCGGTCCTCGTGGTCGGCAGCCGCCCGCAGCGCCGAGACCGCCTCGGCATCCTTGCCCTCCGCTCGCAGCGCCCAGGCGCTGGCGACCTTCGTCTGGATCTCGCTCTGCTCGGCCCAGTAGCCGAGCTTCCGCTCGGCCAAGGTGCGCTGTAGCTGACCGAGCCGCTCGATCTCCCGCCGAGCCGCGGCTGCGTCACCGCTCCGCGACGCGCCGATCGACCGCGCGAAGGCCTGGACGGACTCGGCCTGCGGGTAGCGCTTCCAGTCGGCGTCCGACAGGTTGGCGGGAAGCTCGATCTTGCCCGCGTCGGCCCAGCGGCCCCGCTCGAGCGCGAGGCGCGCCGGCATCGCCGCCAGCCCGAACGCCTCCGCGAACCCGGCCTTGCCCTTCTCGGGGCGGACGGCGTTGGCGGAGTCGGCGAACACGCCCGCGGCGCGGGAGTCCTCGGCGAGCTGCAGGTAGGCGTAGACCATGTAGTCCATGCCGTGCGCGGTGTAGCGCGCGTCACCGACCGCCGCCTGGACGCTGCGCTGGTTGGCCGCGATCGAGTCACGCCAGGAGCCCACCCGCGTGAAGATGTGCGAGGGCATGTGCTGCGCGTGCGGCGCGGAGGGCGCGACCTGCGCGTAGCGCTGCGCCGCCGGCAGGCCCTTCTGGGCGATCGGCGGGTAGTCGTAGCTGTGGATCAGGTAGTGCGCGACGCCGGGGTGCTGCGGCAGCGAGACGAACAGCGGCTCCAGCAGGGCGGCCGCCTTGAGCGGGCGCGCGAAGGTCTTGTCGTTGAGGTCGTGATTGCCGCTGACCGTGAGGGCGTAGAGGATCCTCGCCTCGACGTCGTCGGGGTAGCGGTCGGCGAGCTTCCCCATCGCCTCCTCGTAGCGGAGGGCCCGCTCGCGGTGCGGCGTGGAGGCGTGATCGCGGTAGAGCAGGTCGAGCGCTGCGATGTAGTCGCGCTCGCGCGCGGTGGCGGCGCCGACCTGTTGCGCCTTCTGGATGGCCTCGGCGCCGTCGGCCAGCCGCATGCCGACCGGCCAGCCGAACGGGTTCTCGGCGGCGTTCATCGCGAGCCCCCACCAGGCCATCGCACACCTCGGATCGGCCTGGGCGATCTCCGTGAACGCCGCTCCCGCCGGCTTCCAGGCGAACGAGTGATAGAGAGCCATGGCGCGGTTGAACTTCGCTTGCGACTCGGGCGCGCAGGCGACCGTGAACTGCACCTGACCGAGACGTTCCTGGGCCACCGTGGTGGTGATCCCGGCGATCAGGAGCAGGAGCGCGAGGACTGCGGCGAGGGTCGTGGCCACCGGGTGTCTCATGTCACGCCTCCATGGGAGCGATCGAGCACACCGTTCTGCTTCGTCTGGCCGACGAGCGAAAGTAGCCAACCCTAGGCCCCGTGGGATGCCGAGTCAAGCGCGTGCGTGGTCTCTGGTCGGACCGGCGGCGGGCGGGCGCAGGTGCGCCCACGGTGCGGCCTTCTCGAAGGCGGCGGCCGCGCGCAGGACACCGACCTCGTCACGCCAGCGGCCGGCGATCTGCAAGCCCACCGGCAGACCGTCGCGGGTGAAGCCGCAGGGGACGGAGATGGCGGGAGCGTTGATGACCGTGAACGCGTAGGTGAGCAGCGCCCACTGGATGTAGTGCTGCATCGGGACGCCGTTGATCTCGCGCGGGCCCGACGTCATCTCGACCGGGAAGGGCGGCACGGCCGCCGTCGGCGTGAGGATCAAGTCGTAGCGCTCCATGAAGGCGCGGACGCGGTGGAAGAGATCGGTGCGCATCCGCTCCCCCTGGCCGATCTCGACCGGCGACAGCGCGAGCCCCTGCTCGATGTTGCGGACGAGGTTCTCTTGCATCACCGGCTTCCACTGCGCGAGCTTGTCGTGGTGACGGGTGGCCATCGAGGCGCCGCGGCTGGTGCGGACGATCTCGCCGACCTCGCCGAAGTCCGGGTGGGCGGCCTCGACCCGGGCGCCGAGCTTGCGAAACACGTCCAGGGTCGCCTCGGTGATCCGACGAACCTCGTGATCCAGCGGCGTGATGCCGAGGTCACCGCCCCAGGCGATTCGTAACCCCTTCACGCTCGGGGCGCGGACGGACGAGAGCAGCGCCCGAGCGTCGACCGGATAGGAGATCGGCACGCGGGGATCGGGACCGACGAGGGTCGAGAGCATGAGCGCGGTGTCGGCGACGGTCCGCGCCATGGGCCCCTGCACGCTCAGGCCGTCCCAGGCGGTCGCGGCCGGCCACACGGGCACGCACCCGGGCGACGTGCGGAAGCCGACGACGCCGCAGAACGACGCCGGCAGCCGCAGCGAGCCCCCGAGGTCGGAGCCCTGGGCGAGGGGACCCAGCCCCGTCGCCAGCGCGACCGCGCCGCCGCCGGTCGAGCCTCCACACGTGAGGTTCGGGTTCCAGGGATTGCGGGTGGCGCCGAACACCGCGTTGAACGTATTCGCGCCGGCGCCGAACTCCGGCGTGTTGGTCTTCCCCAGGACGATCGCACCCGCCGCCTTCAACCGCTCGACGACGAGCGCATCCTCGTCCGGCACGTGGTGCTCGTAGATCTTGGACCCCCACGTCGTCCTGATCCCCTTCGTCGGCGTCAGATCCTTGATCGACACCGGCACCCCATGCAGCGCCCCCAGCTTCGCCCCCTTCTTCCCCAACACCGCCGTCGCCCGTCGGGCCGCCGCGAGGGCCTGTTCCCCCGCCACGGTGCAGTACGCATTGAGCGCCGGATTGACCTTCTCGATCCTCCCCAACACCACCTTGACCACCTCCACCGGCGACACCTTCCGCCGCCGATAGAGGGACACCAGCTCCGACGCCTGCGCGAAACAGAGTTCCTCGTCGCTCATGGGACGCTGTACCTCGGTGAAGGATGCACTGCACGGGCGGTGTCGGGCGGGTGGGGGCGAAGGCGCGCGGGCTCCCCGGTCGCGCCATTCGATGACGAGCCGTCGTCGCCGTTGCTCGCTGCGGGCTCGGGGAGCGCGCCGCCGCGGATTCGGCTCACCTCGCCCCAACCCCCTCCGGGGGATGGGGGGCCCGCGCTCCCCGAGCCCGCAGCGAGCTTACGGCGACCGGCGAGTCATCGTGGCGCGACCGGGGAGTCCGCGCGCCTCCGCCCCCACCCGCCCGCCGCCGGCTACTGCGAGAGGACTTTGCGAGGATCGAGCGCGTCCCGCAATCCGTCGCCGATGTAGTTGATCGACAGGACGGTCAGGAAGATCGCGGTGCCCGGGAACAGCGCCCAGTGCGGCGCGAAGTCGAGATTGTCCTTGGCGTCGAAGAGGATCCGCCCCCAGGTCGGGATGTCGGGCGGGAAGCCGAGGCCGAGGAACGACAGCGACGACTCGGCGATGATGGCCGCCGCGACGTCGATCGTGCCGGCGACGATGACCGGCCCCATCGCGTTGGGCAGGATGTGGCGGGCGACCTGCCGGAACGGCGGCGCCCCCAGGCTCCGCGCGGCCTCCACGAACTCCTTCTCGCGGAGCGAGAGGAACTGGGCCCGCACCAGCCGGGCCACCGGCATCCACCGCAACCCGCCGATCACCGCCACGATCAGGACGAAGACGCCGAGCTCGGGCCCGAGCGTCTTCTTCAGGATGTCGCGGAAGAGGTAGACGATCAGCAGCAGCAGCGGGAGCTGGGGCAGGGACAGGAACAGGTCGGTGATCCGCATCAGCGTGTGGTCCACCGTCCCGGCGAAGTGGCCGGCGGCGGCGCCGACCGTCACGCCGATCGTGATCGCGATGAGCATCGCCGCGATGCCGACGGCCAGCGAGATCCGGCCGCCGTAGAGCATGCGCGCCAGCAGGTCCTGGCCGAGATCGTCGGTGCCCAGGGGATGCGCTCGCGAGGGGCCCTGCAGCTTGGCCCGGAAGTCGATCTCGTCGATCGGCACCCGGTAGACGAGGGGGCCGGCCACCACGCCCACCATCATCGTGAAGAGCACGACCGCGCCGATCGACGCCAGCGTGTGCTTGCGGAAGCGGCGGAGCGCCTCGTTCCACAGGGAGGCCGTCGGCCGCGCCTCGGCGACGGGCCGCTCGCCCCTCACCACCTCGGTCGGCAACGTGGTGGCCATCGTCAGCGGTAGCTGATGCGGGGGTCGAGCCAGCCGTAGAGCAGGTCGGCGACGAGGTTGAAGGTCACGACCAGGCAGGAGAACACGAACGTGATGGCCATGATGACCGGGGTGTCGTTGGCCAGGATCGCGCTGATGAGCAGGGAGCCCACGCCGGGCACCCGGAAGATCTGCTCGGTGATCACGGCGCCGGTGAAGATCGTCGGGATCTGCAGCGCCATGAGGGTGACCACCGGGATGAGCGCGTTGCGCACGGCGTGCTTGGCGATGGTGACATGCTCGGACAGGCCCTTGGCGCGGGCGGTGTTGATGTAGTCGAGCCGGATCACGTCGAGGACGGCGGAGCGCACGAAGCGCGTCATCGCGGCGCCCTGGAAGAGCCCGAGCACCGCCACCGGCATGATCGCCTGGCGGAGGTGCTCCCAGTAGAAGCGCCAGCCGGTGGCGCTGATGTCGGCGCGGTAGATGAACGGCAGCCAGTCGAGGTGGATCGAGAAGAACAGGATGAAGAGCAGGCCGGTGAAGAACGTGGGCAGCGAGAAGCCGATGAAGGCCAGCGTCGTCGCAATCTGGTCGAAGATCGAGTACGGGCGCACGGCCGACAGCGTGCCGATCGGCAGCGCCACGAGGATGGCGAGGAGCTGGGCCGAGCCCAGCACGACGAGCGTGGTGGGCAGCCGCTGCAGGATCAGTGTGTCGACGTTCACCCGGCTCGCGAAGGAGAACCCCCAGTCGCCGCGCAGCATCGAGCCGAACCAGCGGACGTAGCGGACGGCGATCGGGTCGTCGAGGCCGAACTTCGCGCGCAGGTTCTGGCGCACTTCCGGGGGCACGTTGGGATTGGTGGCCAGCTCCTCGAACGGATCCCCCGGCGCCAGGGCCAGGATCGTGAACAGGATGAGGCTGATCCCGGCCAGGACCGGGATCGAGATGAGGAGGCGGCGGAGCAGGTACTTCGACATGCGATCCGGTTCCGCCGCCCCCGGGTGCCCCTACGCCTCCCGGTACCAGTTCTGCAGGTTCCAGAAGTCGGAGTCCCAGCCGCTCTGCTCCACCTGCAGCTTGCTGCTGACCGCGGCCACGCGGGGGCGGAAGACGACGGGGATCACGACGACGTTCTGGATGACCAGCTCGTTCATCCTGATGAAGAGCGCCGCGCGCTTGACCGGGTCCAGCTCGGACTCGGCCGACCGGAAGAGCTTGTCGTACTCCTCGCTCTTCCACCGCGTGATGTTGCGCCCCTGGTACTTGTTGTCCTTGGAGGCGACCTCCCACGACGCGAACTGCAGCATGAACAGCTCGGGATCGGGCTGCGTCATGGTGGTCGTGAACATCTGGATGTCGGTGTAGAAGTGCGCGTAGGTGTCGGGATTCGCCACGTCGGACGAGAAGAAGACCGCGGCCGTGACCGACTTGAGCTCCATCTCGATCCCGGCCTTGGCCGCCGCCTGCTTGACGATGGCCTGCGTCTTCTGCCGGGGCGCATTGATCGACGTCTGGTACAGCAGCTTCAGCCGCTTGCCGTCCTTGGCGCGGATGCCGTCGGCGCCCTTCTTCCAGCCGGCCGCCTCGAGGATCTGGTTGGCCTTCTCGACGTTGAACTCCCACTTCGTCGTCTTGGACTGGAAGCGGGCGGGCTGGTTCAGGAAGTTGGCGGTGGCGAGGCCGGTACGGCCGTAGATCTGCTCCTGGACGGCGGCCCGGTCCACCAGGAGGTTGAGGGCCTGGCGGACGGCGGGGTCGGTGAGGAACGGATGCTGGGTCTTGACGCTCGAGCGCTCGCCGTCCACGTCCTTGTTGGGGTCCGTGAAGTTGATCTGGATGTGCTCGATGTTGCCGCCGGCCACGATGTCGGCGCGGCCCTTGCCGCCCTGCTCCAGGCGCTTGAGGATCTCGTCCTCGACCTGCATGTTCCAGGCGTAGTCGAACTCGCCCGTCTGGATGACCGCGCGGGCCGCTGAGACCGCGTCGCCGCCGCCCTTCACCTCGATGGTGTCGAAGTACGGCCGGTTGGGCATGTGGTAGTTGGGATTCAGCTCCCCGCGAATGATGTCGCCCGGCTTGAAGTCCACGAAGCGATAGGGCCCGGTGCCGACCGGCTTGAGGTTGGTCGGCGCCTCGCGGGACTTGTCTCCCTTGAACCCCTCGAACAGGTGCTTGGGGAGGACCATCCCGCTCACGCCGCAGAAGGCGTCGGCCCAGAACGGCGTCGGCTTCTTGAAGTGCACCTTGATCGTGTGGCTGTCGATCTTCTCGACCCGGATGTCCTTGTAGCTGGCGACGTTGCGGGAGGCCGTGGCCGGATCGGCGACGAACTCCCAGGTGAACACGCAGTCGTCGGCCGTGAACGGCTTGCCGTCGTGCCACGCCACGCCCTTCTTGATCTTCCAGGTCACCGACCGCCCGTCCTTCGCGAGCCCGCCGTTCTGCATCGTCGGGATCTCCGCGGCGAGCGTCGGCGTGAGGTTGCCGTCAGGGTCCCACGAGGCCAGCGGCTCGTAGAAGATCCGGGAGCCGTCCTGGTCCTTGGTGCCCGTGGCGAAGTGCGGGTTGAGCAGCGTCGCGCCCTGCCACCACAGCGTCTTGAGCGCGCCGCCGCCGCCGCGCTTGGTGGGTTTGTACGCCAGCTTGGACTGGGCCTGGGCCACGCCGGCCGAGGCGAGCATCTGGCCGGCGAGCGGCGCCGTGAGGCCCAAGCCGATCATGGTCTGGACGAAGCGCCGTCGGCTCAGGCGGCCGCTCTTGACGTCGTCGATCATCGTTCGTAGTTCCCGCTCGTCCATGCAGTCCTCCGGAGGGGTGATTACCGTGCTAACGAACCGTGGTTCCTTATAGTTTCGCCACCCGATCCTGTCAAGACCGGTCAGACCTTGTGCCAATAGGGGAGATGCCAGAAGGTGGAGTCCCAGCCGGTCAGGTCCATCCCCGCGAGCTTCAAGCTCGAAGCCGACACGCCGTTACGCCAGAGCACCGGGATCACGACCACGTTCTGGATCACGATGTCGTTCATCTTGATCAACAGGGCCGCCCGCTTGACCGGGTCGACCTCGCCGTCGGCGGCCTGGTAGAGCTTGTCGTACTCGTCGTTCCGGAACCGGGTCACGTTTCGGCCCTGGTACTTGTTCGCCTTGGACGCCGCCTCCCACGAGCAGAACTGGTTCATGAAGTACTGCGGGTCGGGGGCGGTCATCGTGGTGTTGTACATCTGCAGATCGGCGAAGAAGTGCGGGAAGGTGTCGGGGTTGGCCGCGTCGGAGCTGAAGAAGACCGAGGCGACCACCGACTTCAGCTCGATCTCGATGCCGGCCTTGGCCGCCGCCTGCTTGACGATCTGCTGGGTCTTCTGGCGGGGGGCGTTGATCGCCGTCTGGTAGAGCATCTTGAGCCGCTTGCCGTCCTTGGCGCGGATGCCGTCGGCGCCGCGCTTCCAGCCGGCGGCGTCCAGGATGGCGTTGGCCTTGTCGACGTTGAACTCCCACCGGGTGTTCTTCGACGCGAAGCGGGAGGGCGCGTTCAGGAAGTTGGCGCTCGTCTGCCCCTGGCGTCCGTAGATCTGCTCCTGCACCGCGGCGCGATCGACCAGGAGGTTGAGGGCCTGGCGAACGGCGGGGTCCGACAGGAAGGGGTGCGTGCTCTTCGGATGGGCGCGCTCGCCCTCCACCTCGGTCCACGGGTCGCTGAAGTTGCACTGGATGTGCTCGGGGTTGCCGGTCGGCCAGATGTTGACCCGTCCCTTGCCACTCTGCTCGAGCCGGCGCAGGATGTCGTCCTCCACCTGCATGTTCCAGGCGTAGTCGTACTCGCCGGTCTGCAGCACGGCCCGCGCCGCCGAGGCGGCGTCGCCGCCGCCCTTCATCTCCATCGTGTCGAAGAACGGGCGGTTGGCGACGTGGTAGGCGGTGTTGATCTCGCCCTTGACGATGTCACCCGGCTTGAAGTCGGCGTACTTGAACGGCCCGGTACCGACGGGCTTGAGGTTGGCCGGCGCCTCACGCGACTTTTCGCCGCGGAAGGCGTCGAACTGGTGCTTGGGCAGGATCATGCCGCGGTTGCCGCAGAAGGCGTCCTGCCAGAACGGCTGGGGCTTGGTGAAGGTGAGCTTGACGGTGTGGCTGTCGAGCTTCTCGACCTTGCTGATCTCGCGGTAGGCGCCGCTGGTCACCGCGGCCGTGGCCGGGTCGGAGACGAACTCGTAGGTGAAGACGACGTCGTCGGCGGTGAACGGCTTGCCGTCGTGCCAGACGACACCCTTCTTGAGCCGCCACGTCACCGACGTGAGGTCCTTGGCGAGGGTGCCGGCGCCCACGCTGGGCGCCTCGGCGGCGAGGATCGGCGTGAGGTTGCCGTCGGGGTCGAAGCCGGCGAGCGGCTCGTAGAAGATCCGCGAGGCGTCCTGGTCCTTGGTGCCGTTCGCGAAGTGCGGGTTCAGCAGGGTGGGCGCCTGCCACCACAGCGTCTTGAGGTGCCCGCCGCCGCCCCGCTTGGTGGGCGTGAAGGCCGGCGCCTTGGGCTGGGCGGCCACGCCGGAGGTGCTCAGCATCTGCGCCGCGAGCGGGACGGTCAGCCCCAGGCCGACCATGGTCTGCACGAATCGCCGACGGCTCAGCCGGCCGGTCTTGACGTCGTCGATGAGGCTCCGGATCTGGCGCTCGTCCATCTGTCAGTCGTCTCCCCTCGTGAGCATTCGCGTCGCGACGTCGAGCGCCTCCACCATGGATTCGTGGTTGGCGATGCCCTTCCAGGCGCGGTCGAAGGCGGTGCCGTGATCGACGGAGACGCGCAGGAACGGCAGGC
>Ga0075420_100000881_pt1 | contig 24743 bp, 21 predicted proteins | sample SoiMetdeltSBSDD4_FD_75296 | JGI IMG/M metagenome (GOLD analysis project Ga0075420, IMG submission 75296) | Bulk soil microbial communities from a Populus tree surrounding site in Tennessee, USA - Soil MetaG P. deltoides SBSDD4 | ecosystem: Environmental > Terrestrial > Soil > Tree plantation...
GCGATCAGGGGCGAGAACTTCCCGCCCGTGGAACGTCTCACATTTCAGCGAGTGGTCCTGGAGCCCGGCGCCATCGTCGTGAGCCTCATGAACGACGGGCCGGATGCGGTAAACGTCGCGCAGGTCCAGGTAGACGATGCGTTCTGGACGTTTACGGCCGATAACGGTGTTGCGATGGATCACCTGGGCCGGACGAATTTACGGATTCCGTACCCGTGGGTGGAAGGTGAAGCCCACCTGGTGAGGGTACTGACCTCGACCGGCACGGCGTTCGAGCACGAAATCCCCGTCGCGGTTGAGACACCGACACCGAACGCGCGCTTTTTCTGGGTGTTCACGCTGATCGGTCTCTACGTAGGCGTAATCCCGGTGGTGATCGGCCTGCTCTGGTTTCCCTTTCTCACGCGCCTGTCCGCGCGCGGGATGGACTTTCTGCTCGCATTGACCATCGGTCTGCTCGTATTCCTCCTCGTGGACGGCACGCAGGAGGGGCTGGAAGCGGCCGGCCAGCTGCCGGAGTCATTCCAGGGCGGGGTGCTGTTTGCGATGGCCGCCGCTGGTGCCTACCTGTTTCTGGAAGGCACAGGGTCGTGGCTGAAGAAGCATGGACGCGATGCGGACGAAGGCTACAGGGCCTGGGTCTTGTCGCTGCTCATCGCCGTCGGCATCGGCCTGCACAATTTCGGTGAGGGCCTCGCAATCGGCTCCGCGTTCGCCCTGGGCGAGGCCGCACTCGGAACGCTGCTCATCATCGGATTCACGCTGCACAACACAACAGAGGGACTCGCGATCGTGTCGCCTCTTGCGCGAGCCCGTCAGCGGGCGTCGATTGCGGATCTCGCCAAGCTGGGGCTCATCGGTGGCGTGCCGACGATTGGCGGTGCTTGGCTCGGCGGGTTCGTCTACTCGCCGGTGTGGTCTGTTGCCTTTCTCGCGATCGGCGTCGGCGCAATCGCGCAGGTGGTAGGTCAGATCGTGCGGCAGATGACCCGTGAAGGGTCGGCCGCCGCGATGCTGGGAACCAGGCCGGTGCTGGCGGGTTTGCTTGCAGGCTTTGCAGTGATGTACGTCACGGGGATGCTGGTCGGATGAGTATTTTGGGTCGGAGGGTACCGTTGAAGACCATCGGCGCAATGGCGCTGATCATGGTCTTTGCGACGCTGATTCCTGCGCTCAGCGGCACGCCCAATCGCGAGATCGTGCTCGTCGTCAAGGACATGTCCTTCTATGTCGAAGGCGACTCCCTGACGCCAAATCCGACGCTCGAAATCAGGGCGGGGGAGCGCGTGCGCGTGGTCGTGCACAACCGGGATCGCGGCATGACCCACAACTTCGCCGTCCCGGCGCTCGATGTCGACATGAATCCCATGCGCTGGAGCGAATCGGGGGATGTAGTTTTTGCCGCACCGGACGCACCTGGCACCTACGAGTACGTCTGCGGCCCTCACCAGCTGATGATGCGAGGCACCATCAGGGTGTATTGACGCTTCGTTCCATAATTTCCACGCCCGAGGGCAAACGCCGTTACGTCCGGCAACTGTTTGCCACGATCGCCGACGATTACGATTTCATTACCCGGTTTCTGTCGTACGGCCAGGACCGCCGCTGGAAACGGCGATTGCTCGAACTGGCTGCACCCGGTCCGGCCGATTGCGTCCTCGACCTTGCGTGTGGGACTGGAGACCTGTTGTTTGCCGCGGCCGCGCGCGCCCGCGCCGCGATAGGCCTCGATATTACGTACCGCATGTTGCAGCTTGCCCGTTCGCGGCGGGCTGTGGGTTGGGCACCCAGCCTCGTGGGCGGCGACATGCTCGCGCTGCCGTTTCGCGACGCGCGTTTCGAGGTGGTGACAACCGGATACGGACTGCGAAACGTAGTGGACCTGCGGGCGGCGCTCGCCGAGATCTACCGAGTGCTTGCACCGGGCGGAGCGTTCCTGTCGCTCGATTTCAACAGGCCGACAAATCCGACGGTCCGAGCGCTCTACCTTGCGTATCTCACCGCGGTCGGCGCAGCGCTCGGGTTCATCCTGCATCGGGACCCGAATACCTACCGCTACATTCCCGAGTCGATTCGTCTATATCCCGGAGCCGCCGGTGTCGGTAGGTTGATGACCGAAACGGGATTCACCGACGTGCGAATTGTGCCGCTGCTCCGAGGCCTGATGGCGATTCATGTTGGAAAGAAACAGGGTCTTTAGTCTCTTGTCTCTGGTCTTTGGAAAAAGACAAAAGACCAAAGACTATCTTTCCAACCACGGCTGCAGCGCGTCCACGAGAAACGTGAGGACGTCGTCTTCGGTGAGTGCGCTCGCCGGCGTATCTGCCTTGATCGGTCGTTCGTCGGTCAGCGTCCGTGATCCGCGCGTGCGGTTGATTCGGCCGATAACATGAGGGCGCTCGGATGCGGTCTCCAGCGCAAATTCGATGTAATCGTCACGTCCGTTATCTGCAGCGAGTCGTAATCCGCTTGCGGGAGTGAACACAGTGAAGCCCAGGCCCTCTGCCTTGAGCGCCACCGCAACCTGTTTGGTGACCGGGATTGCGACATCCTCGAGAAACGACTCAAAGGCCGTTTCCGCCTCTGCTGTTTCGGATCGGCGGCGGCGGGCGCGTTCACGGGCAGCGGCGATTGCGCTCTGCACTCGCCTTCGCACGACTGAGATTTCCACGCGCACATTGTGGCATGGCTGCCCAACCTGAACGGCTCGACACGCGTCAGAATTAGAAGACGCTGCACGCGAGAGGAGCCGTTGATGTATCGCTGTTTTCCTGTGTTGACCCTGCTGTTTGTCGCTTCGCCGCTCGGAGCGGCGCAGGATGTGCGTCCCGCCGCCGTGGTCGTCATGACTGGTGAGGCGGTCGTCCACTCGGTTCCCGATCGCGCGTGGTTGACGATCGCCGCGGAATCGCGCGCGTCGAGTCCGCGCGAGGCACAGCGGCGGAACGCCGAAGCAATGGCACCTGTCATCGACAAGCTGCGCGCGGCAGGCATTCCCGCGGATGCTGTCCGAACCGTCGCTTACGATCTGCAGCAAGAATGGGACTTCGTCAACAACCGACGTGTATCACGTGGATATGTGGCGCGTAATGCCATCGAGGTTCGCGTCGATGCCGTCGATCGCGTCGGTGAGCTGCTCGAAATCGCGGTGGCATCCGGTGCCACCTCCGTCAGCGGCATCCGGTTCGACGTGAAGGATCGGACGAAGCTCGAACGCGAGGCGCTGCGCCTCGCCGTTGCCGATGCGCGGGCCAAAGCGGAAGCCGCGGCCGAGGGCGCCGGACGCACTATCGAGCGTGTCGTGCGCGTCGAGGAGCACGGGGTGCAAGCCCGACCGCCGGAGCCGTTTGCGCTCGCGCGCGAATCGGCTCAAGCCGCCGACATGCCGCCAATTTCAGCCGGTCAAATCGAGCTCCGCGCACAGGTGACGTTGACTGCGGAACTCAAGTAGGCTTTGGGCTAGAGCCCAGAGCCTGACGTGTCTATGTCCATCGACTACGCCCGCGCCCGCCGTCTCTTGTCGAGGCGCGATCCCGTCATACGCGATCTGATGCGCCGCTATGGTCCGTGCGGGCTGGCAGACGCGCAACACACCGACCCGTTCAGAGCACTGATTCATTCGATCATCTCGCAGCAGTTGTCCACCCGAGCGGCCGCGACCATCGAAAGCCGGTTCCGTGCGCTGTTCGGCGGCGTCCCTACGCCATCGCAAGTCACCGCGACTCCAGACGCGCAGTTGCGTGCGGTTGGCCTTAGCGGCCAGAAAGTGAAATACATCCGCGACCTGTGCCGGCGTGTCGAAGACGGATCGCTACCGTTGACCACGTTCGACGTCATGTCGGATGACGAGGTGATTGCAGCGCTGACGCAGGTCAAAGGTATCGGACGATGGACCGCGGAGATGTTTCTGATGTTTCGGCTGCACCGGCCTGATGTCCTGCCGGTTGACGATCTCGGCATCGTCAAGGCGGTGCGACAGGCGTACAGACTACGAACGCTGCCAAGCCCCAAACGGCTGATGAGTCTCGGTGAGTCGTGGCGTCCCTATCGATCCGTCGCCTGCTGGTATCTCTGGGCGAGTCTCGACAACACACCGCTCAAGGAGTGAGCGCCATGCACGCACGCCGTTCTGTTTGTTTCTTGCTCGGTCTTGCGCTGGTCATCTTCGTTCAGACTCCGCCGGCCGCCCAAACGCGGCCAGCGGCAACCGCGGACATTCCGCGACTGCAGTTCGAAAAGTACGCGCTGCCTAACGGGCTCGAGGTGATCCTGAGTCAGAACCGCCGTCTTCCGATGGCGGCTGTGAACCTCTGGTATCACGTCGGTCCGGCCAATGAGGAGCCCGGACGCACGGGGTTCGCGCATCTGTTCGAGCACATGATGTTTCAGGGCTCGAAGCACGTGCCGCCGGACGGCCATTTTCAACTGCTCGAAAAAGCGGGCGCCACGGGTCTCAACGGCACGACGGACTACGACCGGACCAACTATTTCGAGACGGTGCCGGCGAACCAATTAGAGCTGGCGCTCTGGCTCGAATCTGACCGGATGGGATACCTGCTCGAGAAGGTGGACCAGGCAGCGCTGTCGAATCAGCAGGATGTGGTGCGCAACGAGCGGCGCCAGAGCGTCGAGAACCAGCCGTACGGACTGGCCGAAGAAGCCATCGTGCAGGCACTCTTCCCGAAGGGACATCCGTACTTCGGAAACGTCATCGGATCGCACGAGGACATCCAGTCCGTGAAGCTCGATGATGTGAACAGGTTCTTTCGCCAGTATTACGCTCCGAACAACGCCAGCATCGCCATCGTGGGCGATTTCGACGTCATGGAGACGAAACGGCTCGTCGAGAAGTACTTCGGCAGCCTCCGGCGGGGGCCGGCAGTTCCTCCCATTTCGGCCGACACTCCCCGTGTGACCTCGGAGCGGCGCGTGGTTGTACCGTCCCGCGTCGAGCTCCCACGTGTCTACATGACGTGGGTGACTCCGCCCATCTTCAAGCCAGGCGACGCGGACGCAGAAGTGGCTGCCAGCATTCTTGGTGCAGGCCGATCGAGTCGGCTTTACAAGGCGCTGGTCTATGAAAAGCAGATCGCCCAGACCGTCTCGGCGTTTCAGAATTCGCTGATTCTCGGCTCGATGTTCCAGATTGAGGCGACGGCGCGGCCCGGTCACACCGCCGAGGAACTCGAGCGGGCTATCGACGAGGAGCTCGCAAAATTTCGAGCGGAGGCGCCCTCGTCTCGCGAAATAGAGATGGCTCGGAACACGATCGAGACGGCGATCATCGGCGGGCTGGAGCGATTGGGAGGGTTTGGCGGCGTTGCCGACCGGCTGAATCTGTACAACCACTATCTCCGAACGCCAGACTATCTGGACAAGGACATTCAGCGGTACCGTGCCGTCACCCCGGCCACGCTCCTGGCGTTCGCACGGGATCAGCTCACGACAAGTACTCGAGTCGTGGTCCACGCGACTCCGGGCCAGCCGAAGCCGGTCTCGCAGGCTCCGGCGCCAGCACCGGCAGCCGCAGGCACGCCGAGCGAGGCTGCGACCGGACAGTCCATCAATGCGGAAGAGCCGTGGCGCGTCGACATTCCCAAAGCGGCGCCGACGAAGCCGCTTCAACTCGCCGCGCCGGCATCAGCCGTACTCGCAAATGGGCTCACGCTGATACTCAGCGAACGCCGCGGATTGCCGATCGTCGCCGCGAATCTCGTGATCAAGACCGGCAGCGATGCGAACCCGATCGAGAGACCGGGGCTGGCAAACTTCGTGGCGGCGATGCTCGATGAAGGCACAGCCAGCCGGAACGCGCTGCAGATTGCGGACGAGGTTTCGCAGCTTGGCGCCACGCTGACCACCAACAGCAGCATGGACGCGACGACGATAAGCGCGCGGTCGCTCTCCAAGAACTTCGCAGCGACGCTCGGTCTCGTTGCGGATATCACGTTGAAGCCCTCGTTTCCGGCGGAGGAGATCGACAGGCAGCGAGCCAGCCGTCTCGGACAATTGGTGCAGATGCGTGACAGCCCGGCGCAGGTTGCGGCACAAGTGATGGGGTTGGTGCTCTATGGCCCGAAGCATCCGTATGGATACACGGAACTGGGCACCGAAGCGTCAATGAAGGCAGTCGCGCGCGACGAGATGATGGGCTTCTGGCGCCAGCATTTCATCCCGAACAATGCTGCGCTCATCGTCGCGGGGGACATCTCGATGAGCGAGCTTCGGGGTCTCGCGGAGAAGGCGTTTGCTTCGTGGCCGCGCGGCAACTCGGTGCCGCCTGCGCTCGGCGCTCCAGATACCACGCGCGCCCGGATCGTGATCGTGGACAAACCGGGGGCGCCGCAGACGCAGGTTCGTGTGGCTGGTATCGGCGCAGCCCGTTCGTCGCCTGATTTCCGCGCGCTGCAAGTGATGAACAATGCGCTGGGCGGCCTGTTCTCGAGCCGCATCAACATGAACCTCCGCGAGGAGCACGGCTATACCTACGGCGCTTCGTCCCAGTTCGTCTTTCGCCGCAGTGCAGGACCCTTCGTCGTAGCGGGCGGCATCCGTACGGATGTGACGGCGCCAGCCGTCACCGAGATCTTCAAGGAGATTGCCGGAATGCTCGACCGGCCGATGATGCAGGACGAGCTCTTGAAGGCCAAGGACGCGCTCGCCAATTCGCTGCCAGGCGCCTTTGAGACCAGCGTCAATACCGTCAACAGCTTTTCCAACATCTTCGTCTACGACCTCGGTCTCGACTACTACACGCGGTACGCCCAGGAAGTTAATGCCGTTACCTCTGAGCAGGTCCTTGCTGTCGCCCGGCGTTACATCGTTCCCGACCGGCTCGTCGTGATTGCCGTGGGCGACCGGAACGCCATCGAGGCCGAGCTGCGCAAGCTGAACCTCGGGACCGTCGAGATCCGTGACGTCGAGGGACGCCCCGCGTCGTCTTCCTCGTTGTAGATAGGGGTTGCCGGGTTGGCAGGGTAGGATTTGATAAAATCGGACTTGAACAGTCGGATATGCCAACGGTTACCTCTGGGGTTCCCCGCACGTCGCAGTCTGTCGTTGACCTGATCGGCAACACGCCCCTCATCCGCTTGTCCAGCTTTGAGAGAGGCCTGCGAAACGTCGAGCTATGGGTCAAAGCCGAGTGGCGGAACCCCGGCGGCTCGGTGAAGGACAGGCCCGCTGCGCGGATGATTCTCGACGGTGAGCGATCAGGCAAGCTGACACGCGACAAGATCATCCTGGACGCGACTTCGGGCAACACGGGTATCGCGTACGCGATGATCGGGGCCGCGCGCGGCTACCGCGTTCGTCTTTGTGTGCCGGCCAACGTCACGCCGGAGCGCAAACGTATTCTCGCGGCGTATGGCGCCGAGATCGTGTTCACGGATCCAATGGAAGGGTCCGACGGCGCCATCCTCCAGGCGAAGGCGATGTTTGCCGCCGAGCCGGATGCGTACTTTTATCCGGACCAGTACAACAATCCCGGCAATTGGCTGTCGCACTACGAAACGACGGCGCCCGAAATCATCGAGCAGACCGACGGCCGATTGACACACTTCGTGGCAGGACTGGGCACGAGCGGCACGTTTATCGGTGTTGGCAGGCGGCTTCGCGAGGTCAATCCGGCGATCCGCCTGATTTCCGTTCAGCCAGACTCGCCGCTCCATGGGCTGGAGGGTCTGAAGCACATGGGGACGGCGATTGTGCCGGGGATCTATGACGCGCACCTCGCCGACGAAGACATCGGCGTCAGCACCGAGGAGGCGTTCGACCTAACACGGGAGCTTGCGCGATCCGGCGTGTTCGTCGGCATTTCGAGCGGCGCCAATCTCGCGGGCGCACTGAGGGTGGCTCGGCGTACAGCGGATGCCGTGATCGTCGTTGTGTTCTGCGACGGTGGCGAAAAATATCTGTCAGAACGTTTGTGGGATGAAAGCTGATGGCCCTTGAACTCCAGGCGGGTACCGCGAACGCCATCAGGCGGCACGGGGCCGAGACGTACCCCAACGAGTGCTGCGGCGCGCTCGTCGGTCGCGACGGTGTCGTCTTTGACGTATACCCGCTGCCGAATGCGACTGAAGAAGGGCCGAGGCGACGGTTTCGGGTGCGGCCGCAGGATTACAGCGCGGCAGAACGCCAGGCTGCCCTGGCCGGGGCGGAGCTGCTCGGGTTTTACCATTCGCATCCGGATCATCCCGCCCGGCCGTCGCAGTACGATCAGGATCACGCTTGGCCGTATTTTTCGTACATCATCGTTTCGGTCCGCGCCGGCGTTCCCGAAGAGATGACCTCGTGGCGGCTGCGCGATGACCGTTCCGCTTTTGACCAGGAAGACTTGACCTATGCCGAACACGATTCACATCCCGACGCCGCTCCGCCCGTTCACCGACAAGAAGGAGTCGGTTGAGGTCAGCGGCGGCACCGTTGGCGAGCTGCTCGCGGACCTGACGCACCGCTACGAGGGGCTGCGAAGACACCTGTATACGGACGATGGCCGGCTGCGGAACTTCGTCAACGTGTACCTGAACGACGAAGACATCAGGTACCTGCAGCGTGAGCAGACTCCCGTCAAGCCGGGCGATTCGTTGAGCATCGTCCCGTCCGTTGCCGGTGGTGCCCCTACCGTCGCGGCTCCCGCGGCGCCGGACTTGTCGCAGGACGAGATCAAGCGGTACAGCCGCCACTTGATCATGCCCGAGGTCGGCATGGATGGGCAGCGGCGCTTGAAGGCCGGAAGCGTCTTGTGCATCGGTGCGGGAGGATTGGGGTCGCCGGCGGCGATGTATCTGGCGGCTGCGGGCGTTGGACGCATCGGTATCGTGGACTTCGACGTCGTCGACTTCAGCAATCTGCAGCGGCAATTGCTGCATGGCACGCCCGACGTCGGGCGCTCCAAGCTGCAATCGGCGAAAGATCGGCTGCAGGCGCTCAACCCGCATGTGCACGTGGACACGTACGAGACGTCGCTCTCGTCGGAGAACGCGCTCAAGTTGTTCGAGCCCTACGATGTGATCCTCGACGGCACCGATAACTTTCCAACCCGTTACCTGGTGAACGACGCGTGCGTGCTCACGGGCAAGCCGAACGCTTATGGGAGCATTTTCCGGTTCGAGGGGCAGGCGTCGGTATTCGGGGTCAAAGAAGGACCATGCTACCGCTGCTTGTATCCCGAGCCGCCGCCGCCGGGACTCGTGCCGAGCTGCGCGGAAGGTGGAGTGCTGGGCGTACTGCCCGGCATCATCGGTGTGATTCAGGCCACTGAGTCCATCAAGCTTATTCTCGGGATCGGGGAGCCGCTCATCGGACGCTTTCTGATTTACGACGCACTGAAGATGCGGTTCCGCGAGCTCAAGCTCCGGAAGGATCCGGACTGCCCGGTGTGCGGAACGCATCCAACGGTGACGAAGCTCATTGACTACCAGCAGTTCTGTGGAATCGGTCCGGAACCGCAGATGGAGGCCGCAAGAGCCATGAACGATTGGGAAATCTCGCCCGTTGAGTTGAAGCGCCGCCTGGATGCAGGTGAGGATCTGTTCATTCTCGATGTCCGCGAGCCGAACGAATACCAGATCAATCGAATTGCCGGCTCCACCTTGATTCCGCTTGGCGAGCTGCCACGGCGGTATCAGGAGCTTCCGCGCGACCGCGAAATCATCGCGCAGTGCAAGATGGGCGGTCGCAGCGCCAAAGCGATGGAGTATCTGAAAACGGTCGGGTTCACGAACGTGAAGAATCTGCGGGGCGGCATTCTGGAGTGGATCGATAAGGTCGATCCATCCCAGCCGAAGTACTGAGCCACAGGCGGGCCGTAAAGGGCCGCCCTACGGTTGATGCAGCTTCCCATCTACCTGGACTACCACGCCACGACCCCCGTGGACCCACGGGTGCTCGCGGCGATGCTGCCTTATTTCACAGACAAATTCGGCAATGCCTCCAGCCGGCACCACTCGTTCGGCTGGGCCGCAAAGGACGCGGTCGAGAACGCTCGTGCCCGGGTGGCCAGCCTCATTGGCGCCAGCGCGAACGAAATCGTCTTTACGAGCGGCGCGACGGAATCGAACAACCTTGCCATTCGTGGCGCCGCGGAGGCATATCGCACCAAAGGCAACCACGTCGTCACCTGCGTGTCCGAGCATCGGGCGGTCATCGACACGTGCAGGAAGCTCGAGACCCAGGGTCTACGCGTCACGTACCTGCCTGTTGGCCTCGACGGACGTATCGACTTGGACGAGCTCCGTGCTGCCATCACGGAGCAGACCATTCTCGTCACCATCATGGCGGCTAACAACGAGATCGGGGTTCTCCAGCCAGTGGCGGAGATCGGCACCGTTGCGATGGAACGAGAGGTCGTTTTCCACACCGACGCAGTACAGGCAGTTGGCAAGGTGCCGTTCGATGTAAACGAAACCCACGCAGGCCTGGTGTCGCTCAGCGCCCATAAGATTTACGGTCCCAAAGGTGTCGGTGCCTTGTACGTGCGCCGCCGGAATCCGCGTGTGCTCGTGGCAGAGCAAACCAGCGGCGGCGGCCATGAGCGCGGTATCCGATCTGGCACCTTGAATACGCCGGGGATCGTGGGATTCGGCGCGGCGGCCGCGATCTGCCGGGAGGAGATGGCGGCGGAGAGTGCGCGCATCCGCCAACTCCGCGATCGCCTAAACCGACAGCTTCGTGAAAATCTCGAAGGAATTCGTGTCAACGGTTCGATGGAGCACCGACTCCCGAACAATCTGAACGTCAGCTTCTCCGATCTGGATGGCGATGCGTTGCTGATGGCTATTGACGACGTGGCACTTTCGTCTGGCGCGGCGTGTACGTCGGCGGACCGTGCGCCGTCACACGTGCTGAGAGCACTCGGCCTTGATGACGAGCTCGCGCGTGCGTCACTGCGGTTCGGGCTCGGCCGCTGGACCACCGAGGCTGAGATCGACTACGTTGCGAAGAAGGTCACGGATGTCGTTCATTACTTGCGGAAGCTCTCCCCACTTCAGCCGTTGTATGCGGAGGCTGAACAGCGTTTGAACTGAACAACCTGCGTGCGATGAATTGGTACGAAGCCTGGAGGTAATCTAGGGGGGGAGGCTGTTAAGCCTGGCAATAACCATGCGAATCATGCACATTTCGCTCATCGTTTTGTTGCTGGTGCCGGCAGCGTTGTCGGCTCAGGAACAAAACGCGGCGCCGTCAGCTCAGGAGCAGCCTGCGGTCGACGTGAATCGGCTTCCGATCGACCTCGGCCGCATTCAGCGTGAGCTTCGCCAGTCGGCCGAGCGGGACGAAAACGAGGGCCTGCGGCTGCGGTACTTCGTCGACGTGTACGGGCAGGCTCCGCCACTTGTAATCTTCGGACCCGAAGACAATTTGGTGGAGGGTCCGGTTCCGTACGGCGCGCCGACGCACAGGGAGATGATCCAGCAGAATACGCCCATTGATTATCGTCCGATCCCCTGGGACCTCAACTCCGCTTTCCGCTGGCTCTCGGAACGCCTGAAGAAGAACAAGCAGTAGCCGTTAGATCTTCATGAAAATAACGGTTGCGCATAGTCCCGATTCCGACGATGCCTTCATGCACTACGGCCTCGCGAGCGGAAAGGTACCCACCGATGGGATTGAGTTCGGCCATCTTCTTGCCGACATCGAAACATTGAATCGCGCCGCGTTCGAGGGGCGGTACGAGGTCAGTGCGGTTTCGTTTCACGCGTACGCACATCTCACCGATCGGTACCTTCTGCTGCCTCACGGTTCGAGCATGGGCGACGACTATGGACCGATTGTCGTGGCTCGGATCGACGGCCCTTCATCGCTGAAAGGCGTGACGGTTGCTGTCCCGGGCACGCTCACGACTGCCTTTCTGACGCTTCGCATGTACGATCCCGCGGTCGAATGCGTGGTGATGCCCTTCGACCGCATCCAGGACGCCGTTCGAGGCGGTGAAGTGGCTGCGGGTCTGCTCATTCACGAAGGACAGCTGACGTATCAGGATGAGGGGCTGAAGAAAATCGTCGACCTTGGCGAGTGGTGGGCCGAGAGTACGGGTGGTTTGCCGTTGCCTCTCGGCGGCAATGTCATCCGCCGGGATCTCGGAGCACCAGTAATTGCGACAGTGTCGCGGCTCCTTCGTGACAGCATCGCGTACGCGCTCGAGCATCGGCGGGAGGCGCTCGATTACGCGCTCCAATTCGGGCGCGGCCTCGATCGCGCAAAAGCGGATCGATTCGTCGGCATGTATGTGAACGAACTCACCCTCGAGTACGGCGAACGCGGCCGCACCGCCGTGCAGCGGCTATTCGACGAGGCCTGGGAAAAGCGACTCATTCCCAAACAAATCACCGCTGAATTCAGCGCGTAAGCAGAAATTCGCGCATCGCGTTGGCCACGCGATCGGGTGATTCCTCATGCGGCCAGTGGCCGGCGTCGATTTCGACGACGCGCGCGGAGGGCAGTACCTCCCTCCATCGTGCAAGCTGCTGGGGACCAAATGCCGGGTCTTTCATCCCCCACACAATCAGCGCCGGTCGGCCGAGTAGCCTGTCCCGATTCCGCCACAGCGAGTCGTAGTAGCCGCTCGAGCCCAGAATGGCGTGTGCCAGCGGCCACAGCACCGCTCCGCGCGACCACCGGTCGGGAAAGCGTTCGAGGTACTGGCGATGGATCGCCGGCGTGAGCTTGCGTTTGTCGCCGTATGCGTACGGAGTGAGGACTCGCAGCGAGAAGTTGGCCCACCGGTAGAGGAAACGGCCCAGGCGGCCGCCCGCTATACGGCCTTTACTCTCCATGTCGCGATCGCCGGCAAAGGTCCACATCCATGTATTCACCAGCACGAGGCGTGTGACTCGTTCGGGATGCCGCAGGCACAACGGGAGACCGATCGGGCCGCCGTAATCGTGGACGACGAGCGTCAGTGGTTCCGGGTTGAGGTGCTCGACGAACTGGGCGAGGTTGTGGGCGTGAGCATCGGGAGTATAGGCAAAATTCCTGGGCCGATCGGACAGACCGAATCCGATATGGTCGGGGGCTATGCATCGGTGGGTGGGCGCAAACGCTCGGATCAGGTGCCGCCACTCGAAGGACCAGGTCGGAGTGCCGTGGACGAACAGGATCGGCTCGCCGCGCCCCTCGTCCACGTAATGCATTCGGCCGACGGAGAGGTCCATCCATCGGCTTGCGAACGGATACGCAGATCGATCAACCGGGGCGGGGGCCATCTGCGGGGCGAACGCGCGCCAGAATCTCGCATAGCTGGCGCAAGCCATCCGTGAGCGCTGCGGGTCCGGGCTGAAGAATGTAGGCCGACTTGATCTCGTAGATGTGCCCGTCTCGCACGGCTGGCATATCTCCCCAGCCGGCACGAGCGGCGATTCGCTCAGGCCGCACCGCCTTGCCGCACCACGATGCGATGACTACGTCCGGACAACGACGCAGCACCTCCTCAGGTTGAACGATGCGATCCTTGCCGAGTGCGGCATCACGCAATTCCGGAAAAATCGGCGTGCCGCCCGCAGTTTCAATGAGTTCCTCCACCCATCTGATGCCCGAGATGAGGGGGTCGTCCCATTCCTCGAAGAACACGCGCGGTCGCGGAAGTGTGGTCGCCGCCGTTCGCACAGTGTCCAGATCGTTTTCGAGCCGGCGCGCCAGCGCGTCTGCGCGGTCGGCGCAGCCAACGATTCCACCAAGGACGCGAATCATCTGCAGGATCTCAGCGACGCTCCTCTGATTGAAGACGATGATCGGATAGCCGCGCCGAACGATCTCGGCGGCGATCTCGGCTTGCAAATCCGAAAAACCAAGCACCAGGTCGGGTTCGAGCGCGACGATCTTGTCGAACCGGGCGTTCAGAAATGAGGAAATCCGCGGCTTGTTGCGCGCCTCGGGTGGACGAACCGTATAGCCCGAAACGCCGACGACGCGGTGCCCCTCGCCGAGCAGGTACAGCGTCTCCGTCGTCTCTTCGGTGAGACACACGATGCGGGACGGATACTTCGTGGAAGCCTTCATTGGAACGCATCCGGATGCAGGGCTCGGGCGAATCTCTCCGTTGCAAGTCCAACGCGTGGCCCCGGAACGACGAGGTAGTCGCCATAGAGGAAGTAAATGCGGCCGCCTTTGACGGCAGGAACGGACGCGAGCGGCGACCACACCGCGCGCTCTTGCACCGCATCCGTCGCAGAGATCTGCCGCGTCGGGCTCACCTCGAGAATGACTTCAGGTGCACGCGTGATCAGCGTTTCTTGCGAGGGCTGCACCGATTCGCGGGCAATGTCCGCGAACACGTTGATCCCACCGGCTGCTTCCAGCATTTCATGCAGGAAGCCTGTGCCGCCGCTGACATACAGCTGCTGCAGCGATCCTGGCTGTCGTCCAAAGACCAGGAGGGTGCGCGGTCTCGAGCGGTCGCGCACGCTCCCTTTCACTGCGTCCAGTTGTGCTTCGAGTTCGCTGACCTTGCTCAGCGCACTCGCCGCATGACCGGTTGCGGCTCCAAGGTCGCGCATCGTCTCGAAAATTGTTTGTATACCGCCATGCCGATAGCTGAATGTCCGTATGCCCGCGCTCGCCAGCTGCGCTTCGAGCGAACCCTGTGACCCGTAGGTAAGCACCAGATCGGGCCGGAGCCCGAGGATGCGCTCAACGTCGGGGTCCAGAAGTGCGCCCACGCGGGGCAGCGCTTTGGTCTCGGGCGGGTAATCATCGAAGCTGCTGACGCCAATCACCTGGGGTCCCGCCCCGATAGCGAAGAGCATCTCTGTAAGGGCGGGAACGAGCGAGACGATCCGTCGTGCGACGTTGCCGCCTGTCTGCGGTGCGGGACGGCCAGGACTCGTCCCACACGCGATCAGAAATAACAGCGTAGCGACGAGAATCAGGCTTTTCTCACGAGCAGCCACAGGAAAAACGGTGCTCCCACCATCGCGGTCACAATCCCAACGGGCATTTCGACCGGCGCAAGTATCGTTCGCGCCACCAGATCGCACCCGACGAGGAATGCCGCGCCGAATAGCGCCGATGCGGGCAGGACCAGCCGATGGTCGACGCCAGTCATCAGTCTCACGAGATGCGGGACGACAATGCCGATGAATCCAATCGGGCCCGCCAGTGCGACGGCCGCGCTCGTCGCCAGCGCGGCGCTGAAAAAGGCGAGCCGCTCCGTGCGCGCCACGTCCACACCGCGCGTCGCCGCGATGTCGGCTCCAACGCTCAACTGGTTGAGCGACGAGGGAAGCATTGCGAATACTGCGAACCCGACGGCGAGCAACGGTCCGACGCCGGCGATCGGTCCGAATCCGCCGACATCGAGGTCACCCATCAGCCATCTGACGGTTCGGTACGTCTCCGTGAAGTCGGCCATGTACTGCACGAACAGGATGAGCGCCGAGAAGAACGAGTTCAACGTCACGCCCGCGAGCAGAAGCACCGACGTGGACATCGGGCGTCCAGGCCTCGTGGCAAGTGCATACACGACCGCCGTTGCGACGAATGCGCCCGCCAGGCTCGCCAGCGGAACAGGGGAAAGCGGGCCGAGGGTCACTGCGGCACCCAGCGAGATCGTCAGCATCGCACCGAGGGCGGCGCCAGCGGAGACGCCGAGTGTGAATGGCGTCGCGAGCGGATTTCGCAAGAGCGCCTGTAATACCACTCCTGCCGATGCCAGCGCAGCGCCCACGATGGCGCCAGCCAGCACGCGTGGCATACGCGCGACGAAGAAAATCTGCGCATCGACATTGTCGGCAAAAGGAATAGATCGGTCGAACGCGCGCGCAAGGCTGATCGAGGTGCTGCCCACGAGCGGCGCGAGGAGACACACGACCAACGCAACCGCGCCGTAAGCCATCACGGTGACAGCCAGCCTGATTCGAATGCTGCGGGGGCGTGCATCGAGAGGCAACATGGCCGACTCGGACAGCGTCATAGGGCCCGCCTGATCGGGACGACGGTCAGGTGTCCTGCCGCTTCATGAAATTGAACATCGGCCTCGACGTCATACAACTGGTTGATCGACGCCTCTGTCAGTACGTCGGCCGTGGCGCCGTGCGCAAAGATCTTCCCGGCACGCATCAGCACGAGCTGATCGCACAGAGACGCTGCGAGGTTCAGGTCGTGCGTCGCCAGCACCGTCGTGACACCGCGATTGCGGTTCAGACCGATCAACAGAGACGACACTTCCAGTTGATAGGCGAGATCGAGCGAGGCGGTCGGTTCGTCCAACAGCAGCACATCTGGCTGCTGCGCCAGCGCACTCGCGATGACTACTCGCTGTTTTTCACCGCCGCTGAGCGTCGCGTACGACCGCGCTGCGAGATGAGCTGAGCCGGTCGCGGTGAGCGCCTCCGCCGCAATCGCATAATCATTGGGGCCCTCGAGCTGAAACGTGCCCAGATGCGGATGCCGCCCCATGAGCACCATCTCCAGTACGGTGTAATCGAACGCTGGATGCGTTTCTTGCGGCACAATCGCCACGCGCCTGCCGAGCTGGCGCCGCGGGATCCGGTCCACCGCGTCTCCATCGATCGTGATCGCGCCGTGCTGGGGACGCAGTACGCCCGCCATCAGCCTGAGGAGCGTTGTCTTGCCGCAACCGTTCGGCCCGAGAATTCCTGTCAGGCTACCGCGCTCGATATCCAGGGAAAGGTCAGACAGCGAGAATCCGTGATCGTCACGGCCGATGCGCACGTCAGCGAGGTTTCGAAACGGAAGGTTGTACGCGAAGAAAACCTGGTTGACGTGGATGAACATTGATCTCCCTCCGGCGTCCTTTGCGCCGGAACTCAATTTGCCTGAAGGCGACTCGCGCACGAGGAAGAAACGTGCGCCCGGAGCAGGTATCCTTGAGGACGTCGGTTGTGGCGGGCAGTGTAGCATGGGTAAAATTTCGAAGGTTTTCGCGTGAAATCACGAATCAGCGCCGCCGGGCTCAGCGACGTCGAACAGAAGCTGCGAGCAGGTAAGCGCCTGGACTTTGACGACGGTGTGCGACTCTTTCGGTGCCCGGACCTGCTGGGCGTCGGATGGCTCGCGAACCGCGAGCGCGAGCGGCGCCACGGTGCCCGCACGTACTTCAACTACAACCTGCGGCTGGAACCCACCAACGTCTGCGTTGCCAGTTGCCTCTTCTGTTCGTTCGCGCGCCTGAAGTCCACCGATGCTGCGGCATACACGATGTCGTTGGAGAAGGCCTGGGACAAGCTGCGGCAGAGAGCGGATCAGCCGCTGACTGAAATCCACATCGTCAACGGGCTCAATCCCGATCTGCCGTTCGCCTATTACACGGAACTGCTGCGAGGGTTCAAGGCGATTCGCCCTGACATTCATTTGAAGTGCTTCACGGCCGTTGAGATCGCCTTCTTCGCCGACTTGTACGGTATGACCGACGCCCAGGTGCTGCGGGAACTGATGGCTGCAGGCCTGGACTCGCTGCCCGGGGGCGGCGCTGAGATCTTCGCCGAGCGCGTGCGCCGCAAGATCTGTCACGACAAGTGTGGCGCCGATCGGTACCTGGCGATCCATCGCATTGCGCACGGCATGGGCATGCGCACGAATGTGACGATGTTGTACGGCCACATCGAGACGTTCGAGGAGCGAGTCGATCACATGCTGCGGGTTCGAGCGCTGCAGGATGAGACGAACGGGTTCCAGGCATTCATCCCTCTCGCGTTCCACCCTGATAACAACCAGATGCGAAAGCTTCCGGCGCCAACCGCGACTGACACCCTGAAAGTACACGCGGTCTCGAGGCTGATGCTCGATAACGTCCAACACATCAAGGCGTTCTGGATTGCGACCGGGGTAGAGGTAGCGCAGGCCGCGCTCTGGTTCGGAGTCGACGATCTGGACGGTACAGTGCAGGAGGAGAAGATCTACCACATGGCCGGATCGCCCACCCCCGAAGGACTGTCCATGTCACAGCTTTCGGAGCTCGTTCGCAGAGCAGGGCGGGAGCCATTCGAGCGCGACACGTTCTACAACGTGAAACAGGCGGTTTCCGCGTGAGTCAAAGACCGCGGTAGGGCGGGCCTTTAGGGCCCGCCTTGTCTTGGCCGCGCCCCATTTACGCCGGCCTTGACATGCCTGCCGACCCTCCGCGGTATAATTCCAACGGGTCCAAACTCCACGGGGCGATAGCCCGCCGGTGGGTTTGGCCTTTTTCACGTCCGGAGATTGCGAAAAGTTTCACAAGGTTGCACAAAGCGCAGACCCATGGCGTCGATGATTCCGCTGCTCACCGAGTTCGAGAAAGAACACCTATCCGAGCGTCAGCCGCTCCCCGTGAAGTACCTCGGCTTGTCCGACGCGGCGATGGACGTCCGCATCGCCGCAGCTCGCGCGGCGCTCGGCAGCCGGCTCGTCATTCTCGGCCATCACTACCAGCGCGACGAGGTCATCAAGTTCGCGGACTGTACGGGCGATTCGTTCCGTCTTGCCCGTCAGATTGCCACCCGTCCCGACGCCGATTTCATCGTGTTTTGCGGCGTGCACTTCATGGCCGAAAGCGCCGACGTGCTGGCAGCGCCGCACCAGAAGGTGATTCTTCCCGACCTGGCGGCAGGGTGTTCAATGGCGGATATGGCCGAACCCGATCAGCTCGAGGTCTGCTGGGACGAGCTGACGCAGGTTGGAATATCCAACGTCGTGCCCGTCACGTACATCAACTCGGCGGCGTCCATCAAAGCCTTCGTGGGCGAGCAGGGGGGCACTGTCTGCACTTCCTCCAATGCGAGCGCCGCGCTGCGCTGGGCGTTTGCAAGGGGAGAAAAGGTGTTGTTCCTCCCCGACCAGCATCTTGGCCGTAACACGGCGTACAAGATGGGCATCCCGCTCGACGATATGGTCGTCTGGGATCCGAACGAGATTTTCGGCGGCCTCGATCCCGAACAAGCCGCCCGTGCGCGCCTGATTCTTTGGAAGGGGCACTGCTCGGTTCACACGAGGTTTTCGGTCCAGCAGATCGCGGCGGTGCGCCGCGCCCATCCGGACGTGCGCGTCATCGTGCACCCGGAAGTGCCGCTGGACGTCGTCAAAGCTGCCGACGAGATGGGTAGCACGGAGTACATCATCAGGACGGTCACCGATAGCCCGCCAGGCTCGACATGGGCCATCGGCACGGAAGTGCACCTTGTGAATCGGCTGGCCAACTCACTCGCACCGGATCGGACGATCGTGTCGCTCGACCGTTTCGGCTGTCTGTGTTCGACGATGTTCCGTGTCTCGCCGAATCATCTGCTGTGGGTTCTGGAAGAGCTTGTCGACGGCAGGGTGCACAACCAGATTGTCGTGCCGGACGACCGGAAGCACTGGACACGCGTGGCGCTCGATCGGATGTTGTCGATCCAGTAGCGTCCCGAGTACGATTGAAAGGTTCAGGCGCCCGAGCGAGGGCGCTTCTACCGATTCCCGCGCGATCATCGCGCGCCCACAGGCGAGCCTCCATGGCGCGCCGCCTCGCGAGGAGGATGCATGGCGCACGAACTCCCTAAGCTGCCGTACGATTTCGCCGCACTCGAGCCGCACATCGATGCGAAAACGATGGAGATTCATCACGGGAAGCATCACCAGGCATACGTGAACAATCTGAATGCGGCGCTGGAGAAGCATCCCGACCTTCAGTCGAAGAGCGTCGAGGAGCTGTGTCGCGCGATCAACAGCGTCCCCGAGGACATCAGGACCGCCGTCCGCAACAATGGCGGCGGCCATTGGAATCACTCCAGGTTCTGGACGTGGATGGCGCCGAATGCCGGCGGACCTCCCAGCGGCAAGATCGCCGATGCCATCAATGGCTCGTTCGGCAGCTTCGACGCGTTCAAGGATCAGTTTGCGAAGGCCGCCGTAGGACGGTTTGGCAGCGGGTGGGCCTGGCTGATCAAGGACGGCTCGAAGTTAACCATTACGAGCACACCAAATCAGGACAATCCCGTCATGGAAGGAAAGACGCCGATACTCGGCGTGGACGTGTGGGAGCACGCCTATTACCTGAAGTATCAGAATCGGCGGCCCGATTACGTCTCAGCCTGGTGGAACGTGGTGAACTGGGCTGAGGTCAATAAAGGACTGTGACGGATCCGGGATCGGGGATCGGGGATCCGGGATCCGGAACAACGGTACCGCTAGCGTAGGCCGGGTCCCTTAGGACCCGGCGGGCTTGTGACTTGTTCAACGCGTACTCGGCACGCGCTGGACATCCGGAAGCGCCCAGGCTGTCAGCGTCGTTCCCGCCGGCACGAGCACATGCTGGCGGCCGTCCAGCATGTAGGTGAGCGCCGACGTCCCGTGCAGCGCCGATCCCATCTGATAGCGCCACAGGAATTTTCCGTTGCGCGCATCGATTGCGAGGAAGTTCCCTTCGGCGTCGCCGCTGAAGATCACCCCTGACGCCGTCGACAACAGTCCGGACGTCGACGGCGAAATGTACTCGAACTCCCAGCGCCGCTCGCCAGTTGTCGGATCGATTGCGCGGAGCGCGCCGTACGCGCGCTGGTCGGGCCCTCTCGCCCGTTGGCCGGCGCCGCCGGTATAGCGCTCCCCAGGCACGTACTCCTGCCGCCAGGCGTAATACGTGGCACAGACCTCCCGCGCGTTCACGAAAAAGAGGCGCTGCGCCGGATCGAAGCTCGGTGGCCAGAAATTCGTGCCGCCGGTGACATCGGGACACGTGAGAGAGCCCTTCTCATCGGGTATGTTGCCTGGCAACAGAATGGGGCGGCCGTTCGAGTCGACCTCTTTCGCCCACGTCGTCACGACATACGGCTTTGCCACGATGACTTTTCCGTTCGTCCGATCGAGCGTGTAGTAGAAACCATTGCGATTCGCGAACATGACGACCTTGCGCGGCTGGCCGGCAATCGTCAGATCGGCGAGCACGGGCACTTCGGTCGCGTCCCAGTCGTGCAGGTCGTGCGGCGTGAACTGATAGTGCCACCGCAGCGTTCCGGTGTCCGCGTCGAGGGCGACGATTGAATCGCTGTACAGGTTGTCGCCCTTTCGACTCTCACTGTGGTAATCGGGTCCGGGGTTGCCGATGCCGTAGTAGAGGAGATTGATCTCGGGATCGTACGCGCCGGTTACCCAGACACTGGCGCCGCCGCGCTGCCACGAATCACCCGCCCACGTATCGTTGCCCGGTTCCCCTGGTCCCGGAATGGTATAGAAGCGCCATGCGCGGTTGCCGGTTTTCACGTCGTACGCGTCGATAAAGCCGCGAATGCCGAATTCTCCTCCGGCCACGCCGACGATCACCTTGTCCTTGACGACGAGCGGGGCGATCGTCGAGGCGTACCCCTGCTTGTAATCTGCCATCGCGACGTCCCAGACGACGCCGCCCGTCTTCATGTTGAGCGCGACGAGGTGCGCGTCGAGCGTCGTCATGAAGAGGCGGTCGCCCAGGACGCCGAACCCCTTGTTGACCAGACCGCAGCACGCCGTGAGTGTGCCGGTGGGCGGCAGCTCGCGTTTGTAACGCCAGATCTCGCGGCCCGTGCGGGCGTCGATCGCCCACGCCGTGCTCAGTGGCCCAGTTACGTACAGCACGTTGTCGCGCAGCAGCGGCGTCGTCTCGAATCGGCTGCCCGAAATGTCGGTCTGGAACGTCCACTGCGGGACGAGGCGCGTCACGTTGTCGGGCGTGATCTGAGTGAGGGGGCTGTGCCGCTGGTTCGTATAGCTGCCGCCGAACATCACCCAGCGTGAGCCGTCGGCCGGAAGACCTGCCAAGAGCTCCTGCGAGGTGACGAGCCCCGGCGGTACGGCCTGTGCCGCCACGGTGACCGCCACTACCGTTGCGCCGAGCGCCGCGAGGGCAAAACGCGTAGACGATCGTCGAAACATACGAACTCCTTTAACGATTGCCTTCTGATTGCGCTGGCTTGTTTCCCTGCAGCGTCTCCAGATATGTGAGCAGGTCGTCGAGCTGCTCATCGGAGAGCTTGTCGGAACCGAACGTCGGCATCGCCGACTTCTTTTCGTTGGTCACTGAGCGCATGTCTTCGCGCAGATAACCCTGAATCCGTTCGCGGTTGTCCATGACCTGCACCGAGAACAGATCTTCGTTCTTTTTGACGCCACGGATCTCCTGCCCGCCGGGAGTCGTCAGCGTGACCGGCTCGTAGCCAGTACGGAAGTCCGCGACGGTGCCGCGAATCTGCCGCGCCATGGCGGCACGCGCACGCGCGATGCCGATGCGCGAGAGGTCGGGTCCGAGGTTCCCGCCCCGTTCGCCCACTCGATGGCACCCCATGCAGTTGGCGGCGAACACGTTTTCGCCGGCGCCGGCATTGCCGCGCGGTGGGCCGTCTGGAGCCGGTGCAGCCATTGTCTTCAGGTAGGCGAGGATCCGCCAGACATCCACGTCCGACGTCCGGGGCGCCGGAAACGCGGGCATTTCGGTGCCGGGCACGCCGTTGTGGATGGTCGAAAAGAGCGCCGCGTCAGTGCGACCTTTCGCCCACACCTGTGTGATATCGGGTCCGCGGATCCCACGGGCGTCCATACCGTGGCAGTCGGCGCAGCGCACTCGATAGGCGCCCATACCGGCCGTAATTGCTTCCGCGTTTCCTTCCAGGGGATTTTTCGTCGGAACGGCGGGAATCGTGACGAACAGGTCCTGGGCGACCATGTGAGTCACGGCCAGGAAGAAGACGGTCAGCGCCGTGCAGATCCACTTCATGACGGTTCCTCGCTGTCAGCAGATGTAGATCGGCGCGAATTATATCCCCATCCGCACCGCATGGTGAGACGCGAGCCGCGGTCCAGCGCGGAGCTGGCTGCGGCCCGCCCGGTTACGAAACGCTTGCGGTCGATCCCGCTGCGGCGGCCGCCGCGGGAGGCGGCGTCACCCTGGGTTCCGCAGGCTTGTGCGCGCCGCCTGCAGCCGGCATCCGCTCTTTCAGCAGTTGTTCGGCATACGCAAACAGGTGGTCCTTTGACACCTTGCCTGCGTCGACATCCGCGAGCAGCGATCGCTGCGCCTTGTACTCGCGATTCTCGATGCCGGCCTTGCTCTGCAGCATCCGCCACGCTTTCCGGCGCTCCACGCAGAACAGGACGAGCTGGCGCGAAATCGACCGATACTCGACGTCGCCGTTCGAGCCCTGGATCCGGATGTAGACACCGAAATCCGGGATGAACGAACGGTGCTCCTCGCGCAGGTACCTCCGATAGACGACGTCCTGCTGCGTGATGCGGACGAGCATGTTCTCCAGCGGAATCAGCTTTGCCGCGTCGTCTCTCTTGATCTTCTTGAGGTGATTGCGGAAGCGCGCTTCGGTCGCGCACCAGTGAGCGACCGTGTACTTGTACTGCTCGTTGGTGGCTTTGAACTTCGTCTCGTACCAGTCGATATCGATCGACGGGTTGCCTTTGACGTCGAGCGCCTCCTGGTAGGTCTCGCCCAGCCGCGGGTTGAACACAAATTCCGGGGCGCCTCGGGAATCGCGCACGCGCTGCGCCTGAGTGAGCGCCAAGTCATCGGCGACGCCGTGCTCAGGCTGGCAGGTGGTGAAGCACTGGAGGAACGCAGTGCCGCGATACTCGAGGCTGTCGAGAATCGACCGGTACAGCTTCGGCGCGTTGGCGATCGAAACCTGCGCCACGAAGGGCGACCCGTGACCTGCGAGGAACGTCTCCGCCACGGTCTTCTTCTCGTGGTTCTTGCCCTGAGTGGCCGCTCCGAACACGTTCATGTCGTTGCCACCGAGCATCGGGGTCGAGTCCGAGTTCTGCCCGCCCGTGTTCGAGTAGACCTGGGTGTCGAGCATCACCGCCTTCACGTTGGGACGGTTCTGCAGGATCACCTTCGACATGTTCTGGTAGCCAATGTCGCCCATGCCGCCGTCGCCGCCGACGACCCAGACCTTCGGGAGCTCCAGGATTTCCTGGTCGGTCATCAGCGCGTCGCTGAAGTGCACGTACTCGTAATACTCGCGCGGCGTCATCACGTCCGAGGTGCGATGCAGGATCGCGTCGGCCAGTCGCTCCGGGATGACCGAACGGCGGCCGTGATCGACCATGAAGCTTTCGCCGAGGAGCCAGCCCACGGTGATGCCGTCCTGGAACAGCGAGTTCATCCATGGATAGGGATGCGGGTTGTTGGGCGGCGTGGAGCCGTAGACCGTGTTGCAGCCGGTATGCGCGGCCATTGCCATCACCGACATGCCGTTGGCCAGCCGGCCGTCCACGGGCTGGAGGTTCTTATGGTTGAAGGCTTCCTGGCGCATGACGGCGGTGATGCCGTCGATCAGGTCCCTGTCAGAGATCGCGCCGTGCGCCTTCATGCGCGCCTTGGTGTCCTTGTCGTCCTCGCCGCCGAGACCCATGACGAGATGCGCGATGCCCTGCCGCACGAGCTCGTATTCCTGCGGGTTCCGTTCGCGTATCGCGGTGAGCTTCTCGACGCCTTCCTTGTCCAGCTGGTCGGCTTTGGCGCGCAGCCGGTCGGCCTTTGCATGAAACAGCGGCCGCATGTATGACTCGGTCACGGCCGCGGCGGAGCGCAGGATGCTCTTCTCGCCGCAGCCGGCGCACGCGCCGTCGCCCGAGACGAGCGCGTCGTAGTTTCGACGCACCATCAGCATGTTGCGCAGCGTCGCGGTCTTCGAGTCCTGCGGCCGTGTGTCGTTGTAGAGGCCGAGGTATTTCTGCGGCGTGTCGGGCAGCAGATTCAGAAACCCCGTCCCCGTTTCGTGCTCCGCGTTGACGTCCTCGGTTTCCTGCACCATCCGCAGCGCCTCGTGCTCGCCGCAGGCGGTGACGCA
>Ga0075420_100000882_pt1 | contig 24737 bp, 19 predicted proteins | sample SoiMetdeltSBSDD4_FD_75296 | JGI IMG/M metagenome (GOLD analysis project Ga0075420, IMG submission 75296) | Bulk soil microbial communities from a Populus tree surrounding site in Tennessee, USA - Soil MetaG P. deltoides SBSDD4 | ecosystem: Environmental > Terrestrial > Soil > Tree plantation...
GCGAGCATGATGCTCATCACGCTGAGCGCCACGAGCAGCGCCGCCATCGCATAACCGCGCTCCGAATTGGAAGTCATGGCAGCAGAATTTGCGTCCTTCCTATTGCCGTTCTCCCATCGACTGTTCGTACCGTCACCGTTACCGTGTACGTCCCCGCAGCGGAGTACACGTGGGCGGTGCTGTTGCCGGACGTCGTCACGTCGTCGGAGCCATCGCCGAAGTCCCAGGTGTACGACTGGATCGGAGCGTTCGTCGTCCCCTCACCGCCGCCGGTTACAGTGGCCGTGAACGTGCAGCGCCGGTTGGTCGCCGCCGTGCCACAGCTATCGGCAATCGTTACGCTGATCGGGCTGATGATCGGTTTCGGCGTCACGTTCACGGACGTCGAGACGGCCGCGGATTCGCCATTGACGTCCGTGGCCTGGACGGTCGCCATATACGACACTGGTGTCGAGTCTGACGGGCCTGCGTAGGTATGTGTGACCGTCGCGGTGCCGCCGGCGAGGTTGCCGAGGCTTTGTGAAGAACCGTCCCCGAAATCGATCGTGGCGGTTCGAAGAGTACTGCTGCCGGTCGGCCGCGTAATGGTGAACACCACGGTCGCTGTGTTGCTGGTCGCGCTTGCCTGGACGGCCCCGCAATTGCCGGTTCCCGATGTGGGGGCGCACGCGATCGTCACGATCGGGCCAGACCGCACGGCGACAGTGACGTTGCTGCTCGTTTTGGTCCCAGCAGTGGCGCTGACGACGGCCTGCTGGGTCGTTGTGAGCTGCGTTGAGGCTTCCCCGCTCGCATTCGTGAATGCGTTCGGATTGCTCAGCGTCCCCTGATCGGTGCTGAAGGTGACCAAGATGTTTTGGAGGGGCTGGCCGCCTTCGCTCACTACCGCGGCAATCAGATCCACGGTTCCGCCGGTCGGTCCGACGCTTGCGGGATTCGCGCGCAGCGTCACCGTGTTTACTGCGGCGGCCCCGACCGTGATCTCTACCAGGTTCGACTCGGTTTCACCCCCCGAGGCCAGGCCGGAGATCGCACGGATGCGGGCCACCCCCGAGCTGTTGGCCGCGAAGAACGTCGTGACGGCGGCGCCGTTCCGTGTCTGGGATTCCACCGGATCGAGGACGCCGAGTGTGGTGGAGAACCTGACCGTCGTTCCGTTCTGCACCGCCGTGCCTGCCTGTTCGGTGACGACGGCCGTTATCTGTGTCGTGCCGGTGGACGGCAACTCGCGCGAGCCTGCGGAGACGGTAATGGTGGATTGGGTCGGCGCGAGTAGCGGCGACTTGTCGCAGCCCGCCACCAGAAGAATTGCGAGCAGCAGCGCGAATGAGGCGAATCGCGAAAGCGGCGTCGTCATCGTTCAGGTTACCAGTCTGAGTACATCGTGCCGTCCAGTGCCCGCCCCTCAGACCCACTTTTCACATCGAATACGCCCGGCTGCGCCGCCGGGTTGGCCGGATCGATCTCCGACATCGTGACCTGCCATGTCGTGTTGGAGTTCGTGAACGGATCCACCGGTATCGCCCGCAAGTACTTTTCGGTCACAAGCGCCTCGAGCGTTGGTGGATAGGCGTTTTTGTCGGCATAGTGCTGGTCGATCGCGTCCCGCATGCGGAACAGATCTTCCTTGAGCACCGCCTCCTTCGCCCGGGTCTGGCTGTTGGCGTGAACCGCAAGCCCGATGCCCGCGAGAATCACGATCAGCGACATCACGATCAGAAGCTCGATGAGTGTGAAGCCACCAGAGAGTCGATGTCGTTCACACTTCTCTCTTCTGAGTTCTCGGTTCGTCTTCACGTTCGTCGCGAACCTGAACACGAACTGAGAAGCGAGAACCAAGAAGCGTGAATTGCAAGCTCCTGCCATCTACCAGTCCCGGTACTTGGTCCCGTCAAGCGCGGTGCCACCGTATGTCGTGTACACGTCAAACACGTTCTGGCCGCCCCAGCTTGTCGACGTTGGCGAGTCCTGATACGAGCGCAGTCCCCACTCCATCGATCCGATCATCGGATCGACAGGGACACGCCGCAGGAATTTCAGCTTGCGTCCCGTAGCGTCGTTGGCAGCCGAAACGCCTTCGACGAGCGTTTCCAGATCCGGCGGATACCCTTCGCTGCCAGGCGCGAGCTCGGTGGTTGGAATTCGTCCCTGGTCGACGGCGTTTTTGAACTGGTCGATGGCGGTGCGCATTTCGCGAAGCGAACGGCGGAGCTCCGCTTCACGCTGCCGCTGTGAAATGACCTGCGCCAGGGGCATGACTGCGGAAGCGAGGATCAACAGGATCGTCATGACGACGAGCAATTCGACGAAGGTGTAACCGCCCTCGGGGCGGCGCGGCATCGTCATCACTTCACCACGACCGGTGTTGCGAGCCCGAACTGCAAGGGCACCGGCATGCCCCGCGGGTCGGTCGCCGCGCCGGTTAGTGCGAAATTGGCCGGGCCGCCGCCGACGGCATCGAACAGGACGGCACCGAGAAGACCTGTGCCGGCGACGCCTGTCTGGTCACCGGTTCGCACGACTGCGATATCGATGCGGCCCGTCGCACCATCGACCTGCTGTGTGAACGTCGCCGCCACTCCGCCAGTTCGCATGAAGCTCCCTTCCTGGACGGCGCGAACACGGAGCGTCGAGGGATTGAACGTGATCGTCAGCGTCACGCTCGAGATCTGCGATGCACCGACGATTGATACGGGCACTGTATACGGACCGCCGCCCACGAGAAACTCCGGTCCGGGAGGGGACAGGACAATTTGTCCTCCGCCGGGCGCAGTCGTGAAGCCTGGCGGCACTCCGCCGGCCGGTGCGCCGGGAACTCCTCCCGGCACCGGAACGGTCGGCGCTACCGCCTCGGGCTGCGCCGGCGCCGAGGGAACAGTCGTCGTGCCTGGAACCTGCGAGCTTCCGGGTGGCACTACCGGGACGCCGCCGGGACCGGGAGCTCCAGGCTGGCCGACGTTTGGAGCGCCCGGAATGGGAACGACGGGCGTTGGTGCGACAGGGACCAGGGGAGCTGGCACCTCCTGCACCCCGGGAGGGAGCTCCCCGACGATGAGGGGCGGCGGGCCACCAAGGCCGAGGCTCTGCTGCGACCCGATAAAGATCGGGCTGACGTCCTGGAACGTCAACTCCTGCGTACGCACGATGCGAGGTGTCAGCAGCATGATGATGTCTGTCTGCCGGATTTCGGTGTCATTCGACGCGAACAGGCTGCGGAGCACGGGCAGACGAATCAGGCCTGGAATTCCCCGCAGTGATTTCCGATCTTCTTCACGCAACAGACCGGCCAGCAGGTTCGATTCACCGTCGCGCATCCGCAGGCGTGTCTGGACCTTTCTCGACCCGAACGAGGGCAGATTCTGGCCGGCGATGTTGACGTCCGGCCCGAGCGTGCTGTTCTCCACGATCAGGTCGAGGATGATGTCGCCTTCGAATGTGACACGCGGCGTGACCTGAATGTTGACGCCCACCGGGCGGTAGTTGAACGAGGTAAGGGGATTGAAGTTGGCGCCGCCCTGCGCCACCGGCGTAAACACCGTGGCCGGCACTGGGATCTCGTCGCCGAGATTCAACGTGATCTGCTGTCCCTCGGCGCCTCGAAGCTGTGGCTTCGCAATCAGTCGCGATTCGGTGTCGGTCTCCAGGAACTGCACCACGGCCGAAGGTACGGAGAGATAGAAATCGGCCGCCGATATGCCGCGCGTAATCGAGTTCAGGTTGAACGGCTGCGGCGTCAAGGTCGGCGTGCCGTCTGCCGTTCCCCGAGGATCCGTTTCCGGCGAGAAAATGACGTTGATGGCGAACTCGGACAAATCAATGCCGAACTGCTTCGCGCGCCCGCGGTTGACCTCGAGGATCTGCACATCCAGTACGACCTCCGCCTTGGGGTTGTCGTTCTGCTCGACGACGCGCTGAATAATCTGGACGATGTTGGCGCTGGCGCGAACGGTGATCGTGTTGTTCGTTTTGTTTGCAACGATCTGGGGGGCCACTGCGAGAGCCGGGATACGGATGACGCCGTTCAGGATCTGTGCAACCTCGGTGGCGTCCGCATGGGAGATGAAAAACGTGCGTATCACTTGCTCCTCGTACAGCGCGCGTTTCTGCGCGTTGTCCGGGATGACCATGATGGTGCGCTCGTTGATGACCTTATAGAAAAGCTGATTCGCTGCGAGAATCTGGTTCAGTGCCTGCTCGAACGTGACGCCGCGCATCTGCACCGAGTACGCTCGGTCTGCATAGTCGCGCTCGAAGGTCACGTTGATGCCGGCAGACATCCCCATCGAATTGAGGATGTCGCGCAGACTCGCGTTGTTGAAGACGACGTCGATCGGTTCGCGGGATGCGGGGTTGAGTAAGGGCTCGGGCGACTGCCGCACGGCCTGCTGGAGCTGCTGAATGGTGGGTTGTGGCCGCGACGCCTCGGCGAGATCGCGAAGCCGCCGCTCCATCTCGAGCGCCTTGGCGGCGATCTGGCGGTTGCTCGGATCGTACTCGCTCGCACGGCGGTACTCGCGCAGCGCGTCCTCGAGTTGTCCGCGCGCTTCGAGCACCCGTGCCTGGTCCAGATGCCGGACCGACGCGTTGATCATCGCGCGCTCCAGCGCAATCTGATACTCGACGCGGTCCGGATTCTCCTGCACTGCCTGCCGGTAGTACGCAACGGCGGCGTCCCAGTCGCCAGCCCGGGCAGCGCTCTCAGCCCGGCCGAACGTACGCCCGGCGCCGCAGCCGGCGACCAGCGCACCCGTCACGAACACTGCAAGCAGACAGACAGCACTTTCGATACGTCGTCGATGCATCATTGTCCTGACAGGCGAATCGTCTGGCGTCCCCGGCCGTCCACATAAGAGAGTTCGATCAACTCGCGGTCGATCTTCACCATCCTGTACCGGCCTTCGATGGTGTCGCCTTCCTTTCCGTAGAAGACGTTGCCGCGGCCGTCGCTCAGCATCGCGACGCGTCCTACCTGGCTCGGTGCTTCGACGAGACCGATGAACTTGAGAGGGATTGGCGGTGGCCCTGCTGGACCGGTCGGTGGCGCCGGTGACGTTATCGGTGCGGGAACCGAGCTTACGGTGCGAGGAGGAACAGCGGCGCCCGTTGGTGCCGGGGTTGAACGGGCCTCGAAGCGAAACGGGTTGCGACCCGGCTCGTCGAGCGTTCCTGGCGCGCGGTGCAGCGCTTCCAGCTTCACGTCGTTCAACGGGACTTCGCCGCGTCGCGTCTGTTGGCCGGCCGCACGTGCGCGGTCGGGACGCTGGACGACCGGAACATCGTTGCGTGTCGTCATCACGCCGGCGAGCAGAATCGCACCACCACCCACGGCCGCGAGAACGACGCTTCGGCTCCGAACATTCATTGCGCGACGTTCCGGTAATAAGTGGAAAGGTCGAGCGTCACAACCAGCGACCCGCCTTCCGCGCCTTCTGCCAGCTGCACGTTGTCGATAACGACGAATTCAGGGGACGTCTCGAGCTGATAGATGAACGCACGCATATCCGCGTAGGTTCCCTCCAGCACCATCTGGATCTGCAGGCGTGTCAGCGTGCTGCCGCTCTCCACGACGGGCGCGTAGGTCGCGCGGCGGTACTCGAGATCCGACTCACGCGCGAGTTGCGCCAGGCGCAGGTACGTGAGGCGCCGCGCACCCGTAAGGTCCCGCGGCAGCACCTCGCTGTAAAAGGTGGTCAGCTCGGCCGATGCACGTGATTTTCCAGTCAGCACGCCCGAAGCCTCCTCGTGCTCTGCGCGTGCGCGAGCAAGCTCCTGCTCCGAGGCCCTGTCCCGCTCGGCTACGTTGGCCACCCGGTCGGCCAACGGTGCGACGACGAAGGCGTACAGACCGACGTTGATGAGCACTGCGACACCCAGGCTGACGATCAGACGCCGGTGTTCGGCAGCAGCACGTCGTACGAATGCAAGCCCGTGCGTCGAGTCCGTCACCGTCCAACTCCTTCAACCGGCAATGGAGCATCGGACGCGGCGGACGGCATGTACGCCCCTTCAATGACCGCCTGGATCAATCCGTCGGCGTTGGTCTGCTCCTGCACCGACAGCACGTTGTGGAACGACCCACGCCGTTCGAGCGCTTCGATGAACGCGTCGAGATCCTCCGACCGGCGTGCTTCGACGGCAATCGCGACGATGAAGCTCGTCTTCTCGAGCCGCGGCTGTACGGCCGTGATCCGGACGTCGGCTGGGAGGGTCGCTTCGAACTCGGCCAGCAGGTCGGTCCATGAAAATGCGCGTTGGTCGATGATCGCGTTCGCCTCACGAGCCGCGTTCGCCACGACTTGAAGCTCCTGCGGGTCGATTTGTTTGCGGATTCGGTCTGCGTCGGCGAGCAGACGGCGCGCTTCAAGCGTCGCCTGCGACGCACGTGCACCCAATGTCGACTGGCTCGCGCCGAGGCGCACGATCTGAGTCACGTTGAACGCGGTCAAGCCGACGACCAACGCGACAGCCAAGCCCAGCATGACCTGCACGACGCGGACGTTGTAAAAAGGCCGCGTGGCGAGATTGATGCGCAGCATCAGGCGGGCACCTCGGCGGCGGTCCGCGTGCGCAAAAGCACACCGGTGAGCGGCGACAGTACGTCCATGACGTCGATCGTCGCAGCAATGCGATCGGAAAGCGGCGCGGCCGCGGTGGGATCGATCGTCTCTACGGGCGTGCCGAGCCGTTCCTGGAGACTCTGACCGAGCTCGCCGACAGCGCTGATGCCGCCGAGCAGGACGCGCGCAAAGCCCTGTCCTGCCAGACGGTCCTGGTAATACATTGCCGTCTGATGGACGGCGTCCGTCAGCGATTCCTCGTCGTCCTCGGGACGATTCCGGAAATAAATCAGATCGCCCGATCGGACGATGGCGATCGACGTGTATTCAGGTCGGGTATGGACGACGAGCCAGTCGCCGTCGGTTGAACGGGCTGCTGCGAGCGCGAGATTGACGACCGCGAAAGAGGCGATGTCGACGAGACCGGCGTGCAGGCCGACATCAGCACAGGCATCCTCGTATCCCTTGATGACGTCGTTGCGCGCCAGCACCACGATGAACTCGGCGCTGCCGTCGGTGCCGCGCGCACCCGGTGAATACGAGACCGAAGCGTCTTCTATGGGAAACGGCGCCGCTTTGCGGACCTGCCACCTCACGAGCTGATCGAGGTCCTCTCGCCGTTGAGGCACCTGTTCGAATCGAACGACCGACACCCTGGCGGCGATGTCGGGAATAATCAACGCCACACGGGCCGGTCGTGACCCCAGCCGATCAACGACATTGCGTAAGGAAGCGGCCACCGCGGCGCGGTCGACGACGTTGGGTGAACCAAGCGAAGCGATAACAGAGCCCTCAGGCAGTGCCTCGACGGCGTATGACTGAATCGCCGGTCCGCCGCGGCGCAATGTCATTGCTGCGGCCGATACCCACGCCGGCGTGATTTCCACAGCGGCGTCGGGCGCCGGACTGGCCAACCAGGAAGCAAGCAAACTCATTCGACGAAGGTCACCTTGTTGATTTCACGGAGCGTCGTCTGGCCGATCATCACCTTCTCGACCGCAGACTCGCGGAGGAAGCGCATACCTTCGTCATGCGCAGCTTTCTTCACTTCGGATGTGGGGCGCCGTTCAAGAATCATCTCACGGATGCGATCCGACAGGTCGAGCAACTCGCAGATAGCCGTTCGCCCTTTGAACCCGGTCCCGCCGCACTCGATGCACCCGGCGCCCTCGAAAAAGCGCTGGGTGTCGGCCAGCGCCGGATCCATTCCCGAGTTCTCCAGCGCCTTGCGGTCAACGCGAACCTGACGCTTGCAGTGGGAGCAGATCAACCGCACGAGTCGCTGGGCCATCACACAGTTGAGCGCCGACACGAACTGGTACGGCTCGACCCCCATGTTCAGAAATCGTCCGAGGACGTCGACGACGTTGTTGGCGTGAACGGTCGTGAAGACGAGGTGACCGGTGAGCGCCGACTGAATCGCGATCTGGGCAGTCTCGGGGTCGCGAATTTCTCCCACCATGATCTTGTCCGGGTCATGCCGCAGGATCGACCGCAGTCCGCGGGCGAACGTCAACCCCTTCTTCTCGTTGATTGGAATCTGGGTGATGCCGGAGAGCTGGTACTCGACGGGATCCTCGATGGTGATGATCTTGTCCTCGACGGTCCGGATTTCCGAGAGTGCAGCGTAAAGCGTGGTTGTCTTTCCCGATCCGGTCGGACCCGTAACCAGCACCATCCCGTACGGCTCCCGAATGTACTTGCGGAAGCGTTTCAGCTCGTCATCCGGAAATCCGAGGATGTCGAGCTTGAGTTCGGTGAACTGCTCGCTGATCGACTCCTTGTCGAGGATTCTGATCACCGCATCCTCGCCGTGCACGCTCGGCATGATCGATACGCGGAAGTCGATGGTCTTTCCAGGCATCCGCACCTTGAACCGTCCGTCCTGCGGCACGCGTTTCTCGGCGATGTCCAACTCGGCCATGACCTTCACGCGGGAAATGATCGAGCTGTGGAACTGCTTTGCAATGGGCCGCATCGCGGGCTGCAGCACCCCGTCGATTCGGTACTTCACGTGCACGGCGTCGTCGCCGGTCTCGATGTGGATGTCGCTCGCGCGTCGCTGAATAGCCGTGTAAATGGTGGAATCCACGAGCCTGATGATCGGGCTTATGTCGCTCGTCAGTCGTTCGACCGTGAGACTCTCATCAGCGGATTCGTCGTCTTTCAGCACTTGCAGCTGGAAACCTTCGGTGGCTTCCTCGAGCACGCGCTGCGAGCTCTCACTCTTCTTCAGGATGGATTGGATTGCCGAAGGTGCGCCGACCGTCCGCCTCACGGGCATGCCGAGGATGACGCTCAGCTCGTCGATCATCGGCAAGTCTGTCGGATCCGAGACGACGATGACGAGCGCCTTACCCTCGCGCCGGTACGGCACAAAGCCGTATCGCAGCATCAGGTCCGCTGGAATCGATCGGAACAGCTCCTGGTCGATCCGGAAGTCGTCCATGTCGACGAATTCCAGGCGGTACCGCTCGGCGAGCCTGCGCGCATGTGCCACCTCCGCCGAGTAGTCCTCGGGCGTCTGAACCAGGTTTCCGGGATCGACAGTTGCCATTTCTCTACCCACCCATCACCGAGCTCAGCTCGAACAGCGGCATGTACAACGCGAGGACGACCGCGGCGATCACGATGCCCATCACGACGAGAATGACAGGCTCGATCAGCGTCACAAATCGCGCGACCTCGGTATCGATCTCCTCGTCGTAGAAGTCCGCGAGGCTGTTCAGCATCTCCTGCAGCGCTCCCGTCGATTCGCCGACCTCCACCATCTTGACTGCGACGTCTGGAAAGATCTGCCGCCTCAGCAGCGCGGAGGCGAAACTCTCACCTTCACTTACGCGTCGCGTGACCTCCCGGATTTCCTCGCCGAAGTGGCGATTCGTCATTGCCCGTCCGGCTATTTCGAGCGCGTTGACCAGCGGAATGCCTCCACCGATCAGAGTGGCGAGCGTCCGGGCAAGCTGCGATGTCGAGAATTTCCGGACGGTCGCGCCAACCCACGGCACGCCCAGCAGCATCCGATCGACGCGTTCGCGGTGGCCAGGGCGGTTCACCCACCAGATTGCCAGCGCAACGGCGCTGACCACGCCAATCGCGATAATCCAGAAGTTAGTGACGATCGCATTCGACACACCGACGATGACGCGCGTCGAGAAAGGAAGCTCCCGGTTGTAATTCGCGTAGAACGTCGAAAAGGCCGGGATCACACGAACGACGATGATCCCAATCAGCAGCGTCATCATGACGACGAGAATCGCAGGGTAGATGAGGGCCGAAATGGTCCGACGCCTCACGGCGCCAATGACCTTCTCGTACGCCACGTAGCGGCGAATCACGGCATCGAGACTGCCGCTGCGTTCGCCTGCCATCAGTGACGCTGAGTAAACGGCAGGAAACAACCCCGAGTGCGCCGCGAAGGCGTCCGACAGCGACGTACCAGCCTTGACCTTGTCGTAGACGCCGTCGAGGACAGCCTTGAAGGTGCGGTTCGCGACTCGCTGCCGGAGGATGTCAAGCGACTGCACCAGGGGCATACCAGCTTTGAGCAGCGTGGCTAGTTCCTGGTTGAAGACCAGAAATTCCTGACGGCCGATACGCTGGCGCTGTCCGCCCCTCAGTGCCAGGGCGGAGAGAGTGGCTCGCCGCTGGAGTGACAGGACGTATAACCCCTTGTCCTCCAGCTCCTTGCGAAGGCGCGACTCGCTGTCGGCGACGTAAACGCCTTCGATGATCTCGCCGGTGTTCGTCCCGAGCCTACAGCGGAATTCCATCGTCCCAGTGTGGCATATGGCGGTAACCGCCGGCGGCCAAAGGCCTTCTCTTACAGGGGCTCTACAAAGACCCGGAATACCCGGATGCCCAGTTCCCGGGGGTCGGCGCTCCTGAGCGCGGGAAGAGCCGCCGGAACAAACGTTTTATCGACCGAAATCGTCATTTCAATGGTCTCTGCCCCCCCAAGCGACGCGACCGGGATGTCCGTCCGCCGAAGCTCCGTTCCGCCGGGTGCCATCGTGAAGCTGTCGACCACAGCTGGCCCGATGCGCATTTCTACACGCTGTGGCTCCGGGAAGGCCTCTTTGACCGGCTGATCGGCCTGCAGGTACAGGCGTACCCCCCGCTTTGGGTTGCGAAACGACAGTGTGGCCTCCTGCTTCGACCACTGCCACTCACGCCCTGCCCCCTCGGTCGCGACCTCGGTTTCGTACCAGCCGTCGCCGAAGACCACGACGAGCGGGTCGCTCTCGAGGCGCATATCGAACGTGGCCACGTGGTAAGAGCGCTGTCCTCCAGTGGTGCCCGTGAGTGGGAGCCGATCACCGCTCGTCGGCGAAAAGAGTCCGACCTCCACGGTCGTTTCGCCGACGTACGGAAACTTCGGGATGAACATCGTTCGCGAGTACTCGATCGTCGCTCCCGGCTTCCACTGCCGCGTCGGTGTCGGCGGCTCGTGATCGTCGGTCCACATCAGTTCGCGGTTGTCATCGAGGAAGTGCACGAACACCCAGTAGTCCTCCGTCACGGCGGGCAGATTGGATGCGACTGCGAACCGATACGTCATCTCCACCGGGCTCCCGATCGCTGCTACCGGCTTGGTCATGGTGACCGTCGGCGTCGCCACCGGCGGCGCGTTGTCGTCGCCGCGTGAGCAGGCGGCCGCCGCGCCGGCCAGAACCAATACGGCCAGTATGCGACTGAATGTGTTGAACATCGTTTCTGCATGATACCGCGCAAACCGTGCTAGAGTTCGTCGAACATCAATGGCCGGAGACGCGTTGGGGATGGTGGAAACCAAGGGGCTCATCGGCTCAATCGAAGCGGCCGACGCGATGGTCAAGGCCGCCAACGTGGCGCTGATCGGCAAGGAATACATCGGCGGCGGGTATGTCACTGTTCTCGTACGCGGGGATGTCGGCGCGGTGAAGGCCGCGACCGATGCAGGTTCCGCGGCCGCGCGCCGCGTCGGCGAGTTGATCTCGGTCCACGTGATCCCAAGGCCGCACAGCGAAGTCGAAAAAGTCCTTCCCAAGCCATAGCCGATGGCGGTCGAGAGCGCCGCACCTCAAAGCGACAAGGACCTCGCGTCCATCTCCCAAGCCCGTGCGCTAGCGCGCGCCGCCCGCCAGGCGCAATCGCAGCTTGCGGAGCTGTCGCAGGAACAAATCGACGCGATTGTGGCGGCGATGGCTGACGCCGTGACCCCGCACGCGGAGGCGCTCGCACAGCTTGCTGTCGACGAGACCGGATACGGGGTCGTGGCGGACAAGATCCAGAAGAACCTGTTCGGGTCGCGCCGTGTCTACGAGTTCATCGCGCCAATGCGAACGGTCGGGGTGATCAACCGGATAGACGACAAGAAAATCATAGAAATCGCCGAACCATTCGGCGTCGTCGCAGCCGTGGTCCCGTCAACCAACCCCACGTCGACTGCCATCTATAAGGTACTGATCGCGTTGAAGGCGCGCTGCGCCATCATCATCAGCCCCCATCCGGCCGCAGTCCGGTGCATCACGCGGACGGTCGAGATTATGGCGGAGGCGGCGTCACGGGCCGGTGCGCCGGCCGGAAGTATCGGCTGGATGGACGTCGTGACGCTTGAAGGCACGCAGGAGCTCATGAAGCATCGCGATGTCGCCGTGATTCTCGCGACAGGCGGCATGGGACTCGTGCGGGCGGCTTACAGCGCCGGCAAGCCTGCGTACGGCGTCGGTCCCGGAAACGCACCGGCTTACATTGAGCGCAGCGCAGACATCAAGAAAGCCGTTCGCGACATCATCACCGGGAAGACGTTCGATCACGGCGTGCTCTGCTCGTCGGAAAACTCAGTGGTGGTCGACGAGGCGATCGCTGAGGAGGTTCGGCGCGAGTTCGTGGCACAGGGCGGCCACTTCCTGAGCCCAGCCGATATCGATGCTCTTGGAAAGGCGTTCGTGACGCCCCAGCGGCTTCCAAATCCCGCGCTCGTCGGGAAGTCGGCGACGTTCATCGCCCAGAAAACCGGGATCGAGGTGCCTGACGGTACGCGTGTTCTGATCGCGCCGCTGGCTGGTGTCGGTCGGGACTATCCGTTGTCGATCGAGAAGCTGGCGCCGATTTTGTCTTGGTACGTCGTGAAGGACTGGCGTGAAGGGTGCGAACGGTGCATCCAGATCCTGCGTTACGGCGGCATGGGGCACACCATGTCGATTCATTCCAAAAACGACGACGTGATTCTTCAGTTCGGCCTCAAGAAGCCGGCATTCCGGATTTGCGTCAACACGCCGACCACGCACGGGTCGATAGGGCTTACCACCGGTCTGGACCCGGCCATGACTCTTGGGTGCGGGGGATGGGGCGGCAATATCACGTCAGACAACATCACGCCGCGGCACCTGCTCAACGTCAAACGGGTGGCGCACGAGGTACGGCCGGCCGTCGTCCACAGCCCCCGACCTGCACTTCCCGTCAGCCAGCCCGCCCGGGTGTTGCCACAGCCAGCTCCACACCCGGCCGCAGACGGCATACCGGCCGACCTGCTGGCGGACCGCATCGACCGTTTCCTGTCCTCACGAGGGTTTGGATATCCCGCGGCGAGGGAACCCCGGCCCGAGCCGCCGAGCCCCCCTCCCGAAGCTGCCGTCGATTTCGTGGCGGAGGAAGACGTGAGGGCGGCCATGAAGGCTGGAAGAAAGCTGCGAATCGACGAAAAGACGATCATCACCCCCTCAGCGCGGGACCTCGGCGAGGCACAGAAGGTATTCGTGTACGAGGCCTGGCCGCGATAGGTAAAAGTGCGCATAACTGCTGAGCCAGTTGGACTTATTGTTGACCTCGGAATTTGGCGAATGGTAGAGTGAACGGTCATGCTGAGCCCGCGCCTCGTCCGGGTCGGGGTTTTCTGCGCGTTGGCGCCCTTCGCGGCGGCCTGCGCGACGCGCGTCGCCACGGCTCCTGTCTCTCAGCCTCCGGTGGTCGTCAGCGCTCCGGCGCCCCAGGTGGCCACCCCGGAGCCGACCGTGCAACCGGTCGATTCTGTCCTCGAGCTCATAACGGTGTCGACAGGCCACTTCGAAACCGGGGAACGGGAGCTCAAACTCGGGCACCTCGAGTCAGCCCGGGAGGCCTTCAACCGAGCGCTGGAAGTCTTGCTCGAATCCCCATTTGGAGGGCGGACGGAACCCCGTATTCGGGAGCATTTCGACCGTCTGGTCGAGCGTATCAGCGCCTACGAGGTGACGGCCCTTGCCCAGGGCGACGGTTTCGAGGAGCAGCAACGCTCTGAATCGGCCACGATCGACGAGCTGCTCGCGATTTCCACGTTCGAGACGCCGGTGGCGACGCCGGAAACGACCAAGGCGGTAACCGCGGACCTCCAGTCCAGTGACCACGACATCGACATCCCGCTGAATGCGAAGGTCTTGTCGTTCGTCCAGCTGTTCAGCGGTCGTCTCAAAACCTTCCTCGAAGAAGGCTTGAGCCGCAGCGTGCAGTACCTGCCGATGATCCAGAGCATCTTCCGGGCCGAAGGGCTGCCCATGGATCTGGCGTATGTGCCTCTTGTCGAAAGCGCGTTCAAGCCAACTGCCTTGTCGCGAGCGAAGGCCCGTGGGATTTGGCAATTCATGCGCGGCACCGCGCTCGAAAACGGTCTCACGCACGACTGGTATATCGACGAGCGCGCCGAACCGGAAAAGGCTACGCGAGCGGCCGCAAAGTATTTGCGAACCCTGAACGAGATGTTCGACGGCGATTGGCATTTGGCCCTCGCGTCGTACAACGGCGGCCCCGGTCGGGTGCAGCGCGCGATGAAACGCTCCGGGAGGAAGGATTTCTGGCAGCTGTCGACGTCCAGCCGGTACCTTCCCCGGGAAACGCGTGACTACGTACCGCTCATCCTTGCGGCCATCGTGATCGCCCGTAATCCGGCGCAGTACGGCATGGACATCAATCCGGTGGAACCCATCCGCTACGAAGCGGTTACGCTGCCGACGGCGGTCGATCTTCGCCGCGTCGCGGAATGGATTGGGACACCGATTCAGACCCTCCAGGACCTCAACCCGGAACTACGCCGTTGGACCACCCCTGTGCGCGCGACCGAGTACGAGTTGAAGGTCCCCGACGGCACTGGCGAGATTCTGCGGGAGCATCTTGCGCAGACCGGTGCTGACGAGCTCGCGCCGCTCAACTGGTATGTCGTGAAGAAGGGCGAAACGCTGCTCTCGATCGCGAAGAAGTTGAAGGTGAATCGGATTGATCTTGCGGAGGCGAACTATCTGTCGTCGCGCTCCGGCCTCAGCACAGGTCAGCGGCTGATCATTCCGCGTGCTCCAACGCTGCTTCTGGCGTCGCTGCCCGAAAATCCCGCTCCCGTCGTCGAGGGGCGTCCGGCGGTCGAAGTTGTGGCCGCGAAGAACATTGCGCCGGAAGTGGCGGCGAAGAATATCGCGCCGCAGGTGGCGGCGACTTCCCCAGCGTCGTTGACCTATCGGGTCAAGCGGGGCGACACGCTCTTTTCAATTGCCAAGCTGTTCCGCACGAAAGTGGCTTCGCTCAAGAGCTGGAACGGTCTCCGCAGCAATTCGATCAGAGTGGGCCAGCGCCTCACGATCTTCACCGACGAGGCCAACGCAACGAACTGACAGCCTAAGTCGCGTCTCGCTCCCCTACCGAGACGTCCCCCGGGTTGCGGAGCTGTCGGATGCCTTGGTCGATCCGTTCCAACAGCTCGCGCTCCTGGTTCAGCACGCGCAGCGTCGTCTGGGCTTCCTGAATGACGGACTGAACGTTGGAGAGACGCCCGTTCAGTTGGTCCACCATTTCCTTCTGCTCGCTGGCCGTTCGAAGGTTCAGACGCGCTCCTTCCAGCAGATCAGTTATCGTGGATTTCGACTGCAGGACATCTGCGGCCATTTTCTGTTCTGTGGCTGTCGCGGCGGCCATCAGCTCCTGGACTTCCTGTTGTAGGGCTGCCATCTCGGTCGGCTGCTGGCCCCCAGTTTCTACGTCGGCGGCCGGCTGCACGCCTTCAACACCACCTCGGGCCGCGATCTCCCCGGTGGCTGCTTCGGACGCGTTGCGTTCCGCGATCACGCGGAGCACTTGATCGATTTCATCGGACCGCCGGACGACTTCCGCCATGTTTTCCTCGAGCGACTCGGCCCGCGCGACGGACTCGCGCTGGAGGTCCTGCACTCGCGTCAGCGCTTCGACGACCTGGTCGCTGACAACGCTCGTGCGCGTCAGCTGATCGACGAGGGCATACATCGCTTTCATCCGCTCGGCAGCCTCCTCGGCAAGCGTTCGGCTTGCGTCGGCGACGTCTACCAACCGGGACTGGTGTTGTTCGAGGGCAGCTTCGTCGCGCTGCAGGGCCTCGATCCGAGCCGTCGTCTCGGCGAGACGGCCGTCCAAGCCCTTCACCTGCGTGTCCAACCGGCCGACTTGATCTCGGACGCCCGTCAAGGCTTCGATTTGTCGCTCCGTGTCGACGGCCTGTGCGGCAATCTCGTCGTACCGGACGCTGAGCGCATGCACGTCCGCTTGACGGGTGAGCTGCGACGAGAGCCGATCGTCGACTTCGGACGCTGTTTCGAGAAGCCGATCGAGGCGCTTCTCGAGTGCGTCGAGAAAGCCGCTCCGTTCGTGCACGCGCCCGAGCTGTTTCTCCAGGCCCGTCGCCATCTCGCTCAACTGCGCCGCGTCACGCATCCGCTGGTCGATATCCGCCATGCGGCCGAGGATCGCCTCGAGCCTCGCTTCGAGCTCCGGCGTGCCGGCGCGGAACGAGGAGACGCGACTGTCGAATTCCTCGAGGGCAGCCCGATCCGCCGCAAGCTTGTCGGCGAGCTGCGCTGCTCCGGAATACGCATGATGGAACTCCTGCACCTGTCCGCGGAGGATCTCGAGGTCCGCCTGGCTGGCGCGAAAGTTCTGGATGTCGGCTGCGACCTGTGAGGACATCTCACGCGCTTGGTCCAGCTGCGCTTGCAGCGTTTCGAGGTGGGTCTGCTTTCTGGCAAGGTCGTCCGCGTGGGTGAGCAACTCCTGGAAGCTGGCGCGGAAATCCTCGCCAACGCTCGTTGCAACGTCGAGCTTCGCCTTGAGCTCCGATGCCAGCTGGTCGAGCCGCGAAAGCCTTTCCTCGGTGCGGTCTGCCTGGCGTAGCCAGCCATCGAGCTTCGCGACCTGGGCATCCATCCCCCAGACCAGTTCGTTGAGGCGATCCGTTTCCACGCCGGCGCGGTCGATCACGAGCTTCTGCGCCTCGAGCGCACGTACCTTCTGGTTTACATGCTCCGCAAGCGTATTCAGCGACGTGAGCTTCTCCTCGACGGTGTCGCTCAGCTCGCGAAGCGACTCGATCTGCCCGAGTCGGCGTTCCATTTCCTTCACGGCTTCGGCGGCAGAGAACGCGTTGTCATCAGCTTCACGCGACGCGTCCCGGACGGCGGCGACGTCATGGGTCAACTGTGTGGCTGTCCCGCGGAGTTGCTCCAGCTCCGCTCGCACGGAAACAGCGAGCTCGACGGATTGCTTGATAGCTTCGAGTTCGGTGTTCGATTGCTGGAGGTGCCCGCGCAGCGTGTCGAACGTCGAACGGTCGTTCGAGATCGCGGCTGCCGCTGCCTGAGCTTCCGACAGCTGTGCAGCCAGCTCCCGCCCGTGGCGGCGCTGCTGCTCGAGCTCTCCACCAGGCGATACGACTTTTTCAATCTGACGTTGCGCGGTAGTTGTCGCCGCGACGAGTGCGTTGACGCGGTCTTCCACGGCTGCGATCGCCGCGGTCCGGTGCTCCAACTCGTGAATCCGTGATTCGAGAGCCTCGGTGCTGGCCGTTGCGGCTGCCGCCTTCGCGGTCACGGCTTGCAGGATCTGGTCGGTCTGCGTGAGTGTGGCAATCCGGCCGGCAAGCTCGTCGAGGAGCGTTGCAAGCGCCATTCGTTCCCCGCGTGCCGTTTCGACCAGAGCTTCGAGGTCTTCGGACCCCTTGCGCGATTTGCCACCGACCAGGCCTTGGATCGCGTCAAACATCGGTTCCTCGGAGCGCAGCACGTGGGACTGGGCGGCGCGCTGGCGTCGACAGAATAATCTCCACCGGACGTAAGCTCAAGCAAAGATTGCAGTTACGAACACGCTGGGCTGGCGTCGATGTGGCAGTTTCTGCCACAGCCGCGGCCACCTCTCGGAAATCGTCCACCTTTCATATCGGCTGCGACGGCCCGGGTCCTTGCAGCTGGCCGGGCCGTGCTCGCAAGTCTTCGGAGCGCGGCGGTCTTTGGCGTCGATGCGTACGCGGTTCACATCGAGGTGGACGTGTCGTTCGGACTCCCCCACTTCACGATGGTGGGTCTCCCGGATGCGACCGTCCGGGAGAGCCGGGATCGCGTCCGTGCCGCGATCAGGAATTCCGGGTTCACCTTTCCGCCACATCGCATAACGGTGAATCTGGCGCCCGCCGACGTTCGCAAGGCGGGGTCCTCCTTTGACCTGCCAATCGCCCTGGGCCTGCTCGCTTCGTCTGGGCAGCTGAACCGCCGGGCTATCGATGACACTGTCGTGTTGGGCGAACTGTCACTGGACGGAGCCATCAACGGCATTCGCGGCGTACTGCCGATTGCGATTGCGGCAAGGCGCCTTGGCCTGTGCCGCCTGGTGCTGCCGCCACAAAACGCCGCCGAAGCAAGCGTTGTAGATGGGCTCGACGTTCGTGTCGTGCGTTCGCTGCCGGAAGCGCTGGATGCGTTGAACCATCCGGAGTCGGCCGAACGTGCGCCGGCACCGCCACCAGCACCGGGTCTCTCCTCGTCCGTCGAGGGAGACCTGGCAGAGGTCCGGGGTCAGCTGCTTCCCCGTCGCGCCCTGGAGGTGGCAGCAGCCGGTGGCCACAATCTTCTCCTCTCTGGCCCGCCGGGCGCGGGCAAGACGATGCTGGCGAGGAGACTGAGCGGAATTCTTCCCCCACTGACATTCGACGAGGCGCTCGAGTGCAGTGCGATCCACTCGGTCGCCGGAACGCTACCCGCCGGGGCTGGGCTTCTGTCGGCGCGTCCCTTCCGCGCGCCTCACCACACGATTTCGAACATCGCGCTTGCCGGCGGGGGTGCGATTCCACGGCCCGGCGAAATCTCGCTCGCACACAACGGCGTGCTGTTCCTTGACGAAATGCCGGAGTTTGATCGCCGGGTGCTCGAGGTACTGAGGCAGCCGCTGGAGGAAGGGCGTGTGACAATTGCCCGCGCAGCGCGCACCGCGATGTTCCCAGCTCGGTTCGTGCTCGTCGCGGCCATGAATCCGTGTCCGTGCGGATTTCTTGGCGATGACCGCCGCGCCTGTCGGTGTACTCCAACGCAAATCGCGACGTATCGCGGTCGCATTTCCGGTCCGCTACGCGACCGTCTGGACCTGATCGTGCCCGTGCCAGCTTTGCCAATTCAAGCGATTGCTGACACTCGCCCGGGCGAATCGACCGCAGTTGTGCGTGAAAGGGTGTCCGCAGCGCGCACGGCGCAGCACGCGCGGTACGGCGGCATTACAGCACGTACCAACGCCGATCTGCGCGGCGCTGTAGTGTCGCGGTTCTGCACTCCGACACCGGCAGGGCGCGCACTGCTCCGGAAGGCAATCGACCGGCTGGCGCTCACGGCTCGCGGCTACGAACGTGTGCTCAAGGTGGCTCGAACGATTGCCGATCTCGCGGGCTCAGAAGTCGTCAACGCGGAGCATGTCGGTGAGGCGTTGCAGTACCGGATGCTCGAATGATTCGCGTTGCCACGAAAAAACACGAAGATCGCGGATACGCGATTCCAGGACAACGAATCGACCTCATCGTTGAGAACGCGGTGCTCGTTGAACTGAAAGCCACCACACGCATCGAACCAGTTCTAGAGTCGAAGGTGATCTCCTATTTGCGCACTACGGGTCTGCGGTGGCTAATCTTTGTGCCTTTCGTGGCTCGCGTTGTAGTGCTTTGCGGCGCGAAGCCGGCGGTTTCCGGTAAGCTCAGTTCTCTCGGGACTATGCAAGATCTCACAACCGGATCCCTGACACGCCACCTGCTGACGACGACGGGTCTCATGCTGGTGAGCATGGTGTTCCAGACGTTATACGTCCTGGTCGACCTGTACTGGGTGGGACGCCTCGGCACGGAGGCGGTGGCCGCGGTGGCCATCAGCGGGAACCTGCAGTTCGTGGTACTCGGCGCGACACAGATGCTCGGGGTCGGCACGACTGCTCTCGTGGCACACGCCGTCGGACGGAAGGACCGCGCACGTGCGGTACTGGTATTCAATCAATCGCAGTTCTTGTCCATTCTCGCCGGGACGCTGTTCATGGTCGTGATGATGTCCCTGCGCCTGCCGTACGCAACCCAGCTTGCGGCAGATGACACGACGGCGGCGCTGACCACCGCCTATCTTGGCTGGTTCATTCCCGCGATGGGGATGCAGTTTGCGCTCGTCGCCATGGCCGGGGCACTGCGCGGCGCCGGCGACTTCAAACCGGGGATGGTGGTGCAAACTGCAACCGTCATTCTCAACATGTTGCTTGCTCCGATTCTCATCTTTGGCTGGGGTACCGGCCGGCCGCTTGGCGTGGCCGGGGCTGCGATCGCAACGTTCATCGCAATTGTCGTAGGCGTGGCGTGGCTCACACTGTATTTCCTGCCGGCGACCTCGTACTTGAAGTTCACGGCTGGCGACTGGACACCGCGGTTCGACCTGTGGCGCGCGATCTTGAAGATCGGCCTGCCCGCAGGCGCTGAATTCGCTCTCATCGCCGTCTACCTGGTTGTGGTTTACACGGTCAGTCAGCCATTCGGGGCCGCAGCGCAGGCGGGGTTTGGCATCGGCATGCGCATCATCCAGGCCTGCTTCCTGCCGGTGGTCGCACTTGGATTCGCCGTGGCGCCAGTCGCGGGTCAGAATTTCGGGGCCCGTCTCCCCCACCGCGTACGCGGGACCTTTCGAAGTGCAGCAATGCTGGCGGGTGTGGCGATGCTCATGCTCACGCTGCTCGTCGTACTCGCGGCTGTTCCAATGATTCGGATCTTTTCGAGCGATCCATCCGCCATCGACGTTGCCGTGGAGTACTTGCAAATCGTCGCGTGGAACTTCATTCCCTCTGGGATCGTGTTCGTGAGTTCGAGCATGTTCCAGGCCATTGGTAATACGCTGCCATCGTTCCTGGCCTCGTTCACGCGCATCCTGCTGGTATCAGTCCCTGCACTGCGGCTTGCGAGCATTCCAGGTTTCAGCCTGACCTGGGTGTGGTACCTGTCCGTGATGTCCACGGCGGTCCAGATGTTGATGGTGCTCCTGCTGCTCCGGCGTGAATTCCGCTTGCGTCTCAGCGGCGAACCCCAGCCTGGTGGCCAGCGGGCCGAAATCGCCTAGCGAGGCTGCCACCTCAGCGCTCGAGGGACTGTGCGCGCGAATCCCAGGCAACCTGGAGACCCGCCGCTGTGACAATGATCGCCCCGCCGGCGAGAGATGCAACTCCTGGATTCTCTCCGCGTACGATCCACGTCCACAGAGGATTCAACATTGGCTCGATGAGCAGCAGGAGCGAGACGTGAAGCGTGGGAAGACGCCCCACGGCGCCGGTGAGCAGCACGTAGGCCAGCGCGATCTGAACGATGCCCAGATACAGGAGTCCCGCCGCGTCCAATGGCGACACTGACGGCAGCGGCATGAGAACCGGCACACCAACCAGGAACGCGATCACATTTCCCGCTACGACAGAGGAAATGCCGCTGCCGTACTGATTCAGCTCTACCCACCGGAGTCCAAGAAGGGTCAATGCCCAACTGAGGCTGCACAGGACGCCCAGCAGATTACCCGTTGCCGGGTCGGGCGCCGTGGCCGTTGATGCGGAACCACCGCCCACGCACAGGACGAGTCCCGCGCCCGCCGCGCTGAGGAGAGCCAGATCGCGCGCTCGAAACCGTTCTCCGAGTAGCAGTGGCGCGAGCACTGCGATGTAGAGCGGTGCCGTGGACTGCAGGAAGATCGCGTTGGCGGCGGTCGTCAGCTTCGTTGATGTGACGAAAAGGACGAGCGTGGCCGCGTAGACCAAGCCGACCGCGATCACTTTCGGTGAACGCTCCACGCGACCGCGAAGCCAGAGCATGAGTGCGACGGCCGCAATCCCGGACCGGATCGAGGCAACCTGCAGCCCCGAAAGCGTCACTGTTTTGATGGCGGCGCCGCCCGTGGAAAACAGGATAGCGGTGGCGACGACTCGCGCTGCGGCGATGGTGCGGCTTCGCCGGATCATCGCCTCGTCCGCGGATTTTTGTCGAGTCACGCGTTTCTGTTGTGCTACCCTCAAGCCTCCCAGCTCCCCAGGGCTTCCGGATCCAGGGTCATCATTTCATTTTTCTGCGGACGTTGATGCCTTTACGGCGTTACACGATTCTTGTGGCCGATCGCACTTCGGGCGTAGTGCGGAGAGCCACTATTGCGATCGGCGCTGTCGCGTTGGCGGTCTGCCTCGTCCTTGCCACCCCGATATTGGTTGGTTTCGGTGCGGCGTGGAAGAGTCGGCACGACGTGTCTCAGCTGCGCGAGAGTCACCGCGCGCTCGAACTCGAGAACGCGAACTACCGGGAGGCGACGCAAGCGCTTGCGTCCCAAATCGAGTCGTTACAGGCCGCCATTTCCGACCTGAGCTCTCGCTCCGACCTCGACCCGAATCTGGCGAAGGCGATGAACCGATTGCCGGCGCTGGTCAAATCGCGTGCAATGGGTGGTACCACGACAGGAACGCGAAGGGATCAGGAACTCTCGTACGCGAGGACGCTCTCGGCATTGGCGGCGCCTGAAGACACTTTCGGCCTGCTGCGTACGCTCCTCGAAAGCCTCCAGGACAGGCTGAATGTGCTGTCGCGCAACGTTGAGCGACGAAATGCGCTCGCGAACGCGACGCCGTCGATGTGGCCTGCATACGGCTGGCTGTCATCGGGCATGGGCCCGAGACGTGATCCGGTGACGGGCGGCGCTGACTACCACTCGGGTCTCGATATCGCCGGCGAGCGCGGCCAGCCGGTTTATGCGACGGCATCCGGTACCGTTCGCGAGGTGAGTTATCAGGGCGCGTACGGAAATCTCATCGTCATCGATCATGGATTCGGCTTGGAGAGCCGTTACGGTCATCTGCTTAAATTCCTCGTCAAGCCGGGAGCAACGGTCCAGCGCGGCGACATCATCGGACAGGTCGGCGCCACGGGCCGGGCGACCGGTTACCACCTGCACTACGAGGTGACTGCCAACGGGCGATTGATCAATCCGCTCCAGCTACTGACTCAAAAGCCACAGAACCGCTAACTCCCCTACAATCTACGGTTTCCTTGCCGATCGCGTTGTCGCACGGCTACAATCGAGGGATACCTCCGCTCTCGGCGCGCTTTGCTTGCCAGGACCCCTATGCGGGCTATAACGAATACAAAGTTCACGCAACGAGCCGCGTAGCGGTCCAAGGAACACATGATCGGTCAGCTCCTCGCCAAGGTCATCGGAACCCAGAACGAGCGCGAGCTCAAGCGGCTCACGCCGCGCGTGGCGGAGATCGGCACGCTCGAGCCGCAGATGCAGGCGCTCACCGAGGAACAGCTCCGCGACAAGACGCATGAGTTCCGCAAACGCGTCGCGGACGGTGAGTCGCTCGACGATCTGCTGGCGGAAGCGTTTGCCGTCGTCCGCGAGGCGGGCAAGCGCGTGCTCAACATGCGGCATTTCGACGTGCAGCTCATAGGTGGCATGGTGCTGCACAGCGGCAAGATCGCCGAGATGAAGACGGGCGAGGGCAAGACGCTCGTCGCGACGCTCCCCGCCTATCTCAACGCGCTTGCAGGCAAGGGCGTCCACGTGGTCACGGTGAACGACTATCTCGCGCGCCGCGACTCAGAGTGGATGGGGCGCATCTACCGGTATCTGGGCATGAGCGTCGGCGTAATTCAGCACGAGCTGACCGATGCACAACGACAGGTAGCGTATGGCGCGGATATCACGTACGGCACCAACAACGAGTTCGGGTTCGACTATCTCCGCGACAACATGAAGTTCGACTTCGCGTCGATGGTGCAACGCGGGCACCACTACGCCATCGTTGACGAGGTCGACAGTATTCTGATTGACGAGGCGCGCACTCCGCTCATCATCTCGGGTCCGGCTGAAGAATCGACAGACCTCTATTACGAGGTCGATCGCATCATTCCCCGTCTGAAGAAGGGCGCTGTTACTCAGGGCAACGTCAAGGCCGAGGATCGCGAGAAGCTCGAAGGCACCGGCGACTACCTCGTCGACGAGAAGCACAAGACGGTGACGCTGACCGAGAGCGGGATGGCCAAGGCCGAGCAGATGCTGGGGCATCGCGTCGTGCCGGGGTCGGGCGGTTTGTACGACCCGGTCAATATGCCCCTGCTCCATCACGTTCAGCAGGCGCTGCGCGCACACAACCTGTTCCACCTCGACGTCGAGTACATGATCAAGGACGGCCAGGTCGTGATCGTGGACGAGTTCACGGGACGCCTGATGCCGGGACGGCGGTGGAGCGACGGTCTGCATCAGGCCGTCGAGGCCAAGGAGAAGGTGAAGATCGAGCGTGAGAACCAGACGCTCGCGACCATTACGTTCCAGAACTACTTCCGCAAATACGGCAAGTTGTCAGGCATGACCGGTACCGCGGAAACCGAGGCGCCGGAGTTTGGGAAGATTTACAACCTCGACGTGAATGTGATTCCCACGAATCGTCCTCTGAAGCGCGTCGAGGAGCCGGACCTCGTCTACCGCACCGAGCGGGAGAAGTATTCCGCGATTGTTGACGACATCCTGCAGCAGCAGGCATCGGGGCGCCCGACGCTCGTCGGCACCGTCTCGATCGAGAAATCCGAGCGGTTATCGGCCCAGCTCCGCAAGCGGGGCATCAAGCACGTCGTCCTGAACGCGAAGTATCACGCGCAGGAAGCCGAAATCGTCGCGCAGGCGGGCCGCAAGGCCAACGTGACGATTGCAACCAACATGGCGGGCCGCGGCACGGACATCCTGCTGGGCGGCAACGCGGAGCACATGGCGCGGCAACAGACCATCGCGGAGGAGCTTGCAGAGCGGCTGCCCCGCGGTGAGGAAAAATTCGTTGACGACGAGGAATTCGTCTACTTCTTTCACGTGGACGGGTTCTTTCGGGTTCCTCGCCGCGACTGGGAGC
>Ga0075420_100000884_pt1 | contig 24718 bp, 18 predicted proteins | sample SoiMetdeltSBSDD4_FD_75296 | JGI IMG/M metagenome (GOLD analysis project Ga0075420, IMG submission 75296) | Bulk soil microbial communities from a Populus tree surrounding site in Tennessee, USA - Soil MetaG P. deltoides SBSDD4 | ecosystem: Environmental > Terrestrial > Soil > Tree plantation...
CCCAGCCGCCGCAGTGCCACCGGCTCGTAGTCCCGGGCGTAGTCCACCAGGGTTGCTGCTGCCTTATCCGTCACAGCCGGGCCGGCCTCGGCCGGCAGCGCGGCCACCGCCTGGATGATCACCTGGGCCTGCTCCACGGTGACCGCGCCGGCAGCCAGCCCGTCGCGGACCACCGCGGGACCGGCGTCCAGCGCGGCGGCCAGCTCCACCAGCCGCCGGGCCGCGCTGATCGACATGCGCATCCGCTCGCGCAGCCACACCGCCGTCGACGAGGCGCCCTGCGCCACGGCCAGCCCGCGCCCGTCCAGCTCCCGAGCCAGCGCCAGATTTACCGCGGCCAGCCGCTGCTGCACCACATGCAGCTCGTCCAACGCCTCGACCAGCTCACCATCGCCCAGCGCCCACACCGCGGTTGCGGCGCACACGTCGACCGCTTCCGCGATCATCGCCGTCGCCACCCGCATGCCTTGTATTCTAGTACATTTGTTCGACAATATCGACTGTGAACCCCTACTGCCCTCGGCTGTCGACGTGAGATGGGCACGACAGTTGACCGCATACGCAAGCCAGTCTCGTGGCCTGCTGTCGAGCAATCGCCCGCCCGGCGCTCTAGGATTGCTGAATGTGACCGGCCGGGGGGCACGACGTGACATCGCGTACGCGAAGCCTGCGTGCCGGAAGCCGCGCAGCGGTGTCCGCCGGCCCACCGTGCAGGACGTCGCCCGGGAGGCGGGAGTCTCCCCGTCCACTGTGTCCCGGGCCCTCAACGGGAGCGGCTACGCGGCCGCCGAGGTCCGCCAGCGCGTGCACGCGGCCGCGGCCCGGATCGGTTACGTGCCGGACGCCAATGCCCGGACCCTGCGCAACCGGTCCAGCCGCTCGATCGGGGTGCTCATCTCCGACCTGCGCAACCCGTTCTACGCCGACCTCGCCGCAGGGGTGGAGCAGGCGCTGCGCGCCGCCGGTTACCACATGATCCTGGTCAACGACGATGGCAGCCCGGACGAGGAGATGCTGGCGGTGGAGACGTTCACCGCGATGCGGGTCCCGGGCGTGATCGTCACCCCGGTGTCGGTGCTGGCCCTCAAGCGGCTGCACCAGCAGGGGGTGCACGTGGTGCAGGCCGACCGCCAGGTCAGCAACCGCTACGGCGACACCGTACTGGGCGCGAACAAGGCGGGCGCGGAGCTCGCCACGCGGCACCTGCTCGACCTTGGCCACCGGCGCATCGCGCTGCTGATCGACCAGACCAGGTGGACGTCCGGGGCCGAGCGGCTGGCCGGGTACCGGGCCGCGCACGCCGAGGCCGAGGTGCTGGTCGACCAGGACCTCATCGCGTACACCAGCTTCGATGCGGCGGCGGCCCGGTCCACTGTGGCGCGGCTGCTGGACAGCCGTCCCGACGTGACTGCCTTGTTCGCCGCCAACAACGTGCTCGCGCAGGGCGCGTTCGAGGAGCTCCAGCACCGCGGGGTACAGCTGCCCAAGGAGATGTCACTCGTCGCCTATGACGACGTGCCGTGGATGTCCATGGTGCGGCCCGCGATAACAACGGTCTCGCAGCACACCTTCGACCTCGGCCGGCGCTGCGCGGAGGTGCTGCTGGCACGGCTCACCGCGGACGGCGCCGGCGCGGGCAACGCCAGGACGGGCAACGCCAGCACGGACAACGCCAGCACAGGCAATGCCAGCACGGACGACACCGGAGCGGGCGCCGACGACGGCAGCGGCTCCAGTAGCGGCACCGGCCCGTCCGTCCGGCGGCTGGTGCGCGTCGCGTCCGAGCTGCGGGTCCGCGGCTCCACCGGTCCCAGCCCAGCCTGACACCGCCACCAGGAAGCCGGTCAACCCGGCTTCTTGACGTCACCTGATAGACACCCTTAAATTTTTTACCTAACTGTGGCAACGATGCCACACCAAGCCCGGAGCGGGACAGCAGTGAGAGACCACCCTCGCCGGCAGCGTGGCTACGGCGTACCCGATGACCCTGGTGATCTTCCTGCGCCAGCGGTCCCCCGCAGCGGGCGACGCGACCCCACGGCGCGCCGGGCGGCGCAGGCCGCGGCGGCTCTGGCGGCATCCACGCCCGAGCCGGCCAGCGCTGGCGCAGTGCTGGGGCTGGACATCGGCGGCACCAAGCTGGCCGCGGGGGTGGTGGACGCCGCCGGGCGTACCCGCTCGTTCCTGGTCATCCCCAGCTACCCGAAGCGCGGGGCGCGGGCCGAGCTCGACCGCCTCTTCGCGCTCGGGCGCCAGGCCCTCTCCCAGCAGCCCCAGGACAGAACAACCGCCGTACGGGCGGTGGGCATCGGCTGCGGCGGCCCGCTGGACCCGGTCCGGGGCGTCCTGCTGTGCCCGCTGCACCTGCCCGGCTGGCGCGACGTCCCGGTCACGGCCTGGGCGCAGGAGTCCTTCGGGCTGCCCGCGGTGCTCGACAACGACGGCACCGCGGCAGCAGCCGGCGAGCACCGGTTCGGGGCCGGCACGGCCGCCCGGAACCTGGTCTACCTGACCCTGTCGACCGGGGTCGGCGGCGGGATGGTCATCGACGGGCGGGTGTACCGCGGCGCCGCTGGCAACGGTGGCGAGCCGGGGCACGTCTCCATCGACCGCAACGGACGGCACTGCCGGGGCTGCGGCCGGCGCGGCTGTCTCGAGGCGTACGTCTCCGGCACCTCCATCGCCGAGCGCGCCCGCGAGGCGCTGTCCGGTGGCGCGGCCTCGAGCCTCTCCGCGCTCGCCGAGGTGACCGCGGCCGATGTGGACCGCGCCGCGGCCGCGGGTGACCCGGTCGCGACGGCGGTGTGGGAGCAGACGACCGAGGCGCTGGCCTGCGGGCTGACCTCGATCGTGAACCTGCTCGAGCCCGAGCTGGTGGTCCTCGGCGGCGGCGTGACCCGGGCCGGCGAGCGGCTGCTCGGACCCGTGCGGGAGGCGGTACGGCGGCAGGCGATGGGTCCAGCGGCCCGAGCCTGCCGGATCGTGCCCGCCGCGCTCGGCGACCGGGTCGGCGTGGCCGGCGCGGCGGCAGTCGCCTTCGAACGGCTGGTCTTCGCAGAGGCCGAGACCGCAGGGGCCCAGACGGCAGGGGCCCAGACGGCAGGAACCGAGATCGCAGGAACCGAGATCGCAGAGAACCGGACCGCAGAGACCGAGATTGCCGGGGGCGGAGCTCCCAGGGACCGCAGCGGAAGGAACTGATGCACATGGCCGATGAGCTGGCTCGCGAGCTCGCCGAGCACGTCACGCTCGCGAGCCGGGTAGCCGAGCTGCTGCCGGAGCTACGCAAGGTGGGCAGCCGGCTGGTCGAGGTGTACCAGGGCGGCGGGCGGCTGTTCACCTTCGGCAACGGTGGCAGCGCCGCCGACGCCCAGCATCTCGCCGCCGAGCTGGTCGGGCGCTACCGGCGGGAGCGCCGCCCGCTGCCCGCGCTGGCCCTGACCGTGGACCCGTCGGTGCTGACCTGCATCGGCAACGACTACGCGTACGAGGACGTGTTCGCCCGCCAGGTCCAGGCGTTCGTCGGCCCCGGCGACATGGTGGTCGGCTTCTCCACCAGCGGCCGGTCCCCGAACGTCGTGCGCGGCCTGGCGACCGCCCGCGAGCGGGGTGCGGTCACGGTGCTGTTCACCGGGGCGGACGGCGGCCCGGCCGCCGCGCACGCCGACCACCTGCTGGCCGTGCCGTCCGGCACGACCGCCCGCATCCAGGAGATGCACCTGTTGCTGCTGCACCTGCTGAGCGAGCAGGTGGACGCGTGGGCCGCCGGAGAGGACCGCAGATGACGCAGACCAGCCCCGCAGCGCAAGGCCAAGTGCAAGGTCAAGCGCAAGGCCAAGCGCAAGGTCAAGCGCAGGGGCAGCAGCGGCTGATGCACATGATCGGCAACGCGCACATCGACCCGGTCTGGCTCTGGCAGTGGCCCGAGGGCTACCAGGAGGTACGGGCCACCTTCCAGTCGGCGATCGACCGGATGGACGAGTACCCGGAGTTCATCTTCACCTGCGACTCGGTGTGCTACCTGGCCTGGGTCGAGGAGAGCGACCCGGAGCTGTTCGCCGCGATCGGCAAGCGCATCGCCGAGGGGCGCTGGCAGGTGGTGGGCGGCTGGTGGGTCGAGCCCGACTGCAACCTGCCCAGCGGGGAGTCGTTCGTCCGGCAGGCCCTCTACGGCCAGCGCTACCTGCACGAGCGGTTCGGCGTCATCGCCACCGTCGGAGCCAACCTCGACCCGTTCGGCCACAACGCCTCGCTCCCCCAGCTGCTGCGCAAGTCCGGCATGGACTCCTACCTGTTCCTGCGCCCCGGGCCGCACGAGCTGCCCCTGCCCGGCCCGTACTTCTGGTGGCAGTCCCCGGACGGGTCGCGGGTGCTGGCCTACCGGATCCCCAACGAGTACGGCAGCTCCCCCCGCGACCTGGGCTACCACCTGGACAAGGCCTTGGCGCTGCTGCCGCCCGACGAGCCCGAGCTGATGATCTTCTATGGGGTGGGCAACCACGGCGGCGGGCCGACCCGGGCCAACCTCGACAGCATCCGCCGGCTCGACGGCGCCGGCGGGCTGCCCACCCTGCGGTGCAGCTCCCCCCGCGACTTCTTCGACCGGCTGGTCGCCCGGCGCGACGACATCCCCAGCTACGAGGCTGAGCTACAGCACCACGCCGTCGGCTGCTACTCGTCCCACTCCGGTGTCAAGCAGTGGAACCGGCGGGCGGAGAACCTGTTGCAGCGCGCGGAGAAGTGGGCCGCGGTGGCCAGCGTCGTGACCGGCCTGCCGTACCCGCGCAGCCAGCTCACCGAGGCCTGGAAGCTGGTCCTGTTCAACCAGTTCCACGACATCCTCGCCGGCACCTCCATCTCCGACGCCTACACCGACAGCCGTGACCAGTACGGCCACGCCAGCTCGGTCGCTGCCACCGCGTTCAACCGGGCGGTGCAGTCGATGAGCCGGCGCATCAACATCCCCGCCGAGCCGGACATGGTCCCGCTGGTGGTGTTCAACCCGCACCCGTGGCGGCTCGTCGCGGACGTGGAGCTCGAGTTCGGCCGCTTCCCTGCGCTCGCGCCGGTGGCGGTCGACGAGGCGGGCGGGGCGGTGCCGGTGCAGTGCATCCGCTCGGCCGCGACCATGGAGGGGTGGCGGCGCCGCCTGGTGGTCGCCGCCGACGTCCCGCCGCTCGGCTACCGCGTGTACCGGATCTTCCCAGCCAGCGGAGTCCCCGCTGCCGGTCCGGCGTTCCCCGAGGTCGCCGCCACCGCGACCACCGCCGAGAACGACTTCCTCGCCCTTGAGATCGACCCCGGGACGGGCTGGCTGCGCCGGCTGCGGGACAAGGTGAACGGCGTCGACCTGGTGCCGCCCGGAGCCCGCGGCCACGCGGTGGTTCTCGACGACCGGTTCGACACCTGGGGCCACCGGGTGCTCACCTACGACAACGTCGTCGGGGAGTTCCGCCCGACGTCGGTGCGCCTGGTGGAGCACGGCCCGGTGCGTGCCGTGCTGCGGGTGGAGAGCCGGTACGGCGAGTCGACGCTCGTCGAGGAGCTCGTGCTCGGCGCCGGCTCCCGCCACGTGGAGGTGCGCGTGGTGCTGGACTGGCGTGAGCGGCAGCGGATGCTCAAGCTGCGCGTACCGACCACAGTGGTCACCGGCACGGCGACGTACGAGGTGCCCTATGGCCACGTGGTCCGACCCGCCGATGGCGCCGAGGAGCCGGCGCAGTCCTGGGTGGACGTGTCGGGGGCCTTGCCGGACGGCCGCCCCGCCGGGCTCAGCGTGCTCAACGACGGCAAGTACGGCCACGACGTGCGCGGCGCGGGCAGCGGCGCGGACATCGGGATCACCGTGGCCCGCAGCCCTGTCTACGCCTGGCACGAGCCCAAGGAGCTCGACGCGGACGGCCTGTACGAGTACCTCGACCAGGGGCGGCAGGAGTTCCGCTACGTGCTCCTGCCGCACGCCGGCCAGTGGCGGGGTGCGGGCACGGCACGGCTCGCCGCGGAGCTGAACCAGCCCGCGTTCCCGCTGCTGGAGACCTACCACCCCGGGGACCTGCCGATGCAGGCGAGCTACGTGTCGGTCAGCTCCGAGGCGGTGGTGGCGACCGTGCTGAAGGCCGCCGAGGAGTCCGACGACGACGGCGACGGTGACGGCGGGGCCCTGGTCCTGCGGGCGTACGAGAGCACCGGGGCGGAGGTGTGGGTCTCCATCGACCTGCCGCTGCTGGGCCGCTGCGTGCAGGCGACGTTCGGGCCGCACGAGATCAAGACGCTGCGGATCCCGCGGGACGCGGACCGGCCGGTGCGCGAGACCAACCTGCTGGAGTGGGTGGAGCAGCCGGACGCGCAGGTGGAGGACGGGTGACCTCACTCGATGGCGACGGCTGGCAGGTCCGCGGCTGCCTGGGCGAGGAGTGGCGGTGGTACGTCACTGCCCGCACGCTGCCGGACGCGCCCGGCTGGCTTCCGGCGCGGGTGCCGGGCAGCGTCGTCGACGACCTGTGGCGGGCCGGCGAGGTGCCCGACCCGTACCACGGGCGCAACAGCCTGCTGCTGGAGTGGGTGCCGGCGCGGGCCTGGGTCTACCGGCGCTGGGTGACGCTGCCCGCCCTCGCCGGCGGCGAGCGGGCCGTGCTGTGCCTGGAGGGCGTCGACCACGCGGCAACGGTCCATGTGGACGGCGTCGCGGTGGCGTACCACGAGGGCGCGTTCGTGCCGTTCGAGGCGGACGTGACGGGCCTGCTCGCGGGCGGCGGCGAGCACCTGGTGGCGATCGTGGTGCACCCGGCGCCGGCCAGCGAGCCGCAGGTCGGGTGCACCAGCCGGGTGACCGTCCACAAGAGCCGGATGGGGTACGGCTGGGACTTCTGCCCCCGGACGGTGCACCAGGGCGTGTGGCGGCCGGTGCGGCTGGAGGTTGGCCTGCCGCCCTGGTTGGCCGGCGCCAGCGTGGCGGCGCGCCTGACCACCGACCTCGCCGGGGGCGTGGTGGCCGTCCACGCCGACCTGCGCGGCCCGGCCGGAGGCCGGCCATCGGTGGGGCGCCTGCACGCCACGGTGCGCGACGGGGACCGTGCGGTGGCCCGCGGCGAGCAGGCGGTCGAGGTCGACGAGCAGTCCCTGGTCACGATGGAGCTGCGGCTCACGTCGCCGGTGCCGGTCGACGCGCACCTGGGCGCCTGGTGGAACAACGAGCCGCTGGTGCAGGAGAGCTTCGGCCACCGGCTGCACCACCTCGACACGCTGCGCCGGGCCAGCCAGCTGCTGCAGGCCGACGGGCTGCGGTACGCGGTGGAGGCCGGCCGCCGGCGGGCGTTCCGCAGCAGCGGGACGATCCCCTGGCAGCTCAACGAGGCGTACCCCAACGCCTGGTGCACCGCTGCGGTCGACCATCGGGGCGACCCGAAGCCGGCGTACTACGCGGTACGCCGGGCGTACCGGCCCTGGCACGTCTGCGCCCAGCTGGCGCGGCAGGCGTGGGGCGGCCACCCCGCCTTCCGGGCCCGGGTGTGGACGTGGGGTGACCCCGCTCCGGCGGAGCGCACCGTGCCGGTCACCGTGGTGGCCAGGCTGGTCGACGCCGCGGGCGAGGCGCTGGTCGAGCGCTCCTGGCGGGTGGCGGTGGCGGGCGGGCTGCCGGTCGAGGCCGGCGAGCTCGCCGCCGACCTGACGGCGCTCGCCACCGACGTGTTCCTGCTCGACCTGGCGTGCCGGCCGGACGGCGAGCCCGAGCGCACCAACCGGCTCCTGCTGAGCCGCACCGCCGACCTGGCGCCCCTGCTGGACCTGACACCGGCCACAGTGGACACAGTGGTGGAGCGGGCCGGGGACGAGTGGCGGGTCGCGCTGGCCCATAGCGGCGGGCCGGCCGCGGTGGGGCTGGTCCTGGAGGACGACCGGCCGTATCCCGAGCCGGGGTGGGCCACCTTCGACGACAACGCCGTCGACCTGCTGCCAGGAGAGTCCCGGACGGTCACCGCCGGCTGGCGGGACGCCCCACCCGAGGGGCGCATCCTGCGGCTGTCGGGCTGGAACATCGAGGAGCGCCGTGTCTGCTGAGGTCACCTCGACGCTGCGCCCGGCGCCGGCCCGGCGCCGGGCCGCCCCGGCAGCGGAGGAGCTGGTCGTACGCCCGGCCGGGGCTGGGCTGGTACGGCTGCCCTACGTCGTCGCGGCGCTCTACCCGGACGGCGGCGTCGAGCCGGTCCCGGTCAGGCGGCGCTCCAGCGGCGACCCTGCGGCGGGCTTCACCGTCCGGGGAGAGTCGGCCCGGTTCCGGGCCCGCGCCACCGCCACCGCGACACCGGTCACCACCCGGACCGTCGCTGCCGGACCCGTGGCGGCCGGGCCAGCAGTCGCCGGGCCCGTGGCGGCCGGGTCCGTGGCGGCTGGGCCCGTGACCCGGCTCGCGGTGCGCCTGGAGGTGACCTGCACCGCCGCCGAGCCGGTCGTCGCGGGCCTGCGGTTCGAGCTGCGGCTCGGCGCGACCGCCGACCCGGGCTGGCTGGTGCCCGGGCTGTTCTACGGCGAGAACCGGCTGCCCGAGTGCACCCGCCACTATCCCCGCTTCGTCACCGCGGCCGGCGACCCGCAGCGGTTCGAGTCCACCGCGTGGTCCTTCCGCGCCGACCGGGCCGCCACCCCGGCCGTCTTCGCCTGGGACCAGGCCGGCGGTGCCGCGCTGGTCACCGCCGAACAGAGCGCGCTCGGCCAGTCCGGCGTCGGGTTCGCGATGGACGGGGCCTGCCCGGTGCTGCGGCTGCACCTCCCGTACCGGGAGGAGCCGGTGGTCTACGACGGGTCGCAGCGGCCGCAGCCGGCCGACAACCAGAGCTACGTCTGGGCGCCCGGCCAGCGGATGCGTACGGAGCTGCACATCTACCTGCTGGGCGGGGCTCGCGACAGCTACACCGCGGTGCTGCGGGACGTGCACGCCCGCACCGCGGCGAGCTGCGCGCGCGACCCGGCGTGGGTGCCGGTCGAGGAGGCGGCCGACCTCGCCGCGTGGGGCCTCTACCGCTGGCACTACCGGCCGGACCCGCCGGTGCTGCTGGAGACCGCGGCTTTCGACCGGGACGCGCTGGGCGAGCGCGGCGACCGCCAGGCGATGCACGTCTCCTGGGTCAGCGGTACGCCGTACGCGTACGCGCTGCTCCGGCACGGCCGGCGGCGCAACCGGCCCGAGTACGTCGCCGCGGCGGTGGGCGTGCTGGACAACATCGTGGCGCACCCGGCCCCGGCCGGGACGTTCTGGGGCCAGTGGAGCGCCGTCCGGGGCTGGGGCGTGGGCTGGACCCCGGACCAGCGGCGGCTGCACGCCCGTACTCTCGGCGACGCCGCGCTGTTCCTGCTGCGGGCCGCCGTCGAGGAGCGGGCGGCCGGGCGGCCACGGCCGGGCTGGGAGGCGGCCGTACGGTCCAACCTGGACATCGCGTGCGCCGGGGCCCGGGAGGACGGTGCGCTCGGCGCGGCGTATGACGCGTACACGGGCGAGGTGCTCAGCTGGGTCGGCACCGCCGGGCTGGCCTGGGTCCCGCCGCTGGTCGAGGCGGCCGCCGCGTTCGGCGAGCCGCGCTACCTGGAGGTGGCGCGGCGGGCCGGCCGGCACTACCGGCGCGCGGTCGACGACGGGTTCCTGTGCGGCGCCCCGGAGGACGTGGACCTCGCGCCCACCTCGGAGGACGGCTACCTGGCGGTGATGGCGTACGTGCTGCTCCACGAGCACGATGCCGGCGGGGCCTGGCTCGCGGTCGCCGCGCGCGCCGCGGACTGGATGCTGACCTTCCGCTACACGTACGACGTGGCGTTCCCGCCGCACACCCTGCTCGGCCAGTACGGCTTCCGCAGCCGCGGCGCCGACCAGGCGTCCCCGGCCAACCAGCACCTGCACTCGTTCGGCCTGATCTGCGCGCCGGAGATGCAGCGGCTCGCCGGCTACCTCGACGACGCGTACTACCGCGAGTCGACCCGGGAGAACCTGGCCTGCTTCCGCCAGTTCGTGGCCCGCCAGGACGGCGACTTCAACGCCTACCAGGGCATGGTGAGCGAGCGGTTCTACCAGACCGCCTGCTTCCAGCCGAAGGGGATGCTGCTCACGCTCTCCCACGCGTGGTGCGTCGGCGTCCTGCTCTACGCCTGCGAGAGCGCGATCAGCGCTGGTGACCAGGCGGGGCCATGACGGGCGAAGTACCCCGCTTCCCGGACGGCTTCCTCTGGGGCGCGGCGACCTCGGCGTACCAGGTCGAGGGGGCGGTGGCCGCGGACGGTCGGGGCGAGTCGATCTGGGACCGCTTCGCGCGCACCCCCGGCGCGGTGGACGGCGGCGGTACCGGTGACGTGGCGTGCGACCACTACCGGCGCTGGCGCGCCGACCTGGCGCTGCTGTCGGAGCTGCGGCTGAACGCGTACCGGTTCTCCATCGCCTGGCCGCGGCTGTTCCCGAGCGGGCAGGGGCCGGTGCACCGGCCCGGGCTCGACCACTACGACCGGCTGGTGGACGAGCTGCTGCGCCGCGGGGTCACCCCGCTGGTCACGCTCTACCACTGGGACCTGCCGCAGGCGTTGCAGGACCGCGGTGGCTGGCGGTGCCGGGAGGTGGCCGACCGCTTCGCCGACTACGCCGATGCCTGCTTCGCCGCGTACGGCGACCGGGTGCGCTTCTGGGTCACCCAGAACGAGCCGTGGATCGTCGGGGTGCTGGGCCACCTGCTCGGCCTGCACGCGCCCGGCGAGCGGGACCTGCGCGGGGCGGTGACGGCGATGCACCACCTGATGCTCGGTCACGGCCGCGCGGTGCAGGCACTGCGGGCCCGCGGCGGCGACGGCCGCGCCGGGGTCGCGTTCAGCCTGTTCCCGCACGCCCCGGCCAGCGACGACCCGGCCGACCAGGACGCGTCGGCGGCCTCCGACGGGTACGTCAACCGGTGGTTCCTCGACCCGGTGCTCACCGGCGCGTACCCGCTGGACATGTGGCAGCGCTACGAGCGGCTGCTGGGCCGGCTGGACATGGTGCGCCCGGGCGACCTGGAGACCATCGGCGCCGGCAGCGACTTCATCGGCGTGAACTTCTACACCGACCGGGTGATGCGCGCCGCGCCCGGACGGCAGCCGTTCGAGTGGGAGGTCGCACCGCCGGCGGCCGCTGCCGAGGTCACTGACACCGGCTGGCCGGTCGTCCCACACACCCTGACCGAGCTGCTGCTGCGGCTGCGCGCGGACTACGGCGACGTGCCCGTCTACGTCACCGAGAACGGGGCGGTCTACCTCGACGGTCCCGGTGCCGACGGCGCGGTCCACGACACCCGCCGGGTCCGGTTCCTGCACGCACACCTGGCCGCGGTGCACCGGGCGGTCCAGCTGGGCGCGCCGGTGCGCGGCTACTTCCACTGGTCGCTGCTGGACAACTTCGAGTGGGCGATGGGCTACCGCCCCCGGTTCGGGCTGGTGCACGTGGACTACGCCACGCAGCGGCGTACGGTCAAGGACAGTGGCCGGTACTACGCCGCGGTAGCGGCGGCGAACGCACTGGTCCCGCCGGCCGACGCGGGCGCGGCCGGACCGGCTGCCGCGGGCGCCGAGCCGGCCGCCGCCGACACCGTGCCGGAAGGAGGCGGCTGAGCCGTGGCGCAGCTGTCCGTCCAGTGGCGCTCGGAGATAGCGCAGGACCCGCGCCGGGTGGTCGTCATCGACGACGACCCGACCGGCACCCAGGCCGTGTCCGGCCTGCCGGTGCTGCTGCGGCCGAGCCGGCCGGCGCTGGCCCGGTTCTTCGCCGGGCCGGCGCGCGCGGTCTTCGTACTCTCCAACAGCCGGGCCCTCCCCCGGGCCGCCGCGGCGGGCCTGGTGCGGCAGATCGCGACGGACGCGCACGCGGCAGCGGCGCAGGCCGGGGTCGACCCGCCGGCGATCCTGCTGCGCGGTGACTCCACCCTGCGCGGCCACGTCTTCGCCGAGACCGACGCGGTCGACCCGGCGGCGCCGGTCCTGTTCGTCCCGGCGTTCATCGCGGGCGGGCGGGTGACCATGGGCGGCGTGCACTACCTGCGGACGGCCGCTGGCCAGACCCCGGTCGTGGACACCGAGTTCGCCCGCGACCCGGTCTTCGGCTACCGGGCCAGGCACCTCACCGACTGGGTACGCGAGGTCGGCGGCGACCGGCGGGCCGCCGTACCCGTCCCGCACCATGTGCTGCACCGGGCGGGACCGGACGCGGTGGCCGACGCGCTGCGCGCTGCGACGGCCGGCACCGTGGTGGTGCCGGACGCGGCGACCGACGCCGACATCGAGGCGATCACGGCCGGGCTGGTACGGGCCGAGCGGCGGGGCATCCGCGTGGTGGTGCGGTGCGCCGCGTCCCTGGCCGCGGTGCGCACCGGCGCGCGGGGCCGGCCGGTCGGCACGATCCCGGTCTGCGCACCCGGCCGGGTGCTGGTGGTGTGCGGCTCGTACACCGGGGCGAGCACCGCACAGCTGGCCGCGCTGGGTCCGCTCGCGCAGCGCCGCCGCGAGCTGCCCGCCGCCGGCGCCGACCCGGCCCGGCTGCGTGGCGTCCTCGCCGCGGACCTCGCCGCGCACGGCCGGGCGCTGCTGGCCACGCCGCGCGGCTACCGCGCCGAGGCCGGCGACGCGCTCATGGACCAGCTGGTACGCGTGGTCGCCGGGCTCGCCGGCGAGGTCGACCTGGTGGTCGCGAAGGGCGGTATCACGTCCGCGCGGCTGGCCCGGGACGCGCTGGGTGCCGACACCGCGGACGTGGTGGGCCAGCCCGAGCCGGGCGTGGTGCTGTGGCGGCTGGCCGGCCCCACCGGGCCGATGCCCTACGTGGTGGTGCCGGGCAACGTCGGCGACGACGGCACCCTGGCCCGGCTGCTGTCCATGGTGGACATCGACACTGGCGCTGCGGACACCGGCACCGCGGACACCCGCATCGAGGACACCGGCGATGCGCGCGGCGGCTGACGGCCCGGTGCTGGCCGGGGTGGACGTGGGCACCACCAACACCAAGGTCGGTGCGTACCGGGCGGACGGCTCCCGCCTGGCGATGCGCGCGTGGCCGACGCCCCGCGACGCCAGCGACCTGGTCGCGGGCGTGCTGGCCGCGCTGGCTGCCGTCGCCGGGCAGGCCGGCCGGGCGCCCGCTGCGGTCGGCGTGGCGAGCATGGCCGAGAGCGGCGTGACCGTCGACCGCGACCTGGCACCGCAGCACCCCCTCATCGGGTGGCGCGACCCGCGCGGCGCGGACGCGGCCCGGCGCCTGTCAGCGGAGCTCGGCGAGCAGGCCGTGTTCGAGGTCACCGGGGTCAGCCTGGCGGTCAAGACCCCGCTGGCGCGCTGGCGATGGCTGGCCGACACCCGCCCGGGGCTGCTCACCGGTGGCCGGTACTGGCTCGGCGCGGCGGACCTGGTGGCATCGGCGCTGGTCGGTGCGCCGGTCACCGACCTGACCATGGCCGGGCGCACCGGCGGGCTGGACCTGCGCACCGGCCGCTACCACCCCGACCTCCTCGCCGCCGCCGGGATCAGCGCCGCCCAGCTGCCGCGGGTCGCCGAGCCCGGGCGCCCAGCGGGGCGGCTCACCGCGTCCGCGGCGAGCAGCTGCGGACTGCCCGCCGGGCTCCCGGTCGTGGTCGCCGGCCATGACCACCTCGTCGCCGCGTACGCGGCGGGCGCGCGGTGCGGCGGGGACCAGGTGGACTCGCTGGGCACTGCGGAGGCGTTCATCACCGTCACCGACCGGCCGCCCGCCGCGGCGACGGCCGGCACCGGGCTGTCCTGGAACCGCTTTGTCGACGGCTCCCGCTACTGCCTGGTCTCCGGCTTCCCCGGAGCCGGCCGGCTGGTCGGCTGGTTCATGGAGCGGTACCTCGGGCTGCCGGCCGGCGCCGGCTACGCCCGGTTCGCCGCCCTCGCCGAGGCGGTCACCGAGCGGCCCACCGGGATCGTGGTCGAGCCGTACCTGTCCGGCCGGGGCGCGCCGTCGCCGGACCCGGCGCGCCGCTTCGCCGTACACGGGCGGCGGCCGCGGCACACCGCGGCGGACCTGGCGCTGGCCCTGCTGGAAGGGCTATCAATGCATGTGCGGTGGATGGCGGGCGGGCACGGTCCGCGTACCAGGAAACAGGTCCTGGCGGCGGGCGGGCCCACGCGCAACCGGGCCTGGATGCAGGTCAAGGCCGCGGTCGGGCCGGTCCCGCTGGCGGTGGTGGACGACCCCGATGCGGCCTGCGCCGGCGCCGCGCTGCTGGCGGCGCGGTCCGGGCTGGGGATGGCGCCGCCGCCGCTGGCCGCCACGCCGCTGCGCCCGGACCCGCAGGAGAGCAGCCGGTACGACGACCTCTACCGCGACCGCTTCCTGCCCACCGTCACCGGCGCCCACTGTCCACCCGCGCACCGCCCGGAGGTGTCGTGACACCCGCTCCCACGCCCCTGCCCGCGCCCGGCAGCGGGCTCGACCGGCTGGCCCTGCCCGGTGGCGGGTTCGCCATGGTGGCGCTGGACCAGCGCGAGAGCCTGCGCACCATGTTCGCCGAGCAGCTCGGCCGCCCTGTCGGCGACGACCTGCTGCTGCGGTTCAAGCTGGCTGCAGCGGCCGAGCTCGGCCCCCTCGCCTCGGGGCTGCTGATCGACCGCCACTATGGCTACCGCCGCGTCGTCGACGAGCACCTGGTCCCGGACGGCTGCGGCCTCATCCTCGCCGCTGACGCGCTCCAGCAGCGCCCCGGGGAACCGGTCGAGGAGACCGGCCTGGATGCCGCGGTGGACCCGGCGGCCACGGCGGCGGACGGCACGGCAGCGCTCAAGCTGCTGCTCATCTGGCGTCGCGACGAGCGCAGGGCGCAGCGGCTGGCGGTGGCGGAGCGGTTCGTCACCGGATGCCGCGCCGCCAAGCTCGCGTCGGTCCTGGAGGCGGTGGTCCGCCCCAGCCCCGCCGAGCAGGAGACCGGCCGGTTCGACCTGGACGAGGCGATCCTGGAGGCCGCGACCGAGCTGGCCGCCCTGCGCCCGTCGCTGTACAAGGCGCAGGTGCCCGGCCTCGGCCAGGCGGACCCGGCGAGCACCGCGCGGACCTGCCAGGAGCTGACCGCGCGGATCCCGGTGCCGTGGGTGGTGCTGTCGCAGGGCGTGCCGCTTGACGCGTTCCCGCAGGCGGTGGAGGTCGCCTGCCGGGCCGGCGCCGCCGGCTTCCTCGCCGGGCGGGCCATCTGGAGCGACTGCCTTGCCGGTGGCGATCCCCGTCCGCTACTGCGGCAGCGGGCGGTGCCCCGGCTGCGACGCCTGGTGGACATCGTCGACCGCCACGCGCGGCCGTGGTGGGCGGCGCCGCGATGACCCAGATGGCGGCGGTGCCGCGATGATCCGGGTGGCGGCGGTGCCGCGATGATCCGGGTGGCGGCGAACCTCGGGTTTCTGTTCACCGAGCTTCCCTGGCCGGACCGGCCGCTCGCCGCCCGGGACGCCGGCTTCGCCGAGGTGGAGTTCGCCTGGCCCGCCGACCCCGAGCTGGCGGCCGCCGCGGTCGACCGGGCGGGCGTACGGGTCGCGCTGCTCAACATGCCAGCCGGCGACCTGGCCGCGGGTGAGCGCGGGTACGGCAACGACCCGCGCCGCCAGGCGGAGTGGCGCGCCGCGCTCGACCGTGCGCTGCGGCTCGCCGGCCGGCTGGGCTGCGCCACGGTCAACGTCCTCGCGGGCACCTGGTGCGCTGGCGTGGCGCGCGACGCCCAGCTGGACTGCCTCGCCGGCAACCTCGGGTGGGCCGCCCGGCAGGCCGGCGCCGCCGGGGTCGGGCTGGTGGTCGAGCCGGTCAACAGCCTCGACATCCCGGCTTACCTGCTGCCCCGGACCGGTGACGTGGTCGCGCTGCTCGACCGGGTCGGCGCACCGGGCATCGGCGTTCAGCTGGACACTTACCACTGCGCCCAGGAAGGGGACGACCCGGTGGGCTGGGTCGGCCGCCTGGGCCACCGGCTGGGCCACGTCCAGCTCGCCGACCATCCGGGCCGGCACGAGCCGGGCACCGGGTCGCTGCCGGTACCGGCGATGCTGCGTGCGCTGAGCGAGGCGGGCTACGCCGGCGCCGTAGGGCTGGAGTACCACCCGACCCCGGGGTCGGACCCGGGTGCGGTCGCCGCCGCCGTCCGTGTGCTGGGAGGCGCCTGATGACGCTGGTCTGCCTGGTCCACACCGTGCCGTCGCTGCCGGCGGTCTTCGACGGGCTGGTCGCCGCGCACGTGCCGGGCGTACGGGTCATGCACCTGGTCGACGAGGGCATGCTCGCCGACACCGTGGCGCACGGCATGCTGCCCCGGACGCTGCGGCGGCTGGTCGCCCACGCCGCACACGGGGAGGAGTCCGGGGCGCAGGCCGTCCTGGTGACCTGCTCGTCGCTTGGCGAGGCCACCGAGCTCGCCCGCCCGTTCCTGGCCGTGCCGGTCTACCGGGTCGACGCTCCGATGGCCGCGCAGGCGGTCGCCGAAGGCACGCGCATCGCCGTGCTGGCGACCCTACACTCCACTTTGGACCCGACCCGCCGGTTGGTCGAACGGGAGGCGGCCCGGCAGGGCCGGCCGGTGCGGCTGGTCACGTCACTGTGCGACGGGGCGTTCCAGGCGCTGCGCGCCGGCCGGCCCGACGAGCACGACGCGGTCGTCACCGCGGAGGCGGCCAGGCTCGCTGCCGACGCCGACGTCCTGGTGCTCGCCCAGGCGTCGATGGCGCGGGCGGTGGGCTCGTTGCCGCCCGGACGGATCTCGGTGCCCGTGCTGAGCTCGCTCGTCAGCGGCGTCGGCCAGCTCCGCCGGCACGCGGTCACCCCAGAACCGTGCGTTGAGGGCGGGTAGGCGCGCCGTCAGGGGTGCGGGCCGTCGGCCGCCGCCAGCAGCCGCTGCCCGAGGACCCGCACGGCCTGCTGGAGCTCGGCACACCGCACGATCCGGTACGGAGCCGGGACGACCGCGAGCTGCTCGGCGTACCACACCGGGTTGCTGGTGCTGCCGGCCAGGCGGGTGGTGTGCGCGTCAAGCGGCTCGAGCACGCCGAGGACACGGGGAAGGCAGCGGGCCACGGTCTCGACAGGCGCGTCGATGACCACCTCGGTGTCGTACTCCCATCCGACGGCGAGATGCTCCTCCAGCATGGCGACCGGGTCGAGGCCGGCCGGTGGGCTGAAGGTGTCGTCGAGCACCTGCACCGCGCGGACCCGGTCGATGCGGTACGCCCGCCGCGCGTGCGTGGGGTGGGACCGGCACAGCAGGTACCACCGGCCGTGGCGGACGACGACCGCCCACGGGTCGGCCTCGAAGACCCACTCCGACCCGGCCTCGGAACGGTAGTCGAGCCGTACCCGCCGGTGGTTTGCGCAGGCCTGCACGAGGGCTGTGGTGGTCGCGGGGTCGGGCCGGGCGGCCGCGCGGTCGGGGGCGGGCGCCGTGGTCTGGCGGACAGCCTCGGCCTGGGCGGCCACCGGCTCCGGGAGCGCCCGCACGATCTTGCCGAGTGCGCTGCCGACCGGGCCGGTGGGGTCGCTCGCGTCGTGGTGGCCGTCGAGCACGGCCATGACCAGCCCGAGTGCCTCGGTGGCGCTGAACATCAGGGGCGGCAGCCGCAGGCCGCGGCCGAGGCGGTAGCCGCCGTGCGGCCCACGGACGGACTCGATCGGGATGCCGGCCTCGCGGAGGATGCCGACGTACCGCCGGGCGGCCCGCTCCGAGACGCCGAGCTTGTCGGCGAGCCGGTCCGCGGTGATGCCCGGGCTGCCCTGGACCAGCTCGAGGGCGAGCAGCGCCCGTGCCGTGGGGCTCGTGTCAGGCTTCACGGCCTTCCAACCAACCAGGACTTCATGGCTCCAACCAACCCGGAAGGAGAACGCCCGGAATGGAACCTAGCATGCGAGCCGTGTCCGAGACCCGGTCAGACGGCCTCCTTCACCGGGACGGGCGGATGCTGCGCCGGCACGGCGGGACCATCGGCGCGCTGCCGGTCCCGTGCCCGCAGCCAGCGGGTGAGCCGGCGCCCGGCGTCGATCGCCGGCTGCTCGACGAACCGGTACGTGAGCTGGCTGACGGCGAGCGCGACACCCAGCCACACCAGGAAGGTCAGTAGCCCCCGGGCCGGTACGCCGGCCGGCGCCGCCGGCACCGTCTTCATGACGACCCAGTGCACCAGGTAGAACGAGTAGCTGACCCGGCCCAGCCACCGCAGCACGGCAGGCCACCGGACGCGGTCGCGCAGGGCGAAGAACGTGGCGAAGACCGCGACCGCCGCGACCAGCGCCACGGAGCGGGTCCACCAGGTCTCGTCGGGGGCGCCCCGGCCGGTGCCATCGGCGGCCACCAACGGTTCGGTGAAGCGCCAGTAGGACACGCTGGCGGCGGCGACCACCGTCACCACGACTACCCAGCCGCGGCGCGGGCTGAGCTGCCCGGCGTAGACGCGGTAGATGACGGTACCGGTGAACATGACCGTGATGTAGATGACCGCCTGGTGCAGCGGCCAGGGCCGGTTCATCAGCAGCACGGCGGCGGCCAGGCCGATGACGGCGGCGTAGCCGGCTACCCGGGCCGACATGGCCAGGAGCGCCACCACCGCCGCGAAGGCGACCGCCACGACCGCGACCCGGACCGGGTTGCCCACGTGCCCGGGGACACCGGTGGCATCCGGGGTGACCGGCCACGTGGTGAGCAGGGAGTCGGAGGCGACCAGGGCCAGGGCCGCGCCGCCGAGCGCGATGCCGACCGAGGCGCGGCGGATCCGGGTCACGAAGAACACGGTGGTCAACAGGTAGAAGCACATCTCGAACGGCAGCGTCCACGCCGGACCGATGAAGAACGGCTGCCCCAGGAAATGGGCGAGCATCGACCCGTTGGCGATGGACACCTTCAGCATGTGCTGGAAGATGTAGCCGGGCAGGTCGATCCAGCGCAGCGCGTAGAGCGCCACGACGCCGAACGAGACGACCCAGAACAACGGGAAGAGCCGGAAGCCGCGGGAGATCCAGAAGTCCCGTAGCGAGTTGGTGCGCTCCAGCGACGCCGGGATGATGAAACCGCTGACGACGAAGAACAGCAGGACGCCGAAGCTGCCGAGGTTCAGCAGCGTGTGGCTCGCCCACCAGATCTCGCTGGTGCCCACCGGCCCCTGGTTCGCCAGGTGGTAAAGAGCGACGGCGAGCGCGGCGACACCACGCAGCACGTCCAGAAACCCCAGCCGGGAGCCTTCGGGTTCGCGTGGTGCGGGCGCACCGGCCGCGTCGGTCCGCGCGGCGTCACTGACGGTCCTCGGATCGATGTCCCTGCGCGCGAGCACGCCGGGAAGCTAACCATGGGCCGGTCGCTGAAGGCAACACAGGCCACCGGCGGTCATCGCGCCGGCCAGCCAGCCCGGGCGAAGGGACGTACCTCTCGACCAGGTGGCGCAGGCTGCGAGGCACCGTGCGAGCCGGATGAGCACCAGCTCGCACGGTGCCTCCGCGGGTCGGTCCGTAACCGGACCGGCGAGAACCGGCGAAGGACGGTACCCAAGCCGGTCACGCAGCTCGACCCGGACGCCGGGTCAGGCCACGTCGAACCGGTCGAGGTTCATGACCTTGTCCCACGCGGCGACGAAGTCACGCACGAGCTTCTCCTTGGAGTCGTCGCTCGCGTAGACCTCCGCCAGCGCACGGAGCTGGGAGTTCGAGCCGAACACGAGGTCGACGCGGCTAGCGGTCCACCTCGGCTCGCCGGTACGGATGTCGCGGCCCTCGAACGTCTCCTCACCCTCGGACGTCGGCTCCCACACCGTGCCGAAGTCGAGCAGGTTCACGAAGAAGTCGTTGGTCAGCGCCTCCGGCTGCTCCGTGAAGACGCCGTGCTGGGACTGCTGGGCGTTCGCGTTGAGCACCCGCATGCCGCCCACCAGCACGGTCATCTCGGGGGCGCTCAGCGTCAGCAGCTGGGCCCGTTCGACGAGCAGCTGCTCCGCCGGTCGCTGGTGTCCCTTGCTGAGGTAGTTGCGGAACCCGTCGAAGGTCGGCTCCAGTACGGCGAAGGACTCCACGTCGGTCTGCTCCTGCGACGCGTCCGTACGCCCCGGCGTGAACGGGACCACGACGTCGAACCCGGCGTTCTTCGCGGCCCGCTCGACAGCTGCGCACCCGCCGAGCACGACCAGGTCGGCGAGGGAGACCCGCTTGTTCCCACCCGCCTGCTCGGCGTTGAACTTCTGCTGGATCCCCTCCAGGGTCCGCAGGACCTTCGCCAGCTGGGCGGGGTCGTTGACCTCCCACTGGTTCTGCGGGGCGAGACGGATACGCCCGCCGTTGGCCCCACCGCGCTTGTCTGTGCCGCGGAACGTCGACGCCGCAGCCCAGGCGGTCGCGACCAGCTCGGAGACCGACAGCCCCGAGGCGAGGATCGTGTCCTTGAGCGCGGCGATGTCCGGCGCCCCGACCAGCTCATGGGTGACCGAAGGGACCGGGTCCTGCCACAGCTGCGGCTCGGCCGGGACCAGCGGCCCGAGGTACCGCGCGATCGGGCCCATGTCGCGGTGCGTGAGCTTGAACCACGCCTTGGCGAAGGCGTCGGCGAACTCCTGCGGGTTCTCGTAGAAGCGGCGCGCGATCTCCTCGTAGACCGGGTCCACCCGCAGCGCAAGGTCCGTCGTGAGCATCATCGGCGCGTGCCTCTTCGACGGGTCGTGGGCGTCGGGCACCAGGCCCGCCGCAGCCGGGTCCGTCGGGGCCCACTGCGTCGCACCGGCCGGGCTCTTCACCTGCTGCCACTCGAAGCTGAACAGCGTCTCGAAGTAGCTGTTGTCCCAGGTCACCGGGGTAGGCGTCCACGCGCCCTCGAGACCGCTGGTGATGGTGTGGCCACCCTTGCCGGTACCGTAGCTGTTCTTCCAGCCGAAGCCCATCTCCTGAAGGGGCGCGGCCTCGGGCTCGGGGCCGACGTGCTCGTCCGGGACCGCCGCGCCGTGGGCCTTGCCGAACGTGTGCCCGCCGGCGATGAGCGCGACCGTCTCCTCGTCGTTCATTGCCATGCGACGGAACGTCTCCCGGATGTCCCGGGCTGCGGCGAGCGCGTCCGGGTTGCCGTTTGGGCCCTCCGGGTTCACGTAGATCAGACCCATCTGGACGGCGGCCAGCGGGTTGGCGAGCTCCCGGTCACCGCTGTAGCGCTTGTCGTCGAGCCAGGTGTCCTCGTTCCCCCAGTTGATCTGCTCGGGCTCCCAGACGTCCGCACGCCCCCCGCCGAAGCCGAACGTCTCGAACCCCATCGACTCCAGGGCGCAGTTGCCGGCGAAGACCATCAGGTCGGCCCACGAGACCTTCTTGCCGTACTTCTTCTTGACCGGCCACAGCAGCCGTCGCGCCTTGTCGAGGTTGCCGTTGTCCGGCCAGCTGTTCAGGGGCGCGAAGCGCTGGTCGCCGGAGCCTGCCCCGCCGCGGCCGTCGTGGATGCGGTAGGTGCCCGCGGCGTGCCACGCCATCCGGATGAAGAGCGGCCCGTAGTGGCCGTAGTCAGCCGGCCACCACTCCTGCGACGTCGTCATCACCGCATCGATGTCGGCCTTCAGGGCCGCGAGGTCAACGGTCTTGAACTCCTCGGCGTAGTCGAAGTCCGAGCCCATGGGATCGGCCGTGGGTGGGTTCAGGTGCAGGACGCTCAGGTCCAGCTGGTTCGGCCACCAGTCCCGGTTCGCCCTGGCCCGCGATGGGTGGCTGCGAGCCCCGCTCGACACGAGATCCTTGTTCTCACTTTCCACGTTGCTCTCTCCTTAGGCTCAGAGGCGGTACGGCCGCAGGCATCTCGCTGCAGCCGGGCGGATCAGTCGGGCGGTAGATCAGGAGCTGGTGCTGCGGAACAGGCCGAGCAGAGTCCCCAGTAGACGACCTCGGCCTCGTCGATCGCGTACCCATGATCGCCGGAGGCGGCCAGGCAGGGCGCGTCGCCGGCGGCGCAGTCGATGTCTGCGATGTCACCGCAGGACCGGCACACGAGGTGGTGATGGTTGTCCCCCACCCGCGACTCGTACCGGGCCACGGAGCCCGCCGGCTCGATGCGCCGCACCAGACCGGCGGCGGTCAGCGCCCGCAGCACGTCGTAGACCGCCTGTGTGGACACCTCACCGAGGTCACCCCGAACAATACGAATGATCGAGTCCGTGTCGGCGTGAGGGTACTCGTGCACCGCTGTCAGCACCGCCACGCGAGGACGGGTCACCCGCAGAGCAGCCCCGCGCAGCAGCGGCTCGGCGTCGAACGTAGGGCGCACGGCGGGAGTATGGAACAATTTTCTGGAGTCAGTCAAGAACGCAGCTAGCGCCCTGGTAGGTGGGGACCCCGCGCGTCCGGACGGAGGCGCGGGGACGGGACCGATGGTGGTCACGATCAGGCGGGCCGGCGGGCGGCTGCGCTGGACCGGCGGCTTCCCATGGCACCCGCGGTCGCCTAAGGTCCGGCAAATGTCTGCCAACCAACAGCCTCGACGCAGAGGCGAACGGTCCTGCGCCAGGCTGCTCGGCGTCACCCTGCTCGCCCTGGCCAGCTTACTGGCGCCCGCCGCGCCGGCCCACGCTGCCGCACCGCGTGCCGACCTCACGGTGGACGTCACGACCAGCCCCAGCGAGGTGCTCGACCTGGGCGACTGGACGCGCGTCAGCTCGACGGTCCGCAACGTCGGCGGGAAGGGCGCGCGAGCGGTCACCCTGACCCTCCTGCTGCCGGCCGGCGCGTGGGTGTTCTCCGACGGCTGGGTCCCGGCGACCGGCTGGACGTGCACCGTCTCGCCTCAGCGCCACCGAGGTGGCCATCGGCGACACCCTGCATGTCAACGTGACCGTCCACAATGTCGGAACGGCTCCGGCCAGCGACGTGACCGTGACCGTGCCGCTGCCGGCCAACCTCACCTACCAGTCCGAGTGGACGGACCTCGACTGGACCTGTACGTTCAGTGCGACCACACCCGGTTGGCAGTGCCTGCACGGCCCGCTGGCCCCTGGCGGGTACGCCACCACCTTCGCCGTCACCGCGACCGTGACCAGCGGCGCGCCTGGGACCACCTTCCCAGTGCTGGTGGAGGCCGCGACGAGCCCACCGGACGCCTCTGCCGCCAACGACACCTCCCGGACCACGGTCACGATCGCGTAGCCCGGCCGCCGGCTGTCCATCCCGGAGGCTTCACACAGGTCACCCCGGAGGCTTCGCGCAGGTCGCGAGCAATGCCGGCCGGTCGCTCACGGCGGCGCCTGCCTAGCTCTCTGTCCCCGTGCAACCAAGTCCGGTGAAGTGGCTGATGTACGCGCGCCTAGCCCTGGTGTCGACAAGATCACAGCTGCGTCCACCGCCGGACCGCGGCCATCCCCATGATCGGGTTGGCCAGCTCAGCCCTACCTCAACGACCGTCGGTTCTTAACCCGCGTGCGCATGGAGCCCTGGATCGGGTACAGTGGTCCACCGTCACGGGCGATTAGCTCAGCGGGAGAGCGCTTCGTTCACACCGAAGAGGCCACTGGTTCGATCCCAGTATCGCCCACCATCTATTACGGCAGTCTGGGCCCTCTCACGAGGGCCTCTCCTCATAGATCAACAGCGTGTGGATCCCAGTAGGCCGCACTAGCCGTACCATGGCACGCCGGAGCACGTCGCGGCTTCTCACTGGGGCTTCGGCACATCCGCCTGGTTGACGGTCTACCAGCACGAGCGGTTAGCCGGTTGGGAGCAAGGTTACGAGGCGACGCACCCCGCGGAGCCCGGACCACGGCGGAGACGTGTCGACCACACAGTCGGCGACGGCTCGTAATGGGCAGATCAGATCAGTGCCGTTTCGACCATGCGGCTCGGCCACCACGGATCGCCTCGACAAGGGTTCGGCTGTACCCGCTGGCCTCGACGACAGTGCTGATCCGGGCTTCCGTCGCATGATGGGGGAGCAGCTGCTTGACGAGCTGAGCGATCTCGTCGCGTGCTTCGAGCATCTCGGCGGCCAGGCGGCGTTCGAGCTCGCCCAGCCGTCGCAGCTCGTCGAGCCGCTAGTCGTACGGCTGGGTCTCGGACACGCGGCGGGACTAGGGCGGAGCCAATCGGCCAGGCAGTCGAGTTCTCCATCCTGGGTGACTAACTGACCGCCAATCGATACGAAGAACAGCGGACGTCAGTGAGTTTTGGTGAACTTTCGTCGACGGTCAGCCGCTACCGTTCCACTGTGGAGATCGAGGGCTGGTCAGTCCAGCCGGCGGACGAGGACCAGCCGGGGCCGGGTCAGCAGCGTTGTCGCCACCACCGCGAGCGCCGGGGCGAACAACAGCGTGATGGCCGGCGGCAGCCATGGCACATGCCACTCCAGATCCTTGCGGAACGCGACCATCCCCCGCCGGGGGCGATGCCGCCGACCATGCGCAGCACACCCTCCTGCTTGCGTCACGACGGCCGCCCGCTCCAAGCGGCATGACCCCACCCTGAGAGAACTACGCGGGCCTGCACTAGATCGTCACGCGCCCGACCGGTACCTCGTCGGTACGGGTGAGACCTCCGGAAAGGGACCGAACGATGAGAGTACTGCTCGCCGGCGCCTCAGGTGCCATCGGTACACCACTCACACGCCAGCTCATCGCCGCCGGTCACCAGGTCGTCGGCATCACCCGCAGCCAGGCCAGCGCCGAGCGGCTGCGCACCGGCGGTGCGGAGGCCGTTGTCGCCGACGTGATGGACCGCGAGAACCTGCTCGCCGCCGTGCGCGAC
>Ga0075420_100000887_pt1 | contig 24676 bp, 22 predicted proteins | sample SoiMetdeltSBSDD4_FD_75296 | JGI IMG/M metagenome (GOLD analysis project Ga0075420, IMG submission 75296) | Bulk soil microbial communities from a Populus tree surrounding site in Tennessee, USA - Soil MetaG P. deltoides SBSDD4 | ecosystem: Environmental > Terrestrial > Soil > Tree plantation...
TTCCGCGTCGACGAGGACGGCATCGAGATCTACACCGACCCGGCGCAGCTCGACGCGGTGCGGACGGCGCTCGAACAGGAGCGGCTGACGGTGAACGGCGCCGAGACGGCGATGGTCCCGAAGACCACGCTAGAGCTCGAGCCGAAGGACACCGTCACGGTGCTCAAGCTGATGGAACGGCTCGAGGAGCTCGACGACGTCCAGCGGGTCTACTCGAACCTCGAGCTGTCGGAAGAGGCGCTCAAGCAGTTCGCCTAGCGCAGCCGGGGCGTCCCCGATGCGTGCAGTGAGCCGAGCCGGACGGCGTCGGCTGCCACTGACGGGCCGGCCTGCGCCAGCCACCCAAGGCGGCCGGCGGTACACGGAACACGGTTGCCCAGGAACGATCCCGCACGCCAGCACCCAGAACCGAGCAGCCAGAACCCAGGAAGACGGTGGAGCACGACGCGATGGTGATGGAACAGGTCCTGCAGGAGGAGAGCACCGCCCAGTACGTCGTCGATGAAAGCTGGTTCGAGGAGAACGGCTTCTCGTTCGACGATTTCGTCCAGTCACGGATGTGCGAATCGTGCCTGGCACGACTCGACGAGGAGGTCGAGGAGCGGTACACCGTGCTCGACAAGAAGTCCGGCCGGGCCAGCTTCGAGATCCGGCGGGGCCGGTACGGCGCCGACCCGATCCGGGTGATCCGGGACTGCTGCTCGAAGAAGCGCCACTACATCACGCCGGACATGCCGACCCTGGAGGCGGTGTTCCGCGTCTTCCTGGCGAACGGCAACGCCCCACTGACGCTCGGGCACGTTCGCGAGCAACTCGCGGAATGGTGCCCCGGCGGCGGCTGCCAGTGGCTGCTGCTCCCGCTCGACCAGCTCGAGCGCCTGGTGCAGCACGACCGCTACTATGGGATCCGACCGGCGCCGGTCGGGGCGGCGGCCTGACACACCCCGCGCCTTTCTCGGCGCCCTTCCCCGGCACCGCACCCCACACTCTGCGCGCAGGTTTGAGGCACGATGAAGGTCGTCATCCCGCTGGCCGGGCTCGGCAAGCGCATGCGTCCCCACACGCACACCCGGGCGAAGCCGATGGTCCGCCTGGCCGGTCGGCCGATCCTGGGGCATCTCCTGGAGTGGGTGGTAGACGACCGGGTCGACGAGGTCGTCCTGATCATCAGCCCCCACCAGACCGAGGTCGAGGGGTACGCCCGGACGGCTACCTCGCGGCCGGTGCGGATCGTGGTCCAGGACGAGCCGAGAGGCCAGGCCGACGCCATCGCTCGGGTGGCGCCGTTCGTGGACGAGCCGCTGCTGATCGTCTTCTCGGACACGCTGGCGGACGTGACGTTCGAGCATCTCGCGAACGTCGACGCGGACGGGCTGATCTACGTCAAGGAGATCGCCGATCCGTCTCGCATGGGCATCATCGTGGTCGAGGATAACCGCATCGTCGACATGATCGAGAAGCCCCAGGTGCCGATCAGCAATTTGGCGACGATCGGGATGTACTACTTCCAGGACCACGCCGGGCTGTTCTCGGCGATCGACCGGGTGCTGGCGCAGCCGCCGAAGCTCCAGGGCGAGTACTTCCTGGCGGACGCGATCAAGACGATGATCGAGGACGGCAAGACGCTGCGGCCGTACATCGCGACGACCTGGGAGGACACCGGCACGCCCGAGGCGACGCTCCACGCCCATCGGTTCCTGCTCGAGCGGTCCGGCGGGCAGGCGCGGCCCCGCGACGGGGTGGTGTTCGTGCCACCGGTCTACGTCGCGGACGACGCCGTGGTCCGCGAGTCCGTGATCGGGCCGTACGTCACCGTCGAGTCCGGCTGCCGGGTCGAGCGCTCGGTGCTGACGGACTGCATTCTGGCCGAGGACGTGACGCTCCGGAACCGGGTGCTGGAGCGGGCGCTGCTCGGCGAGCGGACCTCGGTGACGGGGACGCCGCTCTCGGCGAACCTCGGCGACGACTCGACGGCGAGCCCCCTGGATTCGGACGAGCTGCCGGCGCTCTGACGCGCTTCCAGGATGGGCTATGTCCGGGCGCTGGCGCGGGGCTGCGCGCCGACCGGCGCCGACTGCGGCACGTTGGCGGCCGGCGTGTCCAGCGGCGGCGAGCCGGCGGCGGACGGGATCGGCTCCTCCGGGAGAGGGGAGGGTGCCGGTCGCGGGTCGACGTCGGGCTCGGCGGGCGCCAGGCTGCTGGCGCCGCGGAGCTGTCGCTCCTCGATGATCTTGTGATAGAAGACGACCATCGCCGCGATCACCGCCACGGCCGGCACCCCGAACACGGCGCCCCAGACGCCGGCCAGCTTCGCGCCGGCCAGAATGCCGACGAAGACGAGCAGCGGGTGCAGGCCGATCGCGCTGCTCATCACCCGGGGGGCAACCACCCAGACGATGACGGCCTGGAGCGTCGTCACCAGGATCGCCACGGCGAACGCCAAGTTGGGCGACTCGAAGATGGCGATCGAGAGCGGCAGGATCAGCGCCAACGGCGGACCGATGAACGGGAACATCATCAGCGCGGTGTTGACGACGGCCGTCAAGAGGATCAGGTCCAGGCCGGCCACCCACATGATCGCGGCGGTGCCCAGGGAGTAGATCAGCGCCTGGATCAACTGGCCGCGCAAGAATCCCGCGAACGCCCGGTTGACGCTGTCGACGAAGAAGATCACGTCCTCGCGGAACGTCAGCGGCATCACCCGGACGGCTCCACGCATGATCCTGGGGCCGTCCAGCATGATGTAGAAGGAGAGCATCAGGACCAGCACGAGCTGGACGACGAACGTGGCGATCTGCGTCGCCAGCGACACCGCGTTCGAGAGGACCAGCGGACCGACCGCCTCGACGCGCCGGACCAGCTCCTCGAACTGGACCAGCGTCGCCAGGTTGCCGGTGAACCCCCGCTCCTCAAGGGCGACCTGGAGCTCCAGGAAGTGATTGTTGAGGAAGGCGACGTAGGCCGGCAGCTCCGAGGCGAGCTGGATCGCCTGGCGCGAGAGCGCCGGCACGATCCAGATGAGCGCCGCGCCGCCGACGATTAGCATGCCGAAGTAGGCGATCGTGACGGCGAGCGGCCGCGAGAACCGGGCCTGCCGCTCCAGTACGTCGACGACCGGCTCCAGGATGAAGGCGACGACCCAGGCCAGGAAGAACAGCAGTATCACGTCGGCGAGCTGCGAGGCGATCTGCCAGACCAGGCCGGCGAGGTAGAGCCCGGAGATCGCGACCAGCACGATGACGAGCGCGCGAATCCACGGGTCTCGGGTCAGCATCAGTCCGCCTTCGTGACCGGCGCCCCCGGCGAGGAAGCTGAGGCGCCGACCCGGCGATTCTACCGACCGGGCTGGAGGCGGGACAAGGATCGAGGCGTCCCCGCGTCTCATGCTTGCGTCTCACGAGCGCGGCATCGAGTGGGGGTCGAGTGCCGATCTCGACGTGGCCATACGCAGCGCGGCGTGCGGCCTGATCGGACGGGGCGGGCTCGCCGCCGGGCCGGCCCTTCGCGCATGATTGTGACGGGAGGCGAAGATGGCATCTGACGGCGATCCGGGGGCGGGCCAGCGCGCGGCGCTCCTCGCACGGATGACGCGGAGCGGGCTCTACCTGGTCACCGACGACCGGTTGCGGGTGGATGAGCTGATCTCCAGGCTGGACGCGGCGCTGGGCGCCGGCGCGGACGTGATCCAGTTCCGCGACAAGCGCGACGATCGGGCGGCGGTGGCGGCCGTCGGGCGGCGGGTCGCCGAGCGCTGTCGGGCGGCCGGGGCGCTGTTCATCGTCAACGACGACGCCGAGCTGGCCCGCGAGCTTGACGCCGATGGGATCCACGTCGGCCAGGATGATGCGCCGCCGGCCGAGGTCCGCAAGGTCGTCGGCCCGCATCAGATCATCGGCCTGTCGGTCTCGCACCTCCCGGAGGCAGATGCGGCGGCGGCCGACCCCGACGTGGACTACATCGGCTTCGGGGCGCTGTTCACCACGCCGACCAAGCCGGACGCCGAGCCGGCCGGCCCGGAGATGCTGGTGGAGGCGCGCAAGCGGGTCCGATTCCCGATCGTCGGGATCGGCGGGATCACGGCCGGCAACCTGGAGGTGGCGTTCGCGGCCGGGGCTGATTCGGTCGCCGTGGTGAGCGCCGTGTTCAGCGCGCCGGATCCGGCCCAGGCGACGCGGGATCTGCTGGCGGCCATCGCGCGGGCGCGCGCCGGGACGCGGTGACGGCTCCGGGGCGCGTGGGTCGGGGGCTACCCGTCGAGGGCGCCCAGCGCGACCCAGACGTCGAGGATCCACGGCACGCAGTCGCTGGCGTCGAGGTCGGACGGGTCGATCCAGCGATACTCGTCGTGCTCCCAGTCCAGGCGCAGGCTCGGCGAATCGGTCTCGAAGAGGAACGGATGGATCACCCAGACCCAGCCCTGGCTCGGGCGTTCCATGCGCAGCGGCTCGGGCGCGCTGACCAGTCGAACGGTGGGCGCGTTCAAGCCGGTCTCTTCGGCGATCTCGGTGATGGCCTGTTCGAGCGGCAGGACGCCCGGCTCCAGGAAGCCGGTCACGCAGTGCCAGCGCCCCGGCGACGATCCGACCGCCTGGCTGCGCTTGAGCAGGCAGATCTTGCCCTGGTGTCGGAGGAAACAGGCGACGACGGCGCGCTCGACGAACGTCACAGCCGATGCTCACCTCCGCCGGAAGGTGGTACCAGTGTAGCGCCGGTCGGGCAGCATGTGGGCAATTCGGGCAGGATCCGTGCAGATGAGTGACGCAGGCTTCCCCGTCGACGAGTACACGCCGCACGGCTACCTCGCCAACCCGTATTCGGTGGCGCACTCGTGGTCCGAGGGCGAGGGCGGCTGCCTGCGCTCCAGTCGGGAGTATGTCGGGTTCGGGTGGCAGCTTCCGTGGGCGCTCAGGGCCCAGGCCAGCGCCGATCTGATCGTCACGCTAGAAGCTGACGATCAACGCCTGGTGACGCGGGCGGACTTTGACGCGGCCGGCCTCGTCAGCCCGCACCACTCGGCGAACCTGTTCGTCTATCGTTGGGAGGCGTTCGGGCGGAGCTGGGAGGCGGCGTACGTGCTGGTCGAGCAGGACACGCTCGGCGTCGAGGTCTCCTGGGAGCAGACGTCCGAGGCAGCCGCGCTGCCGGAGGCCCAGGTCGGGCTGGCGCTGGTCGGACGGCGGGCTTCTGGTGACGTCGAGCGGTCGACGGGCATGGTCGATCTCGGCGAGCCGTACGGTCGCTTCGAGCTTCTGGTGGACGGGAGTTCTACTCGGACGGCGACTGTGCGCGGGGCGGTTCAGGCCATCGCCCGGCGCAGCGCGGTAGGCGCCCCCACCCCCCAGCCCCCTCCCCCGGCCGCGGGGGAGGGGGAGCAGGCCGTCGTAGGGGCAGGTTTCCAACTGCCTATCCCCGCGACTGATCCCCCTAACCTGCCCCTGTTCCTCCACACCCCCGCGCGCGGGGTCGGGGCTGGGGGTGAGGGTCAACTGGTGACGGCGGCGATCCAACGGCCGCGGCAGGAGGACGACGCGTTCTGGCGCGGGGCAACCCGACTCGAGGGAGACTGGCCGGCCTCGTGGCGGCGGGGCTGGGTCTACGACACCGAGACGACGAGGATGTGCGTCTACCCCGCCGACGGCATCTTCACAGACGTCTGGCCGGCCTGGATGATCCAGTGGCCGCGCGCCGTCGTCGCCGAGGGGACGCTCGACATGGCGCGGTTCGCGTACGCCAGCCCGGACCTTGCCCAGCGGGCCGTCCTCTCGCTGTTCCGCGACGCCACGGCGCCGAACGTCCCGTGCGTCTTCCAGCACGGCGAGCCGAACATGGTGGCGTCCGATGGCAGCATCTGCGGGACGTCGCCGGCCTGGTGCATCCCCTTTTACAACCTGGAGCGGCTGTTCAGTCTGACGCTGGACCGTGCGTGGCTGGCCGAGCTGTATCCGTACCTGTCGCTCTATCTGGCGTGGTGGCTGGCGGAGCGCACCGATCAGGACGGCTGGGCCGTCTACAAGTGCACCTGGGAGGCCGGCGAGGATGACACGCCGCGCCTCGACCCCGAGCGGAGGGGCGACAACGTCGTCTCGGCGTTCGTGCGGCCGGTCGAGCTGCAAGCGACGATGGCGCTGTCGGCCGGGGTGCTCGCCAGATTCGCGGCGGTGCTGGGCCGGCAGGAGGACGAGGCGCGCTGGCGGACCCTCGAAGCCGAGTACCTGGACCGTACGCGCGAGCTGTGGGATCCGGTCGAGCAGCGCTTCCGGGACTGGGATGCACGCAACGAGCGGTTCCTGGAGCCGGCCGGCGAGGCGAACTACTGGGGGATCGACCCGTGCCGGTACTCGGCGCTGGCATTCACGCCGCTGCTGGCCGGCATTCTCGACCATGATGTGCGGGCCGGTCTCTGGGAGGAGCTTCAGCGGTACGACGGGCCGCCCTGGACGCTCTGGGCCTCGTGGAGCTATGTCGTGCTGGAGGCGGCGCGCCTGACGGGCGATCCTGGCTACCTCGCCCGGGATGGATCACCGCCGTTCGCGGGACGGGTGGCGGCGGAGATCGTCGGGCGGGTCTACGACGAGCTTGACGCCCGCCGGATCGCGCAGCCGAGCCATCCTACTCCTGGTGTCGCCCGCGAGTACTGGCCGCTCGACCTGGACACCTGGGCCTCGTGCGAGGGGTACGGCTGGGGCGCCAACACGGCCTCGCTCTTGGTCCGGCAGGTCTTTGGCTTCACGGAGGGGCCGTACCTCGACGCCGCGACGCCGCTCACCTTCGAGCTGCGGCCGGCGCTGCCGGTCGAGTTGCTGGTGCCGGGCCGCGAGTACGCGCTCGTCAACCTGCCGTATCGCGGCCGACGGCTCTCGCTCCGCTACCGCGTGGCGGACGTGCCGCCGAGCGCCGCCGGGCTGCATGGCGGACTGGACCTGCTGGTATCGGTCGACGTGCCGACGCGCTGCCGGGCAGTCGACGCGACGGCGCCGCTGGCCTGGGAGTCGGACGGCGCCGACGACGCCCACGCGGTCCCGGTTCGGAACGGCGGTGTCTACACGTTCGCGTTGGAGCCGGCCGAGTAGTTCACAACCAGTCGACGCACATGCGGAAGCCCACGCTGACCAGTGACGCGTGCTTCTGATAGCAGTGTGGTAGGGAGGTCGAAAGCGGCCCCGGGACTGCGAGTCGGCGCTCCCGGAGGGGGTGACCGCCTCGATCAGTCCGTGGGGCGGGAGTCGAGCTGGCGGAGCCAGGCGGCGGTCTCGCCGAGGATCACGGGCAGGGTTCGCCGGAGGTCCGCCAGGGTGGCGGCGCCGGTCAGGAACATCGCCGTCCGCAACTCGGCGACGAACTGCTCGATCCAGGCAGCCACGGCGTCGTAGCCGTCCAGGGCAGCCAGCAGCAGCGGTCGCGCCACGCCGACGGCCGACGCGCCCAGCGCGAGCGCCCGAGCGGCGTCCAGGCCGCTCCTGACGCCGCCGGTCGCGATCAGCGGCAGGCCGGCCCGCTTCGCCTCGAGCAGCGAGACGGCGGTCGGGAGGCCCCAGTCGCGGAACAGCTCGCCGAGGCGGGCACCCCGCGCGTCGCCGTTCGCTTCGGCGCGGGCGCCTTCGACCGCGGCGAAGCTGGTCCCGCCGAGCCCGCCCACGTCGAGCGCCTTGACGCCGGCATCCCGCAACGACAGCGCGGCCGCCCGCGAGAGCCCGGCCCCGGTCTCCTTCCCGATGACCGGCACCGAGAGCGACCCGGCCAGCCGCCGGATCGCCGGCAGGCAGCCGCGCGCCCGGCGGTCGCCCTCGGTCATCACGGCCTCCTCGAGGTAGTTCAGGTGGACCGCCAGGGCGTCCGCGCCGACCATCGTGACGACCGCCTCGACGTCGCGGAGGCTCAACGGCGGGGCGCCGTGCTGCTCCACGAGCTGCGGCGCCCCGATGTTGGCGATCACGAACGCGCTCGGCGCCTCCTGACGCACGACGGCGTAGGTGTACTGGAGGGCGCGGTCTCTGAGGGCGGCCCGCTGGCTGCCGACACCCATCGCGAGGCCGTACGCCTCGGCGGCGCGCGCGAGGACCCGGTTCACGGCCAGCGCCGCCGAGTGGCCGCCGGTCATCGAGGCGATCACCAGCGGGATCCGCAGCCGCCGACCGAGCAGGTCGGTCCCGGTGTCGACGTCGGCGAGGTCGATCTCGGGGAGCGCGTTGTGGATCAGTCGGACGTCGTCCCAGCCGGCCGGCGTCCGACTCTCGACGTCGCGCGAGGCGACGACGGCCAGGTGCTCGGCCTTGCGCGCCGAGACCGGGTTGGGCGTGGGCAGCTCATGGGGGCTCGACATCGGCGTGTCCACCGTGGGAAGTGTGACACGAGAACGCACGGCGGCGCCGCCGGTGAAGCCCGACGGGCTCCACCAGTGGCTACGTGCTGCGGGCGCCCGTGGATGTCAGCGCGGGCCGGCGAATCACCGATTCGCCCCTACGATGCGCGAAGCGGTTTCGTCAACATCGTAGGGGTGAGCCGCTGGCTCGCCCGACCGGGGTGGCCCCGGGCGTTAGCGCGGCAGGGACGCCTTCGCCCGCTGGAGGTACGTCGTGTCGGTCAGGCGGGCCGGGTCGGGGCGGGGGTTGCCGGCCGCGTCGATCTCCGCCAGCAGCTCCAGGACGCCCCTGACGCCGACCTGGTCGATGTCGCCCTCGCGCGGGATCGCCCCGAGCTTATCGACGTACTGCTCGTAGACCAGGGCAGCCTCGGTCGCGGTGACGCCGAGCGAGCGGGCGAGCTGTTCGACCGCCGCCGGCTTGTTCTCCGGCGTCGTGATCCAGCGCTCGGCCAGGATGGTGGCGCGGATCAGGCGTGTCAGCAGATCCTCGTTCTGGCGAGCCCACTCGGGCCGCACCACCAGCCCCTCGGCCTGAAAGTCCTTGGCGACCTCGCTCGCCTCGATCAGGGCGGTGAAGCCGCTGATGCGCAGCCGACCGGCCCGCGGTGGATCGACCAGCGAGGCCCCAACCGTCCCGTTGGCCACGGCCGCGCCGACGACGCCGGGGTCCGGGAAGGTGAGCAGCGACGTATCGCTCTCCGGAATGCCCTTCGCCTTCAGGATCCGCTTCAGGATCGCGGCCGAGGCGCTCTTGGCATCCAGGTGTCCGACCGGCTTCCCCTTGAGTGCCCCGAAGTCCGGCACGTCTCGCGCGGCGATCAGGGTGTGGGTCGCCTTGTTGACGAGCCCGGCGACCAGCATCAAGCCCTGACCATTCTTCCCGAGCTGGATCAGCCGATCGGTCGTGACGACGCCGACGTCGCGCTCGCGCTTGTCGACGTCCTCGGCGACGACGGGAGAGCCCGGATCGGCCTCCTTGCGATCGAGGTTGATGCCTTGCGATGCCAGGAACCCCTGTTGCTCGGCCACGTCGAGGACCCAGCCGCCGAGCGACGACGACGTTCCGATCCGGACGGTCGTCCGGGGGATCGGCGAGGGCGACGGCGACGGCGAGGGGGAGGGCGACGGGGCTGCCGCCGGAGACGCGGCGGATGGCGCTCCTGAGGGGGCGGCGGACGTCGGGCCGGCCGGGACGCCGGGCTTCGCCGGTTCGGAGGGGGCGGCCGGCGCGGTGGCCGGTCGGGTCGGGTCAGCCGAGGGTGGCAGGAGGCCGCAGCCGGCGAGAAGCGCCACCGACAGCACGAGCCACCGAGTCGCCTTCAGCACGAATCGCTCCCTGGTGGGGGTGGCCGCTGCACGCGTCGCAGGGGACGCGTGGGAGCGGCGGCGCCTCCGAGGGTAGCACGTCGCGCGGAGCGGGCACCCTCATTTCGCCGGGGAAACGGGCAGAGATCCCGTGCCGGCCACGACGCAAACGTCCGCGCCGAGCGATGGGTGCAGACCCATGCGCGGCGCGGAACGAGCTGGCTCTTTGCGAGGTGCGGGGACGGGCTACCGCTCGTCTGTGACGTTCAGGCGCTCCGGGGTCTCGACGCCGATCAGCGCGTTCCAGAGCGGGTACGGCACGGCGCTCTTGGCGACGAACCGGTGCTCGGGGCCGGCCTCCATGTTGCCCATCGCCTTGAACTCGCCGCGGTTCGGGTCGTTCAGGTCGAAGTAGGCGCCGCCCTGCTCCAGGCGGGTGCCCTCGGGCAGCACCGGGAGCTGCTTGAGGTCGGCGTCGGAGAGGCCGTTCCAGAGGTGGTGCGTGTCCTTGACGTCGTAGGCGGACGGCTCCATCTCGCCGGTCGCGTGGGCGCCGTGGTTCTGCCCGGCCAGCGGGTCGGGATCGAGGCCGCGCCGGTACCGCTCGGGGTGCTGGTCGCCCGGCAGGACGGCGCCGGGCGGCGTGCTGCGCACCTGCTCGCCCATCGGTCCGCGCTCGTTTGGGGACTTCGAGCGGTGAGAGCGGGCGCCATTGTGCTGTCCTTGCTTTGCCATAGCTGATCCCCTTCGACGTGCTCATGCTTCACCGGCCGGCGGCGCACGATCCATGCCTCCGGGGAGGCTCCCGCGTCTGCTCGGCAGTGTGTACACTCAGCGATGCCGCCTTCGGCGGCGGGGGTCAGGACGTGGGCAAGATCGCATTCCTCTTCCCCGGGCAGGGCTCGGCGGCGGTCGGCATGGGCGAGGCACTGGCCGCCGCATCGCCGGCGGCCCGGCAGGTGCTCGATCGGCTCGGCGCGCTGGCGCCGGCCGTCTGGAAGCTGGTGCAGGAGGGGCCGCGCGAGGAGCTGATCCGGACCTCGAACGCCCAGCCGGCGATCTTCGCGGTGGACTGCGCCTGCTGGGCCGCCCTCGGCGAGCGGGGTGTGCGGCCGGACGTGGTGGCCGGGCACAGCCTGGGCGAGTACCCGGCGCTGGTGGGAGCCGGCGTGCTGGACTTCGAGACCGGGCTGCCGCTGGTCATCCGGCGCGGCGAGCTGATGGAGCGGGCGGCGGCCTCGCGGCCCGGCACGATGCTGGCGATCCTCGGCTCGAACCCGGACGAGGTCAACGCCACCATCGAGGAGTGGCAGCAGCGGGGCGTGATCGCGAACGCCAACGACAACGCGCCCGGCCAGATCGTGATCTCGGGCGACGTCGAGACGCTCCAGGCGGCGGCCCCGGCCTTCCGGGCGCTCGGGGCGCGGGTGATGGATCTGCCGGTCGGCGGAGCGTTCCACTCGTCGCTGATGGCGGACGGCGAGACGGCGTTCGGGCCGGAGCTGGAGGCAGCGCCCTTCCGCGACGGCCGGGTGCCGGTGATCTCGAACTACACGGCCGCCCCTGCCCAGACCGTCGAGGACGTGAAGGCGGCGCTGCGCCCCCAGATCACGGGCAAGGTGCGCTGGCGCGAGTCCGTCGAGGCGATGCTGGCGCTCGGGGTGGACACGTTCGTCGAGGCTGGCCCGGGGAAGGTGCTCTCCGGGCTGGTGCAGCGCTGCACGCGCGGCCAGGCGGTCACGATCCTGAACGTGGAGGACCCGGCCTCGCTGGAGAAGACGCTGGCCGCGCTCGGAGGAGCCAGGGGCGAGGGATGAGGGGCGAGGGGGCGTGTGTGGGCATACCCCCCTGTGCCAAAACGCCAAAAGTCTGACGGTTTTGACGGTACGGCGCCGCCCCTGGCCCTCGCTCGTCGTTACAGCGTCAGGATGCCGCGTCGGGCGGCGAGGTGGACGGCCTCGGTGCGGCTCTCGGCGCCGAGCTTGGCCAGGATCGCCGCGACGTGGAACTTGACGGTGTGATCGCTGATGGCGAGGCGCTGGGCGATGGCTTTGTTGGTCAGCCCGATGGCGACCAGCGTCAGCACCTCGCGCTCGCGGGCCGTCAGGTCGTCGATCTCGTCGGCGACGGGGAGCGGGCCGGCCGGGCTGCCGATCGGCACCGAGGCCAGCTCCGGCTCCAGCACTACGAGGCCGGCGGCGACGGCGCGGACGGCCGCGACGATCCGCTCCGGCCCGGCGTCGCGGGCCAGGAACCCCCAGGGGAAGGTCGGCGCGGCGACCGGCAGCCTGCCACCTGCGCTGGTCGGGCCAAGCACGAGGAGGCCCGGGCCGACCCCCTCCAGCGCCGAGATCGCGTCCTCAACCTCCTCGGCTGACGAGGCGTCGAGCAGCACGACGCCGACCTCGGACAGGAGGTGGGAGGCCGTCACGCGCTCCAGCGAGTCGGCATGGCCGACGACCTGGAGGCCGTCGGCCGCTGTCAGCAGCGCTGCCAGGCCGGCCCGGACGGTGGCGAGCGGTGAGACGATCAGCACGTCCACCGCGTCGGCCGTCCGGGGCGACGTGTCGGCCATCGGAGGCGTCGTCAGGCGGCGGCCCGGGCGATGACGGCCCGCACCAGCCCCTCGGCCAGGTGCGCGGGCACCGCCAGCGCCATGCCGCCGCCGACCATCGCGTTCAGCCCGACGACCCGCCCGAGGGCGTCCACCAGCGGGCCGCCGGAGTTGCCGGGGCCGATCGGGACGTCGGCCCGGATCAACGGCCGCTCGAACCCCTCGACGGTGCCGGCCGGCGTCGAGACGATGCCGAGCGCGACCGCGTGGCGCACGCCGAACGGGTGCCCGATCGCCATGACCAGCTCGCCCGGTCGGACCGAGTCGCGGCGAACCTCGACGGCCGGCAGCCCGCCGAGCCCGACGCCGATGACGGCCAGGTCGTTCCTCGGATCGCGCGCCAGCACCTGCCCGATCGCCGCGCGGCCGTCCGCCAGCCTGATCTCGGCCCGGCCGAACGGCACGACGTGATCGTTGGTCACGATCAGGCCGTCCGGCCGCCAGATCGTGCCGGCCCCGGCGCCGCTCCCGGCCTTGACCTCCACCACCGATGGCGCGAGCCGGTTGGCCAGCTCGGCTGCGTCGCGGTCGACGTCGCCGAACCGCTGTTGTCCTCTCATCGCACTCTACTCCGACATCGGGGCAAAACCGCCGCTGCCCCGCCGCTTCTACCGATTCGGCATGATCGTGCAGTACCGTGATGCCACAGCGCGATACGGAAGGAGCCTGCCGTCCCGAGACAGGCTCCTTCCTCACCTGTCCGCTAGACGCGCTCGCCGACCGTCAGGGTCAGGTCGCGCGGCTCGCCGCCCCGGACGACCCGGAGGGTAGCCTGCTGGCCGACCCGATCGGGGCCGAGCAGGTCGCGCAGCTCGCCCGGATCGCGGACGGCCTCGCCGCCGAACGCCAGGATGATGTCGCCAAGCAGGAGGCCCGCCTGCTCGGCCGGCCCGCCGGCCTCGACGGTGACCACCAGGAGGCCCGTCTCCTGGTCCGCCAGGTTGAGGCGCTGGCGCAGGGCGTCCGGCAACTGGACGGGCTGGCTGCCGATCCCGACGAAGCCGCGCCGGACCCGGCCGTGCGCGCTCAGCGCCGCCACGGTCCGCTCGACAGTGGCCATCGGGATGACGACGCCGCTGCCGCGCCCGCCTCGGAATCGGGACGTCGCCAGCCCGGCCGCCTGGCCGTTGGCCGTGATGAGCGGCGCCCCGGAGAACCCGGGGTAGAAGGTGGCGTCGGTGGCGATCAGGCCGTCCAGGCGACCGCCGCGCCGGGTGTGGATCGGGCCGCTCACGGCGCTGATCGTGCCGAGGCTCGCCATCAACTCGGGGCCGGGCCGCGCGACGATCAACGCCAGGCCGCCGACTCTCGCCGTCGCCCCTCGGGTGAGCGGCGTCAGCCCTTCGGCGTCGGCCTTCAGCAGCGCCAGGTCGCTGCCGGGATCTCGGCCAACCAGCCGGGCGCGGACCGCCCGTCCGTCCGGTAGCCCGACGTGGAGGTCGTCGTCGCGCTCCACGACGTGGTCGGCCGTGACGATCAGGCCGTCGGCCGTCCACACGATGCCGCTGGCGGGCTGGCGGGGCCGCCCGTCCACCCGCACGATCGAGCGCCCGGCCTGGGCGACGGCGTCGGCGAGCGCGTCGGAGAACGCGGCGAGTGCCGTCCCGCCCGGGGTGGCGCCAGGAGTCTGCTCGTTCATGTCCTCACTCCCCGGAGCGCCGTGCTGGCGCTCCGCTCTTGAGGACATTGTGGGGCGGTCATGCAGGGCGCCACATCAGCCGTTCGGGCGGCTCCGGCCCTGGCCGTTCGGCTAGGACGACGAGTAGCGAGTTGCGAGTTCTGAGTTGCGAGTGGAGGTCTACTCGCAACTCGCGACTCGCCACTCACAACTTCCGCGGTCAGCCGCCGCCGACCATCCGCACGATCTCGAGCTGGTCTCCTTCGGCGATCGGCGTCTCGCCGAAGCGGGTCCGCTTGACGATCTCGCCGTTCCGCTCGACGGCGACGATCCGTGGATCGACGCCGATCTGCTCCAGGAGCGCCAGCAGCGAGTCCGGCTGCTCGACGTCGCGGCGCTTGCCGTTCACCATCAACTGGATCATCGGGCTCTCATCTCTTCAGGAACCTGAAACAGGATGACAGGATCATCAGGATGAGCAGGATGAATCGAAGGGAATCCTGTCAATCCTGTTCATCCTGCAATCCTGTCTAAATCGACTTCTAGTGCCGCTTGTGGAGCGGCGCCGTGGGCCAGGCCTCGGTGACGGCGGCCACCAGCCGGGCGGCGGCGTCCTTCGGGTCGGGCGCCAGCGTGATCGAGGTGATCGCGGCGACCCCGCTGGCGCCGGCCGAGATCACCTGCGTGGCATTCGCCGCCGTGATGCCGCCGATCCCGATCAGCGGCACCGTCGAGATCGCCCCGACCTTCCGAATGAGCGACGGGCCGGCCGGGGTCAGGCCCGGGTGGGACCGCGAGGCGAACATCGTGCCGACCAGGAGCAGGTCCGCGCCGTGCGAGACGGCCACGCCGGCGTTCGTCGCGTCGTGGACCGAGCGGCCGATCAGCATGTCCGGCGCCAGCGTCCGCACGATGTCGCAGGGCAGGCCGTCCCCGCCGAGCTGGACGCCGTGCGCCCCCGCCGCCAGGGCCACGTCCACGCGATCGTTCACCAGCAGGAGCGCCTGGCTCCCAACCACCTTCCGGAGCCGAAGCGCCAGGCCGTACAGGTCGGCGGCCGGCAGATCCTTCTCCCGGAGCTGGACCATGTTGACGCCGCCCTCGACGGCCGCCTCGACGACCGCTTCGAGGCGACGATCGCCGCAGGCCGTACGATCGGTGACCAGCATCACGATGGGAAGGGGAAGGACCGACCGCCGCTCCGTCACCGAACGACGCCCTCGAGCGGGCTGGAGGCGCTGGCGTACGCCTTCTTCGCCATCCGACCGGCCAGGAACGCCTTGCGGCCACCCCGCACGCCCTCGGCGAACGCCTCGCCCATCAGAGACGGGTTGCCGGCCTCGGCGATGGCGGTGTTGACCAGGCAGGCGTCAGCGCCCAGCTCCATCGCGATGGCGGCGTCCGAGGGCACGCCCAGGCCGGCGTCCACGACGACCGGTACGCTGGCCTGCTCGATGATGACCCGGATCCGGCCGAAGTACGGGATGCCCTGCCCGGAGCCGATCGGCGAGCCCATCGGCATGACCGTGGCGCAGCCGGCCTCTTCGAGTTGCTTGGCGAGGGTCGGGTCGTCCGTGCAGTACGGCAGGACGACGAACCCCTCCTTGACCAGGATCTTTGCGGCCTCCAGCGTGCCGATCGGGTCGGGCCAGAGGTACTTAGGGTCGGCGATCACCTCGAGCTTGACCCAGTTGGATTGGGTCAGCTCGCGGCCCAGCCGCGCCACCCGCACGGCGTCCTCGACGGTGTAGCAGCCGGCGGTGTTCGGCAGGACTGTGTACTTCGTCCAGTCGATCTCGTCGAGCAGCGTCTTCTTCGACGGGTCATCGAGGTCCAGCCGACGGATCGCGACGGTCACGATCTCGGTCTCGGACGCGGCGTACGCGTCGCGCATCTCGTCGGCCGTGCGGAACTTGCCGCTGCCGAGCAACAGACGGGAGCGAAACCGCTTCCCGGCGATCTCCAGAACGTCGTCCACGCCGCCCTCCTTACGCTCCGCTCGCGTCGTCGCGAGTCGGGAGCAGGTCCGCCAGTCGCCTGGCGAGGAATATACGGAGCGGCCCCGGAAACACCTGGTGTTCTCGGTCACCGCTTCCCTTCGCAGGTCCTAACCCGGTCAGGTTCAAAGGGTTGCCCGCCGTTGCGGCGAGCTCTCAGCCCGTGGCTCCCCTAGCGTCGTCGTGCCGAGCCGACGCTCTTCGGTTGGTGACGTCCTCGACGCCCGTCGAGTCTGCGATGATCGGCCATCCGATCGCATTGACCAGAAGGCCTGTCGACCTTCTCATGGTACGGAGCGCACCGGCAACCGGTCAAGGGAGATGCAGAAGCAGGTGTGCGTCAGGGGTTTTGTCCGGCGTCGGATGCCCTGGTCTTCCGTACCGCGAGCCCCTCGCTGCGCTCGGGATAGACTCCGCGAGCCGGACCCACTGCCCCCGGGTCCGGCTCGCTGACGCTCGCGGTACGGAAGCGCCTGTCTGAGCACAGGCTGAGTCAAGCATCGATGCACACCAGCTGAGGAAGGGGAGAGAGCGTCAGCTCCCGGCGTCGCGGGGCCGCTCGCCGAGGTCGAGCGTCGGCCGGAGGCCCGGCCCCCACTCGACTTCGCGCAGGGCGTCGAGATTGCCGAGCTTGCGCAGGATGTCGGCGGCGGCTCTAGCGGCCCGCGCGATCTCCTGGGTGGGACGCTGGAGGTCTTCGGGCAGGCCGGGGTGATCGGCCAGGATCTCGGCGTAGCCGCGCACCAGCGACAGGCGGTTGTTCACCTCGTGCTGGGCCGTGCGCGCGGAGAGCAGCACGCCCTCCAACCGCGCCTCCTCGTGCCCAACGATGCTGGCGGCGGCGAGTCCGGCCAGGACTTCCAACAACTCGGCGTCCTCCAGGCCGAACTGGCGCGACTCGTCGGAGGTCGTCACCGAGATGGCGCCGAGCAGGGTCTCCTCGTCCAGCAGGGGCGCCGCGACCTCGGCGTGGACGCCGGAGGACGCGGCGGGGCGCTGCCCGCGCGAGCCGACCGCCGGGTGGTTGACGACGACCGGCCGCCGGCGCCGGACGGCCAGCCCAATCGACGACTCGGCCGGCTCAGGTCCGGCCTCGTCCGCCCCTTCGGCCGCCCTGGTCGTGATCGGCAGCAGCGTCTCGTCGCGCGGGTCCCAGCGCGCAACCACCACCCGATCCCCGCCGAGGAGCCGCATCGCCTCCTCGGCGATCGAACCGACCAGCCGCTGGGGGTCGCCCTCGGCGGCGAACCCGCGGACGACGCGCAGGAGGGTCTCGCCGCGCACGAGCTGGCGCTCGCGCTCGGCCTCGACCTGTTTGCGCTCGGTCACGTCGTGGAAGTAGACGGAGAGCCCTTCGGCGTCCGGGTAGGCGTGCAGCTCCAGCCAGCTCCGGCCGGGCTCGAACGCCGTCTCGAACGAGGTCGGCTCGCCGCGTTCGAGGGCGCGGGCCAGACCGCCATAGAGCTTCGAGTCGACCAGCTCCGGGAACAGGTCCGGCAGCCGGGCGCCGAGCAGGCTCCCCCGGTCGCGCCCGAACGTCTGCTCCGCGACGGGGTTCACGAACGTGAAACGCCACGCGCTGTCGATGGCGAAGAAGCCGTCGGTGATCCGCTGGAGGATCTGGTGCATGCGGCGGCCCTGCTCCGCGACTTCGAGCCGCTGGGCCTCGATCTGCGCGCGCAGCCGGCTGCGGTCGAGGGCGGTCCGGATGGCGCGGCGGAGGCCGGCCTCGGTGATCTTCGTCTTGTCCAGGCAGTCGAGCGCACCGGCGCTCAGCGCCGCCGTGGCAAGCTCGGTGGTGGCGTTGGCGCTGACCATGACGACGGCGAACGGCACGGTGCCGGCACCGTCGCCGAGCCGGCCGAGCAGGTCCAGGCCGGAGACGTCCGGGAGCTGGAAGTCCAGGATCGCGCAGTCCGGGGGATCGGTGCGGCAGATCTCGATCGCCGCCGCGCCCGAGTCGACGACGGTCGTCTGGTACCGGAGCTCCTCGTCACCACGGAGGTAGAGCACGTAGCGATCCGTCCAGGCGGGGTCATCTTCGACGATCAGGACGCGTACGACGTCGCCGCCCATGCCACCGTTCCTCTCCGAACCGCCGTGACGATACACCGGCGATATGATCGCTGGCCGGGCGCATCGACTGCACAGGTCGTGCTGGGCAGGCGATGAGTGCTGGCGCGACCTGGCCGGGACCGCCGACAATCGGCGCATGGTGACGGTACCGAGATCGAGCCGCCAGCCCGCGCCGCTGGTGTTGGCGCTGCTGCTCACGCTCCTGGTGGTGAGCGGATCGGCCCGCGCCGCTGCCCTTCCAGCCGCCGCTGCCGCCCCGGCACCTGCCGCCAGCTACCGCCTCGACGCCACGGTGGACCTCGAGCGGTCCCGGGTCACGGTCTCGGAGCGCGTGCAGGTGCGGAACGTCGTCGGCGTGGCCCTCGATGCGCTCGTGTTCCGGGTGGTGCCGAACGCGCTCGGGGCGTTCGAACTGACCGAGCTACGGCTGGACGGCCAGCCGGTCGAGCGTCGCCTGGAGGGGAGCGTCCTGGACGTGCCCCTGCCGCGCCCGCTGCTGCCCGGCCAGTCCGCCGTGGTGGAGCTGCGCTTCGCCTTGGCCGTGCCGCGCGAGCCGGGACGGCTGACGGCGACGTCGCGCTCGATGGCGCTGGGGTACTGGTTCCCGATGCTGGCGGTCCACCGCGGCGAGTGGGACCGGCGGCCGTACGTCGACGTCGGCGACGCCACGTTCAGCGAGGTGGCCGACTTCGATCTGACGGTCACCGCCAATCCGGAGGCGCACGTCGTCGCGACGGGGAAGCGCGTCGAACACGAGGGCGGACGCTGGCGGTTCCAGGCGTCGAGCGTCCGTGACCTGGCGGTGGCGCTCTCCCTCGACTTCGTGGTGCGGCGGGCGACGGTCGGCGAGACGGCCGTCGAGGTCGCCGCGACCAGCCAGGACCGCGCGGCGTACTTCGCGAGCCGCGTCGCCGAGTTTCTGCGCTGGTCGACCGAGAAGCTGGGGACGTTCCCGTACCCGACGCTGGTGGTGGTGGACGCGGACCTGCCGGCCAGCTTCGGGGGGCTGGAGTATCCGGGCCTGATCATCCTCTCGCGGGCGTACGCGGTCGGGTCGCCAACGGAGGGCGGCGGCATGGACACGATCTACCTGCACGAGATCCTGCACCAGTGGTTCTACTCGTCGGTCGGCAACGACCAGATCGCCGATCCGTGGCTGGACGAGGCGTTCGCGACGTACCTGGCGTACGCCTACTACCGCGAGGTCCGGCCGGTCCTCGCGCCGGCCGTCTACGAGCGGACGATCGCCGGATCCGGCGGCGGCAACGTGGACAGCACCGTCTACGACTACCCGTCCGACCCGCCGTACTTCGGCGTGGTCTATCGGCGGGGGGCGCGCTTCCTGGAGATGCTGCACGCGCGGATGGGCGACGGCCCGTTCTGGGCGCTGTTACGCGAGCACGTCGAGACGTACCGCGATCGGGTCGCCTCGGCGCGCTCGTTGCTGGATCGGGCGATGGCGACCTCGCCGACGCCGGTCGGGCCGCTCGTGGCCGAGTATTTCAGTTACGGCGCGTTCCGGACGGCCACGCCGCGCGTCTGGACCGTCGACGCGCCGGCCGGCCCCTGGTCGGGGACGGCCAACGTGTTCGTGGCGGCAGAGTTCCCGGTGACGCGGGTGCAGGTCTTCCTGGACCAGCGCAAGCTGGCGGATGGGCCGTCGAACAACCTGACGCTGGACCTCTCAGACGTGGAAGCGGGCTCGTACGTGCTGCTGGTGCGGGTCTGGGACCACGACGAGGTGCTGTTCGAGCGGGGGCGGCGGATGGAGATCACGCGGTAGGGGCGCAAGGCTTGCGCCCCTACGACTCGGCCTCGGCGGGCTCGGGGCGTGACGCGAGGCGCTGGTCCAGCAGCGTCCGGCCGCGCGCCAGCCACTTCGGGCGCTGCCCGTCGAGCTCCGCGAGGGCGGCGGCCTCGGCGGCGCCGGTGTCGCGCAGGCGGCGACCCTCGGTGCGGATCTCGGTCGCCAGCTCCTTCATCACCGAGCCGTAGAGGCGCGACCAGCGGCGATCGTTGTTGCCGGCCGCCGTCAGGCCCCTCGCGGTCAGGTCCTCGCGGTAGCGGCCGTACGGGTAGGCGGCACGCTCGATCTCGCGCAGGCGGTCGACGACCTCGGAGCGGGCGGCCAGCGCCCGGTCGAAGTAGGCGATCACCTCGCCCGTCGTGTTCAGCCGACGCTCGCGGCGGGTCTGTGCCAGCAGGGCCGGACCGTCGACGGCGGGCAGGCTGTCGTCGAAGACGCTGGCCTGCATCCGCCTGAGGGCGCCCAGGACGCCAGCGCCGAGGCGGTAGTACCGCTCGCTGGCCTCGACGGTGCCCAGGTAGGCGCCGTCCGACCGGGCGAGCGTCAGCGCGACCTCCCATCCTGGGAGCGGCGGGAAGAAGTCGGCGGCGTCGATCGGGCAGAGGACCGCCCAGTCCGGGTCGAGCGGGCCTTGCGGGGCGAGCTGGGCGCGGTTCTCGGCGTGATCGGGGGCCAGGAAGATGCCGTCCTGGTAGACCGGGGCCTCGGGAGCCGGCAGGTCGGCCAGCGCCTCGGCCAGCCGCGTCGCCAGCAGCGGCGGCGCCTCGAGCAGCAGCTCGCCGAGCACCTCGGCGCCGACCTGGCGCGGGTTGGCGGTCTCCAGGGTCCACTTGAAGTCGACGGGCTCCAGGATGCTGCGGTCTTCCTGGACGCCGATCAGGATGGCGTCGGCGTGGGACTTGCCGTGGGCCTGGACCTGGGCGGCGAGGTCGGGGTCCACCGCCAGTACCAGCGCCCGTTTCGGGAGGTAGACGCCGCCGTCCGGGCCGAGCCGCTCGACGCCGATCAGCCCCTCCAGGCAGCGGGCACCGATCCGCTCCCACTGGCGCCCGATCTGCTCGCTGGCGCCGCCCCAATCGCCGACGCGCCAGAGCTGCCGGCCCTCCAGCGGCGACCTCGGCGAGATCGGCCGACGACCCGGTGGCCGGCCGGGACCGCCGCGCGCGGCACCGCTTCCCTGCGACCGTCCTGTTCGTCCGCGATCGTGCATGCACTCCCTCGTGCCGGGGATTCGAGCGAGTGTACCCCGGCACGGCGGAGACGGTAACGCCCCGGCGGGGGCCGTGTCACCCCAGGACTGTCCTGCCTGATAGCGTGGGTGATATCATCTCGGCGTGGGTCGCGAGGAGATGCGGCGCCGGATGGCCCAGCACCCGAACTCGGTCTCGTTCAACGAGGCGCGCCGGGTCCTGGAAGCGTTCGATTGGACGCTCGTGCGGACAAGGGGAAACCATCATTACTTCAGAACAGGGGCTTCAACTCTGATCATCCCTTTGCGGCGGCCATCGATCCTATCAGCCTACGTACGTCAAATCCTCGACGCGACCAGGGAGGATGACATTGATTCCGACAACTCGTGACCCCTACGCCCCGGTCGCCCCAGAAATCGAGGCCCGGGTGCAGGAGATCATGAAGTGCCCGTACCGCAAGGTCATCACGGGCGACGCTGACGAAGGTTTCCTGATCACAGTGCCGGATCTGCCGGGATGCATGACGGCCGGCGAAACGATGGAAGAAGCCGTTACCATGCTTCAGGAAGCGATGGCCCTCTGGCTAACTGTGGCGTTGGAAGACGGTCTTCCGATTCCGGAGCCGACGCCCATGCCTGAGTACAGCGGTCGGCTGCTGGTCCGGATGCCGAAGACGCTCCACCAGCAGCTGATCGAACGGGCCGAGGTCGAGGGGGTGAGCGCCAACCAGCTCGCCGTGGCGTTGCTGGCGAAGCACCTGTAGCCGAGCGGTCGGTGCAGCGCGCCCGTCACGCCTGGTAGGCGGGCGCGTCGAAGCGGGGCTCGGCGTCCAGGAGCCAGGAGAGGTCGGCGCCGGGCTCGTACTCGCGGGGGGCCTCGCCCCGCCGGAAGAGGCGGGCGCCGGAGATGCCGCCCAGGTGCAGTGACGGGCCGCGCCGTCGCAGCCAGCTCCCCTCGCGCAGCCCGACCACCGCGACGTCGTTCTCCTCCAGGAACTCGACGATCCGCTGCTCGCGGGTCTCGCCGCGATGGGTGGAGGTTGGGTCGGGGTCGAGGTAGTGCGGGTTGACCTGGAACGGCACCAGCCCCAGCGCCTCGAAGGTGGGCGGCTGGACGATCGGCATGTCGTTGGTGGTGCGCAACGACGGGCAGGCCATGTTCGTGCCGGCGCTCGATCCGACGAAGCGCAGCTCGCCGGCCTGGACCCGACGGCGGATCGGCTCGATCAGCTTCAGCGTCCAGAGGGCGGTCAGCAGACGGAAGCTGTTGCCGCCGCCGATGAACAACACCTCGGCCTCCTCGACGGCCGCCGCCGGATCGGGCACGGCGTGCAGCCCCACGACGGAGACGCCGATCGGCGCCAGGATCTCCTGCACGCGCGTCAGATACAGGTCGTGATCGACGATGGCGAACGGGGCGAAGTGGAGCGCCCGCGCGCCGGCCACGAGCTCGGTCATGACCTCCATGGCGTGCCCCAACGGGGGGTATCCATGCACGCTGGTGCTGCTGAACAGGAGAAGCTCGGGCGCCATGTCCATACTCCACGGGCGTTTCAGGCTGACCGCCGCCCGATGATAGTGTGCCAATGGGGCGGGCCGGTCGTGCAGGCCGGCACCGCCGGCGCCGCACGCAACGCCATCGCCTTTCTGCTACGGAGCGACGCTAACTGTCGCGAGAAGTTTGCAGCATGAGGGCCGTATCGCCGGTGCCCCGTGCATCGTTGGAGTTATCGGGGCACTCGGCCGCCGGCCTGCTGACGTATCGGACCGGCGGCTGTTGGAGGGTGCTCCGTGGGGTCCGCAGGCCGGTCAGACCTCGATCCGAGGCGCAGCGTCCGCACCCGCGTCGGCCTGGCGTTCGGCGCCAGCGCCCTGCTCCTGGCCCTGCTGCTGAGCCTCGTCGTCGGCCGGATCAGCCGCGACCGGCTCGAGGAGCAGACGGGCGCACGGCTGGCCGAGCTGGCCCACCAGACGGTCGACAAGCTCGACCGCCAGATGTTCGAGCGGTACAAGGACATCGAGGTCCTGGCGATCCTGCCGGTCTTGCGCTCGCCGGCCGTCCCGACCAGCGAGCGGCGAATGGCCCTGGAACGGCTCCAGGCCAGCTACCCGGCCTACGCCTGGATCGGCCTGACGGACCTCGCCGGCGCGGTCGTGGTGGCGACGGGCGGCGTCCTCGAAGGCGTCGACGTCTCGCAAGACGACTGGTTCTCGCATGGCCAGCGGGGCACTTGGGTCGGCGACGTCCACGAGGCGACCCTGCTGGCGCGGCTGCTGCCGACGCCGCCGGACGGGCAGCTCCGGCTGCTGGACGTTGCCGCGCCGGTCTACGACTCCGAGGGCGGGCTGAACGGCGTCCTTGGGGCACACCCGAGCTGGGCGTGGGCGCGCGAGGTCCAGGACTCGCTCCTGGAGTCGGTCGAGCGCGACCGGGGCGTCGAGATGCTGATCGTCGCCGCCGACGGCAAGATCCTGCTGCAATCGGACGGGGCGATGGGGCCGTTCGCAGCGCCGGCGGTGAGCAGCGTCGCCCTGGCGCAGGCCGGCGCGTCCGGTTTCGTCGGTGAGCGGTGGCCGGATGGTGTGGAGTACGTGACGGGCTACGCCGCGAGCCGGGGGTACCGGAGCTTCGCCGGGCTGGGCTGGATCGTGCTGATCCGCCAGAGCAGCGCGGTCGCGCTCGCCCCGGCCCGCGAGCTTCAGGCCGTGATCGTCGGCTGGGGCCTCGTCTTCGGGGTCGTCTTCTCGCTGATCGGCGCCGTCATCGCCGACCGGATCGCGGTCCCGCTCCGGCGCCTGGCATTGGTCGCCGAGCGGATCCAGCACGGCGAGCGCGACGTGCTGGTGCCGACCGTGCGCGGCAAGGACGAGCTTGCCACGCTGACGCACGGCTTCCGCGACATGGTGGCCTCGCTGACGGAGCAGGAGCGACAGCTTCGCGACCTGAACCGGACGCTGGAGCGACGGGTCCGCGAGCGGACGCGCGAGGCGCAGATGCTGGCGCTGGTCGCGCGGCACACCGACAACGCGGTGATGATCGCCGACGGCCGCCAGCGCATCGAGTGGGTGAACGAGGGGTTCACCCAGTTGACGGGGTACACCCTCCACGAGTCGCTCGGGCGGCTGCCGGACGAGCTGCTGCATCCCCGGGACGGCGACGGCGGCCCACCGACCGCACGCCCGGTCGCGCTGGGCGGCGACGGCGGCACGACGATCGAGGAGCAGTGGCGCACGAAGTCCGGCGAGCGGCCGTGGGTGGCCGTGGAGTATCAGCCGATCCACGGCGAGGACGGCACGACGACGAACGCCGTCTTCATCGCGCGGGACGTGAGCGCGCGCCGGCAGGTCGAGCAGCGGCTGCGCCACGTCGCGCTGCACGACACGCTGACCGGCCTCCCGAACCGGGCGCTGCTGCTGGACCGGCTGGACCACGTCATCCGCCGCTCGCGTCGGGAGCATGAGGCCCGTTTCGCGCTGCTGTTCGTGGACCTGGACGGCTTCAAGGCGGTGAACGACCGTCGCGGGCACGCGGTCGGCGACCTGCTGCTGATCGCGGTGGCCCGCCGGCTCGAAGGCTGCCTCCGCCCCGGCGACACCGTCGCTCGGATCGGCGGCGACGAGCTGGCGATTCTGATCGAGCTGCCCAACCCGGCCGAGGAGGCGCAGCATGTCGCTCAGCGCGTCCTGGAGCACGTCTGCCGGCCGTTC
>Ga0075420_100000888_pt1 | contig 24672 bp, 24 predicted proteins | sample SoiMetdeltSBSDD4_FD_75296 | JGI IMG/M metagenome (GOLD analysis project Ga0075420, IMG submission 75296) | Bulk soil microbial communities from a Populus tree surrounding site in Tennessee, USA - Soil MetaG P. deltoides SBSDD4 | ecosystem: Environmental > Terrestrial > Soil > Tree plantation...
GTGCCTGATGCACATGCTCGGTGAGCCTCGGACCATGCAGGACGACCCGCGCTACGACGACGTCGTCGCGGAAGTCGCGGCGTTCCTCGAGGAGCGGCTGGCGTTCGCCGTCCGGGAAGGGGTGCCCGAGGACCGGATCTGGCTGGACCCGGGGATCGGGTTCGGCAAGACCCTGCGGCACAACCTCGAGCTGCTCCGCCGGCTGGACGAGATCGTCGCGATCGGGCGGCCGGTCGTCGTGGGGGCCTCGCGGAAGCGGTTCATCGGCGCTCTCACCGGAAAGGCCGAGCAGGAGCGCGGGGCCGGGACGGTGGCGGCGAACGTGATCGCCTACGAGCGGGGCGCCCACATGTTCCGGGTCCACGACGTGGGGCCCACCCGGGATGCCCTGGCCGTGGTCGGTGCTACCGTGGGTGAGAGCATCAGCGAGGCGCCAGATCGCCTCGAATAGGGCGATTTCCAGGCGGTTCGATGGACAGCTTCGAAGAGGGAAGAGACTACGACGACGAGCGGGGCGTCGGCTCCTCCGACTCCTTCGTGACCCTGGAGATCTCGGGGCTCTCGCTCTTCACCCACCACGGGGTCACCGAGGCCGAGCAGCAGACCGGCCAGCGGCTGATCTTCGACGTGACCTTCGACGTGGACGACTGTGACGCGACCGTGACCGACCGCCTCGAGGACACGATCGACTACTCGGCCGTGTGCCAGGCGGTCGCGCTGATCGCGACCGAGCGCTCGTACCGCACGCTCGAGCGGGTGTGCACGGCGGTCGCCGACATGCTCGAGGAGCGGTTCGGGGCCAGCGGGATCGTGGTGCGCGCGACCAAGCCGGAGCCGCCGATCCCCCTGCCGGTCGAAGAGGTCTCGGTAGAGGTCTCGCGCTGACGTCGGCCTGGCTGGGGCTGGGCTCGAACGTCGGCGACCGCCTGGCGAACCTGCGCGACGCGGCGGCACGTCTCGATGCGATCGACGGCATCCGCGTCGCCGCCCGCTCGCATGTGTACGAGACCGAGCCCGTCGGGGAGGTGCTCGATCAGCGTGACTTCCTGAACGCGGCCGTGCGGGTCGAGACCACCCTCGGGCCGCACGAGCTGCTGGACGCGTGCAAGGACGTCGAGCGCCGCATGGGCCGGGCCGCCGGCCCGCGCCACGGCCCGCGGGCGATCGATGTCGACTTGCTGCTGGTCGAGGGCGAGGCACTCGTCTCGGAGCGCCTGCGGCTGCCGCATCCCGAGGTCACGAGCCGCCGCTTCGTGCTCGTGCCCCTGCTCGAGGTCGACCCACCGGAGCCGGACACACTGCGCGACGCGCTGCAAGCATTGCCGCCGGGGCAGCGCGTGGAGCGCGTCGGCGCGCTGATCGAGTAGATAATCGGCCCCATGCTCCTCACCATCGACGTCGGCAACACCCAGACCCACGTCGGCCTGTTCGACGGCGAGGAGCTGGTCGAGCACTGGCGGTTCTCCACGGACCGCCAGTCGACCGGGGACGAGCTCGCGGTGGTGATGCACAACCTGCTCGCCCTGCGCGGGATCGCGTTCGACCAGGTCGACGGCGAGGCGGTCTCCTCGGTGGTGCCGCGGCTGGTCACCGAGTACCGCCACATGTTCGAGCGCTACCTGGAACGCGAGGCGCTGATCGTCGGCCCCGGCACCAAGACCGGGATGCCGATCCTGCTCGAGAACCCGCACGAGCTCGGCCCCGACCGGCTCGTGAACGCGATCGCCGGCTACGAGCTCTGCGGCGACGCGTGCGTGGTGGTCGACTTCGGCACCGCGATCAACTACGACGTCGTCTCGAGCGCGGGCGAGTACCTGGGCGGGATCATCGGGCCGGGCATCGAGATCTCGATCGAGGCCCTCACCTCGCGCGCGGCGCGGCTCACCAAAGTGGACATCGCCGAGCCGCGGGCGCTGATCGGCAAGTCGACCGAGGCCGCGGTCCAGTCGGGGATCGTGTACGGCTTCGCCTCCCAGGTGGACGGCATCTGCGGCAAGCTGCGGGCCGAGCTCGGCGACGGCGTCACGACCATCGCGACGGGCGGCCTGGCGAGCGTGATCGTCGGCTTCACCGAGAGCATCGACATGGTCGACGATCTGCTCACCCTCAAGGGCCTGAGACTCGTATACGAGCGAAACCGGTAAGCGCCGGCGGCGCCGCCGCAGCGGCCGGAGCCGGCAGGACCCGTCGCTATACTTGCCGGTCCCCGAGGGGCCGTCCGCGGCCCTTTTCAAGGCCAAATGCGGGACTTTTACCTGAGATGCCAAAAGACGCAGTTCTCACTCCGCAGGGTTACGAGAAGCTCAAGGGCGAGATCGAGCACCTGCGCACCACCAAGCGCCGCGAAGTAGCCGAGCGCATCAAGGAGGCGCGCGAGTTCGGCGACATCAGCGAGAACGCCGAATACGACCACGCCAAGAACGAGCAGGCGATGCTCGAGGCCCGCATCGCGCAACTCGAGGAGAAGCTCCGCAACGCCACCGTCATCGACCAGAAGTCGATCGACACCGGGACCGTGTCGGTGGGCACGAAGGTATGGGTCAAGGACCAGAAGTCGGGCCAGTCGACGATGTACGAGATCGTCGGCTCGGCCGAGGCCGAGCCCTCCGAGAACAAGCTCTCCAACGAATCGCCGGTCGGCAGCGCCCTGGTCGGCCACAAGCGCGGCGAGGTGGTCACGGTCCAGGTCCCGCGCGGCCCTTCGCGCAAGCTCAAGATCACGAAGATCGAAGCCGCGTAGCCGCTGCGGCGGCGCGTCCGCTCGCGGCCCTGCCCGGGTGGGTGTGAATCCGAGCGCTATGCGCTCGCTTTCCCGCACACCCGGATGACCGCCTACGCGCCTCACGCGCGAGTACGCTCCGAGCCGTGTCCTCCGACACCACACCGGCGCCCGACGAGCCGGGCGGCGAAGACCGCCTGATCGAGGAGCGGCGCCGCAAGCTCGCCGAGCTGCGCAACGCCGGCGTCGACGCGTTCCCGCACGAGTTCCGCGACCGGGCGGCGGTGGCCGACGTGCTGGAGCGGCACGCCGGCCTCACGGACGGCGAGGAGACCGAGGACACCGTGCGGCTGGCCGGGCGGCTGACCGCGCGCCGCGGGCACGGCAAGGCCGCCTTCCTGGACCTCACCGACCGCTCCGGCCGCATCCAGTTGCACGCCCGCAAGGACGTCCTGGGCGATTCCTACGAGGGGCTCGTCGGCCTCGACCTCGGCGACGTGGTCGGCGTCGGCGGCGCACCCTTCCGCACCCGCCGCGGAGAGCTCTCGGTCCGCGTCGACGGCTGGACGCTGCTCTCCAAGTCGCTGCGCCCGCCGCCGGACAAGTACCACGGGCTGGCGGACGTGGAGCAGCGCTACCGCCACCGCGAGCTCGACCTGCTCGCCAACGAGGAGACGCGCGAGCTGTTCGTCCAGCGCACGCGATTGGTGGGCGGCATCCGGCGCTTCCTCGACGAGCGCGGCTTCCTCGAGGTCGAGACGCCGGTGCTCCAGCCCATCTACGGCGGCGCGCTGGCGCGGCCCTTCGTCACGCACCACAACGCGCTCGACCGCACGCTCTACCTCCGGATCTCCCCCGAGCTCTATCTGAAGAGGCTGATCGTCGGCGGCCTGGAGAAGGTCTACGAGATCGGCAAGGACTTCCGCAACGAGGGGGTCTCCCACAAGCACAACCCCGAGTTCACGATGCTCGAGACCTACGAGGCGTATGCGGACTACGAAGACGTCGCGGCGATGACCGAGCAGCTGGTCGCGCATGCCGCCCGCGAGACGATCGGCTCGACTGCGTTCGAGCGCGACGGAGAGACGGTGGACGTCAGCCCGCCGTGGCGGCGGGTGAAGCTGCGCGACGCGATCCTCGCGGAGACGGGAATCGACATCGCGGAGACGGACGAGCGCGACGCCCTGGCGGCGCGCATGGAGGAGCAGGGGCTCGCGGTCGACCCGGGCGCGGGCTGGGGGAAGCTCGTCGACGAGCTGCTGTCCAAGCGCGTCGAGCCCAAGCTGATCGAACCCACCTTCGTGCTCGACTATCCGGTCGAGCTGTCGCCCTTCGCGAAGTCACACCGATCGCAACCCGGCCTGGTGGAGCGGTTCGAGGCCTTCGTCGGCGGCGTCGAGATCGCGAACGCATTCAGCGAGCTGAACGATCCCGACGAGCAGCGCCGGCGCTTCGAGCAGCAACAGCGGCTGGAGGCGGCCGGCGACGAGGAGGCGCACCCCTTCGACGAGGACTACCTGTTCGCCCTCGAGCAGGGCATGCCGCCGGCGGGCGGCATGGGATTGGGAATCGACCGGCTGCTGATGATGCTGACGGGGCGCAGCTCGATTCGCGAGGTCCTCCTGTTTCCGGCGCTGCGAGAACGCTCATAACCCGCTCGTTGCACGGCTTTTGGCGAAGCGCGCAGAAACCCGCGGCGTACGTGCTAAAACCGCTTGGTAGACAGCAAGATGAGGTAGAAGGACGGTCCCGACCCGTTGTTACAATCAAACGCGGCGCACGAAATCGGCCGGAGGGCTGATCTACCCGGCACCATCTGCCGAAAAGGAAGCAAGGAAGTGCTCCCAGTCGCCTAGTCCCCCGGCCATCGAACCGACGAAGGGTTCAGCGATCAGGTAACCGACGTGTTCGAGAGATTTACAGAGAGAGCCCGCCAGGTCGTCGTCCTCGCACAGGAAGAGGCCCGGCAGCTCAAGCACAACTACATCGGCACGGAGCACATCCTGCTGGGCTTGCTGCGCGAGGAGGAGGGCCTTGCAGCCCGCGTCCTCGAGTCGCTGGACATCACCGTCGAGCGCGTGCGCGCACAGGTCGTGCGCATCGTCGGCTCCGGTGAGGAGGTCACGTCCGGCCAGATCCCGTTCACGCCGCGCGCCAAGAAGGTACTCGAGCTGGCACTTCGCGAGGCGCTCAGCCTCGGCCACAACTACATCGGCACGGAGCACATCCTGCTCGGCCTGGTGCGCGAGAACGAGGGCGTCGCCGCGCGCATCCTGCTCGACTTCGACGCCGACTCGGAAAAGATTCGCAATGAAGTGATCCGGATGCTGTCGGGGCCTGGAAGCCGCCGCCAGGGAGCGGGCGCCGCCGGCCCCGAGGGCAAGAAGTCCTCGAAGCTGCTGGACCAGTTCGGGCGCAACCTCACCAAGCTGGCCGCCGAGTCCAAGCTCGACCCGGTCGTGGGCCGCCAGACCGAGATCGAGCGCGTGATGCAGATCCTCTCGCGCCGCACCAAGAACAACCCCGTGCTGGTCGGCGAGCCCGGCGTCGGCAAGACCGCCGTCGTCGAGGGGCTCGCGCAGCGCATCTCGAACGGCGAGGTGCCGGAGCTGCTCAAGAACAAGCAGATCTACACGCTCGACCTGGCCGCCCTGGTCGCGGGCTCCAAGTACCGCGGCGAGTTCGAGGAGCGCCTCAAGAAGGTGATGAAGGAGATCACCCAGCGCGGCGACATCATCCTCTTCATCGACGAGCTGCACAACCTCGTCGGCGCAGGCGCGGCCGAGGGCGCGATCGACGCGGCCTCGATCCTGAAGCCGGCGCTGGCGCGCGGCGAGCTGCAGACGATCGGCGCGACCACGCTGGACGAGTACCGCAAGTACCTGGAGCGCGACTCCGCGCTCGAGCGGCGCTTCCAGCAGATCAAGGTCGACCAGCCCTCCACGGAGGAGACGGAGCAGATCCTCAAGGGATTGCGCGAGCGCTACGAGCAGCACCACCGCGTGAAGATCACGGACGAGGCGCTGCACGCCTCGGCCGAGCTCGCCGACCGTTACATCTCCGACCGGTTCCTGCCCGACAAGGCGATCGACCTGATCGACGAGGCCGCATCGCGGGCGCGCATCAAGGCGATGACCGCTCCCCCCGTGTACCGCGACCTCGAGGACGAGATCGAGCAGACGCGGCGCGACAAGGAAGCTTCCATCGAGGCGCAGGAGTTCGAGAAGGCCGCCGGCCTCCGTGACAAGGAGCGGCGCCTGACGAACAAGAAGCGCGAGCTCGAGGACCAGTGGCAGTCCGGTGAGGGCGGCGAGCGCCCGGAGATCGGCGAGGACGAGATCGCCGACATCGTCTCCATGTGGACCGGCATCCCCGTCTTCAAGCTGACCGAGGCCGAGTCCAAGAAGCTGATGCGCATGGAGGACGAGCTGCACAAGCGCGTGATCGGGCAGCAGATGGCGATCGCGGCCGTCTCCAAGGCGATCCGCCGCTCGCGCGCGGGCCTCAAGGACCCGAAGCGCCCGACCGGCTCGTTCATCTTCCTGGGCCCCTCCGGCGTCGGCAAGACCGAGCTGGCGCGCACCCTCGCCGAGTTCCTGTTCGGCGACGAGGACGCGATGGTCCGGATCGACATGTCCGAGTACATGGAGAAGCACTCCGTGTCGCGGCTGGTCGGTTCCCCGCCCGGCTACATCGGCTACGACGAAGGCGGCCAGCTGACCGAGTCCGTGCGGCGCAAGCCCTACTGCGTGCTGCTGCTCGACGAGATCGAGAAGGCGCACCCGGACGTGTTCAACATCCTGCTCCAGATCCTGGAGGACGGCCGGCTGACGGATGCGCAGGGGCGCACCGTGGACTTCCGCAACGCGATCGTGATCATGACGTCGAACATCGGTGCCGCGGACATCGCGCGCAACACGCCGCTGGGCTTCTCGGTGTCGGACGAGACCGGCATGACCTACGACGACATGAAGAACCGGATCACCGGCGAGCTGAAGAAGGTCTTCCGGCCCGAGTTCCTCAACCGCCTGGACGAGGTCATCGTCTTCCACAAGCTCTCGAAGGACGAGATCAAGCTGATCGTCGAGCTGCTGATGCGCCACCTGCGCCAGTCCATGGCCGAGCGCGAGCTGCAGATCGAGATGAGCGAGGGCACCAAGGACTTCCTGGTCGAGAAGGGCTGGGACCCCGCCATGGGCGCCCGCCCGCTGCGCCGCGCGATCCAGCGCTACATCGAGGACCCGCTTGCCGACGAGGTGCTGAAGACGCCGATGACGCCGGGCTCCACCGTGCTCGTCGAGCGCGACGAGGAGGCCAAGCAGAAGGCGGCCGACAGCGGCACCGACGAGGAGCTCAAGATCACGATCCTGGCGCCGGTCGAGAAGCCGCCCGAGGAGCAGCCGGTTCCTGTCGGCGGCTCCGACGAGGGCGACCAGCCCGCGGGTGACGCCGGCGACTCCGGCGAGCCGGGCGAGCAGCCCGAGCAGCCGACCGAGAACTAGCTCCCACGAGCGCCTTCCCCCACGCGGAGGCCGACCGCTTCACCGTCCGCCAGCGCGTGCGGCCGGTCAGCAACCGCTACGAGGTGCGGCTGGCACTCGAAGGCGACGAGGAAGGCGAGCTGGTCGCGTTCGTCCAGCAGAAGACGTTTGCCCTCAAGGAAGACCTGCGCTTCTATGCCGATGAGGGCAAGCAGCAGGAGCTGTTCCGCGTCAAGGCGCGTCAGCGCTTCGATCCCACGGCGCGTTACAAGGTGACCGCTGCCGACGGGACGGCCGTGGGGGAGCTCGCCAAGGCATTCCGGCGCTCGCTTGCCCGCTCGACCTGGCGGGTCTTCGCTCCCGGGACGGGCGAGGAGGTGATGTGGGCGACCGAGCGCAGCCTGTTCAAGTCACTGCTGCGGCGCGTGCTCACGCTGGGCGGCTTCATCCCGATCGTGGGGGACGTGCTCGGGCTGATCCCGATCCGCTACCACTTCGACTTCTTCGCGGGTGACCGCCGCATCGGCGGGCTGGAGCGCAGGTTCGGCATCCGCGACCGCTACGTCCTCGACGTCTCGGGTGACGCGGAGCGCCGCATCGACCGGCGGCTCACGATCGCGCTGGCCGTCGCGATGGACACGCTGCAGGCGCGTTAGTCGTCCGTCTCGCCCTCGAAGAGGGCGAACACGGCGTGCTGCGGGTCGGCTGCCACCGCGATCTTGCTCGGCCCGATCGGGGAGAAGGGGCCGACCATCACGTGCCCGCCCAGCTCACCGATCTGCGCGACGCTCTGGTCGATGTCGGCGGTCGTGAAGTACGGCATCCAGTTCGGTGGTACGCCCCGTTGCCGCTCCTCGTCCCCCAGCGGCCGGATGCCGCCGTTCATCCTGCCCGCGTTGTTGATCGTGATGTACGGCATCTCGGCGGTGCCGTGCTCCTCGTACGTCCAGCCGAGCAGGTCGCCGTAGAAGCTCCTGGCCCTGTCGACGTCGGTGGTCGTCAGCTCGTTCCACGTGAAGCAGCCGGGGTCGTTCACGAGCTGCGCGCCGACGTGCTCACGCGGCTCCCACAGGGAGAGGATCGCCCCGGTCGGGTCCGAGCAGGCGACCATGCGCCCCGAGTCGAACACGTCGAAGGGATCCATCAGGATGTTGCCCCCCAGCTCGCCCACCCTCGCCGCCACGTCGTCGACGGAGGCGACGGTCACGTAGTTGTTCCAGTGCGGCGGAATGCCATGCGAACGCTCCTCGGCGCGCTGCTCGAACGCCGCTGCCACGCTCTTTCCGCGCAGCTCGAACATCCGGTACACGCTGGTGTCGTCGATCGGGCTGTCGGCGTGGCTCCAGCCGAACAGCGACTCGTAGAAGGCGGTCGCGCCGCCGATGTCGGAGGTGGCGCACTCCACCCAGCTGAAGGTCCCCGGTGCGTACTCGGTCCGCTCGCCCACGGCCGCTCATGCTACCTCTCCGGTCAGGAGCGCGATCACTGGACGAATGGCCCATGCGGCGGGTGCGGGCACCTGGGTACAAGCCCCTCATGCCCGCGGTGTTCGCAGCAGGAGCAGCGGCGCTCGTCCTGGCCGACCAAGTCGTGCACTCGGAGGCGCTGTGGGCCGAATGGTGGCTCGACCTGCCCGTCGCAGCGCTGCTCGCCGGCCTCGCCGCGACGTGGTCGCGGCCGGCAGCCGGAGCGCCGAGCCCGGCCGACGCGATCGGCGAAGTCGTCGTCGCGGTGAACCGCGGGCGCCACGTCGACGAGGTGCTCGCCAGCCTGACCGAGCAGGCGTGCAGCATCATGAGAGTCGAGCGCTCGCTGGTGATGCTGCGCGACGAGGCCGATCCACGCTCGTCGATCGTGGTGGCGGGACACGGAGTGCCCGGCGACATGATCGGCAGCCGCTTCGGCGTGGACGAGGGCATGGCCGGGCAGGTGATGCGAACGGGTGAGGCGATTCTCGTCGAGGACTACGCGACCTACACGCGCCCGCTGCGGCATCGCGCCGCCGACGGCCTGCGCGCGGGTGGCGCCGCTCCGATCTGCCGTGGGGGCCAGGTCTTCGGAGCGCTCTCCGCCGGCACCACCGACGATGCACGCGTCTTCGGTGCCCCTGAGCTGGAGACGCTCGGAAAGCTTGCCGAACTGGGCGCGGTCGCGCTCGAGCAGGCACGCATGCGACAGCAGCTGGAGCGCGCTGTGGACGGTGGCGTGGACGCGATGGCCGCGGCGGTCGAGATGCGCGACCACTACACCTGTGAGCACTCGGAAGAGGTCGTGCGCCTCGCGCGCCGTGTCGGCAAGCGGCTGGGCATCACGGGCAAGGCGCTGTCGGACCTGGAGATCGCGGCCCGCCTCCACGATGTCGGCAAGATCGGCGTGCCGGACGCCGTGCTGCGCAAGGCCGGGCCGCTGGACAAGACCGAGTGGGAGGTCATGCGCCAGCACCCGGAGTGGGGAGCGCAGCTGCTGCGTCGCGTGCCGGGACTGAAGGGCGTGTCACGCATCGTCCGCCACGCCCACGAGCGGTGGGACGGCGACGGTTACCCGGACCGGTTGAGCAGCGCCGAGATCCCCCTGGAAAGCCGCATCATCTTTGCCTGCGACGCCTACCACGCCATGACTTCGGACCGCCCCTACCGCGACGCGCTCCGCCCGTGGTTGGCGGTCAGCGAGCTGCGTGAAGGCGCAGGCGGGCAGTTCGACCCGGACGTCGTGGACGTGCTCGTCAACGAGTTGCGCAGCGAGCGCTCGGTCTCGACGCGCCTCTTCCAACCGGAAGAGGGCGCGGGCCTGGTTGTCGGCGCCTAGCGCTTCGAGGCCTTGCGGCGGCGCGAGCGCCGCAGCCGGCGCGCGACGCGCGCGGCATCCTGCCTGCTCGTGGCAGGTGCGATCCGCACGGCTACCCCGATCCGCCGGAAGCGGCGGCCTCGCACGAGCTGCAGGGCGAGGGTCGGGCCGGGCCGCGGAGCCGAGGACTGCTTGCCGGGCTTGAAGATGTGCGCGGTCGCGCGCGGGCGCCGGCCGGTCGGCACCACCACGTAACCGGTCTCCTCGCCTGCGAGGTAGAAGTACACGACGTCGCGCAGCGAGACCTTGCGCCGCTTCGCGCCGGCCTGCGCGAGGATCACGCGCCGGCCACCGCGCATGACCGCCTCCACCCGCGCGGTCTTGCCCCAGGAGGGGAACAGCACGTCGACGGTGTACCGGTCGCGCTGCTTGCGCACGACGTTCCAGCGTGTCTCCACGTACGTGGGAGTGAACCTGTGGGTCGTGCCCACCACGACCTCGCGCGCCTCCGTCAGCCCGTGTGCGACAAGGGTCTCGAACGGCCCGGCGTACGGGCGGGTCGGATAGGGCGGCGCGCCCGCCACGCGCCCGCGGGGCGAAGACAGCAGCGTGATCGGCGGGATCGGAGTCGCGTAGGAGCGCGGCCGCTGCGAGGTGGCCACCTCGTTGGCGAACCTGTCGCGGACCAGGACCCCGAAGCTGGCCGACGGCCGCCCGCCGACGTTGGACACGACGCGCTGGTCGCCGTCGTAGAGGCGGCAGAGCTCCATGCCCCCGTATGGGAACGCGCGCTGGTTGACGGGCAGGACGGCGGTGGAGTAGCGCGGCGTGGTGACCGTCAGCCGCCCGATGTCCGCGTCGAATGAGTAGAGGGCCGGCGGCTCGCCGGCGCCCATCGAGCCGAGGCCGAGCGCGATCGCGCGGGCGGCATTCGCCTGCATGCGCGCGGCGAACATCTCCCGGATGCTGGGACCGAGAGGCGAGACGTTGACGTCGTAGAGGTTCGAGGGCGCGATCCCCTTGGCGTCGGTCGCCTCGCGCGAGAGCCGCTCGTAGAGCGCGAGGCCGCGGTCGAACATGTACTTCGCCCAGGAGCCGATCTCGGGCCGGTTGTGGAACCGCGGTGAGACCGCGATCGCCAGCAGGCCCTGTTGCGCAAGCGCCCACGTGCGGCCGGCGTGCCAGCGCTTGAACCCGTAGCCGGTGTCCCAGTTCAGGTAGCCGCCGTGGGTCCAGTAGGCGCACACGATGTGCTCGACCCATGCGCGCAGCAGGCGGTAGTGCTCGGGCGCCAGCAGCGGCATCCCGGCGCGGACGGCCTGCTCGTGGTACAGGATGAAGTGGCACGTCTCGCTTGCGTACTCGGCGCTGTCCAGGTTGAACGGGTGCGACGGCGCGCGGTGCGGGAGGTAGTGGAACCGGTAGCCGGGACCGAGGTTCGGCGAGCCGCCGGGCGTGAGCGCCCGCGGGATGCCGTCGCAGAAGCGCACCGCCTGCGCGCGGTAGTCGTTCACGAGCAGCTCGTGGTCGCCGTTCACGGTGGCGGCGTGGGCGTACAGCTCGCAGTTCCAGTTCAGCTGGTTGAGGCGCACGTTCGGGTAGCGGAAGAACGGTCCGCGTGCCGTCCGGCCGATCCGGTCCGCGATCAGGGCGACGGTCTCCGGGGGGAGGTTGAGCGTGTCGCGCGCCCGCCACGCGTACATCAGCGCCTCCGCGACCTTGGGGTCGATCGACTTGTCCATCGCGGAGTCGCGCGTGCCGAGGCTCTCGACCCACCCCGGGTTGTGGAATTGGGGATCGCCCTCCGGAGAGGCGTCGCGCTCGCTCCACGGCGGCGACTGGCAGAGGCGGCGCGCCAGCGCTCGCGCGCGGCTGTCGTTGCGGGCGGGGCCGTCGTGACCGGCCAGCGCGGCGACAGAGTGGGTCGTGAGCAGCAGCGAGTTGTGGTAGATCCGGCCGACGTCACTGTTGCCGGAGCCGTAGTGCGAGCGGTCCTCGAGCCACAGGGAGTCGAAGTAGGGCGCCAGCCAGTCCGCGAAGCGCCAGTAGTCGGCGGTCTTCAGCGGCGGGCGCGGCAGGCCGGGAGGCGACAGGGCGCGGTGCTCGGAGCCGTGGAAGGCGAACGCGGGAGCCGGGAAGGTCATCATCCCTCCGGCCATCACGCCCGCGCCCGCTTGCGCGGAGCGCAGCATGAATCTCCTGCGTGTCAGCTGTGAATCTGGCATCGAAGGTCGAGCGGCAGGCGCGTGCTCAGCGGCTTGAACACATGCACGCCCGCGATGGAGCGCTGCCCGGGGCGGGGGTCCGCCGGGGCAGCAGGCTCACAGGTTGCCAGGCCGCGCGGCGAGCCGCGCCGCCGCGCAATCCTGTCGGGCGCCGTACTTATGGTGACAGGGTCATGGCCAAGACCGTCACCAGCTTCTCGTGCACCGCCTGCGGCCAGGCGAGCTTGCGCTGGATGGGCCGCTGCCCCGGCTGCGGGGAGTGGAACACCCTGGTGGAGGAAAAAAGTGCCGCCCGTCCTCGAGCGGACGGGCGGGTGGGGCGCAGTGACGGGCGTTCCGCAGGACGATCGGCCCGCCGAAACGCCGCCGAGGCCCGCAAGCCCGTGGTGCTGGCCGAGGTCGAGCGCGGCGAGGTCGCCCGCCTGCGCACCGGCAGCGACGAGCTCGACCGGGTGCTGGGCGGCGGGCTGGTGCCGGGATCGGTCGTCCTGATCGGCGGCTCGCCCGGGATCGGCAAGAGCACCTTGATGAGCGCCGCCCTGGCAAGCATCCAGGCTGCCGGCGGGCGGCCTCTGTACGTGAGCGGCGAGGAGTCGGCCGCCCAGGTGAGGCTGCGCGCCGAGCGCCTCGGCCCGCATGCGCTGGCCGTGCCCGTGCTGGCCGAGACCGCGCTCGACGTGGTGCTCGCCACGCTCGAGCAGGAGCAGCCGCAGGCCTGCGTGATCGACTCGGTGCAGACGCTGTGGTCGAGCGAGCTCACCGGCAGCCCGGGCAGCGTCGGGCAGGTGCAGGAGGTCGCGGGAGCGCTGGAGCGTTTCGCGCGCGAGCGCGGCTGCGCGGTGATCCTCGTGGGCCACGTCACGAAGGAGGGGACGCTGGCGGGCCCGCGCGTGCTCGAGCACGCGGTGGACTGCGTGCTCCAGTTCGAGGGCGAGCGGGAGCGCAGCTTCCGCACGCTGCGCGCCCTGAAGAACCGCTTCGGCTCCACGAACGAGATCGGCGTCTTCGAGATGCGCGCCGGCGGGCTCGACGAGGTCGCGGACCCTTCGGAGCGCTTCCTGCGCGACGCGGAGCCCGTCCCGGGATCATGCGTGCTGTGCGCGATGGAGGGGACGCGGCCGCTGCTGGTCGAGGTCCAGGCATTGGTGGCGCCGACGGACGTGATGCCGCCGCGCCGGGTCGCAAACGGGATCGATCGCAACCGGCTCAGCATGATCCTCGCCGTGCTCGCTCGTCACGGCGGCCCGTCGCTCGGGTCGGCGGACGTGTTCGTGAACGTGGCGGGCGGCGTGCGCATCGACGAGCCGGGCGCCGACCTCGCCGTCGCCCTTGCGGTGGCCTCCGCCGCACGCGAGGAACCCCTTTCGTCCGGGGGCGCCCCGTCCGGCTGCTTCGGCGAGATCGGGCTCACCGGGGAGCTGCGTTACGTCGGCCACGCGGACCGCCGGCTGGAGGAGGCAGCCCGCTTCGGCCTGGAGCGGATCGTGCTCCCGGCCCGCTGTGCGGACGACGAGCTACCCGCGTCCCGGCGGGCGCTGGCGGTGCCCGTCGCGACACTCGGGGAGGCCTTGGAAGCGGCCCTCGGAAGCCGCGCCGACGGCCGTCGGGCCGCCTGACGAATCCGCATCGGGCCTCGGTTTGCGGCCCGTTTTCCGAGGCAGAAAGCGCAAAAACCGATCTTTTCCTATCATTCGCCGTCCATGCGAGTAGGGGAAGAGTTAATCGAGGAGCTTCATTCTCGACAAGAACCCCGACTCCTCAGAGCATTAGAAATGGTCGCGCCGGGCACGGCGCTCAGAGAAGGCATCGACAACTGCGTGCTCGCGCGAACCGGGGCGCTGATCGTGATCGGCGACGAGGACGGCCTTGCGCCGTTGCTTTCGGGAGGCATCAGGCTGGACATCGAGTACACGCCTGCCTTCCTCTACCAGCTGGCCAAGATGGACGGTGCGATCACGCTCACGCCCAACGCCACGAAGCTGATGTGGGCGAACGTCCAGCTCACTCCGGACCCGACGATCCTGTCGCGCGAGACCGGCACCCGGCACCGCACCGCCGAGCGCGTGTCGAAGCAGACCGAGGCGCTCGTGGTCTCGATCTCGGAGCGCCGCGAAGTCGTGACCCTCTTCACCGGTGGCGCGAAGTACGTGCTCCAGGAGATTCCCGCCGTGCTCGCGAAGGCGAACCAGGCGCTCGCCACGCTCGACAAGTACCGCGCCCGCTTCGATCAGGTGTCGATGCGGCTGACGGCGCTCGAGTTCGAGGGCGGCGTCACGCTGCACGACGCGCTCACCGTGCTCCAGCGCTCCGAGATGGTCACCCGCATGGCGGTGGAGATCGAGCGCTACATCGTCGAGCTCGGGACGGAAGGGCGCCTGATCGAGATGCAGCTGGAGGAGATGCTGACCGGCGTCGCCGCCGACCGGTCCGCGCTGGTCAAGGACTACGTCGTGGACCCGTCCGAAGAGGCGTTCGCGGCCATGATGGAGTCGCTGCCGCGGCTGCCCAACCAGGACCTGCTCGACTTCGGCCGGCTGGGCGAGCTGATGGGCTACGACCGCAAGCTGAACACCTTGGACTTTCCCGTCACCCCGCGCGGCTACCGCATCCTGGGCCGCGTTCCGCGACTCCCCGAGATCGTCGTGGAGAGCGTGGTGCGGGAGTTCGGCAGCTTCGACGTGATGCTGGCCGCGACAGCCGACGAGCTGGAAGCGGTCGAGGGCGTCGGCGAGCTGCGCGCGAAGGAGATCCGCGAGGGCCTGCGCAGGCTGCAGGAGATCAATCTTGTCGACCGTTACCTGCAGACATGAGGGATGCCGTCCGTCCGTAAGCGGACGGACGGGTGGGATACGGGACGCACAGACCCGCTAGAGACCCAGCAGAACCAGCAGAATCAAAGGAGGACACCATTCCGGAAGCAACATCAGCGGAGAACGGCACTGTCGAGATCGAGGCGATCGTCGTCAACTACAAGGTTGGCGACAAGGTCGTCTATCCACATCACGGTGCCGGGAAGGTCCTGAAGAAGGAGAAGAAGGAGATGATCGGAGAGGTGCGGGAGTACCTCACGATCAAGATCCTGCACAACGACATGACGGTCATGGTGCCGAGCGACAGCGCGGGGCGGGCAGGCCTGCGGCGCGTGATCGGTGAGGCCGAGGTCGAGCGGGTGCTCGGGGTATTGCGGGACGACATGAGCCAGATGCCGAAGAACTGGAACCGGCGGTTCAAGCACAACCGCGACAAGATGAAGACGGGGGACATATTCGAGCTCGCCGAGGTGGTGCGTAATCTCGCGATTCGTGACTTCCAGAAAGGCCTCTCCACAGGGGAGAAGCAGATGTTCACGCGGGCCAAGAAGATCCTTGCGTCCGAGCTCATGTACGCGCTCGACATGGAGGAGAAGGACGCCGAGGACTACCTCGACGACCTGCTCGAGGAGACCAACACGGAGCGCGCAGGCGCGGCGAAGTAGCTGGGCTCACACGGCGCCCCTGGCCCAGATCCGGCGAGGGGGGCCGTGGCGACAGCGCTACTAGCTGCGGCGGGGACCGGCGAGCGCCTGGGTGCGGACGCACCCAAGGCGCTCGTGGACCTTGCCGGCCGGCCGATGGCGTGGTGGTCCCTGCAGGCGATGGCGGGCGCTGCCGAGGTGACCGCTGCCGTGATCGCCGCTCCTCCCGGGTACGAGGCGCGCCTGGAGGCGCTGGCGGCCGAGGCCGCCCCGGCGCTCTCCGCGAGGGTCGTCCCGGGCGGCGCGACGCGCTCCGACTCCGTCTCCCTCGGCCTGGCCGAGGCCGGTGACGCGGAGATCGTCGTGGTCCACGATGCGGCCCGGCCAATGGTGACGGCCGAGCTGTTCGACCGCTGCATCTCGCAGCTGTCGGGGTGGGGCTGCGACGGCGTCGTCGCGGCCGCGCGCGCCGTGGACACGGTGAAGGAGGCGGGCGCGGGCGGGCGGGTGCTGGCGACGCTCGAGCGCAGCCGGCTGTGGGCCGTGCAGACACCCCAGGCCTTCCGTGCGAAGGCGCTTGCGGCCGCGTTCGCGGCGGGCGACCTGGGCCGCGCCTACGACGACGCCCAGCTCGTCGAGGCAGCCGGCGGGGACGTGCGCATCGTCGAGGCCCCGCGACAGAACTTCAAGGTCACCACGCCCCACGACCTGCGCGTGGCGGCGTGGCTGCTCGAGGAGCGGCAGCACAGCGGCTGATGCTGACGGACTACCACACACACCTGCGCCCAGACGTGTCCGACACTCCGCCGGAGCGGTACTTCACGGAGGAGAACGTGCGCAGATACCTCGATGCGGCCAACGCGCGCGGCATCGAGGAGCTGGGCTTCTCCGAACACGTCTACCGCTTCCGCGAGAGCCTCGCGATCTGGCAGCACGAGTTCTGGCGCGCGTGCGCCTTCGACTCGCTCGACGAGTACGTCGACTTCCTGACGCGCATGCCGGTGAAGGTCGGGCTCGAGGTGGACTGGATCCCGGGCCGCGAGGAGGAGATCGCGCGGCTCATCGGCGATCGCCCCTGGGACTACATAATCGGCTCCGTGCACTTCATCGGCGACCGCGGCATCGACCACGACGGGTACGACATCTGGCTCTCCGCGACCCCGGACGAGGTGTGGACCGCCTACTTCGAGACGCTCGGGGACGCCGCCGCGAGCGGGCTGTTCGACATCCTCGCCCATCCGGACCTGGTGAAGGTCTGGGGCAAGGCCAAGCCGGATCCGCCGCGACCCAAGCGCGAGTACTACGAGCTGGCCCTGGACCAGATCGCCGCGGCCGACGTGGCGGTCGAGGTCTCGACCGCCGGGCTGCGCAAGGCGGCCGGGGAGCTCTACCCGGCCCGCGAGCTGCTGGAGATGTTCGTCGCGGCGGGCAAGCCGGTCTCGCTCTCGTCCGACGCCCACGAGCCGGAGACGATCGGGCACGCGTACGACCAGGCGCTCGAGCTGATGCGCGAATGCGGCGTCGACAGCGTCTCCGTGTTCGAGAACCGCAAGCGCCGCGAGGTGCCGCTGGGATGAGGTCGGGCATCGGATACGACGTGCACCGGTTCGGCGCGGGGAGGAAGCTCGTGCTGGGCGGCGTGGAGATCGAGGGTGAGACCGGCCTGGTCGGGCACTCCGACGCGGACGTCGTCGCCCACGCCGTGATGGATGCGCTGCTGGGCGCGGCCGGCAGGGGCGACATCGGCGACCACTTCCCGGACGTTGACGCCGCGTTCGAAGGCGCCGACAGCATCGAGCTGCTGGGACGGGTGGCACGCGAGCTCGGAGGCTGGCGGGTCGCCAACGTCGACGTCACGGTGATCGCCGAGCGGCCGCGGATCGCGCCGCACAAGCGGGAGATGACGGAGCGCATGGCGGCCGCCCTGGGAGTTGACGCGGGCTGCGTGAACGTGAAGGCCACGACCAACGAGGGCATGGGATTCGTGGGCCGCGGCGAGGGGATCGCCGCCCTCGCCGTGGCGCAGATCGAGCGGAGCGCATGAGCGCGGCCCCGATCCGCATCCACGACTCGCTCAGCGGCGCCGTGCGGGAGCTCGAACCGCGTGAGCCGGGCAAGGTGGGCATCTACGCCTGCGGCCCGACCGTGTACGGCCGCATCCACGTCGGCAACGCACGACCGTACGTCGTGTTCGCGCTGCTGAAGCGCTTCCTCGAGCACGAGGGCCTCGACGTGACGCTGGTCGAGAACATCACCGACGTGAACGACAAGATCTACGACGCCGCGCGGGCCGCCGGCGTGCCCTCCGACCAGCTGGCGCGCGACATGACCGCGGCCTATCGCTCCGACACCGACCGGCTGGAGCTCGGCAGGCCCGACCACGAGCCGCTCGCGAGCGAGACGATCGCGCCGATCATCGACCTGATCGCAGCGCTGATCGACCGCGGGCACGCCTACCCGGCGAACGGCGACGTGTACTTCAGCGTGCGCAGCTTCGACGCGTACGGCAAGCTCTCGAACCGTCGCCTCGAGGACCTGCTGCCCGCCGACCAGGGCGAGCCGGACTCCGAGCAGGCGTTGAAGCGCGATCCGCTCGACTTCGCCCTGTGGAAGGCGCAGAAGCCCGGCGAGGACACGTTCTGGGAGTCGCCCTGGGGTCCCGGCCGCCCGGGGTGGCACATCGAGTGCTCCGCGATGGCCGAGGACCTCCTGGGCCTCGACTTCGACATCCACGGCGGCGGCTCCGACCTGATGTTCCCGCACCACGAGAACGAGATCGCGCAGACCGAGGCGGGGCGGGGGCGGCCGCTCGCGCGCCTGTGGATGCACAACGGCATGATCAGGTTCGGCGAGGAGAAGATGGCCAAGTCGGTCGGCAACGTCACGACGCTCGAGGACGCGCTCGACGGCTACGGGCGCGACGCGCTGATCGTGTACATGCTCGGCGGCCACTACCGCCAGCCGCTCGCCTTCTCGTCCGAGCGCATGGAGGAAGCCCGTCAGGCGGCCCGCCGGCTGGCCGACTTCGCGCGCCTGGTGCGCCGCGCTCCGGAGCCGGCCGGCGGCGACGCCGGGCCTGAGGTCGCAGCGCTGCGAGAGGAGTTCCTCGCCGCGCTGCGCGAGGACTTCAACACGCCCGAGGCGCTGGCCGCGTTGTTCAAGCTCGTCAGCGAGGGAAACCGGCGCCTGGCGGAGGGCGAGCCCCTGCCCGGCGCGGCCCCGGCACTCGCGGAGATGCTGTCGGTGCTCGGGCTCGAGCGCCTGCTGGAGGAGGACGGCGAGGTGGACGAGGATGCGCTGCGCCTGGTCCGCGAGCGTGAGGACGCCCGGCTGGCGCGGGACTTCGGCCGCGCCGACGCCGCCCGCGACGAGTTGCTCCGGCGCGGCTGGGAGGTGCGCGACACCCCCGAGGGGCCGGTCCTGGTCCCGGCCGGCAATTGATCCTCTACGGGCGCAACGCCGTCCGCGAGGCGCTGCGCGGCCGGCGGCCCGTGGCGCGCGTCTGGGCCGAGAGCGACCAGCTGGCTGCGGAACCGGGTGCGGCGGGCGTGCCGGTGGAGTACGCCGGCGCCGAAGCCCTCGAGGCGCTGTGCGGATCTCCCGACCACCAGGGCATCGTGTGCGAGGCCGGTCCGTTTCCCTACGCCGACCCCGCGTCCCTGCTCGAGGGCGGCCAGGCGCTGGTGGTCGCGCTGGACCAGATCCAGGACCCGCAGAACCTCGGCGCGATCTGCCGCAGCGCGGAGGCCGCCGGAGCGAGCGGCGTCGTGATCCCGGAGCGGCGGGCCGCCGAGATCACACCGGCCGTCTGCCGCGCGTCCGCCGGTGCGGTCGAGCACCTGCCGGTGGCGCGGGTCCGCAACCTGGCCGACTACCTCGCCGACGCGAAGCGGGCCGGTGCCTGGGCCTACGGCGCCGGCGCGGAGGCGGAGCGCCTCTACACCGACGTCGACTGGGCCGGGCCGGCCGTGATCGTGCTCGGCTCGGAGGGGAAGGGCCTGCGTCCCCGGGTGCGCGACGCCTGCGACGACCTGGTCCGCGTGCCCCTGCTGGGCCACGTCGAATCGCTGAATGTGGCCGCCACTGCGGCGATTCTGTTGTACGAGGCCGTGAGATCTCGTGCAGCCGCCGGCCCGGGTACTTGACAAGTCCACATAACTCCGTACTATTCCCGGCGCAAATCTAAGGTTGGACCTGAGGTTGAGCTTTTGAAGCCTGAAGCTCGCCTCGAGTCTTCAACGTCGAGGCGCCAGGGGAGGTAGCGCGCCACGGCCGAATCGAAGCGATCCCGGAGGGATCGTGGGTGAGGAGGTTGCTGTGGCCGTATCTCCCTCTCGCAGGGCCAGCACGAGAGACCAAAGTCGCGCTCCGGCGCGCAAGCTCGCCCGGCGCGTCTCCGGCGCCGCCCCGCAGACCGCCCGGAAGAAGCAGGGCGCGTACCAGCCCGACGACGAGTACCTCGTGGCGCTCGCGAAACAGGGCGCGATCCACGCCGAGGACCGCCTCGTGCGCCGCTACCACGGGTTCGTCCGGCTCAAGGCGTCGTCCTACTTCCTGATCGGGGGAGAGTCGGACGACCTGATCCAAGAGGGCCTGGTCGGCCTGTACAAGGCCATCCGCGACTACCGCCCCGAGCGGGAGTCGAGCTTCCGCAACTTCGCGGAGCTGTGCATCACCCGCCAGATCATCACCGCCGTCAAGACCGCGACGCGCAACAAGCACACGCCGCTCAACTCCTACGTGTCGTTCAGCCAGACGCCGGCGGCCGGAGGCGAAGAGGGCGAGCCGACGATGGCCGACGTGCTGCCGGGCTCGACGGTCCACGACCCCGTGAACCAGGTCATCTCCACCGAGGAGATCCAGAGCCTCGTGGGGTGCATCACGAGCGTCCTCAGCGACCTCGAGAGCAACGTGCTCTCGCTGTACCTGGACGGGCGCTCCTACGAAGAGGTCGCCGAGCGGCTCGAGTGCGACACCAAGACCGTGGACAACGCCCTGCAGCGCGTGAAGCGCAAGGTGGGCATGCACCTCGACTCACGGGCGGTGCCGCAGTAGGGCAGCCGGCCCGCCACGAACCCGGGATTTCCGGCCGGCCCGCCACTAACCCGGGATTTCCGGCCGGCCCGCCGCAAACCCGGGATTTCCGGCTAAGGAAATCCCGGTTTATCTCTCAGTGCGCCTCGCGAACACCGGAGCGGGGCGCTGGACCCGGGTGCCGGTGAGCTCTGGACACGGGGCGGCCTTGCAGCCTGCTCCTCCGCCGGCCGGGCCGCGGCGCGGCCACCGGGGCAGCGGGGGCAGCTTGTTGCGGCGCGGGCCGCGGTCCTCGCCGGTGGCCTCCTCGGTGTCGGGCTCCTGCTTGATCGCCCACCAGACCAGCCACAGGCAGGCGACCATCGGGATCTTGAGGATCACCACCATGTAGAAGATTGTCCAGCCCTCCACGTACCTCTCCTTCGCGCTTGGCCGGAGTGTAGCGGCCGTGGTTGCCTAGGCGACCGGCCTCTCGCCGACGCGTTCGAGCCACCCCGCGAGGCGCGGAAATCCCTCCGGCGACAGGTGCTCGTCGAGCACGAGATGGAACGGCTCGTCGTCGCCGGGCGGGCGTCCCGCGGCGTAGGCCAGGAACGGGTACGCGCAGACGTCGGCGGCCCCGAAGCGGTCGCCGAGCAGGTGGTCGCGCCCGCTCAGCAGCGACTCGAAGATCGCTTGCCGGCCGGCCATGCGGGCGGCCAGCACGGCGATCCGGCCGCGGTCCGGGCTGCCGCTGTCCAGCTCGGCCACGATCTGGTTGGGCGGACGCTTCCAGACCTCGTCGAACCACTCGACGAACACCTCGACCGTCGCGCGCTGCGCCGGCTCGGCAGGGAACAGCGGCGGCTCGGGCGCCAGTCGCTCCAGCCGCTCCACGATTCGCGAGGAGTCGGCCACGACCTCGCCGTCCAGCTCCATCACCGGCACGAGGTCCTGCCCGCTGAGCGCGCGGATCGCCGCCCGGTCCGCCGGATCGTGGTCGACCCATTCGACCGCCAGCCCCTTGTGCGCGACGGCGAGGGCGACCCGCACCACGTTGGTGGAGTGGGGGATGCGATGCACGCGCAGCACGGCGGGAACGCTCGCATCGCGCAGCTCGGCGTGCAATTCGAGTCGCTTATGGCCTCGATCAGCGGGCGAGCGTTTCGACGATCGCGTCGTGGTAGGCGCGGATCCGATCGGCGTCGGTCGCGACCACGGGCGCGCCGAGCAGCAGGCGCTCGGCACCGTCCGCGCGCTGCTCGAGCGCCGCGCGGCATTCGTCCGGAGTGCCCGCGACGGCCATCTCGTCGAGCATCTCGTCGGTGACGAGCGCCGTCATCCCGGCGAGGTCGAAGCTCTTCCACAGCGCCCGGATCTGCGCGGCGACGTCGGTGAATCCGTGCAGATCGAGGATCGAGTCGTACGTGCGAACCGTCGCGTGGAATGCGATCTGGCGCTTCGCGTCCTCGCGTGCCTGGTCGCGGTCGGCCGAGATCGCGAGCAGGACCCAGTCGGCCACCGACACGTCCGCCGGCGAGCGCCCCGCGCCGTTCGCTCCCTCCGCGATCGCCGGGCGCATCACCTCCTGGATGTAGCGGGAGGTCGCCATCGGATGAGCCACGACGCCGTCTGCCACCGCACCGGCCATGCGCGTCATGCCTGCGTTCACGGCGGCGACGTAGACCGGGATGCTGGGACGGACCTGCCCCGCGCGCCCGTACGGGCGCACCTTCAGCTGGACCAGCTCGCCCTCGTACTCGACTGCGCCCGCGGCGGCGGCGTCCCACACGGCTCGCACCGCTTCGACGGTCTCGCGCAGGCGGGTCGCCGGCTTCTCCGCCGGCGCGCCCAGCCAGTCGGTGCGCATGCGGCGCGTCCCCGTGCCGAGCCCGAGCACGAAGCGCCCGTCGGACATCTCGTCGAGGTCCAGCGCGGTCACCGCCGTGAGCAGCGGTGAGCGCCCGAAGGCCCACGCGATGCCGGTGCCGAGCTCGACGCGCTGTGTCACCTCGGCCGCCGCGGCCAGCGCCAGGGGCCCGGAGTGGTTGTGGAACTCGGGCGCCCAGACCGAGTCGAACCCGGCCTCCTCCGCACGGCGTGCGATCGCGACGTTCTCGCGCTGCGTCGGCAGCTCGAGCAGCAGGCCCAGGTGCATGCAGGATTTCTACAACGACCGCGCCCCGTTAGGGTGCGCGCGTGCGCATCGGTGTGTCACTACCGAACGTCGGCCTCGACCACGGCAAGGACATGTTGCTGCCGGTCGCCGAGGCGGCGGAGCGCCTCGGCTTCGACTCGGTGTGGGTCGCGCACCACGTGACGCTGCCCTACGAGCGCGCCAGCGAGTACCCCTACCAGCGCTCCGGCACGGAGATCGCGATGTCGCCGGGGATGCAGTGGCTGGACCCGCTCGTGACCCTCTCCCTGTGCGCGGCGGTGACCGATCGCGTGCGGCTCGGCACCAGCGTGCTGGTCCTGCCGTACCGCAACCCGCTGAACCTCGCGGCGGAGGCGGCAGCGCTCGACGTCCTCACCGAAGGGCGTTTCGTGCTGGGTGTCGGCTGCGGATGGATGCAGGAGGAATTCTCGGCCCTCGGCATCGACCCGGCCGAGCGCGGCCCCCGCACCGACGAGCACATCGAGGCGCTGCGCGCGCTGTGGACGCAGGACCCGGCCACCTTCCAGGGCCGCTTCAGCAACTTCGACGGCATCGTGCTGGCCACCACGACGCGGTCCGAGGGCGGTCCGCCGATCTGGGTGGGCGGCAACACCGACCCGGCCCTGCGGCGTGCGCTGCGGCTGGGCGACGGCTGGCACGGCTTCGAGGTCTACCCCGAGGACATGCCGGACGTGAACGAGCGGCTGCGCCGCATCGGCTCCGAGGTCGGGCGCGATCCCGCCGAGCTCGATCTGAGCGTCGTGCGGGGCCTGATCCCACCCGGCCGCGAGGAGGAGTCGTTCGTCCCGGACCGCCGCATGCTGGGCGGATCCGCACAAGCGGTGGTGGACGAGCTGGGCGCCTATGCGGAGCATGGCGTCCACGACGTCGTGATCCAGGTCAGCCTGCTCGCTCCGCAGGTGCCCGAGGCGCTGGAGTGGGTCGCGGCGGAGGTGCTGCCCCAGCTCCCGCGCTGACGCTCAGGCGGCTGATATCGTCGCGCCGCCCGTATGACCGCTTATTACGTGCTCGGCATCGCAATGGTCGTGCTCGCCGTCGTCCTGTCGGCGGTGGGGTTGACGCGCGAGGGCTTTCCCCCCAGCCAGAAGATGGCGCGGGCGATCATCGGCGGCACGGCACTGCTCGTGCTGGTCGGCGCCGTCGTGCTGATCACCACCACCCACAAGGAGCATCCCCGCGCCGAGGCCGCGGAGAAGGCCGCCGAGGAGCGGGCCAAGGAGGCCGAAGCGGGCGGGGGCGGCGGCGAAGCCGGCGGCGCCAAGGCGGTCCGCGCCGTCGAGAAGGAGTTCTCCATCGAGCTCGAGGGTGGCGACACGCTGGAGGCGGGCCGCTACACGTTCGAGGTCGTGAACGAGGGCGAGATCGGGCACGACCTGGAGATCGAGGGCGAGGGCGTCGAGGAGAAGACCCCGGTCATCGACGGCGGCGAGTCCGCGGAGCTGGCGGCGGACCTGAAGCCGGGGAAGTACCGCTTCTACTGCACCGTTCCCGGCCACGCGCAGTCCGGTATGGACACTGACGTGACGGTTCGTTGAGGGCCGCCGTCCCGCTCTTGGTCAGGTTCGACGCGTAGTATCGTCCGCCCCCGGGATGAGGCACCTCCGCAACCCGTATGTCCAGGTAGGACTCTGGACCTTTGCGATCACGCTCGTCGTCGGGACGGTCGTGTGGGCCCTTCCGTGGGAGCCGGAGCAGGCCTCCACGCAGGCCGGCCCGATCGACACGCTCTACGACGTGCTCGCGTTGATCTCCGCGTTCATCTTCGCGCTGGTCTGCAGCATCTTGATCACCGCGGTGATCCACTTCCGCAAGCGCTC
>Ga0075420_100000889_pt1 | contig 24652 bp, 21 predicted proteins | sample SoiMetdeltSBSDD4_FD_75296 | JGI IMG/M metagenome (GOLD analysis project Ga0075420, IMG submission 75296) | Bulk soil microbial communities from a Populus tree surrounding site in Tennessee, USA - Soil MetaG P. deltoides SBSDD4 | ecosystem: Environmental > Terrestrial > Soil > Tree plantation...
CTTCAGGACGGCTGCGTCTACTTCAGCGCCGGGGGGGGCATCGTCGCCGACTCCGACCCCGCGCAGGAGTATCTCGAGACGCTCGACAAGGCGCGGGCCATGATCGACTTGCTCGCCCTCGCAGATCATTGAAGAGTTGTGGTCTTTGATTATTTGCCCGTTCGCGCGAGGAGACGATATTGCCACTGTCCAGCGACTCGACTGAGATCCGCCCTGCTGCTCCGAGAGCCGAAGCTAACCGCTGACGTGACCGTGGACGACCAATCCGCCTATGCCGAGACGCGTTCTGGCTGATTTGTCGCCTGATGCAACTTGTGCACTCGGCGGCGGAGCTGACGACTCGACGTACTGAGATGAGGGGCCAGCACCCGCCGGGCGAGCGCCGGGTCGCTCAGGAGCATCAGTTCCGCCACGCTTACCGCCGCGTACGGGAAAGTGTCCGTCAGTGTTAGCAGCACGTCGGGCACCTCACCATCCGACGCCGATGTAAGCGCCGATGCCAGAGCCGATACCTCGATCGTGTACGGGCGGTACACCGTGGTGGTGGGCCTCTTAATACGACCCCACTCCTCGAGGACTTCTCGTGCACGCAAGCCAAGGCTTTCCGCCGTCACCACGGGTGAGCCATCTTCGCCGCGAGCGAGCCAAAGGCCAAAGGGCCCCGAGGCGCTGACGTCGTGTACTCGATCGACGAGCCTTCTCCCGTACCGCGAGTCGATGAAAAGACACCACCCCACGACTGGCAAAAGTCCGGGAATCGTTACCGCTGCAATCATGTAGAACAACTCCGACTGCGGCAACAAGCGCGGCTGAGCGGAGCCGACCTCCGCCATCCACCATGACATCGGTGCGATGATCGTCAATGAGAGGAGGCCGTAGCCAGCCCCTTCCCGCCATATGTCTGCGTCGTCGGTCGTGACGGTGCCCCATCGCCACCAATCGCGAGCCATCTTGGAGATCCAACCGACGGTCCAGCTCGCGCTCAGCGCCAGGAGCATGGCGGCCCAGATTCCCGTTGAGATCTGGTAGAGGCCCTTCCACCCGTAGTCCTTGATTGCCCGGAGACTCTGATCGGAGCCGACCAGGCGCACGAGCTCACGATCGAAGAACGTGGTGAAGACGATGGACGTCATGATGGCGATCGTGAGCACCGCGAGGAAGCTTCCAAAGGGGACTGACAGGAGGGTGTAATCCGCGCGACGGAAAAGCGCGAGAGTCTCGGATCGATCCCACCATGACCATACGAATTCGAAGAGGCGGTACACAATCCAAACCAAGAGGAATATGGAGGCGAGCCACAACAGCTGCGCAGCCGCGGACTGCATGCCCGCACTGCTCGCCAGACGCAGGAAGGGGACGTCGTCGATCAACTCGATAAACTCTTCAAAAATCGATCGCACGAAAGAAGGCAGATCCGACGGTACCCGCCACAGCCCGCCGCGAAATCGAAGCACCAAGGCAATCGCCACGACCATCGCCAGCAAACGACTGGCCGCCAGCCACGCGACTCTCCACGGCCGCCTGGCGTCCGCCCACTTCAATCGCTGGGTATCCCAGCGCGTGACGGTGAGGTCGATTCCGGCGACGTCCGCAATTGCGCTGGCGACAGCGGGCACGAACTGATCCTGGTTGCGCCAGTACGCTGAGTGGTCCCGCAGCGGTGAACCGAGATTCGAGACGGGAAGAGACGATACGAATGCCGATGGCTCACTTACCAGGGGACCGTTGGGGACCGGATCGGCGCGGGCATATCGGTCGAGCCACGTCATGTGCGAACGCAGTTCGAGGCGCTTGTCGATGTCGTCGTCGGTTTCGCCCGGCTTGAGCACGAGCAGCCCTGATGTGAACGCGATCAGCCCGCCAGACAGCAGAAAGAATGCGAGCACACCGGGCGGTCCTGTGGCGTAGCCCGGCTCGACGATCATTCCCATGAGCGCAAACCCCACAGCGAACGGAACTGCGCCCCGCAGTCGAGCGAACGCCGGTCCTTTCGTGCTGACCAGGCCGACGATTGCACCAGCCACGGCTCCCAGGCCGGTCAGCCAACGCCAATCGGTGAGGTCGATGCCGCGCAGGTTCGTGAGGTCAATACCTGTTCCGTAAAGGTTGCGCGGTTCGATGCCTTGCACTTCGAACCAGCTGACGCGCCAGGTCGGGTCCACTATCAGCAGATACGTGAGGACAGAACCCAGCGACACCAGAAGCAACCCGAGCGACAGCAGCCAGATCATGAAGCGGTTACCGCCGCGGATGACATCGAGGACCAGCAGTTTCCTCAGCCCCGAGCCAAACGTGAACAGCAGCTGCGGTGGATGCGCGGTGCGCTGCAGCGCCGCGTGGGCCACGGCGGCGCCCTGCGAGTGCGCTACGACGACCGTCCTTTCCGCCGCATCTGTCACCCAGCGCAGATCGTGCTGCACGCGCGAGCTCATCGCCGCGCCGCGGATCGAGCTCTCGAGGAGGGTGTAGCTATCGCCCACTGTGCCCAGGAGAATCTTCTGCGCGCGCAGGATGGTTGTGCGAAGCCACGGAATGGGCAGAATGCCGATTATGAGCGAGATAGTCATCACCAGCGTCATGATCGGCAGCAAGGCGATCGCCACGACCGTCAGTGCAGACTCGAGAACCTTGCGAGAAGCACCCCGAGCCAGGCGGAACCTGCGCACGAAGTGATCGGCAACGGCAAGCGGGACGATCTCGATCGACCAGCGCCAGAGATCGCGATATTTGGGTGCCTGAAAACTGGCCGCCCACCACGACTCAGCCAGGATCCACGTCGAGTCGATGCCGGGTGCGGTGATGTGCAGTGTCGCGTGAGCCGGAATCTCGGCCGGGGTCTGGTGCAGATCCGCGTGCGTGATGACGACCGCTACGCCATTGCCTTCAATCGCCAGCCAGCGCTCGAGCCATCCTTTGAGTGCCTCGCCAAACTGGACGAGCGTATCCGCACGCTGCTGCTCACCGATGCCATGAACGAACAGGACGCCAACGTTTGCAGGCGGCTGTGTGGCTGGAAGCGGTGAGGCATCTGGCATCGTACAAGCCTGCGCCCTTATATCACTCCTCTGGCGTTTGACGGTGACGCAAAACCGAACGAATACCGCAGAATGATTATTGAATGCTGATTGAGGGTGATTGTGCGAAGGCTAATCAACAGTCACTAATCAACATTCAACAACGAATCAAACCATCACAAATCAAGAATCCCGAATTCATTATTGCAGCAGATCCGCTGGCGGCGGTACCACTCTCAGGTGAAGCGTGATCACACCGAGATCGTCAGGCAGGGGAGGCGATGCCAAAGGCCACAAGCGAGCGAGCACGTTGGGATCGGTCCACGCATTGCGTGGAAGCGATGTCACGGCGATGACGCGATACTTCATTCTCGGAAGGGCGTCGATCTCGTAGTGACCCTCCTGGCGCGAGAATGTCGTGTAAATGGAGCTCGGATTCTCCCATCGTGTGCGATCGTCAGGAAAAATCAGGACCAGGGCATTCGCGACCGGACGCGCCGAGCGATCCGTCACGGTCCCTGAGATCCGGCTGACGCGATCGCTGAGCGTCACAGCCAGTCGGGGTTGCTGGCCCGGCGTCAACTCGAACGGCGCATCGGTGATGTCGAGACCGCCCAACGCTGCCGATTTGACAAACCATCGCGGCGGCAATCCGACGATGCGGAGATGCACGAGCCCGACGCCGCTTCGCATCGAGAAGGCGCCGTCGCTGGCCACGTCGGCGGAGCCGTCGCTATGAATGCCAAGCGAACCATCTCGTCGTTCAGTGCCGATGCGCAGTTCGGTGAGATCGAAGGGCAACGGTCGACCATCGTCTCGAACCACCCGTCCATCCACCGACACCGATGGCCCCGCCACCAGAAGCAAATCCGTGACGTCATCGAGTACGGTGAGCTCTCGTGAAGCCCCGACCCAACTGCGTCTGTCGGACGAATCGGCGATGGTCAGCAAATAGCCGGCGGCCGGCACATCGTCGAAGCGGAAGCTTCCGTCGGCTCTCGGGATCATCTTTCGCACTTCCTGTCTCCCCGTGGAATGCGGAATGAGATGCACGAGGGCGGTAGACAATGAAGCACCAGCAGGATCGACAAGCCGTCCACTCACTCGACGCGTCTTCGACGTCATCAGCGCGAAGTCCACACCGTCAAGCTCCTGCCCGCCGGACAGAATGACGGGTTGCGCAAAGGTGACGTCCGTTGCTCCGGTAAAGAAAGTTGTGACGTAGGAGAGGGTGCCGTCTTTGCGCGTGGGCTCGGTTGATGGTGATGCGTAGGCGCGAACGTAATACTCGCCGGGCGCGACATTGCGGAAACGGAAGGTGCCCCGTTCCTCGGTTTGCGCAAACGCGATGGCCACCGGTTGCGTGCTGCGAGGTAAATACATTCGGCGCAGCAATTCGACTTCGACTCCGGGAAGGCCTTCGCCAGCGTCGGAGAGAATGCGACCGCTCAACGAGCCCGCCGGTTCGAGGCGAACGTCGATCGACGGTGCGGCTTCGCCAGGGGAGACGTGCACTGGTATTTCCGGCATATCGCGCGAGATCTCGCCGAAGTATCCCTGCACGTATCCGGGCGCTACCGCCGCCACGAGGTAGTCACCCGATTTCACTCCGTGGACGGTGAAGCGGCCATCTGGTCCGGTCGTGATGCGATAGTTCGGGATGCGGCCTGCTACCGGATCGGCAACGGATTCACAGTCACCGATCGGGCATTTGGTCGGGTTCTCGACTCCGGTGATGTACTGCGCGCGGACGCTCGCGCCGGCCAGGGCTCTTCCAGTGGCTGCGTCAACGACGCGTCCCCGCAGCACAGCCTCGTTGTCGACGGCCGTCGGCGCTTCTGGCGCGCGGCTCTGCGCGTACGGATCAACGAACATCAGGGCGACGATCATGACGAGCGCCGTAGTCGCAACCCACAGCGGCGAAACCGGTCGCACGGTCGAGGCGACCCCGAGCAGCCGTTGAACTCGCACGAGAAGCGGTCCGCCAGCGGCGCCCACCGCGATTCCAGGCTGTGTCACCAGCAATCGCGCCACGACTGTCAGCGCCTGCGCGTAACTGACGGGATCGCCGCACGCCTTGACCGCGATGTCGTCGCAACAGAGCTCGCGCTCGATTCGAATGCGCCTCGACGTCCACCAGACGGCCGGGTGATAGAAGAAGAGTGTTTCCGTGATCATTTGCAGCACGTTGACCAGGAAGTCGTGCCGGCGAACGTGTGCGAGCTCGTGCGCCAGCAGCGCCTCGAGTTGCTGCGGCGTCACGCCGAGGGCAGCCGCAGGCGGCAGCAGAATGACAGGACGCAGGAACCCGAGCGTCGCGGGGCTGGCCATCACCGTCGACACGCGTACTGACACCGCTCTGCAGACACCAATGCGCTCCGCCAAGCGGGCCACCGTTGCCGCGAGCGGTCCATCCTCCACCACGCTTTGCCGCTTGAGCGTCACCGTATGCAAGCTCGCCAGCACCAATCGAAGCGAGCACACGAGGACGCCAGCCAGCCATAGTGGCAGCATCCATGGCGTCAACGCGGACAACCAGTCGCTCGACAGAACCTCGGACGTTGATGAGGGAACCTCCATCAGGACCGCGTTGTCGCCGGGTGCCGGTGCGACAAGGGCGGGAGCGGACGGCGCGCCCGCCCGCAGCAAGACCGACATTGGCAATTCCTGCGGCTCGGACAAGGCAACCATCGTGACGACGGGGAGGGCCGTCATCAGCGTCAGCGCGCCGCAGCACACGACGTACCTCGCGTTGGCCGACCAGTGGCGCAGCACGACCAGCGCGCTCCACAGCAGAAGACTGACCAGGCCGTCCTGCCAGAGCGAATGCACGAGCGCGAAGCTGAGGGCGTCTGCAGTGAGATTCATTTCTTCTGTTCCTCGAATCGATCGAGGAGCTTCTCGATGGTGTCGAGGTCCTCGGCCGACGGCTTTCGCGTTCCGACGGCGTGAAGGACCAATGCCTTGACCGAGCCGCCATACACGCGCTGGATGAGATCGGTCAGGAGTTGCTTCTGGGTGCGATCTTCTGAGTAGCGTGCGCGGTAGATTTGTGGGCGGACGGTGTCGTCGCGCTCGACCAGGCCTTTGTCGGCCATGATCTGCATCGTTTTGAGAACCGTGGTATAGCCCGTCGGGCGGGACTGATCGAGAATCGTCTGGACGCTGCGGACCGACAACGGCCCTTCTGCCCAGAGCACCCGCAGAATGGCCAGCTCGGCCTTCGTGGGCTGCACGCGTGACTTGGTCATCGCGGTCAAGTATTGACGAAGATCTTCGTCATTGTCAACGAAGGTCTTCGTCATTATGGAACATTGAAGATTTCTCCATTATTGAGGGTTGATTCCTTGGTGATTGTTGATTGGTGATCGATGTTGAATCGCGAGGTCGGCAACAAATCGCCAATCAAAAATCAATAATCACCAACGAAGCAGAAATCAAAGATCAAGAATCCAAGATTCATGACTACTGAGATCCCAGTCCTCATCGTTGGCGGCGGCGCGGTCGGATCTGTCCTCTCGATGGAGCTGGCGCGGCGCGGCATCGAGTATCGCTGCATCGATCGGATGGCCGGGCCGGGTCGTGAATCGCGCGCCATAGCGCTGCACGCGCGCACCATCGAGTTGATGGATCTCGTGGACCCGGCGTTGAGTCGGCAACTGCTCGAGCGCGACTTGTGGTGCCGTGGCTACGTGATGCACTTCCTGCGCGACGGGGAGCGCACCGAGGTACGCCCCGGACTCGACTACACGACGGTCGATTCCAGATACAACTGCATCCTGTCTCACAACCAGAGCGAGACCGAGGGCTTCGTTCGCGACTACACGCAGTCACGGTTCGGTCGCACCATCGAATACAACACGGCGTTCCAGGATCTGACGCAGGATGCGAGCGGCGTCACCGCTCGCGTCGTCCACACCGATCGAGGCGAGGAGGAGGAGCTCATTCGCTGTCAGTACCTCGTTGCCGCCGATGGCATCAACTCGCGCGTGCGCCGCGGGCTCGGGCTGTCGGTCAAAGGCAAGGACTACACCGGCAGCTTCTTCCAGAACCTCGATATCTATCTCAATGGCTTTACCGACTGGAAAGACCACTTCCACTACTGTGTCGGCACCGATCACTTCCTGATGGTAGCCCCGCTGCCCGGCGGCCACTTTCGGCTGCTCCTCAGCGACCGCGGTGAAGCGGCGGACCCGACGCTCACGCCGCAACAGGCATTCATGCGTCTGCTCGAAAAGCATTACGACGGCATCACGATGGGCGATGTCGTGTGGCACTCGCGATGGGAGACCTGGGTTCGTCTTGCCGATACGTTCCGCGAAGGCAACGTGTTTCTGGCCGGCGACTCGGCGCACGTCCACTCGACGACGGGCGGCCAGGGCATGAACTGCTGCATGCAGGACGCATTCAACCTGGGATGGAAGCTCGCTCTGGTGTTGAAGGGCTATGCGCAGAGCGAGCTGCTGGACACCTACGAGGCCGAGCGACGCCCGGTGGCCGAGCAGGTCATCTGGGCGGCATCGTCACTTCACGACATCTTCATGACGCATGGCAAGGACATCGCACAACGCAAGCAGACGATGTTCGAGCCTGGTTATACCGAAAAGGTCGTGAACGCGTGCTCGGGTGTTGCCTACACGTATCGAGATGTCGTCCGGAAGCCCGCGGCCTTGAGCGAGCTCGATGGTCCTGCCATTGGCGATCGCGCGCCTGATGTCGATTTCGAACAAGGGGGCACGCTGTTCGATCGGTTGCGGCACGAATATTTCACCCTGCTCGCGATGCCCAATGGAGGTGGTGGGCTGTCAGCCGTCGACTCGTTGGGAAGGCGGTTTGGTGCTGTACTCGCTGTGGAGCGGCTGCCGAAATCAGCCACGCTGTCCAAGCGCTATGGGGCGAGCGATGGGCGGCTGTTCCTGGTGCGGCCTGATGGCTACGTTGCCTTCAAGAGCAGGGCAGATGAGATGGGCCTGCTCGAGGAGCACCTGGGCGCGTTACTCAGACTATAGAATTCTTGATTTGTGATTTGTGATTATTGATTCGTTGGTGATTGTTGAGTGTTGATTGATGATTTCCGAAGACATTCACCAATCACCATTCAACAATCAACAAGTAATCGATAATCAGGAATCAAAGATCGCCAATGATTTTGGTACTCGACAATCGAGACTCCTTCGTCCACAACCTCGCGCGCTACGTCCGTGAGCTCGGCGAGGAGGCAGTCGTGCGGCGCAGCGATGAAATGGGTATCGACGAGGTTGAACGGCTCGCGCCGAGTCACATCATCATCTCGCCGGGCCCCTGCACGCCGACGGAAGCGGGCATCTCTACCGAAGTCGTCCAGCGATTCGGACCGACCACACGCATCCTCGGTGTGTGCCTGGGTCATCAATGCATCGGCGCCGCCTTTGGCGGTGATATCGTCCGGGCGCGCTACCCGATGCATGGCAAGACGTCGCTCGTGACCCACGAAGGATCATCGGTGTTTGCGGGTCTGCCGTCGCCGCTTCGCGTGGCCCGCTATCACTCGTTGATCATCGATCCCGCGACACTTCCGGGTACGCTTCGCGTTCTCGCCAGGTCGCTCGACGATGGCGCGATCATGGCCGTGGCGCATCGGACGCTGCCCATCGTTGGCGTGCAGTTCCACCCCGAATCGGCCGCCAGTGAGTACGGCTACGCGATGGTCGACCGATTTCTCCACGGCGGGAAGTCAGGGTTCGATTCGCTGCCGCGGCGCGCGGACGGCGCCGAAGGGAAGCCCGATCTGTTCCTGCCGTGGGCGACGATTCGCCGCGAATCGGACGAGCCCTTTGTCCCACCGCCGGTCGATCTGGTGAGATGAGTCGTGCATCCGTGGCATGACACATACGTCGACGATACGCTTGTCGAGACCGCATTCCCGGTCATCGTTGAGATCCCGAACGGGAGCAAGAACAAGTACGAACTGGACAAGGAGACCGGTCTCCTCCGGCTCGACCGCGTGCTGTACAGCGCCGTTCATTACCCCGCGGACTACGGCTTCATTCCGCGCACGTTCTGCGATGATGGCGATCCGCTCGATGCGCTCGTGCTGGGTCAGGAGCCCGTCTACCCATTGACCATCGTCGAGGCGCGCGCCATCGGCGTGATGCGGATGCGCGATGAGAAGGGGATCGACGACAAGATTGTGGCAGTGAGTGTTCACGATCCGGCGTACGCGCACATCACCGACAAGAAACAATTGCCCGATCACGTTCTGCGCGAGCTGCGGCGATTCTTCGAGGATTACAAGGCGCTCGAACAGAAGCAGGTGGTGGTCGAGGATCTGCTCGGCCCTGCAGAGGCAGTCAACGTCATTCTCGACGCCCTCGATCTGTACCGTCGCATGCGGCGCGGCGAGGTCTTGAAGGCGTAGGTCGTAGAGCGCACGCGTGAGTGTGCGCGTTGACTGATGATCATCGAAAGCATCGTTACAACCGTCGACGCGGGCGGGCGCGTGAATTGCGCCCCGATGGGTGTCGAGTGGGGCGATGAGGTCATCGTCCTCAAGCCGTTTCTCGAGACGGCGACCTACCGTAATGTCGTCGCGACGCGTGCCGCTGTCGTCAATCTCGTTGACGATGCGCGCGTGTTCGCACGAGCGGCGATTTCCAATCCCGAGTATCCGACCACGCCGGCGGTGAAGGTTCAGGGTGTCGTGCTGGCTGATGTGTGTTCGTGGCGGGAGCTGGAGGTTCGCTCGATTGACAGCACCCCACCGAGATCGCGAATCGACATGACCATCGTCCATCGCGGCGTCGCGCGTGAGTTCATCGGCTTCAATCGCGCGCGACACGCAGTGCTCGAGGCGGCGATTTACGCGACCCGCCTGCACCTGCTCTCCCGCGAGTTCATCGAGAGCGAGATGGCGCGCCTGCAGGTCATTGTCGACAAGACGGCCGGCCCCAACGAGCAGGAAGCGATGACGCTGCTGGCCGACCACATGAAGAAAACGTGGTCGTGAGTGGGGGGCCTACTCGGTCAGCAGCACATCAACGGGAATCTCGCATGACGGAAGCAGGAGAGGAGCGATTGTCTGACCGCGGTGGTACTGCTCGACACTGTGAAACACACCCCGCTCGGGAGCCGAGTAGCGCCAGACGACGTTGGCGTTGAGGTCCGCGAGCCAGTACTCGGGTATGCCTGCCGCAGCGTAAATGGGCGCCTTCACATCCCGGTCGTACTCGAAGGACGAATCCGCGACTTCGATACTGAGGAGGACATCTGCCGGCCCGCGGTGGCGTGTGGAGTAAAAATCGGCCCGAGGTCGGAGGAGAGCCAGATCCGGCTCCGGCTCGTAATAGAGATCCAATCGCACCGAGCTTTGGGGTTGGACGATGGCATCATCGCCAGCTGCCCTGACCAACGCACGGGTCGCGCTGCTCACGCAGGCAACGTGCCGGTTGCCGATCGCCGTCATCAGGACGATCTCGCCGTCGATAAGCTCGACGCGGTCGCGCTCGGACAGAATACCGGCTTGCGCCATACGGTGGTACTCGTCGGCCGTGAAGCGCTTTTTGATGACGGTTGCGCCCATCGTGGATTCTCCATTCTACCCGCTCGTGCGAGCGGCGTGCCGAGTCGAATTACTCAGTGATGATGGCAACGAATGGGTCGATGCGGACGTTTCTGCAGCGTGCGCACGCGCCCATTGTTGGAGAATAGGCGAACCCGAGTCTGGACCGCGGATCTACCGGAGCTCGACGCGGCCGCGCGGGCTGTCGATCGTCGCGATGATGGCGGGCGCTGATCCCTTCTGCACCTTCAGATCGAGGCCAAGAGCGTCGAGCATCTTCTGCGTCCGGTCGGCATCAGGATGTTCGGCACGCACCTGCGCGAGCGTCGCGCCGCGAGCCGCAGTCGCGGACGGATGCGGCGATGTGGCCCAGTCGATGAAGAAAGGCACGAGACCATCCGCGACCTCTGTGTTCGGATCGGTGTAGCGCCACGAGAGGACGACGCCGTCGGGCCGGCGGCGGCTGCCGGGAATCACTGCCCCGAGCTTCACACCGCGATCGGCCGCCATCGCTACGACCTTCTCGAGCTCCGTGCCTTTCACGACCCAGCGAACGATGCGCGGCGCCTTGAGTTCGTCGATGCCGAAGCGCCGGCGTCCAGCGGGTTTTGGTTGCTCCGGATCAGGTCCGATGATCTCGAGGTAACTGGACGGCCCGAGCGCGACGAGCGCGTTCCGCGTGCCCAATCCTGGATGTTGGCCGCCCGGAGTTGCCTTCACGCCAAGCAGTCTCTCGATCGTGTCGATGCCGAGACTCAGATCCGGCGTTGCGTAGACCAGATGGTCGAGTCGCATCAGCAGTGGACTGGTAGCGGGCTGTTGCGCGCGACCAGCGATCGTCGCCGATATGAGAACCAGGATCACGAGCATCGACAGTCGCAGAGCCATCGTGGCCACGAGTGTACCCTTATAATTCGCGGATGCTGACCCGCCGCAGTTTCCTGCGCACCACGGCCGCGACGGGAGTCGCCACCGTTGCCGGCGTCGGCGGTCTCCTCGGTGCGAAGTACGACGTCGTCATTCGCGGTGGTCGCGTGATCGATCCGGCTCGTCGTCTCGACAGTGTCATGGATGTGGCGGTCACCGGGGGAAAGATCGCCGCCGTGCTGCCAGCCGGATCCGCAACCGATGCGGCGCAGATGTTCGATGCGACAGGCAAACTGGTCGTCCCCGGCCTGATCGATATCCACACCCACGCGCGCTCGAAGGAGATGCCCGCTATCTGCCTGTCGGATGGCGTGACCTCGCTCGTTGATGCCGGCTCACAAGGCGCCGATCACGTTGATGATGTCGTGGCGGTTGCGAAGGGCGCCCCAAATCGAGTGCGGATTCTGCTGAACATCGCGCGGACCGGCATCCTGAGCGACGGCGAACTGCTGGACATCAACCGCGTCGACGTCGCCGCGGCACGCAAGGCGATTGAACGGCACCGCGATTTGATCGTCGGCGTCAAGGCGCGCATCTCGCGGTCAGTCGCGGGCACCAACGACCTCGAAGCGTTGCGGCGTGCCCAGGCGATCGTTGAACCGTTCCGCATGCGCGTGATGGTGCACATCGGAGACACCGCGTCGCCCCTTCCGGCGATTCTCGCATTGCTCAAACCGGGCGATATCGTGACGCACGTGTATTCACCACCGCCGAACGGCATCTTCGACGACAGTGGCCAGGTGCTGCCGGAGGTCATGGCGGCGCGGCGTCGAGGGATACGCTTCGATATCGGCAATGGGCGCGTGGGACACATCACCTGGGATGTGGCCGAGCGCGCGCTGCGCCAGAAGTTTCTTCCCGACACGATCTCGTCGGATTGGACCGATGCGGGCCGTACTGATCAGGTATTCGATTTCCCGAACGTCCTGTCGAAATTCCTCATGCTGGGCATGCCGCTCGATCAGGTCATCGAACGCGCCACGATCAACCCGGCGCATGCCTTTCCTGTCTTCGGAGACCTGGGAACACTGCGCGTGGGCGCCTCGGCCGACATCACCATCCTCGAGCAGCGCACTGGAGAGTTCGATTTCGTGGACAACGCCAATACGACGCGCAAGGGAAAGACCAAGCTGTATGCATACGCCTCCATGTACGAGGGCAAACTAGTCAAGCGCTCCGCCCCCGCGACTGGTTTGGCAGCGTCTCTTGGGCGCGCTCCGCGGGTCAGGAGATCTTCCTGATTCGCGCCGAGTCGATGCGCGAGGGCGGCGTGGTCTGTGTCGAGGCGTACGCCCGCCTCCACTTCGGCGTCCTCGATCTCCGGGGCACGGGCGGCCGATGGTTCGGCGGGATCGGCACGGCCGCCTCGGCACCGTCGCTCCAGCTGTCGGCATGTCGAGCCGATGCGCTCGCCGTTGAAGGCGAGGATGCGAATCGAGCCACGTCCTTCGCTCGACAGTTCCTGGATTACCATCACGTCTCCACTGGCGCTTTCATACAAGTCCATCGCGCCCTGCCGTCCCATGCCGGGCTGGGTTCAGGCACGCAACTGGCTCTCGCCATCGGCCGGGCTCTGGCCGATCTCTACGGGCTCGATGCGCAGCCTCCTCAGCTCGCACGTGCGATGAATCGCGCCCAGCGATCGGCCATCGGCACGTGGACCTTCGCCGGCGGTGGTCTCGTTGTCGAAGGTGGTCGACGGACTGGAAGCACTGAATGCGGTCCCCTGATCGTCCGACTGCCGTTTCCTGAGCCATGGCGATGTGTCGTCGTTGTGCCCGAGGGGCCGCCTGGCATGAGCGGCACCGATGAGGCCGAGGCATTCGCGCGTCTCCCGAAACCATCCGAGCAGGACGTCCACCACGTGTCGCACCTGGTGCTGATGACCCTGCTGCCGGCGCTGGCCGATGGCGATCTCGAGCAGTTCGGCCGCGCGCTGACAGAGGTGCAGGAGATCACGGGGCGATGGTTCGCGTTCGCGCAGGGAGGCACGTTCGCTTCAGGACCAAGCCGCGCACTCGTGCGACAACTTGCTGAATGGGGAGCAAAAGGTGTCGGGCAAAGCTCCTGGGGTCCGACGGTCTATGGCATCGTCGAAGGAGCCGACACAGCTTCCCGACTTGTCGATCGCGTCCGCGCCGCGCTCGGGTCGGCTGGTCAGGTATTCGAGGGGCCGTTTCGATCTGAAGGCGCTCGCGTCTGGAGACCCTAGATTCTCGTCGTTCGGAGGCGAGCCTCGCTAGCCACCATGCTACGATCGCGCGCCGTGGAGGCCACATGATCAAGGTCAGCGTGTTGTATCCAAACGCATCGGATGTGAAGTTCGACATGGCGTACTACCTCGATCGGCACATGCCGATGGTGCGGGAGTTGTTGGGTGGTGCGCTCAAAGGCATGACCGTCGAACAGGGCCTTGCGGGTGGGCAGCCCGGTGTGGCCGCGCCATATGTGGCGCTGTGTCATCTGTCGTTCGACTCGGTCGATGCATTTCAAGCGGTGTTCGACAAGCACAGCGCACAGATACTTGCGGACATCCCGAACTACACCAACGCCCAGCCTCAGGTTCAGATCAGCCAGGTGAAGCTGTGATGAGGGGCAGGTGGGTCACGACGCTGACCACCGTGCTGGTCCTGACGGCGCTCGCGTCGATTGCTGCTGCGCAGCCACGTGCTATCTACCAGCAGACGCAGTACAAGGGACAGGAGATCGGCAAGCTCACGGGGGACGTCTACTACGCGCGCATGGACGATTACCTCTCGGTGTTCATGGTGACACCTGACGGCATCGTCCTTGTCGAACCGATTGGAACCGAATTCGCGACCTGGCTGAAGGGCGAGCTGGCGACACGGTTCAAGGTCCCCGTGAAGTACGTGATCTACAGCCACCATCACTGGGATCACGGGTCCGGTGCGGCCGTCTATGCCGACACCGCGCGGATTATCGGGCACGAAGCGATGATCCCGCGCCTCGCGATACCGCCGGCGAATACGCCCCTGCCACAGAATGCGCGCGCGCAGGACCGCAACGGGAACGGACGAATCGAGCAGGACGAAGCACAAGGCAACCTGCAATCGCAGTTTGCGCTCTACGACGCCGACCGTGATGGTGCGCTGAGTGGCGCTGAAGTCACACGCGGCCCGCTGGCATTCGTACGACCACCCGATCTCACCTATCGCGACCCGATCACGATCACGCTCGGCGGCAAACGGGTGGAAGTGTTGCCGCGCCCGACGGCGCATGCCGACGACAACACGATCGTGCGTTTCGTCGACGGCGCCGGCGTGCTGTTCGCCTCTGACTGGATCACTGTGAAGCGGGTGCCATTTGGTGGCGACGTTGCGACGAAGGACGAATTGGCGCTCGTGAAAGCGGTCGAGACGCTCGAATTCGATCACTTTGTCTGCAGTCATGGCATGTTGGGGAAGAAGGCTGACGTGATCGCCAACATCCGATATCGCGAGGAACTGCGCGCGGCGGTCGCCAAGTCGGTCGCGGCGGGGCAGACGCTCGAACAGGCGCAAGCGAGCGTGACGATGGACGCGTACAAGGATTGGGAGTTCTATGCACAGCAGCGTCCGGCCAATGTGGCCGGGACGTACCGCGCGCTGACCAGCGGCCGATGAGCACGGAGGCGAGCGGAATCCGCGGACTCGATCACGTCGCGGTGCCCATGCAGAACACCGCCGAGATGCTGGCGTTCTACCGCGGGCTTGGTCTTGATGTCACCGAGACTCCGCGAGCGTGCTCGGTCCATATCGGCTCGCAGATGATCAACTTTCATCGACCCGAGACGTGGCAGGACCCGGCGTTCACCTTGCGGGCTCCGGGTACCACGCCACCCTCCGGAGATTTCTGCCTCGTCTGGGAAGGAACCGAGAGCGATCTGAGGGCGTTGCTCGAACGAGTGGGTGCGCGTATCGAGGAGGGACCGGTCGAGCGGCGCGGAGCCCGCAGGGCGATGGCGTCGAGTATCTACGTGAGAGATCCCGACGGAAACCTGCTCGAGTTCATGCGGTACTAGGGGTCTGACCCAGACTACCGTCCGGTGTACCCCACAGCCACCTACCTGCCCGACGAGCCGAGCGGTCGCCGATCCGGCGGCATGCTGAGCGGCGCCAGTCGCGGCGGTGTGCGTGGCGCGTTGGCCTCTCTGAGGATCACGCTCAAGTCCACAGGCTGGCCAAGGACGATGTCGACCGACTGACGACGCTCGCCGAACTGCGGGTGACGGACGAGTACTTCTCGCGTGCCAATCGGCACTTGAATCGCAGCCACTGGTGCAGTCCCCACCGCCTCGCCCTCGACGAAGACCTCGGCGCCTGCTTCTGTCGTGATGCGCAGCGAACCCTGCGGCAGTGTGACCGCGTGCGTGGTGATCTCCCCAGGCTTGATGGCGAATTCCGCATCGTCGCGGTAGCCGTAATGCGTGTTGACGAGCCTCACTTTGTATTGCCCGGGCGCGAGCAGGATGTGGCCTTCGTCGCTCTTGCCGATCTTGCGGTTGCCGTCAAAGATCTCGAGCGGGATGCGCGACGAGACCGACAGGAATCCGGCGGTGATTTCGTAGCGCGCAACCGTGCGCTCGCCCGCCTGCACGCGCACGGTCCGGCGAAGTGTTCCCGACTCGCCTTCGAGGATGAGCGCGTGGCGACCGGCCGCGAGGTTCTTGACGGTCAACGGCGTAAACCCGGCCTCGCGACCGTCGAGGACAACGCGGGCGCCATCGGGTACGGATTCGACTCGCAATTCACCCGATCCCCCGGCTTCAGATGGTGAGTCTTCGACGACTTCCGGAGCAGCGGTGGCCGCGGGTGCGGGAGTGGCGGCCGTCGCAGGCGACGATGTGCCACCCTTGAGGAAGCCAAATGCCAGCCCGCCGACGAGGGCGATGACGCCGACGACGGCCGCGGCGATCATCCAGGGTTTGCGATTCGTTTCTTCATGAACGGGGAGGGGGGGGAATATGTCGCCCCGCCGATCCGCGACGAATCCTTCTTCGGGCCATTCGCGCACCGCGAGTTGCGTCGGCGGCGCGGCGACCGACGCCATGGCCTTGGCGCGCGCGACTTCCTTGGCAACCGCCTCTTCGGCAGCGGCGCGCGCTTGTTCCGCCGATGCCTGGCGGAGGCGCAGCATCTGCGCGCGGACTTCCTCGAGTTCTGTCGCGCGTCGCTGATTGGCCTCGGCCTTGATGGAGGCGACCTCCATCTGCAACCGCGCATTCGCTTCCTCGCGCGCGCGTTCAGTTTCCTCACGCAGGCGGGCTTCGGCCGCCTCGCGGATCAATGTGGCTTCGGCCTCGATCGCTCGTGCGGCTTCCTCGTCGGCCGCTTCACGCAGTTCGCGTGTTTCCTGCTCACGCCGTTCGGCCGCTTCACGCTGCGCCTGTTCGAGCGCGCGCTTGGCCGAGTCTGCTTCTTTGCGAACACGCGCAAGTTCAGATTCGAGCCGGGCATCGGCCTCGGCGCGCAGCCGTTCGACCGTGTTGTCGAGCGCGCGTGCGGCCTGTTGCTCTGCCTCTTCACGCGCCTTGTGCGCGGCGGCGTCGCGCTGAGCGGCACTGGCTCGCTGCGACATCTCGTGCAGGCGGCGTGCCTCCTCGGCCTCGAGGCGGACGCGTTCGACTTCCTCCTGCAAATGTGCGTCAGCCTCGGCCTTGACGCGGGCCACTTCCGCCTCGAGCGCGACTGCCGCGGCTTCCTCAGCGGACTGTCGGGCCTCTTCGGCCGCGACTTCGCGAAGCCATTCGACTTCCTGTTGCGTCTTCTCCTGAGCGAGTCGCGACTCGGTGGCCTCCTTGCGCAAGCGTTCGAGCTCGGCGATCAGATTCGCATCGGCATCGGCCTTGACGCGTGCGAGTTCGGCTTCGAGCTCGCGGGCCGCTGAGTCGTCGGCTGCCTTGTGGGCCTGGGTATCGCGATCGATATCGCGCGCGAGCTCGGCGGCGCGGCGCGCTTCTTCGGCGTCGGCGCGGAGGCGAGCGAGTTCAGCATTGACTTTGGCGTCAGCGTCGGCCCGGACGCGCGCGACTTCGGCTTCGAGCTCGCGGGCCGCGGCTGCCTGCGCCGCCATGCGCGCTTCCTGCGCGGCGAGCTCGCGCAGCGTTTCGGTTTCGAGCTGGGTCTGCGCCTGTGCGAGTCGTGCCTCGGCGGCTTCCTTGCGCAAGCGTTCGAGATCGGCTCTGAGCCCAGCCTCGGCTTCGGCGCGGACGCGGGTGACTTCCGTTTCGAGCGCGCGGGCCGCGGCGTCGTGTGCTGCTCTCCGCGCTTCCTGCGCGACTTCGTCGCGACGCTTGTCGGCCTCGCGCTGCGCTTCTTCCTGCGCGCGGCGCGCTTGATCCGCTTCGATGCGCAGTCGCTCGAGTTCTGCGGACAGTCGTGAGTCGGCCTCGGCCTGGACGCGCGAGACCTCGGCTTCGACGGCGCGTGCGGCAGATTCCTGCGCCGCGCGTTGGGCCTCGATCGCAGCCGCAGCGCGAAACGCGTTGGTTTCCTTCTCGCTTTGCGCCTGCGCCTGCGCAGCCTCGTGCCGGAGCCGGTCCAGTTCTTCTCCGAGTCGGGATTCGCCCTCGGCCTTCACGCGCGCCACTTCCGCCTGGAGCGCGAGCGCGGCCGCATCTTCTGCCGCCTTACGCGCGGCGCGCGCCGCCGCCTCGCGCCGCTCTTCGGCCTCCCGCTGCGCAAGTTCCTGCGCGAGCCGCGTCTTCTCAGCTTCCTGGCGTGCGGACTCGAGCTCCGCTTTCAACCGTGCGTCGGCATCGGTCCTGAGGCGCGCGACTTCGGCTTCGAGTGCCTGCGCGGCTGCACGTTCGCCGCTTCGCCGTGCTTCGATGACGGCTTCTTCGCGCTTCTTTTCCGCGTCGCGCTGCGCCTGTTCCTGCAGGGCGCGCGCCGCGTCGGCCTCGACACGCAGCCTCTCGATCTCTGTTTGGATCAGCGCTTCTGCTTCGGCACGCGCGCGCGCGACTTCATCGGCCAGCGCCATTGCCGCGGCTTCCTCGGCGATGCGGCGTGCTTCTTCGGCCGCCTGCTCTTCGTGCTCGCGACGCACGCGCTCGGCTTCCTCACGGACGCGATCGATCTCGCCCTGGAGTTGCCGATCCGCATCCGAACGTACTCGCGCGAGTTCGGCGGCCAGCCGGGCCTCGGTTTCCGCTTTCACGCGCGCCACTTCTTCGCCGGCGGCGCGGGCAGCGGCTTCTTCCGCGGCGGCCCTGGCCTCTTGGACCTCACTCTCCCGCATGGCCGCCGCTTCTGCCTGGATGCGTTCAATCTGCTCGGCCTTCGCGCGTTCGGCAGCGTCTTTCGTCCGCTGCAACTGATCGGCGAGTGCCTGGTCGGCGCTCGCGCGGACGCGCGAGAGTTCGTCCACCAGTTTGCGTTCGGCCTCATCGCGCACTTGCCGAAGTTCGGCGGCGAGCGCCTCGCGTGCGATCGCCTCGGCGGCGGCGCGCGCTTGTGCGACTGCTGCTTCACGTTGTGTGGCCGCTTCCGCTTCGATCCGTGCGAGCTCGACGGCGCGCTGCTCGGCGGCTTCGGCGCGTACGCGCTCGAGCTCCGCCGCCATCTTTGCCGCCGCCTCGCGCTGTGCCGCGGCCTCGGCTTCGATGCGGGCGAGTTCGGCTGCCCGCTGTTGTGCCGCTTCGGCGCGCACACGCTCGACTTCGGCCGCCATTTTCGCGGCCGCCTCGCGCTGTGCCGCGGCTTCGGCTTCGACGCGCGCCATTTCCGCCGCTCGCTGTTGTGCGGCCTCTTCGCGTACGCGCTCGACCTCGGCCGCCATCTTCGCGGCCGCTTCACGTTGCGCCGCTGATTCGGCTTCCATCCGCGCGCGTTCCGCCGCGCGCTGTTCGGCCGCCTCCGCGCGTACGCGTTCGACTTCGGCGGCCACTCGCGCATCGGCCTGCGCCTGAACGAGCGCGATTTCCGCGGCGTGCACCTCCGGGTCGACGCCATCCGGCTTGTCGCTCGGGCGCCGCGACCGGGCGAGATCGTCAATTGGGATGTGGAGATCGGATTCGTGCTCTTCTTCGATCTCCTGTATCGCGTCGCGTCCCGAATACGCCGAGACTTCGGCCGCAATCGGGTCGGCGGCCGACTCGTTCACGATCGGATCGAACGACGGTACGGCGGCCGGCGCCTTCGCGACAGGAGTGGTGAAGGCGGCGAAGGTCTGGTCACTTACCACGAGCTCGTCGATCTCGTGCGCAGGATCGGTTTCGAGTGCGGATGCTTGCGAGAGAAGCTCCAGTTCCACTGGATCGATGTCGTGCGGCTTGGGCGCGGCAACGGCCTGTGGAATCGGCTGCGGCTTGGTCGGTGGGACAGGTGCGCTGGCGGGCGCTTTTGGTGCTGCGGCCGGTGCGGCCGCCGTGGCCGGCGACGTGCCGTTCGCCTTTCCGAGTGACTTGCCGATCTGCGAAACGAAGGTGGCACGGTCTCCATTACGGAGCGCCGGGATGGACAGCGTCGGCGGGGTCCCGTTCCGGCTGACGGACTTGAGGTGGTCCACCACCCGTTCACGGTGACGATCGGAGATGGATTCGCTGAAGAGAACCAGGTCCGGGAGTTGGCGATTGATGGCGACGACGGCGGCGTAGGCGGAGGTCACCAACACGAATTCCGCGCCGACGTCGTTGCGGACGATTTGGCGCAGAGCTTCCGCTTTCGACGCCTCCGGTTCGATGGCTAGGACCCGGCCCATGTCAGAGTTCACCCTTTGGCAAGATCGACAGAATCGCAATTGATGTGCCACGACTGTAGGCGCCGGGAGGAGTGTTGTAAGTTTCCGATCGGGCTGATGTTGCGGGAGTAGTAGAGCGTCAGGCGCTCGCCCGGGTGGCGAAGGCGCTGACAACTTTGGTATTGCGATGACGTTTTTTCGGATCGCCGTTACGACGCTGAGCGCAGGAACGTGAAGATGACTGGGCCACTCATTACGCCTTTGACGGCTGATACGATCGCCATATCTTTGACGCGCCGCGCTCTTGTCACCCTCGTCACGGTTCTCGTGCTCGCCGCGCTCACTCACGCGCGAGCCGGAAGACCGGTCACGCAGGCATCCATCATCCTGGCGACGACCACCAGTACACAGGACAGCGGCCTGCTCGACGTCCTGGTCCCGCGCTTCGAGAAGGAACGCGGCATCAAGATCAAGGTCATTGCCGTCGGTTCGGGTGCGGCGCTGCGAATGGCGTCGAGGGGCGATGCCGATGTGGTCCTGGTGCACGCCCCCAGCGCGGAGCGTCCGTACGTCGAGGCCGGCGACCTTGTCGAAGGCCGGGCCGTGATGCACAACGACTTCGTGATTGTGGGCCCGAAGCAGGATCCCGCGGGTATTGGCAGCCTGGCGTCGGTGAATCTTGTCATGCGCGCGCTCGCGGCGCGCGCCACATTTGTCTCGCGTGGCGACGATTCGGGGACGCACGCTCAGGAGCTGACTCTCTGGGCCGCGGCGCGAATCGACCCGCGGTCGATCGCGCGGCGCGAAGAAACCGGCCAGGGGATGGGAGCGACGTTGAACGTGGCTGACCAGAGGCGCGCGTACACGCTTACGGACCGGGGAACGTACCTCTCGTTGCGGCGGCGCCTCGAACTGGTGATCCTGTTCCAGGGCGACGCCAGCCTTCGCAACCAATATCACGTCTACGCCGTCAACCCGTCCAAGAACCCGCGAATCCAGCGCGATGCTGCACGCTCGTTCATCAGTTTCCTCGTGTCCCAACCGGTCCAGCAGGCGATTGCCGACTTCAAACGTGATGAATACGGTGAGTCGTTGTTTTTCCCGGATGCGCTACCACAATAGTCAGGCCCTCAGTTGGCGGCGCCGCGAGGGCTTCTGTGAGTGAGCTTCTTGCTTCGATTGCACTGAGGACCGTCGTCGTGTCGGGTGTGGCGACCGCTCTTGCTGTGCTCGTCGGCGTGCCCGCCGGATACGCGATTGCGCGACGCAGCTTCCGCGGGCGCACGATTCTGCTCGGTCTCATCAACACCGGTATGGGAATGCCGCCGGTCGTCGTTGGTCTCGTCGTCTGGCTGCTGCTCGTCAGGAGCGGCCCCTTTGGCGACCTTGATCTCATCTACACGCAGCGTGCGATGGTGCTCGCGCAATTCCTGATTGCCACGCCCATCGTCATCGGATTCACGACGGCATCGTTCCAGGCGCTATCACCGCGACTGCCCGACCTGCTGGTTGTCCTGGGTGCAGGACGCATGCGACGGCTGTGGCTGCTCGCGCGTGAAGCGCGGCTCGGCCTGCTGGTAGCCATCATGGCCGCATTCGGGGCCATCGTGTCAGAGGTTGGCGCATCGATGATCGCCGGAGGTAACCTCGAACGAAGCACGCGTGTGCTGACGACGGCGATCGTTACCGAGACCAGCCGGGGCGAAGTCGAGCGCGCGCTTTCACTGGGGCTCGTATTACTGGTCATGTCTTTTGTCGTGAACCTCTCGTTGACCGTCATTCAGCAACGTTCACGGGCCTGATGGACGTCGAGTTCGACGGCGTTCAAGTCGAGCGCGACAACCGTCGTGTTCTCGACATTCCCGCGCTCCGTCTTCGCAACGGCCGGACGACGGCGATCCTCGGGCCGAATGGCTCGGGAAAGACGACGCTGCTGCGGCTGATCGCGGGGCTCGAACATCCGCGCTCCGGGCAGGTCCGCTTCGCGGGCTCACCAAGGCCGCCCGTCGCGTACGTCTTCCAGGAAGAGGTGTTTCTCCGCAGGTCGGTCCGCGAAAATCTCGAGCTGGGGTTACGTCTGCGAGGAGTCGCCATCGCGGAGGCGCGAGCTCGCGTCGATGACGCAGCGGCTCGCCTGGGCATTTCACATCTCATGCACCGGCGCGCCGATCATCTTTCGGGCGGCGAAGGGCGAAGGGTCAACCTGGCGCGCGCACTCGCGCTCAGGTCACCGCTCGTGCTCCTCGACGAACCGCTCGAGGGTCTGGACGAGCACACCCATTCGCGCCTGCTCGATGAATTGCCGCAGTTGCTCGCCGAATTCGATGCGACGACCTTGCTCGTCACGCACAATCGAGACGAGGCGTTGCGCCTGGCTCAGGATCTGGTCGTGCTTGTCGACGGGCGAGTGCGTGCCGCCGGCGACAAGCGCGAGGTCGCGATGAATCCTTCTGTCGTCGAGGTCGCTGAAGTTCTTGGCTATTCCGTGCTCGCGTCAAATGGCCATCGCGTTGCGGTGCCGCCGGGCGGATTGCGACCAGGCGCGGGGCCGATTGAGTTTTCGGTCGTCGTCGAAGACGTCCTTGATATCGTTGAGAGCTACCAGGTCGTGGGACGTGTTGGCGACGTGCGTGTGCACGTGGAAGTGCCGTTCATGAGCGCCTTGCCGAGGCGAGGCGAGCGGATGGTGGTTCATGCCACGCGGTCTTCTGAGATAGCTTAGTGACGTTCGTCGGTGCGACGCTGACTCTTGTCGGTGCGATGCGGGCTCTTGTCGGTGCGATCCTCATCCGTGTTGGTGCGATCACTCAGACCGACGAGCATGTGGCTCCGCCTCGCTAGATGGCAGGACTTTTTGCCCGCTGTCCGGGCGGGCATCTAGACGGTCGATGGATATTCGACAGCTGCAGTATCTCGTGGCGCTCGCGCGTGAGAAGCACTTCACGCGTGCCGCGCAAGCCTGCCATGTGACGCAACCGACTCTGTCGGGACGCATCCGACAACTTGAACAGGAGCTTGGCGTCGCTATCGTCGAGCGCGGCCAACGGTTTCATGGTTTCATGCCGGATGGCCCGCATTAGTCGCAAACGGCCCGCCACCGATGAGCCGGGCGCGTGTCTCTCGAGCGGACTATCAGCGTCTTCCCGAGTCGCTTCGCTCGCTGACGGCCGCCAATTAGCGGGCGGCCCATGTGCGGGCCTGCTCCGCGACGATATCCACCAGGTTTCCCATCGCGAGGTTGACGTCGATGAGATGCAGGCCCCAGTCGCCCAGCACCTGACCGCCAGCAACCAGATCACCAGTTATGTCGTCCGTGCGTGGATCCGACGTGTCGCCGTGCACCGTGACCTCGAGGTAGCCGGCGTGCTCGTTCGATGTGCATCGGAGAGTCAAAAGTCCCGGCACGCTGACCCACGGTGTATCGATCGCGCGCTCAGGCACCACCCATGGCCGCGGTGATTGGCCGACGATGAGCTGACCCCGTGCATCGAGGTACGCCTGCGCTGCGCCGCTGCCGCCACCGAGCGCTGCGGGATTGGTGCAGGCGCCCACCAACTCGTTCCCCGCGACTTTCCCGAAGCGCGTGTTTGCTGGTGGAGGCGCGGTCGATCGAAATGACACGTAGGTCACCACACATTTGGTCTGCGAGGCAGAGCGACACAGAGGGATGTTCTGAAACGACCCGCCCACATCCTTCCCCCGAGGCACGGCCAGCGTGGCGCCAAGCAAGAGCGCCGACACCAATCGGGATTGGAGAGGCTTACCGTCGATTTCCTGCCGGATCAACTCGGTGAGAATGAACGATCCCTGCGAGTGGCCAACGAGCACGACGCCGCGTCCGCGGTTGTCGTGCTCCAGGTAATACCTCCATGCATCGCGCACATCGTCGTATGGCGAGCCGCGACTGAGAGAAGCACCGCCACCGCCACCCGCCAGCATGGTCCGCAGCCCTGCGAGTGTGACCTGGCGATACATTGGCGCGAAGAGGCGGCAGACCGATCCGAATCGCGCGAACTGCTGCCGGATGACGTTGCGCTCCGCATCGTCTGCCACCATGTCGCTTATCGGCGTGGGATCGGTGGATACCGTGGGATAGACGTAGAAGCAGTCGATAGCGGCGTTGGCGGCTAGGGTCCAGGGTTCGCGTGTGAGAGTCCCGTCGGCGCGGACTACTGTAGTCGTGAGGTCGACCGAACACGCGCCCTGACGCCCAGGCCTGCAGAGCCATGAGGCATCGCGACTGTAGTCGTTCGGCACGACGGCGCTCGTAACAGGCGAGGATTGCGGCGCGGGCGCCTGCGCGAGCAGTGGGCCGCCGACAATTGTTCCCAGAGTCAGAAGGAGCAACGCGCTCGATACGAAGCCGCGCATCACGTCAGCGCCCCTGTGGCTTTTCCGTCGGATCGGCGCCATCGCGCGGCGCGCCGGTGCCCGAGGAGCCAAAGAACAACTTGCGCCCGTCCGGATACGTGATGTTGCGGCCGTTTGCCCG
>Ga0075420_100000890_pt1 | contig 24647 bp, 20 predicted proteins | sample SoiMetdeltSBSDD4_FD_75296 | JGI IMG/M metagenome (GOLD analysis project Ga0075420, IMG submission 75296) | Bulk soil microbial communities from a Populus tree surrounding site in Tennessee, USA - Soil MetaG P. deltoides SBSDD4 | ecosystem: Environmental > Terrestrial > Soil > Tree plantation...
ATCAAGGACCTCATCACCAACAGCTCGACGCAGGTGCAGGAGGGGGTGGAACTGGTGAACAAGGCCGGCGCCTCGCTCAATGAGATCGTTGAATCGATCAAGAAGGTCGCGCAAATCGTCGCCGATATCGCCGTGGCCAGCAACGAGCAGGCGACCGGCATCGACCAGATCAACACCGCGCTCAACCAGATGGACGAGGTCACGCAGCAGAACTCCGCGCTGGTGGAGGAGAACGCCGCGACCGCGAAGACACTCGAGCAGCAGTCCGGTGCGATGAGCCAGAGCGTCGGCGCGTTCAAGCTCAAGGACATGGAAGCCGGGAACAAAGCCGCTCCGGCGGCCGTGGTGGCGCTGAAACGCGCGCCGTCCGCGTCCGCGGAGGCTCCGGCCAAGCGCGCGGCTGCGCGTCGCGGCACCGCCCGCTCGCAGGGCGGGCTCGCGGTGGCGGCGCACAGCGAGGCGGACTGGAAGGAATTCTAGGCCGAGGACCGAAACCGGCCTGTGGCAGCGCGATTGCACATCGCGCTATTCCATCCAAAGCTCAGCTTGATGTGAAGCGGACGCCAATTCTGATTGGCTTCCGGAGAAAAATTGTTGGAAGCGCGCGGAATATTCGCGCCATCGTCCAGCTACGAAATCTATTTTAACAAGACACGATACTACAATTAACAGGCGATTAAAGAGATCCGTAACGACAGCTATTTACGATCACCGTCGCAATCATCGTTGGCTGATGCGCGTAGCCTGCTCGCGCGTCCATGATGTGGGAGCTGCGACGTGAAGGTTGATGCGGCGGTGCAAGACACGGCCGGAAAGCCGGCTCCTGACGCTCCCGGCGGCATCAATCAATTCATCAGCTTCACCATCGGCGACGACCAATACGGCGTCGACATCATGGCCGTGCGCGAGATCAAGGGTTGGTCGGGAATCACGCATCTGCCCAAGCAACCCGACTATGTCCGCGGTGTGCTCAACCTGCGCGGCGTGATGGCCCCGATCATCGATCTGCGCTGCCGCTTCGGTCAGGGCATGACCGAGGCGACGCCGATGCACATCGTCATCATCGTGCAGATCGATACGCTTCAGGTCGGTTTGCTCGGCGATCGTGTGCTCGACATCGTTTCGGTCGAGCGCTCGCAGGTCCAGCCGGTGCCCAAGATAGCCGAAGCCGCGCGCGTCGACTTCCTGTCGGGCCTCGTCACCACCAAGAGCGGAATGATCGCCCTGATCGACCTGCCGCGGCTGCTGTCGGTGCCATCGGCCGGCGAAAAGGCCGCGGCCTAGCGCAAGAGACAGCAAGCGCGGCCGAAGAAATGGCCGACGCACGGAGAACTCGGAATGGCTTTCCTCGACAACATCAAGATCTCGGTCAAGATCATCGGCTGCGTACTGCTGCTGGCGATCGTTTCAATTGGGCTCGCAATCTTCAGCGGCCAAAGCTTGCATCGAATGGACAATGCGTACTCGGCCTTGCTCGAAGGCGATGCCCAGGCCCGTGTTGAACTCGCGCGCATCACGCGGCGCGCCTACGAGATCAGCTACAACGCGGTCACGGCCACCAGCTATCCGCCGGACTCGGCGGACGCCAAGAAATATGCCAGCGAGGTTGAAGTCGCGTACAAGGCGGGTCTGGAAAATTTTCAGAACGCCAAGAAGTACAGCCCTCGTCGGCAGAAGGATATCGAGAAACAAGAGCGCGACCTGACGGGCTTGCGCGACCTCGCCGCCGGCATTGCCAACGGTTACATACAAACCCAGAAAACGAATGCGGCGGAGCTGCGTAAGCTCAACCAGATGATGCCGGCCCTTGCGAAGGACTTCCGTTCGCTCAACGAATCCTTCTCGACGGAAATGTCCAGCTCGATGCGGAACTTGAGCGACGCCGGCGACCGCGCGCTGATCCTCATTTATGCCTGCAGCGCGATCGGCATTCTCCTGAGCATGCTGCTGGCATTGTGGATATCGATGGCAAAGATCGCCAAGCCGCTCAATCAACTCGGGCAACGTATGGGCGCGCTCGCCAATGGCGACCTCGCGGTGGAGATCGATGGCCAGGCCCGGCGCGACGAAGTGGGCACGATGGCCAAGGCGGTGCAGGTGTTCAAGGACAACGCGGTCGCGCTGAAAGAATCGGAGGCGCAGGCCGAAACGAGCCGCCGCGCCGCCGAGGAGGAGCGCGTCCGCAACGAAGCGTCGCGTGCCGAGGCTGCGCGTCAGGTACAGCGGGTCGTGACGGGGCTCGGCGCCGGGCTCGAGCGGATGGCCACGGGCGACCTGACCTATCGCATCACCGACGAATTCGTCGACGAGTACAAGAAGGTGCAGGAAGACTTCAACGCCGCCATCACGCAATTGCAGGAGACTATCAAGAACATCGCCGCCTCCACGAAAGAGGTGTCGAATGCGGCGTCGGAGATTTCCGTCAGCACCAGCGACCTCTCTCAGCGGACCGAGGAACAGGCAGCGAGCCTGGAAGAGACCTCGGCCTCGATGGAGCAGATGTCGGTGACGGTGAAGAAGAATGCGGAGAGTGCGGCACAGGCCAATCAGTTTGCGAACGAAACGGCCTTGGTCGCGGATCGTGGTGGTGCCGTTGTTTCCGAGGCGATCGGCGCGATGGCGCGGATCGAGGATTCCTCGCGAAAGATCTCCGACATCATCAGCGTGATCGACGAGATCGCGCGGCAGACCAACTTGCTGGCGCTCAACGCCGCGGTCGAAGCGGCGCGCGCCGGCGAGGCCGGCCGCGGCTTCGCCGTGGTGGCGTCGGAGGTGCGCAGCCTGGCGCAACGCTCCTCGCAGGCCGCGAAGGACATCAAGGACCTCATCACCAACAGCTCGACGCAGGTGCAGGAGGGTGTCGAGCTGGTGAACAAGGCTGGCGCCTCGCTCACCGAGATCGTGGAATCGATCAAGAAGGTGGCGCAGATCGTTGCCGATATCGCCGTGGCCAGCAACGAGCAGGCGACCGGCATCGACCAGATCAACACCGCACTCAATCAGATGGACGAGGTCACGCAGCAGAACTCCGCCCTGGTGGAGGAGAATGCCGCGACGGCGAAGACGCTCGAGCAGCAGTCCGGGGCGATGAATGAGAGCGTCGGCACCTTCAAGCTCAGCGGAACGGAATCCGGCAAGCAAGCCGTGGTGGCGCTGAAGCCCGCTACGGCGGCTGCGGCGCCGGCCAAGCGGGCGGTTGCGCGCCGCGGCACCACCCGGTCGCAGGGCGCCCTCGCGCTGGCGACCCAGAACGACGCGGAGTGGAAGGAGTTCTAAGCGCCCCGGCCGTGCGCTGACGCCGGGCCGCGGCATGGCGCTGGGACGAAATTTTCGAGCTGAATCCGGCGGCGGGCCTCGGTCCGCCGCCGCTATTTTTGTTCAGTCCTCATCGCCCGGCGCCGCGGCGTGGATCGCGAGTGCGTGCACGCCGCCGGCGAGTTCCTGCGCCAGCGCGGTGTTGACCATGCGATGGCGGTCGATCCGGCTCTTCCCCTGGAAGGCCTCCGACACGATATGGACCCTGTAGTGGGTTTCGCCGCCCGGCCGGCTGCCGGCATGGCCCGCGTGCTGGTGGGACTCATCCTGAACGTCGAGCCGCACCGGCGTAAACGCCGCCGAGAGCTTCTCCGTGATGCGATCGCGGGTGTTCATGACGAGCGCATTACGGCTGTCATGTGCCCGGGTCAATGCTATAGCCGCGCCTGCGTCCATTTCGCAAAGTCAAGACTTGAAGGTTCCCGCGCTCCGTCTGCATAATGATCGGTCATGTCCAGCGACTCACCATTCTTTGATCGCATCCGCGTCAAGCCCGACCAGGATCGGCGGCTGAAGCAGAAGCATCCGCCCTGCGAGTGGCCGGGCTGCGCCGGCGCCGCGACCCATCGCGCGCCCAAGGGGCGTGGTCGCGAGAAGGACTATTGGAATTTCTGCATCAACCACGTGCGGGAATACAACCACTCGTACAACTTCTTCGCCGGCATGAGCACCGACGACATCGCGCGCTACCAGCGCGACGCCGCGATCGGCCATCGTCCGACCTGGAAGATGGGCATGAACGGCGGCAAGCCGAACGGGCGCTCGCACGCGGCACGGTTCGGGCCGGCGTTCGAGGGCGCCGACGATGCGTTCGGGCTGTTCGGCGACGCGCAGAATGGCGAGCATCTGCGCCGGCGCGAGACCCGGGTGATCCATAACGCCGAGCGTAAGGCGCTCGACGCGCTGGGCTTCGAAAGCGAGGCGACCACCGCGGAGATCAAGGTTCGTTTCAAGGAGCTGGTGAAGCGTCACCATCCGGACGCCAATGGCGGCGATCGCTCCACCGAGGACCGGCTGCGTGAAATCATCCAGGCCTACAACTACCTGAAGTCGGTCGGCTTCAAATAGCGCGGATCCCGAAGCCCGTGCCGGCCGTTGTGGCCGACGCCGGGCGGAGTCCCCGCCATGCGGCCGGCGCAGGCCGGCTGCGCAGGCGTTTTTTGGCCGATCTACTTGAATTTATGGCTATTTCGGCCGATCACTGGACAGCTTCCGGACCGCTAGCGCATTTGCTAGGTTGCCCCGATTTCCGGCCGCATTCTCGAACGATTCGGGTCTCGCGTGTTCCGAGACCACGGAGGAGCAATGACTGTTGCAACCCAAGAAGTCGCCGGCCTGCCAGACATGAAGGTGTCGGTCCGCCAGCTATTCGGCATCGACAGCGACATGGAGGTTCCGGCCTATTCCGAGCCCGACGACCACGTGCCGGATGTCGACCAGGACTACCGTTTCGACCGCGCCACGACGCTCGCGATCCTCGCCGGCTTCGCCCACAACCGGCGCGTGATCGTGTCCGGCTATCACGGCACCGGCAAGTCGACGCACGTTGAACAGGTCGCGGCGCGGCTCAACTGGCCGTGCGTGCGCGTCAACCTCGACAGCCACATCAGCCGTATCGACTTGATCGGCAAGGACGCGATCGTCATTCGCGACGGCCAGCAGGTCACCGAATTCCGCGACGGCATTTTGCCGTGGGCCTACCAGCACAACGTTGCGATGTGCTTTGACGAGTACGACGCCGGCCGTCCGGACGTGATGTTCGTGATCCAGCGCGTGCTGGAGTCGTCGGGCCGGCTGACGCTGCTCGACCAGTCGCGCGTGATCAAGCCGCACCCGGCGTTCCGCCTGTTCGCCACCGCCAACACGGTGGGCCTCGGCGACACCTCGGGGCTCTATCACGGCACCCAGCAGATCAACCAGGCGCAGATGGATCGCTGGTCGATCGTTACCACGCTGAACTATCTGCCGCACGACAACGAGGTCGAGATCATCCTCGCCAAGGCGAAGCACTACCGCACCGGCGAAGGCCGCGACATCGTCAACAAGATGGTGCGCGTCGCCGATCTCACCCGCAACGCGTTCATGAACGGCGATATCTCGACGGTGATGAGCCCGCGTACGGTGATCACCTGGGCGGAGAACGCCGACATCTTCAAGGACGTCGGCTTCGCCTTCCGGCTCACCTTCCTGAACAAGTGCGACGAGCTGGAGCGGCCGATCATCGCGGAATTCTATCAGCGCTGCTTCGGTGTCGAACTGCCGGAAAGCTCGGTCAACGTGGCGCTGAGCTAGGTTTTCCAAGCGCTCGGATACCCTCTCCCTGAGGGAGAGGGTGGTCGGTCCGAGCGTGGCGTGAAGCGACCGGGGTGCGGGTCGTTTCGATAGCTGAGCAAAGATGTCCTCGAATTTCAAACCCAAGACCCCCGTCAGGGAATCGCCGACCGAGCCGTTCAAGCGCGCGGTGACCGGCTGCCTGCGCGCGATCGCGCGCAAGGGCGAGCTCGAGGTCACCTATGCCGCCGAGCGTCCCGGCGTGGTCGGCGGCAAGGTCCGCCTGCCCGAGCCGGCGCGCAAACTCTCGACCCAGGAAGCCGCGATCGTGCGCGGTCATGCCGACTCGATCGCGCTCAAGCTCGCCTGTCACGATCCGAACGTGCACCGCAAGCTGGTGCCGGGGGGCCAGACTGCGCGCGCGGTATTCGAGGCGGTCGAGCAGGCGCGGGTCGAGGCGATCGGCTCGCGCCGCATGTCCGGCGTCGCCAAGAACCTGACCGCAATGCTCGACGACCGTTTCCACCGCGGCAAGTTCGACGAGGTCAGCGATCGCGCCGACGCGCCGATCGAGGACGCGCTGGCCATGCTGGTGCGTGAACGGCTCACCGGGCAAGCGCCGCCGACGGCGGCCAAGCGTCTGGTCGAGCTGTGGCGTCCGCTGATCGAGGACCTCGCCGGCAAGGATCTTGACCGGCTCGAAAACCTGATCGAGGACCAGGCGCTGTTCGGCGACGTCGTCCACGACCTGCTCGACTCGCTCGACATGGGCGAAGACCGCACCTCGGACTCCGACGAGGAGGAAGGCGAGGAGGGCGACCAGGACCGCCAGAAGGACGAGACCGGCGAGGAAGGCGAGGGCGCGGAGACCGACGACGCCGAGGCCTCAACCGACGATTCCGCGGCCGCCGGCGAGGACATGTCGGAATCGACGTCCGAGGCGTCGGACGCGATGACGGCGGAGATGTCCGACGACGCCGAGATGGGCGACAGCGAAGCGCCCGCGGAGGCGAAGCGCCCGGGCCGTCGCGGCCAGAACGAGCCGCGGGGGCCGGAATACAAGCCGTTCGTCACCCGCTTCGACGAGACCGTGGATGCCGACGAATTGTGCGAGGCCGAAGAGCTCGACCGCCTGCGCGGCTATCTCGACAAGCAGCTCTCGAACCTCCAGGGCGTGGTCGCGCGTCTCGCCAACCGCTTGCAGCGCCGGCTGATGGCGCAGCAAAATCGCGCGTGGGAGTTCGACCTCGAAGAAGGGCTGCTCGACACCGCGCGGCTGCCGCGCGTCGTCATGGACCCGATGCACGCCCTGTCGTTCAAGCGCGAGAAGGACACCACCTTCCGCGATACCGTGGTGACGCTGCTGCTCGACAATTCCGGCTCGATGCGTGGCCGCCCGATCACGGTGGCCGCGACCTGCGCCGACATCCTTGCGCGCACGCTCGAGCGTTGCGGTGTCAAGGTCGAGATCCTGGGCTTCACCACCCGCGCGTGGAAGGGCGGGCAATCGCGCGAATCCTGGCTCACCGCCGGTAAGCCTGCCAATCCGGGCCGCCTCAACGACATCCGCCACATCATCTACAAGTCGGCGGATGCGCCGTGGCGCCGCGCGCGCAAGAATCTCGGCCTGATGATGCGCGAGGGCCTGCTCAAGGAGAACATCGACGGTGAGGCGCTCGACTGGGCGCATAAGCGGCTGCTCGCCCGCACCGAGCAGCGCAAGATCCTGATGATGATCTCCGACGGAGCGCCGGTCGACGACTCGACCCTGTCGGTCAATCCCGGAAACTATCTCGAGCGCCACCTGCGCTGGATCATCGAGGACATCGAGCAGCGCTCGCCGGTGGAGTTGATCGCTATCGGCATCGGGCACGACGTGACGCGCTACTATCGCCGCGCCGTCACCATCGTTGACGCCGAAGAGCTTGGCGGCGCGATGACCGACAAGCTGGCCGAACTGTTCGACGAGCATGCGGCGCAGGAGCAGCGGGGCGCGTCACGGCCGCAGCAGAGCACATGGTCGCGCGCCTCGGCGCGCTTCCTCGATCCGGCCCCCGGGGGGCGGGGATAGGCGACCGCACCATGGCGACGCCAATTCTTCCCTGCGCCGCCGGTCTCCGCCGTGCCGCCGTTGCGCTGATCGCGATGCTGGTCGCTGTGCTGCCGGCATCCGCGCAACTGCTCTCGAAGAAAAAAGACGAGCCACCGGCGCCGCCGTCCGCGATCGAGATCAAGGCGGATCCGATTACGTCGTTCGACCACCGCGATTATAGTCGCAGGCGGTTCGGGAAGCTCGATTTCCGCGGCGGCCTGGTGCTCACCTCGCCGTTCAAGGAGTTCGGCGGCCTATCCTCTTTCAACATCGCGGCCGACGGCGTGAATTTCCTGGCGGCGTCCGACCGCAGCTGGTGGCTGCGCGGGCGCATCACCTATGAGGGCGCGCGTCCGACCGGCATCGCCGGCGCCGAGATGGCGCCGATGCTCGGGCCTGACGGGCGCACGCTTGCGGCGCGCGGCTGGTACGATACCGAGGCGATGGCGCGCGACGGCAACACCGTCTATGTCGGCATCGAGCGCGTGCACCGGATCGTGCGGTTCGATTTCGGCAAGGAGGGCCTGCTGGCGCGCGCCCGGCCGATCGAGGTGCCGGCCGCGTTCCGGTCGTTCCCCAGCAACGGTAGCGTCGAGGCGCTGGCATTCGTGCCGCGCGGCTCCGGCCCGCTCGGCGGCACCCTGATCGCGATCGCCGAACGGGGACGTGACCGCGACGGCAATCACCTCGCCTTCCTGATCGGCGGCCCGCGGCCCGGCGCGTTCACGATCAGGCGCAGGAACGATTACGACGTCAGCGACGCCACGATCCTACCGGGCGGCGACCTCGTGATTCTGGAGCGCAAGTTCGGCTGGACCACGGGACTTTACATTCGCGCGCGGCGGATTCCGATCGCGGACGTTCGGCCGGGCGCGCTGGTGGACGGAACCGAGCTGTTCGAGGGCGATCTCGGCCACCAGATCGACAACATGGAAGGCATCAGCGCGCATCGTTCGGGCGCCGACACCGTGCTGACGATGATTTCGGACAACAACTTCTCGCCGTTGCAGCGCACGATCCTGCTGCAGTTCTCGCTGGTGGAGCCGTAGGATCGGCCGAGGGGAGTGCGGCGCGTGACAGTCAGAGTTGCTCTCTGCACGGCGCTTGCGCTCACGCTGTCCGGGCCGTCCGCGCTGGCGCAGCCTGTGTCACCGGGATCGACGTGCACCGGCCAGGCCGGTGTCGACTGGGATCAGCAGATCGAGAGCTGCACCGCAATCATCCAGTCGCCGCAGGAATCGACGCGCAACCGCGCCGTCGCCTACAAGAACCGCGGCAACGCCTGGGACGCAAAAGGCGACAACGACCGCGCCATGGCCGACTTCAGCGAGGCGATCCGGCTCGATCCAGACTACGGCATCGCCTACAGCAACCGCGGCCGCGTCTGGCTTACCAAGCGGGATTTCGACCGTGCCATCGCCGACTTCAACGAGGCGATCCGGATAAATCCGAAACACGCCAACGCTTATTATAACCGCGGCGTCGCCTGGGCCGCCAAGGAGGACTACGAGCGCGCCATCGCCGATTTCAGTGAGGCGATCCAGCTCGATCCGAAAGCCGTCGACGCCTATGTCAATCGCGGCATCGCCTGGCATTTAGAGTACGACTATGACCGTGCGATCGCCGACTTCAACGAGGCGATCCGGCTCGATCCCAAAGCCGCCGATGCCCACTTTCAGCGCGGCAGTGCCTGGTACGCCACGCGGGACTACGACCGCGCCATCACCGACCTTAGCGAAGCGATCCGGCTCAACCCGGAACATGCCGACGCCTATTACAATCGAGGCGTCGTTTGGCGCGACAAAGGCGACTACGAGCGCGCCATCGCCGACTTCGGCGAGGTGATCCGGCTCGATCCGAGTGAGGCCGGCGCCTACTACGAACGCGGCCTTGCCTGGCAAGCCCAGGGTGACAAGGACCGCGCCATCGCCGACCTCTCGGCGGCGGAGCAACTCGGCCATCCGGACGCGCGCGACGTGCTGGAGAAGCTTCGCGGGAAGCGGCCCTGACGATCCGTGGCGATCGATTTAAGAGGAGGAGGCGATCAGGCCGCCGGGGCGGCCTTCTTCTTCGCGATCTGGCGCTTGATATCGAGCGCCTTGGGCGACAGCTCGGCATCCTTGGCCTTGGCCAGGAACGCGTCGAGCCCGCCGCGATGGTCGACCGACTTGAACGCATTCGCGGAGACGCGCAGCCGCACCGAGCGCCCGAGCGCGTCGGAGATCAGCGTCACGTTCAGCAGGTTCGGCAGGAACCGCCGCTTGGTCTTGATGTTCGAATGGCTGACCTTGTGGCCGACCTGGGGGCCTTTGCCGGTCAATTCGCAGCGTCGCGACATAACAAAACCCTTAAATCCGATGTTCTTTTCGAGCGGTTGCCGCGGCCCAAGGAAGGCTTAAGGCCGTTTGGCGGGCAAAAGGCGCGCTTGAAGAACCGCGGAAGTATAGGAATGGGGCCGGAAGGTCAAGCGATCCGCGCCCTTGCGGCTCCCCCCATCGGCCGGGCCACGGAACGGCCCAAAACCTGAATTTGCCTTGATCGGGTCAAGATGAGAAGGCAAACCGTGGCCGGGGTGCGCACCGCAGGACTTAGTCGTTTACGCCCCGGGCCACGCCCGGCCAGTTCCCCTCTCCGGGATCGGCCGGCGCGCGACGCCAGACTTGAGGGCGGAAAGGACCTGCTGCTAGCGGAAACACCTGCCGCGGGCGGAAGTACTTGCCGCGAGCGGAAGTACTTGCCGCGAGCGGAAGACCTGCCGCGAAAAGCAGGCGCGGAATAAAGGGGTGGTCGTTTTGAAGTCGCAACGTCCGGTCCAGCGCGTGGTGTTCGCGGGCGCAGTCCTTGTTACGGCGGCGCTTGTGTCGGGTAGTGGCGAGGCCATGGCGCAGGGCAGCCTTGATGCGCGCTACCAGGTTACACTCGGCGGGATCTCGTTCGGCCGCGGTGCCTGGCAGGTCAATGTGAGCGACGGCCAGTTCACCTCGGCGGTCAGTGGGACCACGACCGGCGTCATGCGCATGTTCAGCACCGGGAAGGGCGCCAGCGCGTCCCGCGGCTCGGTTGCCACCAGCGGTGTCCTGAATGCGTCGTCCTATTCCTCGAGCATCGCGACCACCCAGAAATACGACGAAGTCCGGATGCAACTCTCGTCCGGCATCGTGAAGGATTACATGGCGGAGCCGCCGACCAATCCCGACCCGGAGCGCGTGCCGCTGCAGGATGCACATCGGCGCGGCGTGCTTGATCCGATGACGGCGGCGATCATCCGCGTGCCCGGCAATGGCGATACCTTCGTGCCGGAGGCCTGCAATCGGCGGCTCGCGATCTTCGACGGGCGCATGCGTTACGACCTGCAGTTGGCGTACAAGCGTCTCGATCGGGTCAAATCCGACCGGGGCTACCAGGGGACCGTCGTGGTCTGCTCGGTCGTGTTCGTGCCGGTCGCGGGGCACATCCCGAGCCGGCCGGTGATCAAGTACATGGCCGATCTGCGCGCGACCGAGACCTGGCTCGCGCCGATTGCCGGAACCCGGCTAATGGTGCCATATCTGATTTCGCTGCCGACGCCGTTCGGTCAGGGTTTGCTGCAGGCGACGCAATTCATCACCGTTCCGCAGGCGACGCGGCCGACGCCGACCAGCGCCAGACACTAAACGTCCAGATGCGCGCGTCCAGGCGCGGTTAGACAGGGGTTAACAGCACTCTTCAAATGCGTCGGAACCGTCCGGACCGCATTTACCCGATTTAGTGGCCCCCCATGACCAAAGCGCTGCATATGGCCGTGAACGAAATCCGACTCGGAGCGAGTCAGCGATTCGGGCGCGTTTCGTTCGAGACTCGTTCCACAGTTTAACCACAGGCTTTTCCCCCGTCGCATTGTGGTACAGATGAGGCTTGGAAAGGGTGGCGGCCCTTTCCCTTTCCCCCGGACCTGAAATGGCAATTTCATTTTCTTCGCCGAGCAACCGCGATGCCCGCGCCCGCGGCACAGGCGTCACGGCGGTGCTTGGACCGACCAATACCGGCAAGACCCATCTCGCGATCGAGCGGATGCTGGCGCATTCGAGCGGCATGATCGGGCTGCCGCTGCGGCTGCTCGCGCGCGAGGTCTACAACAAATGCGTGGACCGGGTCGGCGCCGAGAACGTCGCGCTGATCACCGGCGAGGAGAAGATCAAGCCACCGAACCCGCGCTTCTGGGTCGCCACCATCGAGGCGATGCCGCGCGATCTCGACGTCGCCTTCGTCGCCATCGACGAGGCGCAACTCGGCGCCGATCTTGAGCGTGGCCACGTGTTCACCGATCGCATCCTCAACCGGCGCGGCCGCGACGAAACGCTGGTGCTTGGCGCCGCGACCCTGCGGCCGATGATCGAGCGGCTGCTGCCGGGCGCACATGTGCTGACGCGCCCGCGGCTCTCGCAGCTCACTTTCTCCGGCGAGAAGAAGCTGACCCGCCTGCCGCGCCGCTCCGCCGTGGTCGCGTTCTCCGCCGAGGAGGTCTACGCGATCGCCGAATTGATCCGCCGCCAGCGCGGCGGCGCCGCGGTGGTGCTCGGCGCGCTGTCGCCGCGTACCCGCAACGCGCAGGTCGAGCTCTACCAGTCCGGCGACGTCGAATATCTGGTCGCGACCGACGCGATCGGCATGGGCCTCAATCTCGACGTCGACCATCTCGCCTTCGCCTCCGACCGCAAGTTCGACGGCTACCAGTTCCGCAAGCTCAATCCCTCCGAGCTCGCGCAGATCGCCGGCCGCGCGGGTCGGGCAACGCGTGATGGCACTTTCGGAACAACGGGCCGCTGCCCGCCGTTCGAGACCGATATCGTGCAGGCGCTCGAGAGCCATTCGTTCGAGCCGCTCAAGCAGTTGCAGTGGCGGAACACCGCGCTCGATTTCATTTCGGTTGGCGCGCTCCAGGCATCGCTCTCGGAAGTGCCGAAGGAAGACGGCCTCACCCGTGCGCCGGTGGCCGAGGACATCCTGGTGCTTGACCATGCCTCGCGCGACGAAGACGTGCGCGCGCTCGCCACCACGCCCGAAGCGGTGGCGCGGCTGTGGGAGGTCTGTCAGGTTCCCGACTACCGCAAGATTTCGCCCGCGTCGCATGCCGAGCTGGCGATGACGCTGTTCGGCTTCCTGGTGCGCGACGGCAAGATCCCGAACGACTGGTTCGCCAAGCAGGTTGAATTCGCCGACCACGACGACGGCGACATCGACACGATCTCCAACCGCATTGCGCATATCCGCACCTGGACCTTCGCCGCCAACCGGCCCGACTGGTTGGGCGATCCCGAGCACTGGCAGGGCGTGACCCGCGCGGTCGAGGACAAATTGTCCGACGCGCTGCATGAGCGGCTCACCGAGCGCTTCGTCGACCGCCGCACCAGCGTGCTGATGCGCCGGATGCGCGAGAACACCGCGCTCGAGACCGACATCGGCAAGACCGGCGACGTCGTGGTCGAGGGTCACAAGCTCGGCCGTCTCGACGGCTTCACCTTCACGCCCGATGCGTCTGCCGCCGGCTCCGAGGCGAAGGCGCTCGCCGGCGCCGCGCAGAAGGCGCTGGCCGGCGAGATCGACGCGCGCGCGGCCAGGCTGACGCGCGCTGGTGACGACCAGTTCGTGCTGGCGACCGACGGCATCGTCCGCTGGCAGGGCCAGCCGGTCGGCCGCATCGTCGCTGCCGAGGAAGTGCTCAAGCCGCGCGTGCGCATCATCGCCGACGAGCAGCTCACCGGCGCGCCGCGCGACAGCGTGCAGACGCGGCTCGACGCCTGGCTCAAGGCGCATATCGAGAAGCTGCTCGGCCCGCTGTTCCAGCTCGGCAACACCGAGGACGTGACCGGGCTCGCGCGCGGCATCGCGTTCCAGCTCGCGGAATCGCTCGGCGTGATCGAGCGCGGCAAGATCGCCGACGACGTGAAGTCGCTCGACCAGACCGCGCGCGCATCGCTGCGCAAATACGGCGTGCGCTTCGGCGCCTATCACATCTACGTGCCGGCGCTGCTCAAGCCGGCGCCGCGCGTGCTCGCGACCCAGCTCTATGCGCTCAAGCACGAGGGCGCGGAGAACCAGGGCCTCGAGGCGATCCAGCAACTCGCGGCCTCGGGGCGCACATCGATCGCCGCCGACAAGGCCATTGCGCACGATCTCTATCGCATCGCCGGCTTCCGGCTCTGCGGTGAGCGCGCGGTGCGCGTCGACATCCTCGAGCGGCTTGCCGACATCATTCGCCCGGCGCTCGCTTGGCGTCCAGGCGCGCCCGGACCGCGGCCGGCGGCCGCCGCCGATCGCTTCGGCTTCATGGTGACGACCGCGATGACGTCGCTTGCCGGCTGCTCGGGCGAGGATTTCTCGTCAGTGCTGCGTGCGCTCGGCTATCGCATGGAGAAGCGGCCGAAGCCGTTGCCGGAGCCGGTGCCCGCGCCGGTTGCCGAAACGCCCGCTGCCGAGATGCCCGCGACCGAAGCCGCGTCCGGCGACGCCGCGCACGCGGAAGCGCCGTCTGCTGAAGCGGCTGTGCCCGAAGCGGATTCGTCCGAAGCGACACCGGCTGATGCCGTCGTAACGGAAGCGCCGATCACTGATGCGGCCGCGGTCGACGTTACGCCGCTGGTCGCGGAAGCGGCGCCCGATCTTGCTCCTGCGCCGGATGCTGCGCCGGCCGAAGCGGCTGCGGCGCCGCCGGAGCCCGCCGCCGTTGCGGAGTCGGCAGAGCCTGCGGCCGAGACCGTTGCCGCCGGCGCGCCGTCGGCAGAGCAGGCCCCGCCAGGATCGGAAGCCGCGCCTGCCGCCGGAGATGCGCCTGCCGCCGAAGCTGTTGCCGCGCCGGCAGAGCCGGAGATGATCGAGGTCTGGCGGCCTGGCCGTCCCGAGGGCCAGCGGCGGCCGCCGCGCCCGCAGCGTGATGCACGGCCGCGTCGCGAGCCGCGCCGGCCGCGACACGGGGCGCAAGCCACGGCCAATGGCGTGCCGGCCTCCGCCGAAGGCGTCGCTGCTGCGCCGCCTGAAGGTGCCGCCGCGGTCGAAGGTGCACCGGCAACGGAGGCCCCCAAACCTTCGGACAATAAGCCCTGGCGTCGCGACGATCGCAGGGGACGTGGTCCCCAACAGCGCGATGGCGAGCGCGGCGGCGGCGATCGTCCCGACCGTGGCGCTACCCCGCCGCGTCCGCCCCAGTCCGGGCGTCCGCAGCGCGATGAACGCGGCGGCGGTGGTCGCCCCTATCGCGGCGACCGCGGCGACCGTGGTGCGCCGCGCGGTGACCGCCCCGATCGCGATCCCGAGTTGCGGGCGAAATACATCAAGGGCCGCGAAGGACGCGAGGATCGCGGCGGCCGTGAAGGCCGCGGCGGACGTGACCAGCAGCAGCCCGATCCGAACTCGCCGTTCGCGAAGCTCGCGGCGCTGAAGGCGCAGCTCGAGTCGAACAAGGAATCCAACTGAGCATGCGCATCACGTAAGAGCTCCCTTGGATCGGCAGCGCATCGACAAGTGGCTGTGGCACGCGCGGGTGGTGCGCACCCGCACCGCCGCCGCCGCGCTCGCCGAATCGGGCCATGTTCGGCTCAACAGCCAGCGCATCGATGCCGCCAGCCGTACGGTACGCGTGGGCGACGTCGTGGCCGTCGCGCTCGACCGCACCGTGCGGGTGCTCAAGGTGTCGGGCTTCGCGGAACGGCGCGGCTCGGCCGACGACGCCCGCGGGATCTATGAGGACCTGACTCCCGCCCCCGAGCCGGCGAAACCGGAGCCGGCGCCGATCGCCGAACGGGAGCCCGGGGCCGGGCGGCCGACCAAGCGCGAGCGCCGGGCAATTGGCCGGTTTACCGGAGAGGACGGCCAATAGGTTCCGAATCAGCGTTCACCAGATCAGGGTCATTTGGTTGTCGCATCTCTTGCCGGACCGGTTCCGGTACGCTACCTCAGCCCCGCGAGATTGGAGTTTTTGTGATGACCTATGTCGTCGTCGAGGGTTGCATCAAGTGCAAGTACATGGACTGCGTCGAGGTGTGCCCCGTGGATTGTTTCTACGAGGGCGAGAACATGCTCGTCATTCATCCCGACGAATGCATCGACTGCGGCGTCTGTGAACCGGAATGTCCGATCGAGGCCATCAAGCCGGACACCGAACCGGGGCTTGAGCGGCTGCTCAGCCTGAACGCCGAGTTCGCCAAGATCTGGCCGAACATCACCGCCAAGAAGCCTTCGCCCGCCGATTCCAAGGAGTGGGAAGGCGTGCCCGACAAGCTCGAAAAGCATTTCTCGTCGGAGCCCGGGCAGGGCGACTAACACACGGTTCCGTCCCGCGCCGCCTGCGACGTAGACCATTGCTGCGCCGCACAAGTATTCATTTCAGACAATTCTTCACATTAACCACCTGTCGGTAATTTAATCAGTTCGCATGACTGAAATACCGTTTTGCGACGCCATAAGGCTTTGATTTTTGTGAAAAATGTGCTATATCTCTTGAAAATGAGCAAAAGCCCCACGTTGGAAGCCGCTCCCGGTGGGGGCGTGTTTTTTTAAGGGGTTAATTTCCGAGGAACCGTTCACCAGAGGCGTGAGACCCACGAGAAGTGCCGTGGCAGGCAAGACGCGTCATCGTTCAAAGAAGTCCACCGCCGCAGTCCGGCGGCCGAAGAAATCCAGCCCTCGCCGGAGGGCTTCCTCGCCCGCTCGCGGAACCCGCGGGAGGGCCCCTGTGGCCAGCCTGCGGCGCAAACCGGAGGCCGAAGGAGCAACTCTCGGAATGACCACTAAGAAGACCACCCAACGGCAAGGTTTCAAGACTGGCGAGTTCATCGTGTACCCGGCGCATGGCGTCGGCCAGATCGTCTCGATCGAGGAACAGGAAGTTGCCGGCCTGAAGCTCGAGCTGTTCGTCATCAACTTCGTCAAGGACAAGATGACGCTGCGTGTCCCCACCGCCAAGGCGGCGTCGGTCGGCATGCGGAAGCTCGCCGAAGGTACGCTGGTCAAGCGCGCGCTGGAGACCCTCAAGGGTCGCGCCCGCGTCAAGCGCACGATGTGGTCGCGCCGTGCCCAGGAATACGAAGCCAAGATCAATTCCGGCGACATCGTCGCGATCGCTGAGGTGGTCCGCGACCTGTTCCGTTCGGAGTCGCAGCCCGAGCAGTCTTATTCGGAGCGTCAGCTCTATGAGGCCGCGCTCGACCGGCTCTCGCGCGAGATCGCTGCCGTGCAGCGCGTGACCGAGACCGAGGCGATCAAGGAGATCGAAGGCGCGCTCGCCAAGGGACCGCGCCGCGGTCCGGCGAAGCCCAACGAAGAGCTGGTCGAGGACGAGGCGGCGTAAGCCCCTTCCTCCCGAGCGAATCAATATCGAGGCCCGGCGGCGACGCCGGGCCTTTTTCGTTTCCGGCAGGCTTTTTCTGTTTCTGAAATGTTCGCGTGGATCACGCCTAAGTGGTTGTCCAGCCTGGGAACTTCGCGCGCGGCGCGGCAAAAATATCACGGTCAAGTCATATTGTTGCTTCGATTGTAGGCGACGGTCGCCACCTTCGGGATCCGCAGACGGGGGTTTGCGTTTGAAAGCAGGTCGATTCTTCGCGTGCCTCGCCATGGTTGGTGTGGGCGCGATCGCTGGCACGATTTCCGGCGGCTACACCAATGCGGCACGTTCGCCGGAGCCTTCCACCGGCGTTGCTGCTGACCATGCTCCGGTCGTGTCTCCGGTCTTGGCGCGGACGGTTTCCGTGGCGCCGGCCGAGTCCAGCCGATCCAACACCACCACCGTTGCCATGACGATGATGTCTGCGGCACAAGCCGCGCCGGCGCCTGTCGCTGACGAGCCGGCCCCGGCGTCGGTTATTGCCGCGCGGTTCCCGTCGAACTGGCAGCAGCAAACCGCGCGCGCCTCGAACGGCGACAACGACCCGCCGCAGGCGTTGGCCTATGCGGCCGAACCGCAGCGTCCGGAGCCTGTGGCCGAGCCGGTGCGTCCGGCCGCCGCGTCGGCGTCCTCCGGTTTCCAGCTCGCCAGTGTCGATCCGAATCCTGAGCCGGCCGCGATGCCGAAGCGCATGGTGAAGCCGGCGGCGCCGAAGCCCGCGGTGCTGTTCAACGATGCGCAGCTCGCCAGCATCAAGGCGCGGCTCCGCCTCACCCCCAACCAGGAGGCCTACTGGCCGCAGGTCGAGTCGGCGCTGCGTGCGATCTCGTGGAAGATCGCGACCCAGTCCAAGGGCATCGTGACGGGCAAGCAGCAGGCGCAGATGATCGATCCGAACAGCCCGGAAGTCGCGAAGCTGAAGTCGGCGGCGTTCCCGCTGATCATGAGCATGCGCGAGGAGCAGAAGCAGGAAGTGCGTCAGCTCGCGCACACCATGGGCCTCAAGCAAGTCGCCACGATGTTCTGAACCGGAACGGGGACCTAGGTTTTCACCGGTCTCTTGCATTTGATCGGCCCGGCGAAACCGTTTTGGTTTCCCCCGAAAAGATCGATTTCGCGCTGCGCTGTGGCAGAAATATCATAGCGAACCACAGCCAACGCCCGTAAAGTTCCCCACAATCGTCGGGTCACGACGCTTGCGAGGGGGGCCTGTGAAATCACTCATCCGGCTGATCGCGCTGGTTGGCGCCTGCTGCAGCGGTGGCGCTCTGGCAGCCGATCTTCCTGCGCGCATCCCATCAAAGGCGCCGGCCGCGGTTGTTGTTCCTGGCTTCAGTTGGACCGGCTTCTATATCGGCGCGAGCGCCGGCTACGGCTGGGGCAGGCCGGACAAAGAGTTCTTGGGCCTTCCCAACGACCCCGGCATCTGGACCAACTACAATCCGGTCGTGAACGGCCTTGCGGATCCTGATGTCAACGGCTTCATCGGCGGCGGCCAGGCCGGATACAACTTTCAGGTCAATTCACTCGTCTACGGCATCGAAGCGGATCTGAGCTACGCCAATTTCCGCGGAAGCAACAGCACGGCAACCGCGTCGCTTGGCGGCACGCCAATCACGTTCACTGAAAGCCGCAAACTCAACTGGTTGGCCACCGTGCGAGGCCGATTGGGCTGGGCGATCGATCGCTGGCTGGTCTACGCCACCGGTGGTCTCGCGTTTGGTGGCGCCAAGGATTCAACCAATCTGAGTTTCGTCGGCTGCCCGTGCTACGTGGGCGAGAAGTCCGAGACCCGGTTCGGGTGGACCGTCGGCGGCGGCCTTGAATGGGCGATCGCGGGTAACTGGAGTGCGAAGGCCGAATATCTCTATTACGATCTCGGCAAGGTGCGTGTGATCGGCGTCCCCACGGGGATTTTTGTGCCAGGCCTGACAACTCAGACTGACTTCGAGACCACGGGCAATATTGTCCGCGCCGGCTTGAACTACAGGTTTGGCGGGCCGGTCGTGGCGCGGTACTAGGCCATCTCACTTCACGTTGATCGCACGCCCAGCGACCAGTGGCCGCCTCATCCTTCGAGATGCAAGCCGTGGCGCGTCGACGACGCGTGTAGAATGGGATGCCGGCCCGCTCCTCAGGATGAAGGCGGAGAGAGAGCCGACGCTTGTCAACGCGCAACTGAATCCCCAGCGTCTTCACGATCTTCGCGATATCCGCGCGCTGCGCCGCGATCGACGTAGCGAATTCCTTGGCGCCGCCGCGCGCGGGCGTTTGCGCCGTCGCGTTGAGCCGGTCCTCGACCGCCTGTCGTTCGCCGCCTCGACGATGTCGGCACAGCCGGTGGAGCGATCGCTCGCATGCAGCGCGACTCGGATCAGCTATCTCTGAGTTGCGCTAGCGGGTTGCAGATGGGTGGGCCATTGTATCCGCGATAGACGAGCGGCGCGGCAGGCGCGCGGCCCGGATCGAAAAAATCCGTGCTCAGCAGGAATGCGGAAAACATCATTCGCTCTTCGTGCTCGATGCGCGCAAATCTTGCGGGGTTCCACACTTGCCTCAGCAGATTCGAGAAGTACAAGGCGCCGAGTACCCCGGCCAAGCGCTGCGTGCGCCCGACGTGGATCTCGTCCTTGTAGTCCCGAGCGAACGAGCGCAGATCGGAGTCGTTGAAGGCGAAGCCGCGCAGATGGCGCCTAAGCACGACGCAGACATAGGTCTCGTCCGAGAGGACATTCGCCAGGCTCGCCCGCGCCACGCGATGCCACGGGATCACGGCGCGCCTCGCCGCGTGAGACGGTCCGCTGCGCGCAACGACATTGCCGCGACCGTGAGGGCAGGGGTGTAGTTGCCGCACGTGGGGAAGACGCTCGTGCCCACGACGTGAAGGTTGCGCACCTGGTGGTGAATCTGATCCGCATCGACGATTGCCTCGGCTGAATCATCGCCCATCATTGTCGTTCCCAGGATATGCCCGGTTGAGCGGTAGCGATCCGCGAAACGGATTGCGTCGAGGCCGAGCGGCGCAAGCAGGGGCTCAAGCTGTTCGGTGGCCCTGCGCATCCCCGCCGCTCCGTACGTCGAGCTTTCGATATAATTCACCTGCGGCCGGTCCAAAGCCCCGCGTGACAGACCGACATGGTTCTCAAAAAGGGGTTCCTCCTCGATCATGACGACCAGCGGGAAAGTGCGCCGCGCCTTGACCGGGTCGGGGCGAAGGCCATGAACCCACCAACGATTGTCGAAGGTGTAGACAAAGGAGCCCTTCCGGGCGCGGTCCGGTGGGTCGAGGCCACCCAGGAAAATACCCGTGGCGGCCGACCCGCCGTCGAGCGCGTCGACGTCCGACAACTGCACTTCGTAGAGGAGACCGACCTGGTCATTGAGGCGCCGTCCCAGCACGGGATGCGCAAGGCCGGAATGGGCCAGGATCACGGGATTGAAGAGGGCGTTGGCGCCGAGCACGACGTGAGCGGCGCCGACATGCCGCTCGCGACCGGCGTGGACAAACACAACGGCGCGCGCCAGCCCATTTGCCACGTCGAAGTGCGTCACTCCAGCGTCGACCAGAATCGAAACGCGCGGATCGCCGAGCACGCGCCCCATGCCGTTAAGCGCCGTGAACTTGGCGTCGCTTGGGCAATAGTCGCAGTTGCCATTGGCGCAGCAGCGGGATCGGCGGTCGTTGTGCACGCTCGGCCGCGCGCTCGGCAGTGCCATGTGCAAGCCGGGGTAGGCGGCTTTCATCAACCGATCGGGCGTGCTGAGGACATGCGGAGGGAATGGATAGGGGCGGCTTCGCGGAAAATGCTGCGTGTCATCGGAGTCGCCGGACACGCCGATGATGTGCTCCGCCTCGCAATAGTAGGGCTCGAGATCGTCATAGGTGTAGGGCCAGTCGCGCGCTATGCCGTGGCGGATCTTTAGTGTGAATGCGCTCGGGTGGAAGCGGGTGCTCTGCCCCCACCAGCAGAGCGTGCCGCCACCGAGTCCGATGGTGAATTGCCAGTTCTTCTCCGCCGGATTCCTGATCTCCACATAGTCGCTTTGTCGGGTGCCGGCCCGTGGCCCGTCGCGAAGCCGCTGCGCGTGGTCGCGGTATGCGCCGCGCTCGAGGAACAACAGCTTGCTCGTGGCGGGCAGGCGGTCCAGCAACTTGTGCGCAAAGAATAGACTGCCGAAACCCGTACCCGCGAGCACGACATCATAAGAAGGCGCGAGCTGATCAGCCGAAATAAATCTCATGGCGCCAGTGCCACTGACCTTTGGCATGCTTTGTAAGTCATCAGACCTCACCGAACCAATCGAATTGACGTTGCGCCAGCGCGCGCATGTCGGGCAAACGCGGGATGATCTGCGCGCGCCGATTGGGAAGGTCCCGCGTATACGCCTCCAACGCCGCGACGGTGTAGCTGCAATCCAAGAATGCCTCGGGCTCAATGAGGCCGCCGTCCAGGCCGAAATGTCTCATGAGGCCTTCGAACTTGCCGCGATATGCAACCGAGAACGGGGGCGTGCCCATGCCCAGGGCGGCGATGGCGAGGTGCATGCGTCCGGTGAGCACGCCGTCAAGGTGCGCGCACAGCCCCTTGATGTCCCAGGCCGAGAACGGCGGGCTCAACACCTCGACGCGGTCGTCGAATCCTTCACGCAAGGCGCTGGCAATCGCAGCCGCCGCTTCGACATCGCCGATCGGCGTGGGCCGGAAGTCGTGAGGCGTCAACAAAACCGCGCGCGCGGTATCTGCCGCCAGCCACTGGCGGAGCACCTCGACATAGGCGCTCACTCCCTTGCCACGCATTGTTTCCAACGTATGACCGCTTGCATTGACGCCAACGACGATGCGGCCCTGTCGTCTCTGCTCCCTGGCCCAGCCCGCTGCACGCGCGGCGTTTGGAGATGTAATGTCGGGCTCCAGCAAAAAGGCGATGTCGGCGCCCAGCACAGCGGTTTGGCCCGTGCTCTGTGTGAAGCGTGCCAGTGAAACGTCGTCCCTCACCGAGAAATAGGCGCCCGACATCGCCCGGAGTCGGTCGCGCACGCTTGGATCCGGACGCTCCGAGAAGCTGAAATTGATAACGCCGATCTTTGCGCCGGCGCGGCCCGCGTGCTCGATAAACCTGAGCCAAGCGTTGACGATGTGGGGGCTGTAGCTTCCGTCAAGCGTATCCGTGGCGAGGTAGACGACGTGACTGGACCCCAGCGCTGCCATCGCCATCTGCGCGAAGCGCACCTTCGACGATGAGAGCACGACGTGGCGGCAATCCTCCCCGAGCGCGGCTGTGATTGCCCGAGGCTCGTAAAGGAAGGAGGCCTCGAGGCCGAAGCGCGCGCTGAGCACGCGCCTTACGACCTCCATCATTGCCTGATCGCCGAGGCTGCCCGCGCCGGACGGCGGGATCACGCAAACCTTGCGGCGCTCGGGCAGAACCCGACGCACCGCCCTCAGTGCCCCGTTGACCGCAGAGATCAAGCGTCTCTCCGTGTTCTGCCCTCAATCACAGCATCGAGCGCTGCAAAGAAGCGTTTGTTTGAGAATAGCTGGTCATAGAGGGCGGCGTTTGCTCGCGAGATGGCCGGTGCGGACGGAACGTCATCGACAAATCTGGTCAGGGCCTTTGCGAAGGCCGCCGCAGTGTCGTGCACCTCGATGTCCGCGTCGGCCAGCTCTCCGGCCGGCAGGCCACGCAGCCCCAGGGTCGTGGTGACGACCGGCTTGCCGGCGCACAGCGCCTCGATCAGCTTGATCGAGGTGCCGGTTCCGGCCAGGGCCGGAGCCAGCACAGCCCGTGCGCGGCTGTAGAATTCGAAGATCGAGGCTACCTCGCCGGCGAAGACGGCCGCATGGCGCGAGAACAGCTCAGGGTCGCGGCGCTTTAAAAGTCCGCCGATCGCGCCGATGATGCGGACCCGGTCAGCCACGCGAGGTCCGGCCAAGGGCAGCACCTCGGCGAGCAGCCAGCGTACCGTCGCCAGGTTCGCCTCGTGCTGATTGCCGATATAGATGAGCCAAGTGCCGCCGGGTTCACCCCCTGGTCCATCGCCCGGTGCGGCGTCGGGCTGGCTTTGGGGCTGGCCTTGGCCGCGCCGCCGCATCAGCTCCATCTCGTGGGCGGGGTTGAGGGTCGGAAGCACGACGGCATGGTCCTTGTCGACAAGGTGACTGGCAAAAAAGTCGCCGTCGGCCCGGGTAACGTGCACCAGCGCGTCCGCCCCGGCACACAGGGCCAGCTCCGTGCGCAAGAGCTCGGCATGGGAGTCGAGCCGGCCCGCAAGAGGATTATTCTCGCCCCGCGCAAAGAAGACATCGCTCTGGATGTCATGGGTATCGAGGAGAATGCGCGGACGCTGGCCCTGTATGCGCTGGACGAGGCGGGCGACTCGCAGGGCGAGCGGCATGGAGAACGCGTGATTTACATGGATAAGACCGACCTGCACTGAGGCCAGAAACGGCCGGAGGTCGGCCGGCAAACGTCCCGACGCACCATATCGTGCCGTGATGGCGAGGGTGTCGTCGCGGCCGGCACGTAGCCAGTTGACGTAGGCGCGTAGCCTCCCCCGGCCCGTGCGCGGATAGGCCACGGTGTCGACGCCGGGGTAGCGCATGGAGGTGACAGCGTCGCGCCAGAATTCCGTCTTGTGACGTGCGAAACCCCGGTGGGGCGGGGCGAGCAGCAGCAGGACACGGGCGCCGCGCCGGGCGTGCGCCGCCACTTGCGCCGCGAAGATGTTGCCGCTGCCGCTGCGCGGCCAGGGCGGTGCCACAACGATCACGCCACAGGTCATTGATAGCTCATAGGCGGTCCAAATCGCCAAGTCCCCGGGCAGAGCGGGAGTCGGCCAGCGCGTAAGGGATTGTTCTCGCGCCGCGCAAAGATAAAATCGCTCTGGATCTCATGGGTATCGAGGATAATGCGCGGACGCCTGCCCTGTATATGGTGGACGAGACGGGCGACACGCAGGGCCGAGTGGGGACACGGCCGCCCCATGGCGTTGCGGAACACCGCTTTCATGCGCGTCGTCAATGGAGTTGTGCGCGCGCCCGGTGTGCTGCGCGCAATGGCGCGCGACCGATGGGCAAGAGGTCGTGAGCCACACTACTTGTCGGTTTGCGCCATCTTCAAGAACGAAGCCCGATACCTCGAAGAATGGATTCAATTTCACCGGGGCGTCGGCGTCTCGCATTTTTTTCTGTACGACAATGAAAGTACCGACGATCCGCTCACGGTGTTGCGCCCCTGGATCGAGATGGGCGTGGTGACGCTTGTTGCATGGCCCGGTCGTGCTCAACAGGTCCGTGCATACATGCACTGCCTACGCAATAATTGGTCAGCAACGAGGTGGCTCGCGTTTCTTGATCTAGACGAGTTTCTTTTCAGCCCGTCACAAATCGACATTCGATCGATTCTTTCACGATTTGAAAGCTCTCCCGCATTGTTCGTCTATTGGCAGGTCTTCGGATCATCGGGGCACGTTGTGCGGCCCAGTTGTCCGGTGGTTGAGGCCTACAACATGCGCGAACGAGCGCCGCGGAAGCCGAGCGGAAAATCAATCGTCAATCCGCGCTTCGTGCGCCGAATGCCGAACACGCACAATTTCGCTCTATGGATTGGT
>Ga0075420_100000892_pt1 | contig 24635 bp, 22 predicted proteins | sample SoiMetdeltSBSDD4_FD_75296 | JGI IMG/M metagenome (GOLD analysis project Ga0075420, IMG submission 75296) | Bulk soil microbial communities from a Populus tree surrounding site in Tennessee, USA - Soil MetaG P. deltoides SBSDD4 | ecosystem: Environmental > Terrestrial > Soil > Tree plantation...
GATCGCCGGCCATCGGGGCGCTATCGTCAAGACGATCGGCGACGCCGTGATGGCGACGTTCCCGACCGGCGGCGATGCGCTGGCGGCGGGACTGGCGATCCAGCGGGAGATTCGGCGTCTGGACCTGCGCGGCGAGACCGACGCCGCCACCCTGGTCCGGGTCGGCATTCACCAGGGACCGTGCGTCGCGGTCACGGCGAACGACCGGCTGGACTACTTCGGCACGACGGTCAACATCGCCTCGCGGGTCGAGCACGAGGCCCAGGGTGGCGAGGTCCTCGCGACGGACGACGTCTGCGAGGGGCCGGACGGTCAGGCCGTGTTGGCCGGGGCGCGGGTGCGCGCCGAGCGGACGCTGGCCCACCTCAAGGGCATCGCCGAGCCCGTGCGGCTGTTCCGGCTGATCCCGCTGGACTAGCGGCGGCCGACGCGGTCGTTCGCGCGGCCGGCCGACATGGTGCGCTCGCGCTGATAGAACAGCCAGAAGGCCGGGAACGTCGAGACGATGGCGAGGCCAATCAGGGCCGGGTCGCCGAAAAGGCGGCCGGTGATGGCGAGTGCGATCGTGATAAACGCCAATGACAGCAAGGCGAGTGCGAACAAGAATGGGTCCCGCATCCAGGCTCGGGGGTTGCGAGACTCACGGCTCGGCATTGAGGGCTCCTACTCAGGGCTGCGCGCCCGCCAGCCGGACGGGGTGCGTTCGTGACTGTACTGTCAAGGGGCATGCCGCGTCACGTCCCGAGAGATAGTACGAACGTACGAGGGGGCCCGGATGCACACCTCGGTCGCGTCCAGGGTTCATGTCGGGGCTTCCGACTGCCGGATACCACGTGCCGCTACCGCGGGGCCGGCGATGGCTTCGCGGCCGGAGCCGCGTTGCCCGCGCCCGGCGGCGCGACCGTGGGCCGACGAGTCGGGACCGGGATTGGCGTGCGCACCTGGACCGCCGACGTCGCGGTAGGTGCGACGGGCTTCGATGCCATCGTAGGACCGGCCGGCTGGCGGCCGGCGCCGACCGAGAACTGCCAGCGGTAGCCGCCAAGCTGGTCCTTGTCGTCGCGGGCCTGGATCCGGACTTCGTGGCTGCCGCCCGCGAGCGTGCGGACGAAGCTGACCGTTTTGACGCGGATGCCCGGCACGACCGGCTCGATCTCGACGGCCTCTCCGTCGAGGAACGCCGTGACGTCGACGAGGTCGGCCGAGCCGCTAATGCGGGCGCTGATGACGACGTCGCCGGCCGGGAGTGACGCGCCTGGGGCGGGCTGGAGCCCGGAGATGATCGGCGCCAGGCCGGGCGACCCGGAGGGTCCCGGACTCAAGCGGGCACCCGGCCCGGAGGATCCGATCGGCTCAATCAATGGGTTGACGGTGGGAGAGGGCGGCGCGGAGAACGCCGAGAGCGTCGGAGGTGGCGCGGTTTCGAGGCGGACGGGCGTGCCGCCGGTGATCGGGGGGGCTCCCTCGCGCGGGCGCTGGACCGGCGCGCAGGCGGCGATCAGCAGGACGACGAGCAGGACGGCGCACCGGCGCCAGGTGCGCGACAGCAATCGTCGATCGGTAGGAGTCACGTACGCTCTCGGTGTCGAGCGGCCTCGCGGCCGGCGACGGCTAGCCCGCGACGGCGGCGCGATGATACGGGACGGCGAGGCCGCGCCTCAAGGACCATTTTCGACGACTGAGGTGGGGCTTCCCGAAGGCCCGGGTCACGCTCAGTGGCGCTGCGGCATCTTGGGACGGGTTCGGTACACTGTGAGCCCCCGCCCGGCGAGGCGAGGGGCGGGAGACAGACGATTCATGGCGGAAGCAGGCAAGACGCGCGCGCTCGTGACCGGGGGCGCCGGCTTCATCGGGTCGCACGTCGTCGACGCGTTCGTCGAGGCCGGGCTCGACGTCTCAAGCATCGACAATATCTCGACCGGCTCGCGGGCGAACCTGAACCCGGCCGCGCGCCTCTACGAGGTCGACATCCGCGACGGCGCCGAGGTCGACCGGGTGTTCGCAGCGGAGCGGCCGGAGGTCGTGAGCCATCAGGCGGCCCAGGCGAGCGTGAATGGCTCGATGGCGGACCCGCCGCGCGACGCGAGTATCAACGTGCTCGGCTCGCTGAACGTGCTGGAGGCGGCGCGGAAGTACGGCGTCCGGAAGGTGATCTATGCCGCGACCGGCGGCGCCGCCGTCGGCGAGCCGAAGTACCTGCCGGTCGACGAAGATCACCCGGTCGAGCCGCTCAGCCCATACGGCGCGAGCAAGCATGCCGTCGAGCATTACGTGGCGCTCTACCACCAGACGTTCGGCCTGGACACGACGATCCTGCGCTACACGAACATCTACGGTCCGCGCCAGGACCCCAGAGGCGAGGCCGGCGTCGTCGCGATCTTCGCCGGGTTGATGCTGACAGGTGGCCGGCCGATGGTGAACGGGACCGGCGAGCAGGAACGCGACTACGTCTACGTCGGCGACGTGGCGCGGGCGAACCTGCTGGCGCTCACGAGGGGCAGCGGCCGGATGTTCAACATCGGGACGGGCGTCGGCACCTCCGTGAATCAGATTTTCGACCTTCTGGCCGAGCTGACCGGCTACGGCGTACCTCGGCAGCACGGGCCGGCCCTGAGCGGCGAGGTGTTCCGAATCTACGTGACCAACGAACGGGCCAGAGACGAGCTGGGCTGGCAGCCGACAGTGAAGCTGGACGAGGGGCTGCGGCTGACGGTGGAGAGTATCCGCGCGAAGCTCGCTGGGCAGGGAGGGGCGTGATGGCCGCATCGCCGACGATCCGCTCGCTTGTCGCGACGGCGGTCGCGGTGCCGCTGGCGGCGCCGACGCGGATCGCGACCCGTGAGGTGCTGGCGCGCGAGTTCGTGCTGGTCGAGGTGACCACCGACGATGGGGTGGTCGGGGTCGGCTACACGTACACCGGCACGACCGGCGCGAAGCTGTGCGCCGGATTCATCAACGACTATTTCGCGCCGCGACTGGCCGGGGAGGCGGCGCTGGCGCCCGAACGGATCTGGGCAGCGCTGTTCCAGGAGCATTTGCTGATCGGGCGGCGCGGGTTCCTGCTGCGGGCGCTCTCGGCGCTGGACATCGCGCTCTGGGACGTGGTCGGGAAGGTGGCGGGGCAGCCGCTCTATCGGCTGCTCGGCGGCTTCCGCGACGCCGTGCCGGCCTACGCCTCGGGTGGATACTACCGGGCCGGCGACCCGCTGGAGAACATCGAGAAGGAGTTCACGCGCTACCTCGGGATGGGCTTCTCCGACTTCAAGATCAAGGTCGGCGGGGCTCCGCTCGACGTCGACGTCGAGCGGGTGCGGGTGGCGCGCGAGATGATCGGGCCGCGGGCGCGGCTCGGCCTGGACGCCAACAACGCCTGGCGGACGCCGGCCGAGGCGTTGCGGTTCGCGCGGGCCGTCGAGAAGTACGACCCGTGGTGGCTGGAGGAGCCCCTGCTGCCCGACGACGTCGAGGGGCACGCCCAGATCGCCGCGGCTCTGGACTGGCCCGTCGCGACCGGCGAGATCCACGCGTCGCGCTGGGACTTCCGGGCGCTAATTGAGAAGCGCGCCGCCGACATCCTGCAGCCGGACGCCGGCGTGCTCGGCGGGGTCGGTGAGTGGATGCGGGTCGCGCACGCGGCGGCCACGTTCGACCTGCCGGTCGCGCCGCACTGGCACGCCGACATCCACGTCCACCTGGTTGCGGCGGTGCCGAACGCGCTGACGGTGGAGTACTTCTCGCTGGAGGAGGACATCTACAACTTCGAGCGGCTGCTGGTGGACCGGCTCCAGCCGAAGGACGGCCTGATCCCTCTGCGGGATCGGCCGGGCGTGGGCCTGGAGCTGGACCGAGCGGCGGTGGAGCGGTTCAGAATCGGGTGAGGAGGTGGCCCCTACCCCCCAGCCCCCTCCCCCGTGCGCGGGGGAGGGGGAGAAGCCGGAACGTTCAGGAGGATTCCCTCTCTTCGTCGGCGGTCAGGTCGACCTCGATGCGGATGGCGCTGCCGGCGCGGCGGGCGGTCATCCGGAGGCCGCTTGTCCGGAGCAGGTTGAGCATCCGGCGGTTCTCGGCCAGCACCTCGGCGATGAGCGTCATCAGGCCGCGCGCTCGGGCGACGTCGACCAGCGCCCAGAACAGCACCGAGCCGATGCCGTGGTGCTGCACTCGGTCCTCGACGATCAGGGCCAGCTCGGCGCGGGTGTCCGGTGCCCACTCGTCGTCGATGCGGTCGTAGCGCCCGACGCCGACGATCTGCTCGTCCGGGCCGGTCCCCTCGGTCGCGACGATCGCCATGCGGCGGTCGTAGTCGACGGTCGTGAAGTAGGCCGCGCGCTCATCGGTGAGGACCGGCAGCGGCGAGAAGAACCGCATCACGATCGAGTCGCGTGACAGCCGCCCGTGGAACGCCTGGAGCCGGGGCACGTCGTCCGGTCGGATCGGCCGGAGATGGACGGTCCCGCCGCGCCGGAGCGGCACGTCGCGTTCGAGGTCGGCCGGATAGGCGCCGGTGGCCATGCGCACACTGTAGTCCAGGAGGCACGGGGAGTGTCGGGCCGGCCCGGGTGCCCGGCAAACGTGCGGACCGGGGCGTAGGAAGACCGGATCGGCACGGGATCCGCTGAGACCGGCGCACCAGCACCGGAAATCCGGCCGAGATCGGGCGCGCGGCGGTCTATACTCCCTGTCGGGAGGCACACGGGTGAGTGACGCTGGTCGTGGATACATCCTCGCGCTCGATCAGGGGACGACGGGCTCGGCGGCGCTCGTCTTCGACCGGCGGGGCGTCCCGGTGGCGATGGCCGATCGCGAGATCCATCAGGGGTATCCCGAGCCGGGTTGGGTCGAGCACGACCCCGAGGAGCTCTACCGGACGACGCTCCGGGTGGCCCGCGAGGCACTGGACGGCGCCGGGATCTCCGGGCGGGATCTCGCGGCGATCGGGATCACCAACCAGCGCGAGACCACCATCATCTGGGACCGCGCGACCGGCCAGCCGATTGCGCCGGCCGTCGTCTGGCAGTGCCGGCGCAGCACGCCGATCTGCCAGCGGCTCAAGCAGGCCGGTCTGGAGCCGATCGTCCGCGAGCGCACGGGCCTGCTGATCGACGCCTACTTCTCGGCGACCAAGATCGCCTGGCTGCTCGACAACGTGCCGGGCGCCCGCGAGCGCGCCGAGGCCGGCGAGCTGGCGTTCGGGACGGTCGACACCTGGCTGCTCTGGAAGCTGACCGGCGGGGCCATCCACGCCACCGACGTCACCAACGCCTCGCGGACGATGCTCTACAACATCCACGAGCGGAAGTGGGACGACATCCTGCTGGATGCGCTTGGCGTGCCGGCCGCGCTGCTGCCGGATATCCGTCCGTCGAGCGGTGCGCTGGGCGAGGTCGCCGGTGAGGCGCTGGATGTGTTCGACGGGGCCGGCGTGCCGATCGCGGGGGTGGCCGGGGACCAGCAGGCGGCGCTGTTCGGGCAGGCGTGTTTCACGCCGGGGATGTCGAAGAACACGTACGGGACGGGCTCGTTCCTGCTGCTCAACACTGGCGACCGCGCGCCCAGCTCGCGGCTGGGGCTGCTGACGACGGTCGCCTGGGAGGTCGGCGACACCTGGACGTACGCCCTGGAGGGGGCCGTGTTCGTGACCGGCGCGGCCGTTCAATGGCTCAGGGATGGACTCGGCATCATCGCCGACGCGGCAGAGACCGAGGGAATGGCGCAGTCGGTGCCGGATACCGGCGGGGTCTACTTCGTGCCGGCGTTCGTCGGACTCGGGGCGCCGTACTGGGACATGTACGCCCGGGGCGCCATCGTCGGGCTGACGGGGGCAACCAGGCGCGAGCACATCGCCCGCGCGACGCTGGAGGCGATCGCGTTCCAGACGGCCGACGTGCTGGCCGGCATGCGCGACGAGGGCGGCGTGGACGTGCCGGTCCTGCGGGTGGACGGCGGCGGCACCGCGAACGGCTTCCTGATGCAGTTCCAGGCCGACCTGCTGGGGATCCCGCTGGAGGTCGCCGACGTCCAGGAGACGACGGCGCGCGGCGCGGCGTACCTGGCCGGCCTGGGCGTCGGGCTCTGGACGGACGCCGAGGAGATCATGCGTCAGTGGCAGCCCTCGCGCCGCTACGAGCCGACGATGCCCGAGGATCGCCGGATCGAGCTGCTGACGGCCTGGCACCGGGCGGTGGACCGGGCGCGCAACTGGGCGTTCGCCTGAGATGCGTGGCCTCCTGGCGCCCTCCGCGCTCGGCGTCGGCCTGGCGGTGCTGGTGGTGCTGCTGTTCGTCGGGATGGGGCGAGCGGTCGGTCGTGAGCGTGCGATCCCGTGGGTCTGCGACGACACCCGCTACGTCGACACGGTGCCGGTCGGCCGGGGGGTCGTCGGGCCGGCCGTCAGCGCGCCCCCGGGCTGCGGCGGTCAGGGCTCCTGATCGCGTGCCCGGCAGGTCGGCGTCGCGTGCCCGCTAGGTCGGCCCGTCGCGAGGCATCCCGAGCGACCGGCGCGGCCCGGTCCGAGGCATCCTGGGCCGAGGCGACCTGCCAGCTCGCCGGGCTGCTGGTGCCGCTCGCGTTCCACACGCTCGGGACGGTCGGGTTCGAGTCGACCAAGACCCTGCTGGTGCGGCTGCTCGCGCTGATGCTGCTCCTCGGGTGGCTGGCGATGGAGGCCGGGCGGATCGGGATGACGCCGGGGCCGTTCGCCTGGCGCGGGGCGCTGCCGCTCGTCTGGAACGGGTCGCTCCGACTGGTGGTGCTCGGCCTCGCCGGCGTCGCGCTCACGACGGCGTTGGCGACGGCGGCCTCGCTGACGCCGCTCACGAGCCTGCTCGGCTCCTGGGATCGCCAGCAGGGGCTCGCGACGACGCTGGCCTGGCTGGTGCTCGGGGCGGCGGCAGCGCTGGCCGGGCGGAACGACGCGCGCCGGCGCGCGCTGCCCACGATCTGGGTGCTGGGCAGCGTGCCGGTCTCTCTGTACGCCTTCGTGCAGTACGCCAGCCTGGACCCCGTCACCTGGCTGAACCAGCCGCTCGGGGTCACCAGCACGCTCGGCTCGTCGACGGCGCTGGCGACGTACCTGGCGATGCTGGCGCCGCTGACGGCGGCGTGTGCGCTCTCGGCGGCACGGTCGGCATCCGAATCGGAAGGCCGCGTTCGGAGCTGGCGGCGCCTGCTCGCCGATCCACGTGTCCGCTACGGCGGCTTCGTCGCGGTGCTGACGGCACAGGTCGCGGTGCTGGCGATGACCCAGGTGCGGGGCGGCCTGCTGGCGCTCGGCGCCGGGCTGCTGGCGATGGCGGCGTTCGCGCTCTGGCCGACTCGGCGACGGCTGGTGACGGCGGGTGGCGGCGTGGGGCTGGCCGTGCTGCTGGCGGGGTGTGTGGTGCTGGCGGTGCTGCCGCGACCGGACGTCGGCGACGGCGCGGATACGTCGGCGCGCCAGCGGGTGTTGATCTGGCAGGACGCTCTCCAGGCGATCGCCGGGCCGCGCATCCTGATCGGCTACGGCCCCGAGACGCAGACCCTGGCGCTGGAGCCGCACTACCCCGTGGAGCTGGCGCTGCGCTTCGAGAACGCCCGCTGGGACCGGGCGCACAACCTGGTGCTCGACACCCTCCTGACGACCGGCCTGCTCGGGCTCGCGTCGCTCGGGGTATTGCTCTACGCCGTGGTGCGGACGGCGGCGCGGAGTAGCGCTGTCGGGCGCGGGCCGGGGCGATGGCTGGTCGGCGGGCTCCTGGGCGCCCTGGCCGCGAACCTGGCGGCCAACCTGTTCGCCTTCGAGACGGCTGCGACGGGGGTGCTGTTCTGGATGGCGGCCGGCCTGCTGGTCTCGCCGGCGATCCCGGTGCCGCCGGCCGCCGCGCCGGCTCGACAGCCGACGGCGCGAGAACGTCGCCAGGAGCGTCAACGGGCCGGTGGCCTGGCGCCGGCTGTCCGGCTCCGCGCGACAGCGATGCTGGCGGCGGGCGCGGTCGGGCTGGCGATGGTGCCCTGGCTGACGGCGCCGTTCCTGGCCGACCTGTACCACACCCGAGCACTGGCGCTGCGGGCCGGCGAGGCGCCGGGTTCGAGCACGCGGCAGGAGATCGCCGCGGTGCAATCGGTGCCGTGGCTCGACGTGCCGCTGTTGGCGCTCGGAGAGACGTTTCTCGACATCGCCCGGACGTCGACGTTGACCTCCTCCGTGACGATCGCGTCATTTCAGGATCTGTACGAGATCGCGCCGTCGAGTCGGGCGGCGCTCTTCGAGGCGGCGCGGCTGACGTTCGAGCGGGCGGTCGACCGGAATCCGCTCGATCCGTACACCCACGCCGCCGTGGCCCGGCAGTGGATCTTGCGCGCCGAGGCGAGCCGCGATCCTGCCGAGCAGGGCGACGCTTACGGCAAGGCCGTCGAGGCGTACGACCGCGCCATCGCGACCGGGCCGAGCCGGGTGGGCTTCTATGACGAGTCCGGGGTCGCCCTGACCCGCTGGGGCCGCTCGACGCTGGCGCTGGAGCGCTTCAAGGAGGCGGACGCGCTGAGCCACCCGACGGCCGAGCGGCTGAGCCGGATGGCCGACGCCACGCTCGTCGCCGGCGACGTGGCCGGGGCGCGGGCGCTCTACGAGCAGGCGCTGACTCTCGATGCGCGGTCGGCACCGGCCGAGGCCGGACTGGCCCGCCTCGATCGCGACGCCGGGGACCCCCAAGGTGCGCTGGAGCACGCGCAGCGCGCTGCCCGCTTCCAGATGCGAAACTGGCAGTATCAGCGTGACCTGGCGCTGGCGTACCGCGACGTCGGTATGGCATCCGAGGCGCTGGCGGCAGCCAGGGCCGCGCGGCGGATGGTGCCGGCCTGGGAGATGGATGACTTGACGGCGCTGATTCAGTCGGTCTCGGGGTGAGGGGAGCGGACGTGCCGGCTTCTGATCTGCCACACCGCATCATCGTCGAGCGGATCGTCTATCGCCTGGAGCCGACCGTGATCGTGCCGGCCTCGGTCGAGCGGCTCGGGGTCGACGCCGAGGGTCGGACGTTGTACGTGGACACGGGGCGGGCGGCATCTCGCAAGCACGTCTACCTGGCCGCCGCCGACCCGGCCCTCGCCGCCTACGTCCGCGATGACCCGCCGCCCGGATACGGCCTCCCGGACCTCCTGGCCGATGCGTTCCTGGAGCGCCTGCCGCGTCCGGACGCCCTCGGCCTGCTGGGGCTGCTGGTGGCGCACCACGTCGTGCTGGCGGACGGCACGCGCCTCGGCGGGTCGCTCCCGATGCTGGCCGAGGCCGTGACGACGGTGGCGCTGGAGCCGTCAGGCTTCGCCGCGCAGGCCCGGCGGGTGCCGGAGTGGGCGCTGGCCGAGGCACTCCGGCCGCGCGCCGACCTGCTGCGAGGCCGCCTGCTCAGCGTGCCGTTCGTGCGGGCGCTGGGGTCACGCGAGCTCGGGTTCGTGCGCTCGATCGCGCCGGCCGAGCTGGTGGTGGCGAAGACCAGCGGCGAGGCGCTCGACGTCGGCGACACGCTGGCCGTACGGACGTCGGCCGGTCAGGGGCCGCCGGTACTGGTGCGGGTGCTCTCGCTGACGGGGCGTGACGCGCGTGTGGCGCAGATCGCCAGGGAGCGCGACGAGGGCGTCAGTCACGGCGACCCGGTGGAGTTCGTGGCGGGCGAGCACGCCCCGTCGGAGACGTAGACGAGGCGCGCTCCGGGGCCGTGGTCCCCGGTCAGACCTGGACGGCGGGCCGGACCTTGTCGAAGCAGGTGCTGCAATAGACCGGCCGGTCCTGCCGCGGCAGGAACGGCACCAGCGCCGTCGTGCCGCACTCGGCGCAGGGGACCTGGTGGAGCTCGCGGGGCGCCTCGCCCTGGCGCTCGCGGCGGCGGTTCGCCCGGCACTGGTGGCAGCGTTGCGGCTGGTTGAGCAGGCCGCGCTCGGCGAAGAAGGCCTGTTCGCCGGCGGAAAAGGTGAATCCGGCTCCGCAATCACGACAGGTCAACGTCTTATCCTCGTAGCCCACCTCAGGAGCCCTCCCTGGGTACCTGCCCCGGTGCCGAACGTCCTCGGTCGGCGGACTGAGGACACGACGCCGTGACCTTCCACGGTGACCCGGCCGGCTCCATCGAGTCGAACACGCGTCACGGCGGGCAGTATAGCGATCGCAGACCGAACTGTAAAGCCCCCGCCCAAATTCTTATTAACTTCATGACTTGACGTTCGACTTCTGATCTTTCTAGCCTTCACAGGTCTTGCGAGGGCAATCCTCTTGGCCATGAGGGTCGCCCGCCGAGCCGAGACTTCGAAGCCGAGAGTGCGCCATCGCCCTCAACATCCCCTCGACCGCGCTCGACCTGGCGCCGACCGTATCGGGGGCGCCGACCGCGACCGCCGGCGAGGCTCCGGACTCGGGCTGGCGGGCTTGCTCGAAGGCGGCGCTGCCGGCGCTCGCCATCGGGCTGGTCTGGGTCGTCGTGGCGTCGGCGAACTCGATCGCCGAGCTGCTCACCTTCAACAGCACCTCGCGCGACATCGGCGTCTATCTCCAGATGCTCTGGACTACGGGCCACGGACGGCCGTTCCAGACGACGCTGCTGGAGTCGAATCGGATCCACCTGGCGGAGCACGTCGCGCTGCTGCTACCGGTGCTGTCGCCGCTCTACGCCCTTCGGCCCGACCCGCGCTGGCTGTTCGTGGCACAGACCGTGGTGCTGGCGCTGGCGTCGGTGCCCGTCTACCTGCTCGCCCGACGCCTGCTGGGCGGTACGTTCCTGCCGACCCTGTTCGTGGCCGGCTACTTCCTGATGCCGACCGTCACCGAGGTCGCGTACGACGCCTTCTACCCGGTCATCTGGGCCGCGCTGCCGATCGGGTTCGCCGCCTACTTCCTGCTCACGGACCGCATCCGGCCGGGCGTCGCGCTGGCGATAGTGGCGATCCCGATCGAGGAGGAGGCCGGCCTGGCGGTGTTCGGGCTGGGGCTGCTCATGATGCTGCGGCCTGGCCAGCGGCGGCTCGGCCTGGCGTTGGTCGGGCTGGCGCTGCTCTGGCTTGGGCTGGTCGCGATGGTGGTGATGCCGCGCTTCCACGAGCCGTCGACCCTGCCGACCTCGGGCGAGAACCGGACGGTGGACCACTTCGCGGCGCTTCGGCAGCATCCGGCTGAGACGCTGACCGACCTTGCGACCCAGCGGGTGCCGCGCGCCGCGCACTGGCTGCTCGCGCCCACGGGCGGGCTCCCGCTGCTGGCGCCGCAGGTGTTGATCGCGGACGTGCCCCAGGCGGCGACGCTGCTGCTGGCCGACAAGGGCGAGCGGTTCCGCCGGCACTGGACCGCGCCGATGCTGCCGACGATCTGGATCTCGGCGGTGGTGGGGTACGCGGCGCTGCGGGGACGCCCGATGCGGCTGCTCGGGATCGGGCTGCTGGTGGTCGGCACCGCGACGACGTACCTCCTCGACAGCAACCTGCCCGGCGGGGGCGACTACGATCCGGCTGACCTTGCCTGGTCCGACCGCGCCGAGCAGCACGCCTACCTCGTCAAGCGGGTTCCGCCGGGGGCCTCGCTGGTTTCCAGTCGGCGGGCGCTCGGGGCGGTGGCCGATCGCGCGGAGCTGTACGTCTTCCCGCCGAGCTACGCCGGCAAGCTGTGGCCGCCGGAGCGTCGAGCGCAGGCGTACCTGCTCGACCTGAGCAACGACGGCACTCAGGAGGCGCTGGCGAGTCGGCAGAGCCCGCTCCGCGCGAACCGGCCCTACGCGATCTGGCTGGCAGGCTCGGAGGCGATGCTGCTGCTCGACCGTGCCCCGGAGCCCGAGCAGGGGCTGGACCGCGACCTGTCCGGCATCCGGCTGCGCGGGATCTGGGCGCAGCAGGACGGCGCGACGGTCGAGGTGGAGGCGCACTGGCAGGCAACCTCGAAGCCGGCGACGCGGCTGACGCGCGTGGTCACGATCCTGGATGGCGATGGTCGGGTGCTGGCCGAGCGCCGCGGCATCGCGCTCGACGCCTACCTGCCGACCGAGCAGTGGCCGGCTGGCCAGGAGGTGATCGAGCGGGTGCGCCTGGACGCGGAACCCGGGCGGCAGCGCGTGGTGCGCGTGAGCTGGGTGGACGGGGCGGGTGCCGGCGACGCCTTCGAGCTGGGGATCGGCGACCCGCCCTGACGGTTACTCCGTGAGGTAGCGCTCGACGATCCGGACCAGCATCGCGACCCCGACGGGCAGCGCATCCTCGTCGATGTCGAAGCCGGGGTTGTGGTTCGCGACGGTGATGCCCTTCGCCTCATTCAACACGCCGACGTTGAAGTAGCAGCCGGTGGCCCGCGCGATGAAGTAGCCGACGTCCTCCGAGGGCATGATCGGCGGGTGGTTGTAGCGAGTCCGATCCTCCCCGACCACCTCGTGGGCCACGTCCCTGACGAAGTCGGCCATCTGCTGGTTGTTGACCATGACCGGGTAGCCGAACGCATAGTCGACGGTGGCGTCGCCGCCCATCGCGCGGGCGATGCCGACGATGGTCTCCTGGATACGCTTCGCCAGCTTCTGCCGCACGGCCTCGTCGAGCGTGCGAACGGTGCCGGACATCGTGGCGGTCATGGGGATGACGTTGGCGACCGTGCCGGCCTGGATCGTCCCGACCGTGATGACGGCCGATTGGAGCGGGTCGACCTCGCGCGAGACGATGGTGTGGAGCGTCGTCACGACGTTCGCGGCGATGAGGACCGGATCGACCGCCATGTGCGGGCGGGCCGCGTGACCGCCGACGCCTCTGATCTCGGCGTGGAACGAATCCGCCGATGCCTGCGACGCACCTCCGCGCATGCCGACCGTCCCGACCGGCTGAGCTGACAGGTGCAGGCCGAAGACCGCATCAACCTTCGGGTCGTCCATCACGCCGTCCTCGATCATCTTGATCGCGCCGCCCGGCGGCTTCTCCTCGGCGGGCTGGAAGCAGAGCACGATGTTGCCGGGAAGCGGTGTGTCCCGGCTGGACAGCATCCGCGCGACGGCCAGCAGGATGGCGGTGTGGCCGTCGTGGCCGCAGGCGTGCATCATCCCCGGGCGGGTCGATCGGTACGGCTTGTCGCTTTCCTCCTGGATCGGCAGAGCATCCATGTCGGCGCGCAGCATAACGGTGCGGCCGGCGGCCCCGCCGCGGATGATGCCGACCACGCCGGTCCCGCCAACGCCGGTCCGGACCTCGATGCCGAGGGAGCGCAGCCGCTCGGCGACGAAAGCGGCGGTTTCGTGCTCCTCGAACCCGAGCTCAGGATTGGCGTGGAGGTGGCGACGGTCGGCGATCAGCTCGTCGCGCACGGCGGCGACGGTGGCGGTGACGGTACTCATTGGGGATGACCTCGCAGGAAGCGGCGAGCGGGCGCCGCATGGCTCTCGGTGGCGAGCGGTTTGCGTGACGGTAGTTCGCGGAGCGTGAATCGGGCAAGCCACGGCGCATGGCGCGAGCAGTTCGAGGGAGATCCGAGTACACTTGTTCGAGGTCGGGCTGCGCGGCGCTCCCGGAGCGGGTTGAGGCCGCGCGGCTCGTGTCGTTCCAGAAGGGCGCCGATGTTCGACAGAACCGTACTTGAGAATGGGCTACGCATCGTGAGCAGCACGATGCCGCACACGCGCTCGGTCAGCGTGGGGCTGTACGTGGCGGCCGGCTCGCGCTACGAAGACGACGAGATCGCGGGCGTGTCCCACTTCCTGGAGCACATGCTCTTCAAGGGCACCACGCGGCGCCCGACCGCGCAGCAGATCTCCGAGGAGATCGAAGGTGTCGGCGGCACAATGAACGCGGCGACCGACAAGGAGCTAACCGTCTACTGGGCGAAGGTCGGGCATCAGCACTTCGAGCGCTGCCTGGACGTCCTCGCCGACGCGCTGCTGGAATCGACGCTGGAGCCGGTCGAGATCGAGAAGGAGCGCCAGGTCATCATCGAGGAGCTGGCGATGACCGAGGACAGCCCCGGCGACCTGGCGGCGCTGCTGATCGACGACGTGCTCTGGCCGGAGCAGCCGTTGGGGCGCGACGTCGGCGGCTCTCCAAGGTCGGTGGCGGCGATCACGCGTGAGCAGATCGTCGCGTTCGTCGGGCGGCATTACACGCCGGCCAACACGGTCCTGGCGGTGGCCGGCAACGTGACCCACGACGAGGTCGTGAAGCAGGCCAAGAAGCGGCTCGGCCAGTGGGCGCCGGCGGCGGCCGGCCCGTGGTATCGCGCCGTCGACCACCCGTCGCCGAAGGTGGCGCTGAAGTCGAAGAAGACCGAGCAGGCGCACGTCTGCGTCGGGCTGCACGGCTACTCCAGCACTCACCCGGATCGGTACGCGCTCGACCTGATGAACACCGTGCTGGGCGAGGGTATGTCCTCGCGGCTGTTCGTGGAGATCCGCGAGAAGCTGGCGCTGGCGTACGACGTCCACTCGTACGTCGCGCACTTCCTGGACGCCGGGGCGCTGGTCGTCTCGGCGGGCGTCGATCCGAAGCGGGTCGAGCCGACGATCGCCGCCGTCCTCAGCGAGCTGAAGAAGATGCATGCCGGCGTACCGGAGCCCGAACTTCGCAAGGCGAAGGAGCTGATCAAGGGGCGGCTTCAGCTACGAATGGAGGACACCCGCGCGGTGGCGTCGTGGCTGGGCACGCAGGAGCTGCTGCGCGACGAGATCCTGACCGTCGACAACGCGCTCGACATCATCGAGCGGGTGACCGTCGAGGACGTCAACCGCGTGGCCGAAGAGCTACTGCGACCGGAGCGGATGTCGCTGGCGGTGGTCGGGCCGTACCGCAGCGAGGCGCGCTTCGCGAAGCTGATGGCCGTCTAGCCCGACTCGGGCGCCTCGGCGAGCGCGGCGTCGTCGGCCGAGAAGTCCGGGTCGGACTCGGCGGGCGGGTGCTCCAGGTGCCAGCGCACCGATCGCCGAACAGTCTCGAACGGGTCGGCGTGAACCCAGCCGAGCATCTCGCGTGCCTTCGACGAATCGACCAGGACGTGCTGGCGGATCGTCGAGGCCAGGCCAAGATCGGGCGGCAGCGCGGCGCCGCCGACGGGCACCAGGGTCGCCCCGGCGCCGGCCGCCGCGACGATCTGCTCGTACCAGGCGCGGACCGACCAGGTGCGCGCCTCGCCCAGGTTGAAGATCTCGCCGCGCGTCGCCTCCGACTCCAGCGCCAGCCTGACACCGCGCGCCATCTCGCGGACGTAGCCGCGCGTGCAGAGCCAGTTGCCGGCCCGGATCGGGATCTGGGTCCGTCCGGCCCGCAGACGTCGGAGGATCGGCTCCTCGCGGTGCTGGGGGTCGTGCTCGCCGTAGACCATCGGGAGGCGGATGACGGTCGCGCCGCGCCAGAGAAACCGCTCCTCGACGTCGAGCTTCTCGTAATCGTCCATGCCGGGGTGCCGGCCCCGGTACAGATACCGCTCCGAGCGGGTCGGGGCGCGCTCGTCCAGCGGCAGCGGGTCCGACTCGGCGTCCGCATGCACGGCGCCGAACGCCCGCAGGACGTCGATGCTCGAGAGCACCAGCATCCGGAGGGCACCCGGCACGGCCGTCAGGATGTCGTCGGCGTCGCGAGCCGTCAGGGCGATCCCGTCGACGAGGGCGTCGACCTCGAAGCGGTCGAAGGCCGCCACCAGGCCGGCGACGTCGTGGCGCTCGACGTGGGCGTGCTGAGCGCTCGTCGCCTGTTCGGCCTCGCGCTGGCCTCGGTGGATCACGAGGATGGCGTGTCCGGCCGACTCCAGCTCGGCGACGATGGCCCGCCCGATGAAACCGGTTCCGCCGATCACCGCGACGCGCATCGACGCCTCCCGCCGGAGACTATGCCACGACCGCCCGTGCTGCGGGACGTCTCAGCGGGTGGTCCGGACCAGGCGACGGCGGCCGGCGATTGGCTGGCAGGTCGGGCAGACCCAGGTGCCGCGCTGGGCCACGACCGTGCGCACGATTGTGTTGCCGCACTCCTCGCGTGGGCAGGGCAGACCCGCCCGGCCGTAGACCTGGAGGTAGTTCTGGTTCGTGCCGGGCTCGCCTTCGGCATCGACGTAATCCGAGAGCGAGGTGCCGCGCCGCTCGATCGCTGTCGAGAGGACGTGCTGGATCGCCTCGTGGAGTCGGCCCCGCTCGCGTGCCGACAGCGACTCAACCGAGCGCTGGGGGTGCAGGCGCGCCTCCCAGAGGATCTCGTCGGCGTAGAGGTTGCCGATGCCGGCCAGGAAGGTCTGGTCGAGCAGGAGCGACTTGAGCCGGCCGCGCCGCCGCTCCAGCAGCCGGTCCAGCTCGGTGCGCTCGATCTCCAGCGGCTCGGGGCCGAGGCGCTCGTCGAGGAAAATGTCCAGGGCGTCGCGGCCCAGGAACAAGTAGATCCGCCCGAACTTGCGCGGGTCCACGAAGTCGAGCCGCCAGCCGTCGTCGAAGGCGACGGTCAGGTGGGTGTGGGCCGCGACCGGCAGGTCGGTGGTGCGGAGTACCAGGTTGCCGCTCATCTTACGGTGGAGCACCAGATACGCCTCGCCGGAAAGCCCGACGATGACGTACTTCCCCCGCCGCGCGATCGACTCGATCGTCCGGCCGACGGCCGTCGTCGCCAGCGTGTCGAGGGTGGCATTGGGGGCCATGCGCGGCCAGTCCAGCGAGCCGACGCTGACGATGGTGCGACCGAGCAGGCGCTCACGCAGGCCTCTAGCTGTGGTCTCGACCTCGGGCAGCTCCGGCACGTCAGGCCCCCGTTAGCTGAGCGAGGGGCTGGCAGGAGGGGCAGTAGTAGGTGCCCCGCCCCGCGAACTGGATCTTGACGATGGTCGTGCCGCAGGTCGGGCACGGCTGGTCCTTCCGGCCGTGGACGCGCGGGAAGTCGCGGTCGGCCGAGGCCTTGCCGTTCAGGATCTCGGCGACGCCCTCGCGGACCGCGAAGCCGAGGACGGTCCGGATCGCGGCGTGGAGCCGGGCCAGCGCCGCCTCGTCGAGGTCGCCGACGCGGGTAGCCGGCGTCAGCTTGCTCTCGAAGATGATCTCGTCCGCGTAGATGTTGCCGATCCCGCCGACGACTTTCTGGTCGAGCAGGACCGGCTTGAGCGGCATCTTCTGGCGTCGGGCGATCCGCTCGCGGAAGGCCGCCAGGGTGAACTCGGGGTCCAGCGGCTCCGGTCCGAGCTTCGCCTGGTCCAGCAGCGGCTGGACACCGGCCTCGGGGAGGATCCAGACGCGCCCAAACTGCCGAATGTCGGTGAGGTAGAGGACGCTCTCGTCGTCGACGTGGAAGATGACGTGGGTCGAGCGGTGGGGGAGCGGCGCCCCGAAGGCCGGGACCGGGTGCCCGCCCTCGGCGAGCGTGGTGTTCTCGGCGTCGCGATGCACGAGCTGGCCGGCCAGCCGCAGGTGGAAGACCAGCGCCAGGCCGTCCGAGAGGTCGAAGACCAGGAACTTGGCGCGGCGCCATAGCCGCTCGATCCGCTTGCCGATCAGGTCGGCGACGGACAGGCCGGTCGGCGCGACCACCTGCTTCGGCAGGCGGACGTCGACGGAGGCGAAGCGGCGCCCAACGAGCGTCGCTTCGAGATCTCGGCGGAGCGATTCGACCTCGGGGAGCTCAGGCACGGCCGGCGCCCACGGCCTCGCCGACCTTGTACCCCTTCAGCTCCTCCCAGTTGTCGCCGACCCGCAGCTCGACGACCAGCGGGACTTCCAGCGACATGGCGTTCTGCATGATCGGGCAGAGGTCGCGCGCGAAGGGATCAAGGTCTTCGCGCCGGATCTCGAACAGCAGCTCGTCGTGGACCTGGAGCACCATCAGCGTCCGCGGGTACTTCTCGTCGATCAGCTTTTGGACACCGATCATCGCGATCTTGACGATGTCGCTGGCGGTCCCCTGGATCGGGTGGTTGATGGCCTGGCGGACGCCGGCCTGGCGGACGTTGTAGATCTTGCTGGTCAGCTCGGGGATGTAGCGGCGGCGCTCCAGGAGCGTGGTGACAAAGCCGCGCACCTCGGCCTCGTTCAAGAGGTTGTCCTGGTACGCCTTCACCGTCCCGAAGCGGTCGAAGTACCGCTTGATGAACTGCCCGGCCTCGGCGGGGGGAAGTCCGCTCTGCTGGGCCAGGCCGTACTCGCTCATGCCGTAGAGCACGCCGAAGTTGACGATCTTGGCGAGCCGTCGCTGGTCAGAGGTCACGTCCTGGATCGGGGTGTCCATGACTTCGGAGGCCGTGGCGGCGTGGATATCCTGGCCTTTCTCGAACGCCTCCACCAGGGTGGGGTCCTTCGTGAAGTGGGCCAGCACCCGCAGCTCGATCTGGCTGTAGTCGGCGCTCAGCAGACAGGTGTCCGGCGAGCCGGTGATGAACGCCCGCCGCACCCGCTTGCCGAGGTCGGTCCGGATCGGGATGTTCTGGAGATTCGGATCGGTGCTGGAGAGGCGGCCCGTCGCGGCGACGGTCTGGTTGAACGAGCCGTGGACCCGGTGCGTCCCGGGGTTGACCATCAGCGGCAGTGCGTCGACGTAGGTCGACTTCAGCTTCTGCATGTGCCGATGTTCGAGGATCAGCTCGATGACCGGGTGGACGCCTTTCAGCTCCTCCAGCACCTCGGCGCCGGTCGAGGCCTGGCCGGTGCGGGTCCGCTTCGCCTGGGGGAGCTTCAGCTCCTTGAAGAGCACGTCACCGAGCTTCTGCGGGGAGTTGAGGCTGAACTCGTGCCCGACCGAGGCGTACGCCGCCGCCTCGATCTCGGCCAGCCGCTCGGCCATCTCCTTGCTGAGGCTCTGGAGATACGGCACGTCGACGGCGATGCCGGCCTTCTCCATCTCGGCGAGGACCGGCACCAGCGGCAGCTCGACCTCGCGGAACAGCGGCTCCAGGCCGGCGTCCCTGAGATCTTTGTCGAGCATGGGCACCAGGCGGCAGAGGATCGCGGCCTCCTGGCGGGCGTACTCGGCGACCTTCTCGACCGGGAGGCGATCCATCGTCGTGGCCGAGCGGCCGGTCCCGAGGAGGGTGCTGCCGGCTGGCATCTCGATCTGGAGCTTGCTCCAGGCCAGGTCGCGAAGGGCGAACGCCCGCTGGTTCGACTCCAGCAGGTAGGCGGCGATCATCGAATCGAACGCCAGGCCCTCGGTCTCGACGCCGTGGCGCGCGAGGACGATCTGGTGGAACTTGGCGTTGTGCGCCCACTTCTGGATCTTGGCGTCGCCGAGGATCCGGGCGAGCCGGTCGCGGACGGCGGCCCACTCGAGCTGTTGGATCGGCTCGTCGCCGGTGTGGCCGACGGGGACGTACCAGGCGGCGTCCGGGCCGGTCGCCAGGCCGACGCCGACAATGTCGGCGCGCATCGGGGCCGTGCCGGTCGTCTGGACGTTGAAGGCGAGGGTCGGCGACGCCTTGATCCTGGCAAGCACGTCGTCGAGGACGTCGAGGTCGCGGACGATGCCGTCGCCCTCCTGGGACGGGGCGGCGTCGGCGCCAGATGCGGCCGCGCCGGAGGTGTCCTCGGCGGCGGCCTCCGCGAACAGCGCGAGCTGGCCGCTCGCGCCCGCGCCGTCGAACGTGCCGTGGTCCATCGAGCGGGCGATGTCGTCGAGCATGCGGCGGAAGCCGAGCTCGTGGAAGAGGCCGACGACGCGCTGGCGGTCGAAGTCGCCGAGCTGCGCCCGGCTCAGGTCCAGCTCGATGCCCGGCACGTTCCGGACGATCGTCGCCAGCTCCTTCGCCATCAGGACCTGGTCGTAGAGCGGCTCGATCTGGGCGCGCTGCTTGGCCGGGATGTCGTCCAGCTGCTCGAACAGGTGCTCGACGTTGCCGAACTGGGCGACGAGCTTCGAGGCCGTCTTGTCGCCGATGCCGGGCACGCCAGGGATATTGTCCGAGCTGTCGCCCCTGAGCGCCTTGAAGTCCGGGATGGCGGGTGGGTCGAAGCCGTACCGCTCGCGGACGGCGTCGACGTCGTACAGGACCGTGTCGGAGAAGCCCCGGCGGGAGGTCAGGACGCGCGTCTTCGGGCTGACGAGCTGGAGCGCGTCCATGTCGCCGGTCAGGATCACCACGTCGAGGCCCTTGCCCTCGGCCTGGAGCGAGAGCGTCCCGAGCAGGTCGTCGGCCTCGAACCCCTCCAACGAGTAGACCGGGATGTTCATGCAGTCGAGCAGCTTGAAGACGTGCGGGAACTGCGGGGCCAGGCCGTCCGGTGGGGCGCCACGCGTGCCCTTGTAATCGGGGAAGCGCTCCTTCCGGAACGTCTTGGAGGAGTAGTCGAATGTGGCGATAACGTAGCGCGGCTTCAGCTCGCGCCAGGCCTTGAACAGCATCGAGGTGAAGCCATGGACGGCGTTGACCAGCTCGCCCTTCGGGCTGGTGAGGTTAGGCACGCCGTAGAAGGCGCGGAAGACGAGCGCGTGTCCGTCGATCAGCACCAGTGTGTCGTGCTGGCGAGGATCAGTCCGAGCTGTGTCAGTCATACGGTCCCAGCCTTCGAGTCAGCGCCGCGCGGTTGTCCGCGAGGATGTCCTGGAACGAGTCGGAGTCGATCGGGTCCGTCCACATGACGAGGGCGTCCTCGCCATTGTCGCTGTAGTAGCGCCGCCGGACGCCCATTTCCTTGAACGTATACTTCTCGTAGAGGCGTTGCGCGACCTCGTTCGAGACGCGCACTTCAAGCGTGAGCCAGCGGGCGCCGATCTGGCGGGCGCGGTCGATCAGGGCGACCAGGAGCAGCTCGCCGAGGCCGTTGCCCTGGAAGTCCGGGTCGACGGCGATCGTGGTGATGTGGGCCTCGTCGGTCATCAGCCAGAGCCCGGCGTAGCCGACGATCGAGCGCAGCTCGGCCTCCATTGCCGGGGTCGGCGGCGGCTCCAGGGGCCCGCGCAGTAGCCGCGAGAGCCGCCCGAACAGACCATTCTCTGGCCCGGAGGACGGTGGGCGCAGGTCGGAGACGGGGGGCGCGTCGTCCGACTCGAAGACCCGGGCGACGAAGTAGTGGGCCATCTTGTTCGACTGGATCTCGCGACGGTAGGCGTTCTGGGGCCACGGCTGAGTGAAGCAGCGCCGCTCGATAGCGCTGACGACGGGGATGTGCTCGATCCGCATCGGATCGATGCGGAATCGTTGGGATCGCCGCGTCTGTGCGCTCGGTTCAGCCACCGTCCCCTCGCTCCCAGCGGCCCGCATCGCGACGGGCGCTGGCCAAAACCTGCTCGGCGCGAACGCGCGCTACCCTCGCGAGAGGTAGATCGGCTCCCCGGACTCGGGGTCGGGCGGGCAGCCCTGGCGCAGCCGCTGCCAGGCGAGCTCGGCGAGCACGGCCGGTCGACGCACGGACAGTGCCGGCGGGGCGACCCAGACGTGGTCCCCGAGCGCTGCCAACCGTGCCCGACTCTCGGCGTCGAGGTCGCCGACGATCGCGCATCGCTCCACCACTAAGCGTAGCAGGGAATCGAGGGTCACCCCCATCACCTCGCCGCCCTCAAGGTAGGTGTCGCGAGTGGGCTCGAACAGGGTGGTGGCGTACCGGCCCCGGCCGGCCGCCAGGACCGCCCGGACGGGCAACCCGAGCGGCGGGACGCCGGCCGCCAGGACCTCCAGCGAGCCGATCCCGTAAGCCGGGATGCCGAGCGCGACCGCGAGCCCCCTGACGACGCTGAGCCCGACCCGCAGACCCGTGTACGAGCCGGGGCCTCGGGCGGCGGCGACGGCCGTGAGATCGGCGGGTCGGCGGCCGAGGCGTGTCATCGTCTCCTGGATGACTGGCATCAGGTGGCGGCCGTGGTCGCGGCCGGCCCGCCAGACGGCTTCGGCCAGCACGTCGCCGTCGTAGAGGGCGATGCCGGCCCGCTCGGTCGAGGTGTCGACGGCGAGCAGCACGTCAGGCCGTCCCGACCGCCGCGCGGACGGCGTCGAGCAGTCGCTCGTCAGAGGACTCGATCGACAGCTCGCGGGTCTCCTCGTCGAGGGCGGTGAGGCGGATGGTGGTCGTCGCGGCGCGGAGATCCGCGGGGAGCGCCCCGGGCCACTCGATCGCGCAGACGCCGCCGGCATCCTCGGCGTCGGCCAGGCTGTCCAGCATCTCGTCGTCCATCCGGCCGTCGAGGCGATAGAGATCGACGTGGTAGAGCGGCAGCCGACCGCGGTGCTGGACCATCAGCACGAACGACGGGCTGGTGATCGGCGCCTCGACGCCGAGACCGGCCGCGAGCCCCTGGACCAGGACGGTCTTGCCGACCCCGAAGGGCCCTTCGAGCAGCAGGACGTCGCCGGGCCGGGCCCCTTCGCCGAGGGCTTGCCCGATGCGGCGCGTCTCTTCGGCCGATCCGGAGCGGACGGTCAGGCGGTGGGTCACGAACGGGAGCCTTCGGAGCGGAAGTGGTCCCACGAGCTTCTTGGGGGTGCGACGGGCTCCCCCCCTGGACCCAGGACGGTGACCTGACCCGGCGGCCCCGCCTCCAGCCGCCCTACGACAGTGAGCGGCGCCAGGCCAGACTCGCGGAGCGCGCGTGCCGCCGCCTCCACAACCTCGGGCGCTCCCGCCAGCAGCAGCTCGTAGTCCTCCCCCCCGCGGAGTGCCAGCTCGCGCGCCTCCTCGTCGCCGAAACAGTCGGGCAGGGCGGGCGGCATCGGGAGATCGTGCACGCGCAGGACTGCGCTCAGCCCGGAGGCATAGGCGAGCTTGCCGACGTCGCCGAGCAGCCCGTCCGAGAGATCCATGCCGCAACGGACGCCAAGCTCGGAAACCGCCAGCCCCTCGGCGACGCGTGGCCGTGGCCGGCGGTGAAGCATGAGCAGCGGGATGACGTCCGGATCGTCTTCCGGAGCATCGCCCGCCTCAAGCAGCGCCAGCCCGCCTGCCGACCCGCCGAGTGCGCCGGTCACGGCCAGCAGATCGCCGGGCTGGCCGGCGGCGCGTCGAAGCCCTTCGCCTACAAGCTCGCCGACGACCGTGATGCTGAGCATGGTGACGGGCGACGAGACGGTATCGCCGCCGGCTATCTCCACCTGGTACTCGCGTGCAAGAGCCGCCATGCCCCGGTAGAGATCGTCGAGGTCCGCGACGCGGGTGTCGAGCCGCAGCCCGAGCGTGACGAACGCTCGCGTGGGACGTGCCCCCATCGCGGCGATGTCGGAGACGTTCTCGGCCAGCGCCTTCCAGCCGAGGTCTTCCCAGGACGTGGTCGAGTGGCGGAAATGGACGCCTTCGATCAGGGCATCGGTCGTCAGCACCTCGCGGAAGCCCGGTCGGGGCTCCCAGAGCGCGGCGTCGTCGCCGATCCCGATCGCGCCCTCAGACTCCGGCCGGAGCGGGTCGCGGCCGGCCGACCCGACGATCCGGGCGAGCCGGTCGATCAGGCCGAACTCGCCCAGCCCCGCGACGGTCAGATCGGCCTCACCGGGTTGTTCAGACATGCACCTTCCTGCGTCGAGGAGCGCTCGCCTGCGAGGCTGCGGCTCCGACCCTGAAATTGTAGCCAGCAGCCGGGATTGTCACCGCGCGGACGGGCACGCGCCACCCGTGCCTGATACGATGTCGCGAACGCATGGGAGGAGCGCGCAGGCGTGCGGATCGCCGTCGTGTCGGACATCCATAGCAATCTTGTCGCCTTCGAGACGGTCCTCCGGGCCCTGGGCGAGATCGATCAGTTGTGGTGCCTCGGCGACATCGTCGGCTACGGTCCACGCCCGAACGAGTGCGTGGACCGGCTGGCCGCCTTGAAGCACCTGGCGGTGGCCGGTAACCACGACCACGCCGCCATCGGCAAGATCGGCGTCGAGGACTTCAACCCGTTCGCCGCGTTGGCCGCGCAGTGGACGACCGACGCGCTGGCGGACGCGACGCGCGAGTACCTGGCGGCGCTCCCCACCATCCAGACGTCCGGCGAGTTCACGCTCGTGCACGGGTCGCCGCGCGGCCCGATCTGGGAGTATCTGCTGACCGTCGCCTCGGCAACGGTCAGCTTTGACCATTTTGGGGGGCCGTTCTGCCTGGTCGGGCATACGCACGTCCCGGCCATCTTCGCACGCTCTCCCGAGGGCGAGGTCCAGGTCCGCCGGATCGTGGGCGACTACGACCTGCCGCTGAAACGGCCGGGCTGGCGGTTCATCCTCAACCCCGGCAGCGTCGGACAACCGCGCGACGACGATCCACGCGCCTCCTGCCTGCTGATCGACACCGACCGGGCGACGGCGAGCTGGCGGCGGGTCGAGTACGATATCGCGGAAACGCAACAAGAGATGCGTCGCGCCCGGCTTCCGGCCCGACTGGTGGAGCGGCTGGCGCACGGCTGGTAGCCCTTCGAGAGGACCCGGACCGCGCACTTGTTCGACAGAACGCCGCCGTTGCGACGTTTCGGCCGATGGTCTCGCAACCGCGCCATAAAAGTGATATACTCGCCCCGAATGTCCGGCCGGAGGGATGCAATGGCAATTGGAACAGCGGTCAGGGACCTCATCGAGGCTCGAGGGCTGCGCCCCGCCGAGGTCGCGGATAGGCTCGGTGGAAAGCGCAATCGTGCGACGTTCTACCGCTTGCTGAGCGGCGAGACCAACGATCCGCGTGTGAGCACACTGCTGGAGATCTGCAGCGCTCTGACGACGAGTCCGAGTGAGCTGCTCCAGCTAGCGGGCCTGCTCCAGTATCAGGAGCGGTCGCTCAAGCTGATCGACGTCGAGCTGCGGCAGG
>Ga0075420_100000893_pt1 | contig 24627 bp, 27 predicted proteins | sample SoiMetdeltSBSDD4_FD_75296 | JGI IMG/M metagenome (GOLD analysis project Ga0075420, IMG submission 75296) | Bulk soil microbial communities from a Populus tree surrounding site in Tennessee, USA - Soil MetaG P. deltoides SBSDD4 | ecosystem: Environmental > Terrestrial > Soil > Tree plantation...
GCATTGAGTCGATTGGATTGCTGCCCGAACTTAGTCTACGTAGACAACGCCGTGTCCAAACCAAAGATCTCTCGAGACGTTGGGCAACAGCCTGCATTCCTTCATCCTGCTTCCTCGCCCTCCAGGGAGAGGAGAAAGGTGCCCTGCCTCTCCCCGCATGGGGCGAGGGGATCACGGAGTTGCTCGACCGCGATTATTTTCGGATTCGTGTATACTCCGTAAGCCGCATCGATTGACAGGATTTCTGCCCGTAAGGAGCCTGGGATTGGCAAGGAGTATGAACCGATATGGCGAGATTGATTGAACGTCCCACAAGGGTGGATGCTGCCGGGAACAAACCCAAACTCATCGACGAATTCATCGGCCTGGTCAATTCGAACACGGGACAACTGAGCGTGGCTCGGATGCAGAGTCCAGCCGGTTGGGTGGAACCGGGGCAGACGCCGGAGTTCGACGAATATACGTTGGTGCTCCGCGGGGTGCTGCATGTGGAAACCAAGGCTGGAACGATTCATGTCCAGGCCGGGCAGGCGGTCATGACCCATCGCGGGGAATGGATTCGATATAGTACGCCGGGACCGGAAGGAGCCGAATACATCGCCGTGTGTCTGCCCGCCTTTTCTCCGCAGACGGTGCATCGTGATCCGTCCTGACCATTGGGGTCCGTGAATCTGCTTGAGGTCGGTCGGCCCGGATCAGTCATCTGCGTACTTCATGTCGAGTCCCGGCACCGGTAAGGCTCATTTCCTGAGGACTGATCACGCCGGGCGTCGCCTGTCCGCTCATGTCTTCGGATTCCGTCTGTCCTTTCCTTGTATATCGGCACGATATTGTCTGGTAGGCGTGGGCATAGTATTGCACTCATGAAGAGCCAGATGGCCAAACCGCGATGACCAATCCCATTCTCATCGTTCCCGGAATCGGCAACTCAGGGCCGGACCATTGGCAGACTCTATGGGAACAGCGTCATCCAGGGTGTCACCGTGTCGTCCAGCGAGAGTGGAATCGGCCTGTGTGTGATGAGTGGGTCCCTGTTCTAGATGATGCGATCGACGCATGTCACTCGCCTCCGCTTCTGGTTGCTCATAGTCTCGGTTGTTTACTCGTCGTTCACTGGACGAAGCGAATCGGGAAGCCGATTGCGGGGGCGCTGCTCGTTGCCGTTCCTGACCCTGCAGGACCCCGGTTTCCACCGGAAGCTGATGGATTCACTCCGTTGCCGAACCATCGTCTGCCATTCCCCAGTGTCGTGGTTGCGAGCACAGATGACATATACGCTTCTCTCGATCATGCCCAACGATCTGCGGCTGCATGGGGAAGCGAATTGATCGTGATCGGAGCCGTCGGACACATCAATGCGGAGAGCGGGCTTGATCAGTGGAAGGAAGGGTGGGATCTTGTTCAGCGATTGCTTCAGCGGTCGGAAGGGATGAACGAATCAGCGTGACGCGCCTGAGTCCGTAGCGTCTCATCTGAGCCCTTACGTTGCCCAGTTACCGATCGGACTAGTCATGAATGATGCGGACTAAGAGGCTGGAAAGGAAAGAGTCGGGTACATTTTACTACGAAGTCGTGTTTCTCGAAGGGCTTGGCAATGAAGTCGTTCGCTCCAATACGAACCGTCTCCTGCAGAATATTTAGGTTGGATCCGGCGGACATCATCAACACCGGGAGGCTCGGATAACGATCGCGGATCTCCCGCAGCGTGGCGAGACCGTCCATGACGGGCATCTGCACATCCAAGAGCACGCCGTCGATCGGCGATTGACTGGTGGACAGAGCGAGGAGCGCCAGCGCCGAGCGGCCGTCGTGTGCCATGACGCAATCATAGCCCATCAGCTCCAGACGGTCCTGCAACATTTCACAGACCGGTTTTTCATCATCGATGATCAAGAGTCTTCGTCGCACGATGCCTATCGTTCACCGCCTACCGGGACGATCTGTCGGGTCTGGGGGCGTCGACAATCAGCATCCCCCGCATGACTGGATGCAGTTCGCAATGATAGGGGTAGAGGCCGGGAGCAATCGGGGGAAGGCTAAAGCTGTGATCCGGAAACACTGGCCCGGAGTCGAAGGCACAGGGCCCTTCGCTCAGACAGCCATCATGGCGAATGGTATGAGGAGAGGAGGTCGGATTCATCCAGCGAACGGGAGTGCCGGGCATTATCACGGCACTCGAAGGCTGATAGTACGGAGCCCAGTTTTCCAGGGTGATTTCAACCGTGACCATATCGGAATGGCTCGGTGAAGGTGCCACCAGGAACACGAGACCGATCATGGCGATGGCCCCGGCATAAGCGACGTGGACTAGAGGACACGCCCTGTGGATCATCTCGTTGCCGCCTCCTGCACTCAGCACCCACTCGACACAGTTCGTATGGTTCCAGTATACCGATCGCGCGTATAAAGGAACCATATGGCAATCGGTACCACGGGATAAAGATCGTATAAAGATCTACTCGTAGACCAAAAGAGAGCGAGCAAGGCCGACGGTGAGTCCTACGGGTGAAGGCTGGAAGCCCGCTTAGTCTTGATCAAACTCGAAGGCAAAGCGATAGCCGACACCGGGGTCGGTCAGGATGAACCGTGGACGGCCAGGATTAGTTTCGAGTTTTTTTCTCAGTTGACCGATGAACACGCGTAGGTATTGAGCCTGGTCGACGTAGGCCGGTCCCCACACGGCCGCCAATAGCATGCGGTGGGTCAGCACTTTGCCTGCATGATCGATCATGTATTTGAGAAGGTCATATTCAGTCGGTGTCAGCTTGATCAGAGCCTGTTCCAATCGCACTTCACGACGGTCGAAATTGATGGAGAGAGGACCGGCCGTAAAGACCGGTTGCAGACCGTGCGCGCCGGCGGATCTGCGCAGGACGGATCGGATGCGTGCCAGTAATTCCTCCATTCCGAACGGTTTGGTCACATAGTCGTCCGCGCCCATCTCAAGCGCGGTCACTTTTTGTGATTCGTCTTCGATCGCCGAGAGGACGATAATCGGGACAGTGGCGTATTCACGAAGACGTTTCGTCACCTCGACTCCCGTGATATCCGGCAAGAGAAGGTCCATAATGACCACGTCCGGAATCCGGTTTGCGCAGTTCTGTAAAGCCTCGACACCGTTCCGGGCGGTCGTGACCGAATATCCGCGGCTTTCCAGGTTGACCTGCAACGAGCGACGAATCTGCGGTTCATCATCGACCACCAAAATCCGCGCTCCGTGGTTCACGCGGCACCCCGGTTGTTCTGAGAGAGAGTTGAAGCCACCGGCAGAGTCGGCTGTGCCGGGTCGGATAACGGAAGTCTGACTAGAATAGTGATGGGTCGACCGGGCTGCGAATCGGCCACGATAGACCCGCCATGCGCATCGACGATCGCTTTGCAGATCGCAAGCCCGAGACCTGTTCCGGGAATAGACCGGACCCTTGCCTCGCTCGTCCGGTAAAACCGCTCAAAAATACGACGACACTCTTCTGGAGCGAGGATCTCTCCCTCGTTCTCGACGCGAACCTCGACCATCTCACGGACAATAGAGGCCTTAAGGAGGATGCAGGACATTGGAGGTGAATACTTGACGGCATTGTCCAAGAGGTTTGTCAGCACTAATTGGATTTCAACCGCATCGACATAGATCGGGGGAAGATTGGGCGCGAGGTGGACTTCCAACGGCCTCGACTCGAGCCCCGCGCCCACCCGTCTGACAGCTCCTTCCACAAGTTCATCAAGGAGATGCCAATCCCGATGATGCGCAAGGGTACCTGCTTCGATCCGAGACATATCCAATAGATTGCTGACGAGACGGTTGAGGTAGTCCAGCTCCTGATGAATATTTTCCAGAAAGTCCTTACGGAGCTGCCCGGCGGCCGTACAATCGGATGCGCCGCCCTGCAGACCGAAGAGCATGGTCTTGATGGCCGTCAGCGGAGTGCGAAGTTCGTGTGACACGGAGGACAGAAGGGACGACTTGACCGCGTCACTTTGGCGGAGAGCGTCGAGCGTTTCTTCCTGGCTTCGCCGCAGATCTTTCTCAGACTGACCAAGACGCCAGGCAAGGAAGACGCCCGCGACGACAACCAGGCCGACGAACGCGATCTCCCAACGAATCAGACGAGATACGGTCGATTGGGATTCGTGCGCCCATAACTGTACCGCGTCATTGGCGGTTTCTAAAAGCCGGTTGTTGTCAGCCAGTAGTTCAGAGACCGCCGCGGCGTGCAGGGGTGAAGCCGGCGGCGTGTGAATGAAACGATCCGTTTTTATGATGAAGGAATCCAGGAGTTGCCGTTGAGTCTCGAATTGCTTCCGAATCGTTTCGGTGGGTGCTCCGGGCAACGAGACGGTTCCGTTTCCCGGCAGGGAGGATGCCATCCGTCCTCCGTGCTCCAGCACCGCGAGCTGATTGCGGAGGACCTCACGGGTGATGTCATAGCCAGCGTCCGTTCCCTGAGACGCAAGGAGCACTTCTTTCATGTGTCGTTCGAGCAACATACGTTGCCGGCCGGCCATGTCGATGGCCAATGCGTCCGACTGACGACTATGAATGATAGCCAAGGTGAGCGGGATAATACCCAGCGCCGTCATGGCGAGGAGGCCGAGAATGCCGGCGAGCTTCCAGCGAAGGCGAGGACTACTGTTAGTTGGAGACGAGGCACGACCGGCCATTTCACTCTCCGCGGCTCCATTATAGATCATGTGTATATGCATAGGGGGAGACGACGATGTCTGATCAGGAAGTCTTCTGCAGCCTGTCCAGGGGCCCGGGGCAACGAGACAAACTGTTCCACAGCTGGCAAGATCTATCAAATGGGGTTGGCACTAATGCGGACAAACAAACCGTAACTGCTCAATTCATTGGAGTCTTCCGTGAACCGGTTGAGGGTCCGTCCCTTGCATTTTTCCCTAGGTCGCTGCATCTCCAAACCATCAATAATCGAGCGGCAATCCTATCTGGCTGTAATGACAAAGACTCAACAGGCTAGTGGACAGTTCGCCACCTGGCGGGCGCTACTGAAGAATCGCAATGTGAGATGGTTGTGGGTCGGCCAGCTCATTTCTCAAACTGGTGAAGGTCTGAGCAAGGTGGCCTTGCTCTGGTTCGTATATGACCTGACGGGATCGGCCCTCAAGATGACGACGATCGGAATTCTTCAGACCATCCCGCCGCTGGTATTCGGTCCGCTCGCCGGCGTCGTGCTGGACCGTATCCCGAAACGTCTCGCCATGATCGTCATTGACGTTGTGCGAGCCGGGCTCCTCACACTGATTCCTCTTCTCTATATGATGGGACTGCTGAATCTGTACTCCTTGTACGTCCTCGTGTTCGTCACGGCCATGTTCTCCATGGCCTTCGGTCCGGCGCTGAGTTCGACGGAACCACTCATCGTAAAGGAGCAGCAATTGACTCAGATCAATGCGCTCGATCAAAGTACGATGACGATCGGTCAATTGATCGGGCCGGCCATCAGTGGGATGTTGATCGCGACCATCGGGGCTCAAAATGTTCTCTTCATCAATGCCGGCACATTCTTGGTGTCCGCATTGTGCAAACTGCCATTGGAGGTTCCCCACAAGGTCGCGTCTATCCGGTCTACCCACCCGATGAAGCAGGCGCTCAAGGACTTGAAGGAAGGATTCACGTTTATCTTCGTCAAACATCGATTGTTGATCGTCCTGATGGCCATCTCGTCGTTGTTCACGCTCGGCTCGACCGGGTTTGTTTACTTGTTGCCCGTGATCGGAAAAGAGGTGTTATTGGCTGATCCAGTTCACATTGGCTGGCTGTGGGCTTCCTTGAGCGCGGGGATTCTGTTGACGACAATGTGGTTGATCATGACCAAACCGCTTCCATTGTGCCATCGTGTGTGGGTCATTGCAGCGGCCGCGACAGTGGTCGGGACGGCAGCGCTCCTGCTGGCGGGAAGCCCGTCGCTCCTCTTGGCGGCCGGACTGATTGCCCTCATCGGCGCCGGTTCGGGAATGGTCAATCCCTTCGTGTCCGCCTCCCTGCAAGAGCGGTCCCCCAAAGACCTCTTGGCGCGCGTGTTCAGCCTGTTCAATACGGGCTATCTTGCGTTCGCGATGATCGGAATGACGGTAGTCGGGTGGCTTGCCGATACCTACGATCCGATCGTGAGCATGGTCACGATCGGAGTGGTCAGTCTTGGAGCGGCGGTCGTGACCGTGGCAATGATTCCCTGGTGTTATCGCCTGCAACGGGGGGAGAAAGGAAAAAAACGTCTGGCTGTCGCCGGTTGAAGACTTTTCCGAGTACGGAAGCGAAGGAGAAGGTTCGGCACATGTTACGAGGGTGATCGGCAGGGTTCATGGTCACTTAAGTTCATATCCGATGCCGAAAATGAACGCCTCATCGAGTTTTTCACGGCCCGGTGCCGGTTGGGTATTGAGCCGCACATCGTATTCCAAATTGAAGTAGAAATCTTGATAGACGAACACGCGTATCCCCTGATCGGCCATGAAGCGAACGGCGTTGCCCTCCGCCAGATCATAGAATCCGTCCTGTTTATGAAAAAAAGTGATGCGATCCGGGATGATCGCATGCTGAAAACGTATACCCCACCGCGAGGAAGGTGTTTCGGTCTGTGGCAACGTCGTGAAGTGCTCGTTGACATAGCCCAGCCCGACCGATGTGGATAGTGTCGTGCGCCCCGTATCAAGGAATTGATAGCCCACGCCCGCGCTCAGCGTAAGGCGGAGCTGCAGACTCTGAAACGTATCCTTTTCGAGCAGGCCGAACGCGTCGAGAAAGACCTTCTTGGTGACGAAGTAGTCGTATTTCGCTTGAGCCATGGAATTCCGTACCGTCAGTACGTCTTTGGCTTCACCATAGTTATACTTAGGTTCCAGGTAGAGCCGCTGCCGGTCCGAACGGACCGTGAGCCGTCCTGCAACGTTGACCGCTTTGGTGTTGGTGTTTCCCGATGTACTGTGCCGCCAAGGGTGAATGTGCCCTGATATCGGATGTGTCCAAGGTTGATCCCTTTGACGTCGGTCAGGGGGACGATCCCGCCCGGCCCCAACTTGGTAGTCTCGATCAATTCATACCAGTGCTCATGTGTCTCAGTCTGAACCTCGTGGCTTCCCATCCCGACAGAACCGGAGGCATTGGGTTTCTTACTGAAGCTCAGACGAAATACGGGTGGGTCATTCTTGCGTACGGCATCAGCAATATTGCCTCGACCATCGGATACAAGCTGAGCTTTGAAGGCGCGCATATGAGCGTCGTGGCAGTGTGGGGGCCGATCGTGAGTTTCGTCGTGGGTGCGGCCCCGTTATTCACTGTCCCTCTGTTCATGTTTACCAGGCAGCTCTATGAGGCGAAAACCCGCGCCATGGAATTGTTTCAAGAACGGTCCATGGAGCGAGCGCTTGCGTTCGAACAGAAATGGCTTCAAGCCTGTTTGAGCGGGAAGTATGACCTGATGGGAGGCAGCGATCTAGCCGGCCTCAACACGCTCAACATAGTCTATGATCGACTTCGGAAGATGCGAGTCGTTCCATTCGATGCGCGATCATTTACTGAGCTGGTTGGTTCGGCGCTGGGTCCGATGATCCCGCTTTTGCCCTACCTGATCGATGTACCAGCGCCCTGGTTCAAAGCGCTCGAAGAGGGACGAAAACTGCTGCACTAGGAAGATGCGGGAAGATGCGTCATACCCATTTGCGGGACGGACCGGGGGAATATTCCTTGTTGGATCAACCGGTATGATTGAAGGTGGGTGGCTTCTGCCGGGAAGTGAAGGCCTGGAATTCCGTGCCCGGCTATGCCTCGACGGGAACGTTCGTCATGAGTTTCTTCACTTGCGCATGGGCTAGGACCACGTCGGGCATGCGCTGGAGGGCTTCATAGTAGCTGCGCCGGAATCCATCGCCTTCCTCCGAGGGACGGAGGAGGCTGCGGGCTTCTTGCAGCAGTGCATGGGCCTCTGCAATGCTGGCTTCGTTCTCCATCTCAAGCATCTCGTCAATGCGGACCACCAGATTTGAGAATGGATGCAGCCAGGCGAACCAGGGATCGTTCATGACGAGATGCAGCAGCTGGCCCGTGGATTCGACGCGTCCATAGATCCGCTCGTAGGTCAGTTGCTCGGCAATGATCAAAGCTTTGTGAAGGCCCAGCAGACCTGTACGGAGATCCAGCATTCTCGTACGGAGATCAGCAGGGAGCGGACCGGAGGGTGATTGATGCATACGCTTAATTGTAGCAGTTTTTAACCGGGTCGGCTCGGTTTCGTGATTTTTTTAGTTCGGCGATGAGCGTGTTGCTTTCTATGGGTCGGAGGAATTCAAAATGATGGAAAGAAATGTCCTCCTTCTCTTTTTTCTGACGTGGCTTCCACAGGTCCGTGATCGGCTTGGCCCCGATTGGCGACAATCCATACATGTCTTGAAGAGTGCGTAGTAGGTCATAGTGGGTGACGGGCCGATCGTAACGCCCGGGCTGTACCATCGATCCTATGAAAAGTGTGGGAATGTGTGAGAACGAAGAGCTTCACGAAGGCACCTCCGCCAGCCTTAGCGTATACAAATAATGATACAGTCCCTTTTTCTCCATGAGTGACGCATGGGTTCCTTGCTCGACGAGCCGACCCTTATTGAGGACCAGGATACGATCGGCTCGCTGAATGGTGGTGAGCCGGTGGGCGACGACGAAGGTCGTGCGACCGGCCATGAGGCGCTCGAGCGCTTCCTGTACCAGCCGTTCAGATTCCGTATCGAGCGAAGATGTGGCCTCATCGAGGAGGAGCACGCGTGGATTCTTGAGGATGGCCCGCGCGATGGCGAGACGTTGGCGCTGTCCTCCTGAGAGGTTGATACCCTTCTCTCCCACCACTGTCTGGTATCCATCGGGCAATTCGATGACGAATTCATGGGCATGAGCAGCCTTGCTGGCATCGAAGATCTCGACTTCCGTCGCTGTTTCCCGGCCATAACGAATGTTCTCCATGATCGTGCCGCCGAACAAGATGGTTTCCTGCGGGACCAGGCCGATCTGGCGATAGAGACTATCCAGACGAACACTCCTGAGGTCATACCCGTCGATGGTGATTGCGCCTTCGGTCGTATCGTAAAACCGGTGAAGCAGGTTGATCATCGTCGTTTTTCCAGAGCCGGTCGGTCCGACGATCGCAATCATTTCTCCCGCCGCTGCGTCAAACGAAATATCAGACAGGACGGAATACCGCACATCGTAGGCGAAGCTGACGCCGTTCGCTTGGATCCGTCCATGGACCGGCGGGAGATCCGTCGCCATCGGAACATCTGCGACCTCGGGCCGGGTGTCCAGAATCTCAAACACCCGCTGCATGGCACCCTGCGCTTCTTTGATCTGTGCGAAGACACGCGCGGCCGAGCCGAACGGGCCGATCAAAATGCCTGCGAAAAGGACGAAGGCAAAGAGATCCCCGGGCGTTACAATTCCTTCGATCACCTGACGGCCGCCGTACCAGAGCACTGCGGCGGCAGCGGCAAAGGTAAAAAAGGTGATGACAGGGATAAAGACCGCCAGAACGGCCGCACGGCGTAAGGCCAAGGTCATCGCTACTTGAACATGGGCCTTAAAACGGCGTTCCTCCCGCTGAGCCTGCACGAAAGATTTCACGACCCGAATGCCGGCGATGACTTCTTCGACGAGCGTGCTGATCGAGGCCGTGCGATCTTGGATCGATGTCGAAAGGGATTTCAGCTGCCTGCCGAACAGCTTCGCCACCAGGACCAAGAGCGGCAGCAAGAGCAGAATCAGAAGGCACAGTTGCCAATTCATGACGAACAGAAAAGCGACTCCACCGATAAAGGTCACCAGCTGCTTGGCTGAATCGACGGGCGTTTCTGTCACGACGTGTTGAATGACGGTGACATCGTTCATGAGCCGAGACATCAACTCCCCGGTGCGCCGTTTCGTGAAAAAGCTGATCGACAATGTGTGCAGGTGACTGAACAGGTGGGTGCGAAAGTCCGCCACCACGTGTTGAGAAATCCACGCCGTAAGATAGCTATGGCCGACGGAGCAGAGGCCTTGCACGATGACCAATCCTAGAAAAATGCCGATCATTCCGGTCATGCGACTTTGATCGTGTTCCACCGTAATGACATCCCAGAGTAAACCGGCCAGGCGGAGGAGCGCGAGATTGATCGCTGCTACCGCCATCACGAGCAGGCCCGCGACGATCATGCGTGGAAGATATGGTCTCAGAAAGGGAAGGAACCGCCGGTATGAGGGCATGAGCAGACCGTGGAACAGTGAACGGCTCGTTTAATCGTGACTCGAAAACACGCGTGGGGCAAACAACGAGTATGGAGAAGCTCTTGGGCGGGGACGCTAGAGCTGGGCGATTGATTCGATCAGGTTCTTATTGATTGCAACGAAGTCCGATCGATCTTTCTCGTTGATGAGCACATCCGTCAGACTGATGAAGAGGCGTTGCTCTTCATTGATCGCGTCGGAAACCCGGTTCCGCATCGGTGGGATCAAAAAATCCCCCACGTAGGTACAGTTCACCGTTCGAACGCGAATGCGAACTTTCTTTCCTTCTGGCACGGATCCCTCCGTCCGTTATAGTGGTCACGTTAGCTCTTGCGTCGCAAGAACTTCTGGCGCCTGCGCAACTTCTTGTATTTGTGTTTGCGCATTTTTTTTCGGCGCTTCTTCAGAACGCTCGACATACAATAATTTCTCCTACGCAGCGGGGGAGTCTAGTGTCTTTCGAGCCAAAATGCAAGGGAGTCGGCACCTTCACACGGTGGCTGCACCACGATTGGAGGGACGCCATGTCCATACGCGCGCCTCGTGTATTCACGCGACCGCTGCCGGCTTGACCTGTTGGGAAGCGGATTCCTATACTGCCGCATGATGAACCGAATCACGTTGGTCGTGCGCCGTGTGGGCCTTCTCGCGGTTGCCGTAGCATTGGTCGGAGTCATCGGGTGTTCGACGAAGAATGTCCAATACAAGGAAGATCACGATCGCATCGTTCGTATCGATGCGGCGGTGGAGTCCCTTCGTCATGCCTATGTCGAACGGGATAAGAGCGCATTTGAGGCATTTCTTTTGCCAAACGGCAACCTCGATGTGCTCCAACGTGATGTGCAGACCGATTTTGATACGTTTCGAGACATCGTCCTGGAGTTCTCAATTGAGCGCATCTTGATCGAAGGCGAGGTCATCGACGTGTTCATCCATTGGCAGGGGCAATGGAAGCGCGATCCATCGGAATTGGGGACCCGCCAGCGTGGACATGCCCGATTGCAATGGGTAGGGACGCAGTCGATTCTTCTCCGCGATGTGGAAGGCGATCTTCCGTTCGGCATGAACAACCGGGCGGGAGGGGCGGAGGTCGTTCCCTCCGCGCAGAGGTAACGAACATGACTGCGCGACGCTCCACTGGCAGTACGGAGACCGATTTCCTCGTCGTCGGTGGCGGCGTGGCAGGACTTCGTGCCGCGATCGAACTCAGCCGGGCGGGCCGTGTTCTGATGCTGACGAAGGGGCATCCATTGGAGAGCAGTTCGATGTTTGCGCAAGGTGGGGTGGCGGTCGCGTTAAGCGAAGAGGATGATGTGAGTATCCATTTAAAGGATACGCTGAAAGCCGGGCATGGGCTCTGCCGGGAAGAAGCCGTGCGTATACTCGTCGAGGAGGGGCCCGAACGGATTCAAGAATTGATTTCCTGGGGAGCAAAGTTCGACAAGGCCGGCCGCAAGTTTGCGTTTACTCGGGAGGCGGCCCACAGTCGCAGTCGTATTTTGCGCGCCCATGGTGACGCGACCGGCAACGAGATGGTCCGTGCGCTCATGAGTCACGCCGCCCGGCAGGTCCGCATTCAACGGTTGGATCGCAGATTTACCATCGACCTGGTGGTGGTGAACGGGCAGTGCCGCGGCGCGATCGTGTTGAATGAGCTGTCCGGAGAACGCACAGTGATTCCTGCGACGGCCGTAGTGCTTTCGACCGGAGGGGTCGGCCAGATCTACGCGCGAACGACCAATCCTCCCAGCGCGACAGGTGACGGCATGGCCATGGCGTTGCGTGCGGGTGCCATGTTGTCGGATATGGAATTCGTGCAGTTTCATCCCACCTCGCTCTATCTGCCTTCCAGCCCGCCCTTTCTTCTCTCGGAGGCCATCCGTGGGGAAGGTGGACAGTTGCGGAACATTAAGGGCGAACTGTTCATGCATCGGTATCACTCGGACGGCACCTTGGCTCCTCGCGATGTCGTGGCGCGTGCCATATGGTCGGAAATGGCAGCCACGAGGGCACGGCACGTCTATCTCGATGTGACCCATCTCGGGACCGCTTTCGTCAAGCGACGGTTCCCTACGATTTACGCCACGTGTCTCCGGTATGACATCGATATGACGGAAGAATGGATTCCGGTTTCGCCCAGTGCACACTACATGATGGGGGGAGTGTGGACGGATCTCAACGGCGCCACGAGTCTTCCTGGGCTTTTTGCCGCAGGTGAAGTGGCGTGTAGCGGGGTTCACGGAGCAAACCGACTGGCGAGTAACTCACTGCTCGAAGGGATTGTCTTCGGGATGCGAGCGGCTCGCACTGCCATTCAATATGCGGGTACCCAGGGACGAGCGTTCCCGGTGCCGGGCCTTCTTGAGCTTGAGGGTGGACCGCCTTGTGACGCGGATGATCCGGAGAAATTGAGGAGTTCCCTCCGCCGGCTCATGTGGGGCAAGGTCGGCTTGGTGCGCTCCCGCGATTCGCTCATCAGCGCATCAGCGCAGTTGTCACGCTGGACACGGCTGTTCGCCAAACCGTTTGCGACTCGCGCAGCCTTGGAGGTCAAGAACATGGTCCACGTCGCGCGCTGTATCACGGATGCCGCGCTCTGGAGAGAAAACAGTGTCGGGGCGCATTATCGATCGGATTTTCCGCACACCAGGAAAGTAGGATGGAGGGAACATAGTCGGATCTCGATGGTCGGCAACGCCGTCAGCGTGAAGCTACCGAAGGCACGAGGATTAGTGATTGAGTTCCGGGGGCGCGCGGGCGGATCGTCACCGGCGTAATTCGTTCCGTCGAGAGAAACGTTCGATAGAAGCGCAGGACCTTCTTTACATATTGCCGAGTTTCTTCGAAGGGCGGTAGCGTCTGATACCGCTCGACGGCAGTTTCACCTGCATTGTATGCCGCGAGAGCAAGTGGAAGATTTCCGTTAAATCGGTCCAGCAACTGGCGCAGATATTTGGTCCCTCCTCCGATATTCTGATCCGGATTATACAAATCGTGTACGTCCAGATGGACTGCCGTTTGCGGCATGAGCTGCATCAATCCGATGGCGCCGGCTCGCGACACCGCCATAGGGTCGAAGTTGGATTCTGCCTTGATGATGGCCCTTATCAGAGCCGGGTGGAGTCGATGGGCCCGAGAATGTCGCGCGATGACCGGTGCCAGGTCGCCTTCGGAAATAAAGGTTCTCGGCCGGGGGATTTCGGTAAGGATCTTATGGTACCGCGCATCATTCGGAACGTTGGTGAGGGTGATCGTTCCCTTCGTGTCGACGTACTGATAAATGTCGGCTTCGGCGGAGGGAGAAGCCAGCAGGATGGCGGCTAATACTCCGGAGGTACAGGCGATGGCGGCGGTTCTCATCGGAAAGTCTCACCAACAAACACATGAGTAGAATTCATGGTCCAAAGTATCATCGGTCCCCCAACCTGTCAAAAGAATGTGCAAATCGGATGATTTTTTAATCGGATGACAGGTCCAAAGGTGGGTGAACGCTCGCTTATCGAGCCGGTTCCAAAAACCGAATACGATTGTCGGCGAACATCTGTCCTATCAGTCGGGTGATGGGACCGGGACTGTCTGAGCCGATGACCGTAGCATCGATCTTGGTGACCGGCATGACTTCCATGCTCGTATTGGTCAGAAAACACTCGTCGGCTTCATACAGCTCGGGCAACTTGTAGCGGCCTTCTTCGCACGTCAGCCCGCCTTCTCGGGCAAGCAGCAACACGATGTTGCGTGTAATCCCGTCGAGAATGCCGCACTCGAGCGCAGGCGTGCGCAGGATGTTGCCTGTGACAAAGAAAAGATTGCTCACCGTACACTCCGTGAGTTCGTCGTTCCAATTGAGAAGGAGGCTGTCGAAGGTGCCGGCAGCGATGGCTTCTCGCTTGGCCAGAATGTTATTCAGGAAATTCGTCGCCTTGATATGGGGAGAAAGCGCCTTGGGCAAGTTGCGTTTCGTGCGGGCGACCGTGAGCGGCACGCCGGTTTGATATAGTCCAGCCGGTAGTGGTGAGAGAGCTTTCGCGATGATGACGACGGTCGGCTGCGCGCACAGCGCCGGATCAAGCCCGATCTCGCCTTCACCCCGGGAGATGGTGATGCGAATATAGGCATCACGTCCCTGCCGCCCTACGTCGTTTCGATGCATCGCTTCATGAAGAAGTGCAGGCCATTCTGTGAAGGGGATCGGCACATCCAGTCCGATCGCGTCTGCAGACCTCCGAAGGCGTGTCAGGTGCTGGTCGCGCATAAAGATCCTGTTTCCATAAGACCGAATCGTTTCGTACACGCCATCGCCGTAGAGAAAGCCATGATCGAAGACGGAGACGCGCGCATCTTCTTTTCGGACGAACCGATCATTCAGAAAGATCCACATCAGGCCGGTCTTCCCAATGCTTTGAAACAGGCCTCGGCCTTATGGAGAGTTTCCTCGTATTCCCGGTCGGGTTGAGAATCCGCCACGATCCCGGCTCCGACTTGCAGATAGCTCCGTTCCTTCGTCATCACGAGGGTTCGGATCAGAATGTTGAAATCCAGGTCGCCACTCCAACTGAGATACCCGAGGGCGCCGGTGTAAGGTCCGCGCCTGGTCGGTTCCAACTCCTCGATGATCTCCATACAACGCACTTTGGGAACGCCGGTGATGGTTCCACCGGGGAAAACGGCTTTGATCAGTTCAAATCTCGTGATGCCATGGCGTAGGATGCCGGAAATGTTGGAGACGATATGACTGACGTGCGAATACTGTTCCGTGGCCATGAAGTCGGTGACCTGTACCGACCCATAGTCACACACCCGCCCGAGGTCATTGCGCTCGAGATCCACCAGCATCAGATGTTCCGCCCGCTCCTTCTCGTTACCCAAGAGCTCGAAGATCAGCCGTCGATCCTCGTCAGGAGTGCGCCCGCGCGGCCTGGTTCCGGCGATAGGGCGCGTCTCTGCTCGCCGACCGCGAAGACAGATGAGTCGTTCCGGCGATGAGCTGACGAGACAGACATTCTCAAAGCACAGGAGGCCCGCAAAGGGGGAGGGATTCACGGCTCGTAGTTGATGATAGCGCAGACTCGATACAGGATTGTTCAAGAGCGATTCAACCGCTGTACCCCGATCCAAGGTGAAGCGGTGTGAAATGTTCGCTTGATAAATATCTCCGGCGGCGATGTATTCCTGGCAACGGCGAACCCGATCGGTGTAAGACATCCGGGATTGGTCGGGTGTAAAGAGCATCCGATTGGTGTTTTCCGCGCGTTGGACGGGATCAGCGGGAATTCCAAGTCTGGCTTCGAGTTCGGCTAGCCGATCGACACCTTCGCGATAGAGTTTCTCTCTGGGCTCGGCTCGAAACCGGGAGAGCGGTGGACAAAAGATCAGGTACAGGCGGTGACTCTGATGATCGACTGCAACGACCAGGTCCATGAAAGCAAATTGAATGTGGGGCAGACCGACATCATCCGTCGCAAGCGATGGGATGGTCTCAAGTGAACGAGCCCAATCGTAACTCAGATATCCGACGGCCCCTCCGTAAAACGGTGGCAGGTTGGGAGGTAACGAAATGACCGAGTCGAGCATCAACTGGTTCAAATAGCTGAACGCAGCCTGTGGAATGACTTCCGTACGGTCGTCCTTCTCTATCATGGTCGAATCATGCCCACCTGTCAGGATCAAATATGGATCGTTTCCCATGAAGGAATATCGGGCTGTGGTCGAATTGCCACGCCCGCTTTCAAGCAAAAATGAGGCTTTGTCCGACCTGCTGAGGCGTCGATAGAGTTCAAAGACCTCGACGGGAGGTTGTGGCAGCACGAGTGCGAGCGGCCTGGGAGGGCCGTTCAGAAAATCCGTTCGTGAGGGCGACATCATGATCGAAACTGGCTTTGTCCGATATGTACCGTGTCGAAAACTATACCGCATCCGTGAAGCAGGGTGACAGGCGGTTCTTGACAACGCCACGAGGATTCTGCTTGAATTGCGCGCCCGCGTTTGGGTAATCCAGGTTGCTGCCGGGATGCCCATCGAACGTGGGTGCGCCATGCCCCCCTCAACCGATCCATTTTATGCGGGGCTCGGACAGGCCGTCCGGATTGGGACGGAACTGCTTGCTGCGTTGATCGTCGGAGGTGGGCTCGGGTGGGTTCTCGATACTTACATCTTCGCTTCCGGTCAGTGGGGCCTCGTGATGGGGCTGGTGTTGGGTGCTGCGGCCGGTATCCGGAATGCTTATCGATCGGCACAGCGTTGGCAAAGTTGAACTTAATCGACTGATAAAAAGGATCATCGTGGAAGAAAGTCCGCTGCATCCGTTCGAGTTACATGATCTGATTCCTATTTCCCTCGGCGGCTTCGATATCTCCGTCAATAAAGCCGTCATCATGATGTGGGTGGTCGTGGCGCTTGTGACGGTGTTGATGGTGATGGCGGGGTCTGCTCGCCGACTGGTGCCGGGCAAGTTGCAGAATCTAGGGGAGATATTGGTTGATTTCATTCGCGCTATGATTCTGGACACAATGGGGAAAGACGGCATGAAGTTTTTCCCGCTCATCGCCACCCTTTTCCTCTTTATTCTCTTTTGCAATTGGCTGGGACTCATCCCAGGAACCTATACCGTGACTAGTCAGATCATCGTGACTGGCGTCTTTGCCGGTGCTGTCTACACACTGAGTCTCATGCTTGGATTCGCGTTGCACGGTCTGAGGTTCCTGGGCATTCTTGTTCCAGCTGGCACACCCGGTTGGATGTTGCCGCTAATGATTCCCATTGAGTTAATTAGCCAGTTAGCAAGGCCAGTTTCTCTGGCTGTGCGGCTATTTGCCAACATGACTGCGGGCCACACGATTCTTACCGTCCTTTTCGGCATGGTGGTATCGCTGCCGTTCTATGTCAGCTGGCTGCCATTTGCAGCGACCCTGTTTGTGAATGGATTGGAGACGTTGTTGATCGCACCGATTCAAGCTTACATATTTACGATCTTGACCTGCGTGTATCTCGGAGATGCCATCACGCTGCACGGTCACAGTGAGCACGCGCACTAAGAATTGGTCATCTAAGGGAGGAAAGACATACAATGGATGCAGCATCAGCAGCATTAATCGGAATGGGATTGGCCGCCGCCGGGTTTGCCGGAGCCGGCGTGGGGATCGGATATATTTTCGGCAAAATGATCGAAGCAGTGGCGCGGCAACCGGAGGCTGAAGGGCGAGTCGGAAAGTACATGTGGATCGGCTTCGCGCTTGTGGAAGCTATTGCATTGTACGGACTGGTCATTGCGTTCATTATTATGGGACTGCGGAAGTAAACATGTTAGAGCGAGTGTTGAGTCTGAATCATGAATGTTGAGTTGAACACTCAGACGTTCTAACTCACCATTCTCGCTACACTGAAGGTACGTCATGCCACAATTTGAGTCGCATTTCTTTTCTTCGTTGATCTTCTGGGAGATTCTCTCGTTCGGGGTGTTGCTGTTCATACTATACAAGTATGCGTTTCCCGGTATTTTGAGTATCCTGGAAGAACGGGAGAAGAAGATCAAAGACAGCCTTGACCAGGCAGAGCGCCACCGATCAGACGCAGAACGGAAGCTGAAGGAATACGAGGCGAAACTGAACGCCGCCGCTAAAGAGGCGGAAGCCATTCTCGCGCAGGCCAAGGAACGGGGTCAGCGACTGTTCGAAGAGAATGAACAACGGATGAATTTCGAAGCGGAGCGTATCAAAGGGGATGCCATGCGTGAAATCGATCACGAACGGCGAAAGGCAGTGCAAGAAATTCGCGCCCAGACGACCGATTTGGCTCTAATGGTTGCTGAAAAAGTGGTGGAGCGTTCATTGACCGACGCCGATCACCGCCGCATGGCCGACGAAGCGCTCAATGCGCTGGCGAAGACTTACAAGAACTGATTCTAAGTTCTGAGTTGTGAGTTTGGAGATCGAATCAGAGGGTTTGTTCCCTTCGAGTCGACCTCATAACTCAACACTCATAACTTATCACTTGGTGTTAGGCTCACGCCTCCTTGCCGATACCCTTCCAAATCCACTGTGACGAAACGATAGCCGGCTTGTCTCAGTGCCTCGCTGATTCGGTTTCTACGTCCCTCGTCAAATAGTGCGGAAAGCTCGTTCCTCCCCACTTCGATTCTGGCCATGTCTCCATGATCACGGACGCGCACCTCGCGGAATCCCTCCGCGGTCAGGATTGCTTCCGCCCGCTCGATTCGGCTCAGCGTCTCTTTCGTGATCGCTATCCCACGCGGCACTCGGGAGGAGAGGCAGGCTGCGGCAGGCTTGTCCCAGTTGGACAGGCGCAGCTGTTTAGCCAATTCACGGACCTCCGTCTTCGAGAGCGAGGCATCGAGAAGAGGACTGCGTACACCCCATTCCCGAGCGGCCTTGAGTCCCGGTCGATCATCTCCCAGGTCGTCGACATTGGTCCCGTCTACGATATACCCCTCTCCATAGTCTTGGCGGATTCTCCCCAGGGCCGAGTACAAATCAGTCTTGCAGTGGTAACAGCGACCGGCGTCATTGCGGACGAAGTCGGGAATGCGTAGTTGATCGGTCTCGATGATGCGGTGCCGAGCCCCGATTTCCGATGCAATTCGACGGGACGCGTCGAGTTCGCTCGCGGGGAAAGTCGCCGATACCGCGGTAACCGCGATGGCGCTCGCACCGAGTTCATCGTGGGCGATCTTCAAGACCAGAGAGCTGTCGGTTCCCCCGGAGAATGCCACGATAACGGTCTGCATGTCGCGCAGTGCATGCCGCATCTTGTGGAGTTTGGAATCAAGCATGGCCGGGACAGAGCGACGATGATGGTTTGCCATCATCATCCACTCGACAGTTATTGCCGAATCTTGGCCTTGGCTATTGACCCTACGACGACCAGGGCATAGCGCTGAGGGTCGAGATACTGTTTTGCCACACGAAGGACATCTTCCTTGGTGACCTTCTCAATAGCTTTGGGGTATTGCGTGAAATAGTCCAATCCCAAGCCATAGAATTCCACCTGAGCAAGGACCTGAGCGAGCTTGCTGCTCGTATCGATGCGAAGTGGAAAGCTACCTATAATAAACGATCTGGCTTCGCTGATTTCCTGGTCCGAGACCAAGGTCTCACGAATGTTCTTGAGTTCGTTCAAAACTCCGATAATGGCTTGATTCGTGGCTTCGGTCCTCGTCTGGAGGTTGATCATGAAGGCCCCGGGCATCAATCTCGTATCAAAGTGGCTCATGACTCCATAGGCCAATCCCTGCTTGTCACGGATGCTGTCCATCAGTCTGGATGAGAAGCCGCCGGCGCCAAGGATATAGTTCATGACCGTAATCGCATAGTAGTCCGGGTTGGTACGACTGATCCCGGTGTGACCCAGGATGATCGTGGACTGTGTCAGATCTCTCTCGATCAGTTGCACCATCTTTCGTTCTATTGGCGTCGGTTTCTTCACTGTAAATGGCGCAGGTGTGCCCTTCTTCCAAGACCCGAAATGCGTATTGACGAGTGTTGCGGCCTGGTCTTGAGTCAAGTCTCCCACAATCGAAAGAATCGTCTGATTGGGCAAATATTCCCGTGCATGAAACTGCTGGATATCCGAGAGAGTGATTTTGCTCAAGGATTCTTCCGTTCCGTTTGCAGGCCATCGATAGGGATGTCCATGAAACACGAGCTGGTTGAAAGCCTTCAACGCGACATGGCCCGGATCGTCTTCATCGCTCGCAATCTCGCCCACTATTTGTGCCCGCACCCGTTCGAACTCCAGCTTTTGAAACGCAGGATGCATGAGAATATCTGCCAGTAACGTAAACCCAAGGTCGGCATCTTTCTTCAAGACCCGTGCAGAGGCTGTCGTAAAGTCTTCTGAAGCCTTCGCGCTCAATGAGCCCCCGACGAAGTCGATTTGTTCGGCGATCTGTTTCGGACCCCTGGTGGTGGTGCCCTCGTCCAGCAAATTGGCCGTGAGGTTCGCCAGCCCCGCCTTCTCCTGTGGGTCGTGAGCCGACCCAATTTTGATCAACGCATGAAGTTCCACGGTCGGTAAGTAGTGCTGTTCGAGAAATAGCACCGTCATGCCGTTTGCAGTCACAAACCGGGTGGGGTTCAGGTCTGCCGCCCAAGCAGATGAAAGGGATGTAAGAAAAGCTGGGAGAATACAAACGACGGCTGCGAGCGCGTACGTCCGGCCATGTGTGCGCTCCCCCAGGGACGAAGTTGGATGTGTACAGATTGTCATGGAGTCGGGGTTTGATCAGGGGTTTGTGGTCGGGGAGGTTGGGGGACCAGTATCCCCAACGTTCTCACGTCCGGAACGAGGTACTTGTTGGCCACGCGGTGAACATCCTGCGCTGTCACCGATCGTATTCGATCGACAAATTGTCCTACTTTGCGCCATCCCGCTCCGACGGTTTCAGCTTCACCCAATAGCATGGCGTGACGGAAATTGGAATCCTGCTCGAATATATGTGCGGCCTCCATCTGATTCTTAGCCCGTTGCAGTTCCTGGTCTGTCGGCGGCTCCGCCTGTATACGACGGATTTCTTTCAACAGGGCTTCCTCAATGGCTTCAACTTTTTCCCCGGGTTTGACGAGCGCGTAGAAGTAGAACAGGCCGGGATCAGCCTGCATCAGGCTGTATTCGGCTCCGACCGCCAACGCAATTTTCTGGTCGTACACGAGACTCTGATACAGCCGTGAGCTTTTTCCGTTGGAGAGTATGGACTCGAGGATGTTCAGGGCATATGAATCATTGCTCGTGTAGTTAGGAATCCGGTATCCCATCATGACAAACGGAACCTGGGCTTCGCGTTTCAAGAGGAAACGACGTTCCCCGCGTTGTTCTGGTTCCAGGCCTTCTAAAGGCTTAGGGGTCGGCCCTTTCGGAATTGGTTCAAACAATTTGGTAATCGTCGGGAGCAGCGTCTCGGCTTTAATATCGCCGACCACCACGAGCGTCGCATTGTTAGGCGAATAATAGGTGTCATAGTGCCGCTGCAAGTCATCCAGAGTCATGGCGTCGAGGTCGGCAAACCATCCGATGATAGGCCAGTGATAGGGATGACTGACAAATGCCTGGGCAAACAAGGTCTCGACGAGTGATCCTTGTGGATCGTCTTCCGACCGAAGCCGTCGCTCTTCTTTCACGACCTCCCGTTCGGTTTTAAGTTCATTCGCATCGAGAATCAGTCCCTGCATGCGGTCCGCTTCCAATTCCAATGCGAGACCGACTCGGTCCGCTGCCAGATTCTCAAAATACGCCGTAAAATCCTGGCTGGTAAAGGCATTGTCCATCCCTCCGTTCTTACGAATCAAACGGGAAAAAGACCCTTTGGGATATCGATTGGTTCCCTTGAACATCATGTGTTCCAACATGTGGGATAGGCCAGCCCGGCCCATCATTTCATTGCGCGAGCCGACTTTGTACCAGACTTGTACGGTCGCGACCGGTGCTTTCGGCACTTCCACCAGCAGAACCTTCATGTCGTTGGAGAGAGTAAATTCTTTGGTATCAACGGCGTGACAGACGACCGTGGCCGGCCATAGGGCCATGAGCAACGATCCGGCTAAAAGCAGTTTGAAGCAACTGAATATGCGGGTGAATGAAACGATCATTGAGGCCCAGATGAAAACCATCTCATGCTAGCAACGGCTTTCGATCTGTGTCAAGGTAACTGGACGGCTACCCTCGGTGATGAGGTTGCCTAATTGGCCGCAGGCTCCAAGGACGTCGCGCCCGCGACTCTTCCTGACGAAGACATCAAGACCGGTTCCGCGCAGGACGGCCTGGAATAATGCGATGGCCTCCTCGGTTGGACTTTGAAACAGGCTTCCTGGAAACGGGTTAAATGGAATGAGATTCACCTTGCAACGGATCCCCCGCAAGAGTTTCGAGAGTCGGAGGGCTTCCTCCTCGCTGTCGTTGACTCCCGCCAAGAGCACATACTCGAAGGTCAAACGGCGATGCGGAGAAAGCGGGTAACTGCGACAGGCGTCGAGAAGTCGGCGCAAAGAATGCAATCGGTTCACGGCCGGCATGAGTTGATTCCGGAGTTGGTCGGTCGTCGCATTGAGCGAAATGGCGAGATTGACACCCAGTGGGGCAATGTCGTTCAGCCGGTTGGCCAGACCGGCGGTCGAGATCGTGATCCGTCTGGGTGAAAAACCAAGACCCCATTTGGTATTTGTCAGCCGCGCGATTGAATCTTTCAGGGCATCGAGATTCGCGAGGGGTTCGCCCATCCCCATGAAGACCAGATTGGTGATCGGTGCACCATCCCCGCAGCATTCCTGCGCGATAAGGACCTGAGTGAGAATCTCATGCGGTTTCAAATTCCGCGCGAGGCCCATCGTACCGGTGAGGCAAAACCTGCAATCCAGTGTACAGCCGACTTGACTCGAGAGGCATAAAGTCAATCGATCTTCATCCGGTATGAGAACGCTCTCAACCGTGAGTCCGTCGGACAGGGTGAGAACAATTTTTTTCGTGTGATCCAAAGAAGTGTAGACTCGATACTCACGGCCACGGGAGATCCTGCAGGATGTCGACAACAGGTCTCGTTCTTCGCGGGAGAGATCCGTCATTTGCGACATGGTCCGAACACGACCACGATAGAGCCAACGAAGAATCTGGTGCGTACGGTACTTGGGCCAGCCAAACGATGAAACAAGCCGCGCCATGCCGGGTTCGTCAAGGGCAAGCAAATTGATATGGTCGGGAGTGAATGTTCCTCTACTCGTCATGTAGGTGGAGCCTAGCACACCAAAAAAAGACGTGACAAGCATGGTCGCCCAGTCGATGACATCCAAGCGGCATTTGCTATAATTCCACGATGCGTAATTTCCTCCATTGCATATGGTCCGTTTTGGCACTGAGGTGGGCGCACATGGTCCCGGCCATATTGGGGCTGCTCCTGTGCGCATGGTATTTGCTGCCCTCGATGGCAGGCGAGTTAGCCAACCCTGAACGCAAAGCAGATACCGCATGCGAGACCGCCGAAAGTTGTTTCCAATCGGCCGCAGCGATTCGTGAAAAATCAGGGGATTCCGGCCAGCGAAGCCAGGCGATCGGGATGAAGCTGGATCAATTGCGTCTGGTCACGGAGCGGCATCCCGCTTCTCTGTGGGCGAAACGGGCGACTCTCCTGGGAGGCGTCCTATTGATCGATCAAGACCCGGCGGAAGCCATCCGTCTTTTAAGAAGCGCCCAGCGTGATTTCCCCCAATTAGACGATTACCTTCGGTTGTGGATCGGCGAAGCCTTGGCGAAGCTGAACGATCGCACCGAGGCCATCCGGATATTACAATCCATCCATGAGACGGTTCCGGATTCCAGTTTGGTGACCAGGGCAGCCTATCGCATAGGCGAGACAGCCTATCTTTCTGATGAGTGTCCCCTTGCCACCGAATGGTTCGTCCAAGCCCTGGCGTTGAATGACAAGGATGCCGCCGCCCCGCCAGCACTTATCCATCTGGCAGACTGTTATGGCCGGCAGGGTCGTGTGAGTGAAGCACGCTCCGCGCTCAAGGTCGTATGGACTCGCTTTCCTCATACTTCGGAGGCGCGGGAGGCTCGTGACCGTCTGGATGCCAAAGTGGGTGGAGAGAGCTGGACTCCTACTGCCGACGACTATTATCAGCGCGCACAAGCGTTCCTTGCCTTGGCCATGCAAGCGGAGGCAGTGGAGGACATTCGTCGCTTTCTCGGCGCAAGTCCTCACCATCCGCGTCGGTTTGAAGCTCGACTCAAGTTGGGGATCGCCCAAACGCGATTGAAGCAATACGATCAGGCGAGGGACACATTTCGCGGGCTCTCGGCGGAACGGGTGCAGGAATCACGTGAGGCGACCGTATGGCTCGCACGAATTTATCTGCGTCAGGGTTTGGGGGACAAGCTTCAGGATATCGCGAGATTCGCCCAAAGTTCCAGCCTGTCTGGTGATCAGAAAGCCATGGTCCACCTGTTTCTCGGTATCTGGTTAGAGGATCAGGCACTGTACGATGATGCCATTGCCGCTTTCCGGGAAGTGGCCAAGTTGGGCGACTCGGCGTCTCAACGTGCCGAGGGACTTTGGCGGGTCGGATGGGTGCTCTACCGGACCGCGCGATATCCGGAGGCGATCCAATCGTTTCAATCAATCGTCGATGGCCAGGCCACAGTCTTTGAGCCGCAGGCACTCTATTGGCTTGCCCGCGCGTATGAGTCCAACAAGGACCCAAAGGCTAGGGAAAACTATGCTCGTATTTGTGAGCGTCATGTGCACGGTTATTACTGTCAATTGGCCGCACAACGCGCCGATATCCCGGTCCCACTTGAGGTTGAATCAGTCCCGGTGAGCGTGAATTTCCAGGAGCCCGTGCGTTTGCCTGAAACGCGACGACCCGAAA
>Ga0075420_100000894_pt1 | contig 24622 bp, 21 predicted proteins | sample SoiMetdeltSBSDD4_FD_75296 | JGI IMG/M metagenome (GOLD analysis project Ga0075420, IMG submission 75296) | Bulk soil microbial communities from a Populus tree surrounding site in Tennessee, USA - Soil MetaG P. deltoides SBSDD4 | ecosystem: Environmental > Terrestrial > Soil > Tree plantation...
ACGGCAAGATCGTCACCGTCGACGACCGCTTCACCATCGCCGAGGCGCTGGCGATCCGCGACCGGCGCATCGTCGCGATCGGCACCAACGCCGAGATCGAGAAGCTCAAGGGACCGCAGACGCGCACCATCGCGCTCGACGGCCGCACCGTCATTCCTGGCCTGATCGACAACCATTCGCACTGGGTGCGCGCCGCCGAGCACAACGAGCTGCGCTTCGACGGCGTGACCACGCGCAAGCGCGCCGTCGCGCTGCTCACCGAACGCGTGGGCGCCGCCAAGCCCGGCGAATGGGTCGCGGTGCTCGGCGGCTGGTCGGAAGAACAGTTCACCGACGAGGAGCGCGGATTTTCGCGGGCCGAACTCGACGCGATCGCGCCGAACAATCCGGTGGTGCTGCAGTCGGTCTATAACCACAGCTACCTCAACAGCGCGGCGCTGAAGGCGGCCAATATCGACGCGAGCACCGCCAATCCGCCCGGCGGCACGATCGAGAAGGACGCCAACGGCGCCCTCACCGGTTTGGTGCGCGGTGCCGGCGGCGTCGCCTTTGTCGCCGCGAAGATTCCGCACGCCGATCAGGAAACGTGGTTCGCCAACACGCGCCGGCTGGTGGCGTACTTGAACTCGCTCGGCATCACTGCGTGGGGCGATCTCGGCGGCCGCGGCATGAGCGCCAGGCATTATGAGCCGTACCGCCGCCTCGCCGAGGCCGACGCGCTGAACGCGCGCGTGTTCTGGCACACCATCCGCCAGCCGGCGACACCCGAGCAAATGGACAAGGTGCTCGCAGAAGTGCCGCAGACCGTGCCGTTCCAGGGCAACGACTATTTCGATCACATCGGCTGGGGTGAATCGACCTACGGGCCCGCAACCACCAACACCATGCGCGCCGACGGTCCGATGAACCCCGCTTTGATGGTGCAGGTGCGGCGACTGGCGGATGCGCTCGCGCGCCAGGGTATCGCACTAAATTCCCACGTCGAGATGCAGACCGCGATCGACGCTTTCCTCGAGCAGTACGAGGGCGTGAACAAGAGCCACCCGATCAAGGGCCTGCGCTGGGTGTACTCGCACCTCGACCAGGTCACCGAGGCGCAGCTCGACCGCATGAAGCGGCTCGGCATGGCGGCGCAGCTTCACAGCCGCCCGCTGATCCAGGGCGCGCTGATGCACAAGATCCATGGCGACAAGGCCTGGGACATGCCGCCGTTCCGCCGGGTGCAGGACTCCGGCGTGCACTGGGGACTCGGCTCCGACGCCACTGCGGTGACGCCGTCCAATCCGTTCTACACGCTGAGCTTCGCGGTGACCGGCAAGATGATCGGCGGCCGCCACGTCAACCGCCAGACCATCACCCGCGAGGAAGCGCTGATCGCGCACACCCGCTCGAACGCATATTTCCTGTTCCAGGAATCCAACCTCGGCTCGCTGACGCGCGGCCGCTACGCCGACCTGCTGGTGCTCGACCGCGACTACCTGACGGTGCCGGCCGACGAGATCAAGGACATCAAGCCGCTGATCACGATGGTGGGCGGCCGCGTGGTGCATGATGCGATGGGGAAGTAGCGACGGGCCACTCCTAATCTTATCGGCCCGGCAAAAATCTCAATCCGTCATCCTGAGGTGGCCGCCGAAGGCGGCCCTCGAAGGACGACGGCCCAGCTGTTGCAACATCGGAGCCGTGCATCCTTCGAGGCTCGCTTCGCTCGCGCCTCAGGATGACGGAGATAGAATTGAACGTGCCGCTTCGTCGCGGCTAGGTCGAACGATCCTCGATGAGGTAAAGGTACCAACACGTCTTATCTCGATTAAATCGATAGTGCGTACGTTCGCCAGCATTCGGATTAAACAGCAGTAGATGCTGGTCGTCAGAGCTCGTTTTCCCGTTCTCAGGCGATACCAGCTTCGTCTCCAGACGTCTTTTCTTCCTCTCGATGCGGTTTGGAAATAGCTTCTTGCTGCGAAAGGGGATCATTTCGAACGATTTGATCATTCGCTTTTTTTCGGCGTCATCCTCTTTCTCGCTGCCAATCAAATGCGCATCGAGATATCTGTACTCAAGCGGGAACCTTGTAAATCTCTTTTGGACGCGCACGTCCTCGGAAAATGCTTCTAAGAACTGACTGAATATCTGTGAAGGGCATGCCACGTCGCCAGCCGTGGCCGCCACCTTCGTCTTTGCCGCACTTTCGATCGTTTCGGCAGTTGCCGAACTCCAGGAAACGAAAAATAGCCCCCCAAGCCAAAGCCCAAATACGTTCTGACGAGCACTCATCATTGGGAGATTCCCTTCTAACGCAAGCCGCCAATTAAGCCGTCGCACCCTTCGCCTTGCCACGCCGCAGGTGCTCGTCGAGCCGCGGCATGATCTCGACGAAGTTGCACGGCCGGTAGCGGTAGTCGAGCTGGTGCACCAGGATCTCGTCCCAGGCGTCGCGGCAGGCGCCGGGCGAGCCCGGCAGGCAGAAGATGTAGGTCGCGCCCGCAACGCCGGCGGTGGCGCGGGTCTGGATCGCGGACGTGCCGATCTTGGCGTGGCTGACCATCAGGAAGAGGGTCGCGAAGCCCTCCATCTTCTTTTCGAACAGCGGCTCGATCGCTTCGGGCGTGACGTCGCGGCCGGTGAAGCCGGTGCCGCCGGTGCTGATGATGACGTCGACATCGGGCGCAGCGATCCATGCTTTCACGCGCGCGCGGATCGCGTCGACGTCGTCGGTGACGATCGCGCGGTCGTGGACCGTATGACCGGCGGCCTTGATGCGGTCGGCGAGCGTCGCGCCCGACTTGTCGTCGGCCATCTCACGCGTGTCGGACACCGTGAGCACCGCGATCTTCAGCGGGATGAATTCTCGCGTCTCGTCAATTCCGGGCATGGGCAAGCATTCGTCAGGTGCTGTGAAGAGGACGGAGGGACATTATCATCGTTACGGTCGTCCTGCTTGCCGGATTGCCGGGCGACACCCCAGCCAACTCCGGATAGCCCACTTCCGCAAAAGTCGGCACATCGGGAAGATCCGGAATCCGTTGTCTGGCGGCGACTGCGAGCGCGGTGACCAGGCCAACCTGGATCAGCCCCACCGCCGCATCAACGTCGACGACCGAAAAGTCGATCTCCCCGCCGATGAGATCGAGAATCCCCTGTGACGCCACCCGGTAAGGCACATGCACGGTCTTGATCCCGAGTTTCTGCGCAAGCGCCTCGCCGAACCGCTGGGTGGGCGGCCCGGACGACGAATAGGTGAGCGGCTTGTTGCTGCGCTTAGCCCAGGCGACGAAATCGGCGACCGACTTCAAGTCGCTCTTCGGACCGACCAAGAGCACCACCGGCGACGACTGTGCCGCGGCCGGCGCGGGCATCCAGACACTCAGCGCGGCAACGATCAAGGCGCAAAGCCGGATCATGGGTTCAGCCCGTCCGACCGAGCACGTTGCCGAGGTCGTGGTAGACCGTGTGGATGTGCTGCGCCGCCGGATCAACCGAGCCGAGCTCGATCACGAAATTCGGCCCGATGACGCGATAGCCGAACGCCCGTTCGGCGGTGTTCGGCCCGTACCAGGCAAAATGCACAGCCTCCCGATCCCCGGTCCGCACCCGGCTGCGCTGCGCATCGGCAAGCGGCGGCGCGAGATAGTCGGTGGCGTAGGTGTCGACCAGTTGCCAGATCAGGTCGCGCTGCGCCGACGCGAGCTCGGAGGCCGGGATGCCGAGCGCTTGCGCATTGGCGCGCTCGCGCCCGGCATAGGACATGATGTTGTTCATTGGCGTCGCCGAGATGCGCGCCCTGCCCTGCAGCTTCGGATTGAGATCGCCGTAGAGCTTGCGCGGGAGCGACTCCTCCTCGCGCAGCGTGACCAGGCCGGCGTGCTTGCCTGAGGTGACGCGGTTGGGATTGACCGAGAACGACGACGGCGTGACCGAGACGATGCGGTTGTCGCGCACCGAGATCGATTGATGCAGGTGGTGGCCTTCGAGCCGAAAGGCCCAGGCGCCGGTTTCCGACGGCGTGCCGAACACCGCGAACGAGAATCGCTCCGACGAGCGCTGGCCCGGCATGTTGCCTTGCGATGCCAGCACGTCCTGCAGCGTCATCACGTTGCGGGTCTTCTCGATGCCGGTGGGCGACAGCAGCACCGCCAGCACGTTCCAGGCGGCCTGCTTCTGCGCCAAGTCCATCTGATCGAGTCGCAGGCCGGGTTTGATGTTGGTGTCGGTGCCGAAGTAATCCCAGTTACGCCACTCGCGCCCGTTCAAGGGAAAGCTCGCGGCCTTGCGCTTGCCGTCGTCGAGGCCGGCCAGGAATTTGCGGATCGTCGCGAGGAGATCGGCGCCCGGGCCGAGACCGGCCTGCGCGGCGGCGGCGCTTGGCAGTAGCGCGGAGCCGGCGAGCGCGATACCGCCGGCGATCACACGGCGGCGATCGGGTGCGTCGTGGGTCATGCGACGACCTCGTAGCCCGGATGAGCGAAGCGACATCCGGGTCGTTGGTCAGCCCCGCATGTCGCTTCGCTCATGCGGGCTACAGATTCGAGTTCTACAGCTGCGCCGAGGGCGCGAAGGTGTTGCAGCTATCGACCGAGCCCTGCTTGAAGCCGGTGTAGAACCAGCGCTGGCGCTGCTCGGAGGTGCCGTGGGTGAAGGAATCCGGCACCACCTGGCCCTGCGAACGGCGCTGTAACGTGTCATCGCCGATCGCGCTCGCCGTGCGCAGCGCGGCCTCGATGTCACCGGGCGCGAGCCGCTCTTGCGCGCGATTCGCCCAGATGCCGGCAAGGCAGTCGGCCTGCAGCTCGACGCGCACCTGGATGCGGTTCGCCTCCGGCGTCCTGCCGCCAGCCGCCTGTTGCGCGCGCTGTGCATTCGAGAGGATGCCGAGTTCGTTCTGCACGTGATGCCCGACCTCGTGCGCGATCACGTAGGCCTGGGCGAAACGGCAGGACTCGCTGCCGACGTCGCAACCGCGGAAACGATTCTCGATCATCTTGAAGAACGAAGTGTCGAGGTAGATCTTCTTGTCGGCGGGACAATAGAACGGTCCCATCGCCGCCATCGCGTTGCCGCCGCAGTTCGCGTGAGTCTGTCCCGAATAGAGTACCAGTACCGGCGCGCGATAGGTGCGGTTGCTGCGGGCGAAGACGTCCTTCCAGGTCGATTCGGTGGACGCGAGGATGCGCGTGACGAATCGGCCCGCGTCGTCCTTCGGCGACGCGCCGGGCTTGCTGTTGGTCTGGGTCTGGGCCGGCGGTTGCTGGCGCGTGTACTGATCCGCCATGCCGATCAACAGGCTCGGATCAATGCCGGTCGCGTAGCCGATCAGCCCGAGCACCAGAATCGCGCCGATGCCGAGGCCGCCGGCACCGCCGGGAAGGCCACCGCCACCGCGGCCAAAACCACCGCCACCGCCGCCGTCTTCGCCGCGGCGATCCTCGACGTTCTGACTTTCCGGAAGGTCTTCCCAACGCATGATCGCGATCCTTGCTCTGGTTATACGCGGCGCGGCATCAACCCATCCGCGGCTACCAACGCTCGATCATCAATATAGTGCCTGGGCAATTCTTGCCTAGCAGAGACCCTGCCCCGATTAAGCCGATTTTTACCTTGGGGGGCCATGATCACAACAGGTCGGTTGTAGGTCCCGCGTCACCGATCGCGTCGCCTGAGTCAGAGTTCTGAGTCATGGTTGTGTCGAGTCGCGGGGCGTCCGTCAGGGCGCCCCGCTTCACTTCTGAGTCCGCAAACGGTATCCAAATCCTGGTCGGCGATTGCGTCGCGGCCATGGCGAAGATGCCGGGCGAGAGCGTCGATCTCGTCTTCGCCGACCCCCCTTACAATCTGCAGCTCCAGGGCGACCTCAAGCGTCCCGACGACTCACGCGTTGATGCCGTCGATGACGACTGGGACAAGTTCTCGAGCTTCTCCGCCTACGACGATTTCACCCGCGCCTGGCTGCTCGCCTGCCGCCGCGTGATGAAGCCATCGGCGACGCTGTGGGTGATCGGCTCCTATCACAACATCTTCCGCGTCGGCGCGATCCTGCAGGATCTCGGCTTCTGGATTCTCAACGACGTGGTCTGGCGCAAGACCAATCCGATGCCGAATTTCCGCGGCCGGCGCTTCACCAACGCGCACGAGACGCTGATCTGGGCGGCGCGCGAGCCGGGCGGCAAGGGCTACACCTTCAATTACGAAGCGATCAAAGCCGGCAATGAGGACGTGCAGGTCCGCTCCGACTGGACCATCCCGCTCTGCACCGGCGAGGAGCGAATCAAGGACGCCAACGGCAAGAAGGTCCATCCGACCCAGAAGCCGGAAGCGCTGCTTGCGCGCGTGATGCTCTCCGCCTCGCGGCCGGACGACCTGGTGCTCGACCCGTTCTGCGGCAGCGGCACCACCGGCGCGGTGGCGAAGCGGCTCGGCCGCCGCTTCATCGGGCTCGAGCGCGACAAGACCTATGCCGCCGCCGCCGAAAAACGAATCGCGGCGGTTGAACCTCTACCCGCTCCCAGCATCGCGCCGTTCATGACCGCCCGGGATGCCCCCCGCGTGGCGTTCGCGACGCTGGTCGAGCGTGGTCTCGTGTCGGCGGGCGCGCAGCTCACCGACGCCAAGCGCCGCCACAAGGCGCTGGTCCGCGCCGACGGCGCGGTCGCGCTCGGCGAGAAGGTCGGCTCGATCCACCGCATCGGCGCGTTCGTGCAAGGCCTCGAAGCCTGCAACGGCTGGTCGTTCTGGCATGTGGATACGCCGAAGGGCCTGATCTCGATCGACGCGCTGCGCGCCGAATTCCGCGCCGAGACGGCGACACCGGCGGCGTGAGGCGGCCTCAGGCCGGCTCACCCGGGCGGCGCATCGCCTGAGGCGCTGCGCCTGGACGAACGCCTGCATTTCAAGCATCCGAATTTTCATCCCTTGCTATTGTGCACTGCGGCAACCAACTGACCTGCAACGGGTTATCAGGTGGGCGGCATGGCAGTGAGGAGTTCACGTGCTTGATCTCAGGAAGCTACTGGCGACCGTCGGCCGTGACCGGAGCCGATGGGGCAATCTGCTGCGCGGGCTAGGCGGCGCGAGCGCCCCAGGATTTGCACCAAGACCTGCCCCAAGTCCCGGCAGCGTCCGCAGCCATCTCGAAGAGGTGCACGGCTTCGGCGCCAACCCGGGCAACCTGCGGATGTTTCGCTACCTGCCGCCACGGCTCGCCGCCGATGCTCCGCTTGTCGTGGTGCTGCATGGATGCACCCAGACGGCCGCCGGATACGATCTCGGTGCCGGATGGTCGACGCTCGCCAAGCGCCACGGCTTTGCCCTGCTGCTGCCGGAGCAGCAGCGCGCGAACAATCCCAATGGTTGCTTCAACTGGTTTCAGCCCGGAGACATCGAGCGCGGCCAAGGCGAATGCGCGTCGATCCGGCAGATGATCGAGACCATGGTGATCGACAATCGCATCGATCGACGCCAGGTGTTCATTACCGGGCTGTCGGCCGGAGGGGCGATGACCTCGGTCATGCTCGCATGTTACCCGGAGGTGTTCGCAGCCGGAGCGATCATCGCCGGCTTGCCGTATGGCGCGGCGAGCAATGTCCAGCAGGCATTCGAGAGCATGTATCAATGCCCGACGCGCTCGGCCCATGCGTGGGGCGACGCGGTTCGCGGCGCGGCAAAGCATGATGACCAATGGCCTCGTATTTCGGTCTGGCATGGCAGCGCCGACAAGACGGTCATCCCCGGCAACGCGCAAGAAATCCTCAAGCAATGGATCGACGTCCACGGCGTGGCGCCGATGCCGGACATTCACGAGATGGTCGACGGCTACCCGCGTGAAACGTGGGTCGACGACTCAGGCGAGGCGGTGATCGAATCCTTCACCGTCACCAACATGGCTCATGGAACGCCGCTCGCGACCGGTGCAGCCGTCGGCAACTGTGGCGCGGCAGGCCCCTTCCTGCTCGAAGTCGGCATCTCGTCGTCCTATCACATCGCCAAATTCTTCGGATTGGCGCAGCCGCTCGACCTGCCGTCTGCGCAAACGTTGACGACGGTGCAGCAATCGCGGATCCAGCGGCTGACTCCGGCTGAAACACGCGCGCTGAGGGACGATCTTGATCAGAAAGCGTCAGGCTCGGCGGCCAGGCAACCGGAAGCGCCAAGAGGCGACACAAGAGGCGACACAAGAGGCGACACAAGAGGCGACACCGGCGTCGACATCGGCGCGATCATCACCAAGGCGCTGACGGCGGCGGGTTTGATGAAGGGCCCATGAGGCCGGCACTGCTGATTCAATTGATCGCTCAATAAAAACGGAGCTGCCGGGCGGCAACTCCGTTTTCTCGTTTGGTGGATGCAGAAAGTTACAAGCGGTACAGCTCGCGCTCTTTCTTGACCTGGTCGGCGCTATACGTCGGCGCGGCCGGATCGAAACGCTGCCAGCCATCCTTGCGGTACATGGCGGCGCGGTTGCCGGCATTGACGGACGACTTGTCCATCAGCGCCTGCACGCGCGCGCGTTCGGCTTCTTCCACCTTGACGCTCACGAGAGCGCCGCCGCGGCGGATGCTTTCCGCGTAGACGTCGGCGTCCTCAGGACTCACACCCGCCTGGGACAGAGCGCCGACAATGCCACCCGCGGTGCCGACCGCGGCTGCGCCGGTAAGTGTGGCGACCAGCCAGCCAGCCGCGACGACCGGGCCAACGCCGGGAATTGCCATCAGGCCGAGTCCAGCCAGCAGTCCGGCGGTGCCACCGACGGCGGCACCAATGCCTGCGCCCGTGCGCGCGCCTTCTGCACGATCGTCCTTGCCGTCGAGATCGCGGTCAGGGACCAGCGTCGGCTTGGTGTCCTTCGCGTACCAATTGTCGGCGTTGCTTGCGAGGATGCTGATGTCGTTGTGCTTGATGCCCGCGATTTCGAGCGCCTGTACCGCGGCACGCGCATCGGCGTGAGAGTTGTAGAGCCGTGAGATAGTGACGGTCATTGAGACCTCCGTTAGCGATGAAGAAGGGGCGCCGCTTAGTTGGTGGTCACGTTGCCCTGGAAATCGAGGCTGACGTTGACTTGTGCGCCGCCTTTCGCGGCTCGGCCGCGCCACACGCCCTTCGGGTCTTTCGTCAGGTTGGTGACGTTGCTGAAGCCGGCCGCCTCGATACGCGAGCGCGCCTGGCCTTCAGTGAAGCTGTTGGCGCCTTCGACCGGCGCCTTCGGATTCTTGGTGTTTGGCGTCGCGACGGCGGGGGTGTTGGCGTCGGGATTGGCGGGCTTCTGCTGCGCCAGCGCGACGCTGGACACGAGCAAGAGCGCGCCCACGATTGGGACGATACGCATTTTTCTTTTCTCTCTCTTGAAGGGAAGTTGTGTATGTCAACCGTCGCGCAAGAAGAATGTTCCTGATGAGTCATTATTTTGGGCGCGTTGCGCAATTGCGTCGCAATCTCTCGCGCGTCGTGCGCAATGAAACATGCCGACGCATGATGAAAATGAAGAAGCCCCGGTCGCGACACCGGGGCTCTTCATGTCGTCAGAGCTGTGACAGCGAGCTGACAACACCACTGCAATCAGTCGCGTTTGCGCGGTCGCTTGAACTATGCCGCTTTCGCTTCAGGTTCGGCCATATCGTTGACGATGGAGACCGCAAGCTTGGTCAGCGCCTCGTCGGTCTTCTTCTCTTCAGCCAGCGTTTCGTCGAGCAGCTTGGCGGCATCGCGCATTCCGAGCTTGATCGCCCAGGTCCGCAGTGTGCCATAACGGGAGATCTCGTAGTGCTCGACCGCCTGAGCCGCTGCGAGGAGTCCGGCGTCATGCGCGGGTGAACGCTTGAAGTCGGCCATGATCTCCTTGCCTTCGTCGACCAGCCCGTTGATCGCGTCGCAGGTCTTGCCCCTGGGGGTCTCATCGATCATCTCGAACACCTGCTCAAGGCGTTCCACCTGACCCTCGGTCTCGGCCAGATGCTTCTCGAACGCGGCCTTCAGTTCCTCGGAATGAGCGGCCTTCGCCATCTTCGGCAGGGTCGAGACCAGCTTCTTTTCCGCGTAGTAGATGTCCTTGAGTGTCTCGTGGAACAGCTCATCCAGCTGCTTTTCCTGTTGTTTAGCCATTGGCTCAAATCTCCTGATTTTTTTTTGGGTGAGATGAGCAGGCAATGCGTCCCTCGGCGCAATGTTCCATGGCGCGAGAAGAATGCGTATTGGCGAGGGCGCGGACGTCGGGCCGGCTGGAAATCAGCGGCAGGTGCATAACCTATGTTGTTGGCGTGCAACATTTGAATGCCGATATTGGCATCACCACCGGCTGCGGCATCTGACCCAGGCGCCGGTGGCTGAGAGACTGTTGCGCTCCCGCCTGCACGGCACGAGGAGCGTTATGGCTGACGCCAACGAGTATCGGCAGTACGCCGCCGAATGTCTTGAATCCGCCCGCACTGCGACGACCGAGGATGTTCGCAAGCATTTCCTCGATCTCGCCATGATGTGGCTGACCGCTGCCCAGCAACTGGACGATGGCATATCGATTCCGCCGAGCCCCGAAGGCCGCGGCGAGAGTCCGGCGCATTGATCGCCTTGATGCGAGCTTGACGGGACTAAAGCGGAAGCCTCACGAGCAGAAGACCCGCGGCTTCTTGCCCTGCGCCGGCACGACGCGCCGCGACGGCGTCACGCCCGCGACCTCCATCACCAGCTTGGTGCGGGTCGCTTCCTTGAACTGCTCGCGTTCACGGATCGAGATCACGAACGAGCCGGGGCCGCCGATCACGCAATCCTCGTAGTAAGTGTCGAGGTGCTCGAACGCCATGCCCCACATGCCGTAGCCGGTCTGCCGCCGCAGCATGATCGGCAGCCCGTTGATCGTAATGCCGGCGGCCAGCACCTCGTCGCGCATCTGTTCGACCGGCGGCCCCATGTTGTTCACGCCGTCGCCGGACACGTCGATGACCTGGCGCATGCCGCGATAGCCCGACGCATCGAATAGCGGCTTGGCGAATTGCAGCGCGCCATAGATCGAGGTACGCGGCGCGCGCCGGTATGGCGCCCGCGCGATCTCGCGCGCCACCGCGTCGGCGGACTCCGGGCTGTCGATCACCCGCCACGGCATCAGGATGGTCTGGTCGTGCAGGCCAGCCCACTCGAAATAGGTGATCGCGACCTTGCCGTGCGCGCCCGACCGCAGCGCGGTGAGGAATTCGCGCGAGGTCAGCGCCACCACATAGCCCTCGCGCTGGAGCTCCTGCTCTTCCGGGTCCATCGAGTTCGACACGTCGACGGCGACCACCAGCTCGACGTCGACCGGCGTGGCGTTAGGACGCTTGTCGGCGAAGCGGTGCGCCGGAGCGGCCGACCCGCCGGTCCAGGCGGCGATCAGCACCACGCCCGCCACCACGACAGCGCCGAGCGAGATCAGACACATCCGAACGCGCATAGATTTCCTCCGGTCCGTGCGCATGGTGACGTGAGTGGAAGGCGGCGGCAAGGACCCACCGCCGTCATTCCGGGGCGCGTCGCATAAGCGCGTTGACGCGCGTCTTCGACGCGCTATGGGATTCCGGACAGCCGCTGTCGCGGCTTCCGGAATGACGACGGAGAGAGATCACGCCGCCGCAGGCAGCGAATACAGCTCGCCGTATTTGCCGCGCAGGTAGGCGAGATAGGGCCGCATGGTCATCGGCTCGCCGGTCGCGCGCTTGATCAGGTCGTTGGGCGTGAACTTGGCGCCGTGCCGGTAGAGGTTGTCGGTGAGCCAACCGTGCAGTGTGCCGAATTCGCCGGCCGCGATCTCGGACGGGATGCCGGGGTTGGCCTTCACCGCGGCAGCATAGAACTGCGCGCTGAGGATATTGCCGATGGTGTAGCCCTGGAACGCGCCGCCGAGGCCGCCGTAGTACCAGTGCACGTCCTGCAGGCAGCCGTTGCGATCGTCCGGCGGCGCAAGCCCGAGATCGGCCTGCATGCGAGCGCGCCAAGCGTCCGGGATGTCCTTCACCGCCAGCCGCCCTTCGAGCAGATCGAGCTCGAGGTCGAAGCGCAGCATGACGTGAAGATTGTAGGTCACCTCGTCGGCGTCGGTGCGGATCAGCGAGCGCTCGACCTTGTTGATGGCGCGATAGAACGTGTCGAGCGGCACGGTGTCGAACTGGCCGGGATAGACGCGCCGGAGCGCCGGGTAGAAGTGCTCCCAGAACCCGCGGCCGCGTCCGACCACGTTCTCCCATAGCCGCGACTGGCTTTCGTGCACGCCGGCCGAGACGCCGGAGCCGAGCGGCGTGCCGTCGAGCGCCGCGCTCACGCCCTGCTCGTACATGGCGTGGCCGGATTCATGCACGGTCGAGAACAGCGCGTCGCCGAGATCGTCCTCGCGCACGCGCGTGGTGATGCGCACGTCGCCCGATCCGAACCGGGTACAGAACGGATGATGGGTCTTGTCGAGGCGGCCGCGGGAGAGGTCATAACCAAGACGCGACACGACATCGAGACCGAACGCAAGCTGTGCCGTTTCACCGAACGCGCCGTGCAGGCATCGGTCGTCGGCCACCGGCTCGGCGGCAATCGCGCGCACGATCGGCACCAGCTCACGCCGCAGCTCCGTGAACAGCTTCTGGATCAACGCCGTGGTCATGCCGTGGTCGGCGTCGTCGATCAGCGGATCGGCGATGCGGTCATAGGGTGCGAAGAAGCCGGCATATTCGCGGGAGAGATCGATCGTCTTCTCGAGATACGGCCGCATGGTCGCGAAATCATTGGCGGGGCGCGCTCGCGTCCACGCATCGTAGGACGCCGAGCCGTGCACGCTCGAACGCTCGACCCAGTCGGCCGGCACCTTGATCGCCTTGCCGAAGTTGCGGCGCGCCACGCGGATCAGCGCGGCGTCGTCGGAATCCGGCCGCAGGGTTTCGGCATGGGGTGCGAGGGAATCGATCAACGTGCCCAGCGCGGGATCGATCGAGCGCTCATGGCGCATGCGCGACAGCGCCGCGCTCTGGCGGCCACGGGCCGCCGCGCCGCCCGTCGGCATGTAGGTCGCCTCATCCCACCCGAGCACCGCGCCGACCGAACCGAGGTCGCTGATCTCGAGCAGGCGCCGCTTGAGCTCGGCAAGGCGATCCTCGGCGGGGCGCCGATCCTTCCGCGGCAGCGGCTTGGTTTTGGTGGCTTTGGCTTTAGGCGCCTTGGCTTTGGAAACCTTGGCCTTGAACGTCTCGGCCTTTGCTTTGCGGGCCTTCGCGCTCGCGGGACGTGACTTTACGACTTGGGCCTTGGTCTTGGATCGCGCTTTGGATTTGGCAGGCTTTTTCATGGGGTCGATTGTCCTGTTCGGTCCCGCTGGAACGTGCTGCAGAAATAGCCGAAAATAAGGTACACTGCCCGTGCGGTAACAAGCGTGCCGGACGCTTTCCCATGAAACGGTTGCTGCCTGCTTTCGCATTCGCTGCGGTTTTGGGGCTCACCCCGTTCGCCGTCTCTGGCAACGCGGCCGCGCAGACCTATCCCAATCGGCCGATCACCATGGTGGTGCCGCTGGCGCCCGGCGGCTCCACCGATGTGATCGCGCGCATCATGGCGGAAGGCATGCGCGCGGCGCTCGGCCAGACCATCGTGGTCGAGAACACCACCGGCGCCGGCGGCACCATCGGCATCGGCCGGCTCGCCCGCGCGACGCCCGACGGCTACACCTTCGGCATCGGCCAGTGGGGCACCAATGTCGCCAATGGCGCGGTTCACAACCTGCCCTACGATCTGCTGAAGGATTTCGAGCCGATCGCGCTGGTCTCGACGCAGCCGTTTCTGATTGTCGCGCGCAAGAGCATGCCGGCCGACAATCTCAAGGACCTGCTGCTGTGGCTGAAGACCAATTCAGGCAAAGCCTCGCAGGGCAATTCCGGCATCGGCACGCCGAGCCATGTCGGCGGCATCTTCTTCCAGAACGCGGTCGGTGTGCGCTACACGATGGTGCCCTATCGCAGCGCCGGCCAGTCGATGCAGGACCTGGTCGCCGGCAACATCGACGTGATGCTCGACACGCCGGCGGTATCGCTGCCGCAACTGCGCAACGGCAACATCCGCGCCTATGCGGTCACCGCCAAGCAGCGGCTGGCGACGGCGCCGGAGATTCCGACCACCGACGAAGCCGGATTGCCGGGATTCTATTTCTCGTTCTGGCACGCGTTCTGGGCGCCGAAGGGCACGCCCAAGGACATCGTCGCCAAACTCAACGACGCGGTCGTGCGCACGCTCGCCGACCCCGGGCTACGCCTGAAGCTGATCGACAGCAGCCAGGACATCTTCCCGCGCGAGCAGCTCACGCCGGAAGCACTCGGCACGTTCCAGAAGGCCGAGATCGACAAATGGTGGCCCATCATCAAGGCGGCAGGAATCAAGGCGGAGTGACGGACATGCAGGCTTACGATCGCGCGGCGGAAGACCTCGGCAATTCGGTCCACCTCGAACACGTCAACGTGCAGATCCCGGATCAGCGGATCGCCAGCTTGTTCTACGTGGTCGGGCTCGGGCTGACGCGCGATCCCTTCCTCAACATTGCCGACAACAATATGTGGGTGAATGTCGGACGCAGCCAGTTCCACCTGCCGACCGGCAAGCCGCAGGTGCTGCGCGGCCACACCGGCATGGTGATCGAAGGCCGCGAGGCGTTGCTGGAGCGGCTCTCACGCGTGCGCAAGAAGCTCGACGGCACCCGCTTCGACTTCAGCGAGCACAACGACCATGTCGAAGCGACCTGCCCCTGGGGCAACCGCATCCGCTGCTACGAGCCCGACGCGGCACGCTTCGGCCGCGTCAGCCTCGGCTTCCCTTATGTCGAGTTCGACGTTCCGGTCGGCACCGCCAAGGGCATCGCGCGGTTCTACCGCGAGATGATCGGCACGCCGGCCGAGGTCGCGAACGGCGACGGCACCGTCGCGCGCGTCAAAGTCGGCAAGGAACAGCATCTCCTGTACCGCGAAACCGACAAGCCGCAGCCCGAGTTCGACGAGCATCACATCCAGATCTACGTCGCGGATTTCTCCGGCCCGCACCGGCGGCTGAACGAGCGCAAGCTCGTCAACCGCGAGGACAACCAGTTCCAGTACCGCTTCCGCGACATCGTCGATCTCGATTCAGGCAAGCACCTGTTCACGATCGAGCACGAAGTGCGCAGCCTCACCCATCCGATGTTCCTGCGCCCGCTGGTGAACCGCAATCCGACGCAGACCGCGCGCAATTACGCGGCCGGCTACGATGCGATGCCGTGGGCGATGGAGCCGGAGCATTACGACGACCAGCCGCAGCGGCCGATGTAGGCGGCGCAGGCTTTACTTCGCCGCCGTCACCCGTATCTCCACCATTTTCGCCGGCGATTGCAGCCGCGCCTCGATGCAGGCGCGCGCCGGTGCGCAGCCTTGCGGCATCCAGACGTCCCACACCTTGTTCATCTCATCGACGGTGCGGATGTCCTGCAACCAGATGGTGGCCTGCAACAGCTTCGACTTGTCGGTGCCGGCCTTGGCGAGCAGGCCGTCGATCGCGGCGAGGATTTCGGCGGTCTGCGCGCCGACGCTCTGGCCCGCGGTCTTATCCGCCGTCAGGCCGGCGAGATAGACGGTGTCGCCGTGCACCACGACCTTGCTGAGCCGGGCGCCTGTTTCGAAGCGTTGAATGGCCAATTTATCCTCCTTTTGTGCCGATATCGTGAGCAGTTTCTCTCCGACAAGCGTTGTATATTGGGTGACCGGATTTTCAATGCAGGACGCCCCAAAGTGACCACGATGAAGCGCCGACAATTCCTTCAGTTTTCAGCCGCCGCGGCCGCTGGCCTCGCTGCGCCCCAACTTGCGGCGCCTGGTGTCGCATGGGGACAAAGCTACCCGACCCGGCCGGTGCGCATCATCGTGCCGTTCGGGCCCGGCGGTCCGACCGACATCCCGGCCCGCTTCATCGCGCAACGGCTGACCGAGAACCTCGGCCGCAATTTCCTGGTCGAGAACATCGCCGGCGCCTCGAGCAATATCGGTACCGCGCAAGCCGCAAGGGCGATGGCGGACGGCTACACGATCCTGATCACGGTCAACAACCTCGTCATCAACCCTTCGCTGTTCGAAAAGGTCTCGTTCGATCCCTACAAGGATTTCGACCCGATCGTCCTGGCGGTCACCTTCGCGTCTGCCTTCGCGGTGCATCCATCGGTGCCGGCGAAGACCGTCAAGGAGTTGATTGAGGTCATCCGCGCCAATCCCGGCAAATACAGCTACGCCTCGGCTGGACTGGGCACGCCGTCGCATCTTCTCGGCGAGCAATTCCGCGTGACGCACGACCTGGACATCGTACACGTGCCCTATGGCGGCAGCGGACCGGCGATCACGGCGACGGTTTCCGGTCACACGCCAATCTGCTTCGCCTCGATCACAACAGCAGCGCCGCAGGCAAAAGATGGCAAGCTTCGCGTGCTGGCGGTGATGAGCAAGAAGCCCTCTTCATCGATGCCGGAGGCACCGACCATCGCTGCAGCCGGCTTCCCGGGTATGGAGGGCGAGGGCTGGGTCGGCGTGCTGGTGCCGGCTGGAACCCCGAAAGACATTGCCGCGCTGCTCAACAAGCAGATCAACGAAGCGATGACCCTGCCTGAGCTCAAGGAAAAATTCGCCGCCGCCGGGCTCGACATCATCGGCGGCACGCCGGAGGACTTCGCCGGCATCATGCGCACCGAAGGTGAGCGGTGGGCGAAGGTGATCAAGGCCGCCGGCGTGAAGGCCAAGTAGTCGAGCCAATCGCACGTGTTTCGGACACGCCGCCCTTTCCCGACCTCATTCTGAGGGCGCCGAAGGCGCGTCTCGAAGGATGGGGGCGCCCGGACCCGGGCCTGCATGGTTCGAGACGGCGCCATAGCGCGCGTCGAAGACGCGCGTAAACGCGCTTATCGCGCCTCCTCACCATGAGGGTCAATGTCAGTGCATTGTGTCCAGCAATCTACGGGCGACGGCGCGAAGCCAAGTCGTCCAGCGCATGCGCCAGCACCTTGCGCATGACGGTTGGCAACGCTTCACCCGGCAACACATCGATCGCGACCCAGCGCGCGCCATCGGGCGCACTGGCGTTGCGTGGCACTTCCGCCGCGTAGACCACAAGCTCCAGCGGGAAATGCGTGAACACATGCGTGACCACGCCGGGCAGGCGTCGCCACGTCGGCTTGGCGCGTGACAGGCGCGGCGCGTCTCGCGTGGCCTGCTTGTCGTCGAAGTCGTGCGACCATTCGGTGTTCGGCACTTCGGTCATGCCACCGAGCAATCCTTTCGGCGGCCGGCTGCGCAGCAGCACGCAGCCGTCGGCGCGCACCACCACGAACGCCGCGCCACGCCGCAGCCGCCCTTCCCGCTTCGGCGCCTTGCGCGGAAACGTCTGCGGATCACCGCGCAGCCGTGCCGCACAGTCCGCTATCCACGGGCACAGCGCGCAGGCCGGCTTCACCGGCGTGCAGATGGTGGCGCCGAGGTCCATCAGCGCCTGCGCGAAATCGCCGGTGCGCGCCGCCGGCATGAGCGCGTTCGCCAGACGATGAATCTCCGGCTTGGCCGCCGGCAGTTCCTGCTCGATGGCGAACAGCCGCGTCACCACCCGCTCGACATTGCCGTCGACCGGCACCGCCGGCGCATCGAAGGCGATCGAAGCGATTGCGGCGGCGGTGTAGCGCCCTATGCCGGGCAAGGTGATGAGATCGGCCTCGTTGCGCGGAAAGCCGCCACGCGCCGCCACTGCGATCGCGCAGGCATGCAGGTTGCGCGCCCGCGCGTAATAGCCGAGCCCGGCCCACAGCCGCAGCACGTCGTCGAGCGGCGCCGCCGCGAGCGCGCCGACATCCGGCCAGCGCGCCAGGAACCGCGCGAAATACGGGCCGACCGTCTTCACGGTGGTCTGCTGCAGCATGATCTCGGACAGCCACACGCGATACGGATCGATCGCCTCGCCCGGCTTCGCGCGCCACGGCAGCACGCGGCGATGGCGGTCGTACCAGTCGAGCAGGTCGCCCGGCTGCGGACCCGGTCGCATACTTGGCCGCGGCGCGGCGCGCTTCCTAGACCGCGCTGTAGTTGCTACCGTCATGGCAATCCGACATGACAGAGCCGCGTCTCATGGACAAGCCCAGCAAAGCTCAAGGAAGGCGCCAAGCGCTGCCGCTGTCGGACATCCTGCGGAAAACCATCAAGGACGCGTTCGCCAAGCAGGGTTTTGCAGCGACCGAACTGGTCACGCGCTGGCCGGAAATCGTCGGCGCGGAAATCTCCGCCCACTGCGAGCCGGAAAAAATCCAGTGGCCGCGGCCCTACGGCAACGAGGACCAGGCGCCCGGCACCCTGGTGCTGAAGGTCGAAGGGCCTACCGCGATCGAGATCCAGCACCTGTCACGGATCATCCTGGAACGGGTGAACCGGTTCTTCGGCTGGCAGGCAGTGACGGATTTGCGGCTGCGGCAGGCGCCGCTCGGCCGCCGTCGCGAGAAGCGCAAGCTGCCGGTGCTCGATCAGGCCGCGGCCGACCGCATCGCATCATCGCTGACCGAGATCAGCGACGAGAAGCTCCGGCAGGCCCTGGCGCGGCTCGGCGCGGCGGTCGGGAAGTCCTAATCAAATCAACGGCACCACCCGAAAAGCCCTTGCCGCAGGGGCTGCCATTGCCACAATGATGTGGTCAGGATAGCTGTGCCGGGCGGCGCGCAGCGGCCCATATTCACGACTTGTGCGACCCTACTTGCGCGATCCGCAGCAACTTACGGAGTTTCCAGTGAAAATTACCCGTCGCGATTTTGCCTTCGGCGCCAGCGCGCTGGCCTTGAGCGTGGCGCTCGGAAGTCTCGCCAACGGCACGTTCGTGGTTCCGGCTCAGGCGCAGCAGCTGCTGATGCAACCCGGGCCGCTCGGCGACATGGCGCTCGGCGACGAAAAGGCGCCGGTCACGATCATCGAATACGCCTCGATGACCTGCCCGCACTGCGCCGCGTTCCACGCCACCACCTTCCAGGAGATCAAGAAGCGCTACATCGACACCGGCAAGGTGCGCTTCATCTTCCGCGAATTCCCGCTCGACCAGCTCGCCCTGGCGGCGTTCCTGCTGGCGCGCTGCGCCGGGCCGGACAAGTATTTCCCGATGATCGATACGCTGTTCCAGATGCAGAAGGAGTGGGTCATCCAGAAGCCGCTGGGACCGCTCCTGGCGATCGCCAAGCAGGCCGGCATGAGCGAGCAGGCCTTCAATGAATGCCTCCAGGACAAGAAGCTGATCGACGGGATCGAAGAAGTCCGGCAGACGGCGATGAAGCTCAACGTCCAGTCCACCCCCTCGTTCTTCGTCAACGGCAAGCCGCTGCGCGGCGCCGGCAACATCGAAGATTTCGAGAAGGCGATGGCCCCGTATATCAAGGGTTGATCAGGGGTTTTTCGGCTTTTCACAGGCATGAGAGAGCCCCCGCCCGATACCACCGGGCGGGGCCGGTTCCACCTTGCGGAATCAAAGCGCCCGATTCATTCTCCGCCCCGATGCGGCACCCTCCTCGACCCCACCCGTTGGGCGCGAGCCCAGGTTGATTCCTCGTTGGATTCGCGTCGTTTCGCCGGGATTGGCGTTGTTCCGTAATGCGATGGGGAAAGTGCGCGATTTGCCTCGCGTGCCGGTGCTGCTGGCTGCTACGCAACTGGCCACGTCGTGACCTTGGAATGAACGGCATATGAAACTCACGCGACTTCGCCTGCTCGGCTTCAAGTCCTTCGTGGAGCCCACTGATTTTCTGATCGAACCGGGCCTGACCGGCGTGGTCGGGCCGAACGGTTGCGGCAAGTCGAACCTGGTCGAGGCGCTGCGCTGGGTGATGGGCGAAACCTCGCACAAATCGCTGCGCGCCGCCGACATGGACGACGTGATCTTCGCCGGCACCAACGGCCGGCCGTCGCGCAACAATGCCGAAGTCGCGATGCAGATCGACAATTCGCAGCGCAAGGCGCCGGCGCAGTTCAACGAGCACGAGCAGCTCGACATCTCGCGCCGGATCGAGCGCGAAAAAGGCTCGACCTATCGCATCAACGGCCGCGAGGTGCGCGCCCGCGACGTCCACATCCTGTTTGCCGACGCGTCGACCGGCTCGCGTTCGCCCGCGCTCGTGCACCAGGGCCGCATCGGCGAGATCATCCAGGCAAAGCCGGAGCAGCGCCGCCGCGTGCTCGAAGAAGCCGCCGGCATTTCCGGCCTGCATGCACGCCGGCATGAGGCGGAGCTGCGGCTGCGCGCCGCCGAGCAGAACCTCGCGCGCATCGAGGACGTCATCAACCAGCTTTCCGGCCAGGTCGACTCGCTGAAGAAGCAGGCGCGCCAGGCGGTCCGCTACCGCAACATCGCGGCCCAGGTCCGCACCGCCGAAGCGACCCTGTTCCATCTGCGCTGGGTCGGCGCCAATGCCGAGCTGGCGGAGGCCGGGCAGGCCCGCGACATCGCCATCCGCATCGTCGCCGAGCGCACCAGCCAGCAGGCGCAGGCCTCCATCCGCCAGGAGGAATTTTCGACCGCGATGCCGCCGTTGCGCGACGCCGAGGCGAGAGCAGCGGCCGGGCTGCAACGGCTGGTGATCGCGCGCGAGACGCTGGAACAGGAAGAGGCCCGCGCCAAGAACCGCATGGCCGAGCTCGACCAGCGGCTGGTGCAGCTTGCCGCCGACGCCGAGCGCGAGCGCCGGCAGGCCGCCGACGCCGAAGCAGCGCTGGCGCGCTTCGTCGAGGAAGAAGAGACGCTCAATCGCGATTCCGGCACCAACGCCGAGAAGCGGGAGAATGCCGATCTCCGCGTCGCCGAAGCGGACACGGTGCTGGCGGCCGCCGAGAAGACGTTCAGCGAATTGACCGGCACGCTCGCCGACCTCACCGCGCGGCGCAACCAGCTCCAGGCCGCGATCGATTCCCAACGCGACCGCAAGCATCGCCTCGATCAGGAGCTTTCAGGCGTCGAGGCCGAGCTTGCGAAGCTCGAAGCCAGCACGGCCGGACGGCCGGACCTGGTGGCGATGTCGCAAGTCGCCGATACCGCGCAGGCCGCGGTCGGCGAAGCGGAGGCCGCCACAACGCGGGCCGAAGCGGGGCATTCCGCCGCCCGGCAGGCGCTCGACGTTGCGCGCCATCCGCTGGCCGAGGCCGAACGCCGGGTACAGCGGCTCGACACCGAGGCCAAGACCCTCGCCAAGCTTCTCCACGTCGACAGCAAGAGCCTGTGGCCGTCGGTGCTCGACGACACCACCGTGACCAAGGGCTACGAGGCCGCGCTCGGCGCGGCGCTTGGCGACGACCTCGAAGCGCCGACCGATCCCTCCTCGCCGATGCGCTGGGCCGGCGCCGCGATCGAGCCGGATGACCCGAAACTGCCGGAAGGCGTCGAACCGCTTCGCCAGCACGTGCATGCGCCGGGCGAGCTCGCGCGCCGCGTCGAGCAGATCGGCGTGATCGACCGAGCCGACGCACCGCGCTTTGTGCCGCTGCTCAAGCCCGGCCAGCGTCTCGTCTCGTGCGACGGCGACCTCTGGCGCTGGGACGGCTTCTCGGTCGCCGCCAACGCGCCGACCGGCGCGGCGCGCCGTCTCGCCGGCAAGAACCGCCTCGCCGACATCGAGGCCGAATTGGAATCGGGCCGTGCCGACGTCGACATCAAGCGCAAGCTGGTGGAAGCCGCAGAAGCCGAGGTGCGCACGGCCGCCGAAACCGAGACCGAGGCGCGCGCCAGGTGGCGCGAGACGCAGCGCGAGGCTGCCGCGGCCCGCGAGCGGCACGCCAATGCCGAGCGCGAAGCCAGCCGCGAAGCCGCCCGTTCATCCGCGCTTACCGAAGCGAAGAGCCGTCTCGTCGCCAGCCGCGACGAAGCCGGCGCCGCGCTCGGCGAATCCGAGCAGGGCCTCGCCTCGCTTGCCCCCGTCGCCGACATCGAAACCCAGCTCGGCGCGGTGCGCGGCGAGATCGAGACCCATCGCGTCCATCTCGCCGAGGTCCGCGCCGAGGCGCAGGCGTTCGCGCGTGAAGCCGAGCTGGCGGCGCGCCGCCTGGTGCAGATCGGCACCGAGCGCCAGGGCTGGATCGCGCGCATGGAGAGCGCCGCCTCGCAGCTTGCGACGCTCGACCAGCGTGTCGAAGAGACCACCGCCGAGCGCGCCGGCCTCAACGACGCCCCGGCCGCGTTCGCCGAGAAACGCACGGCGCTGATCAGCGAGATCGAGACCGCCGAAACCGAACGCCGAGCCGCGGCCGACCGGCTGGCGGAAGCCGAGAATGCGCTCGCCGCCGCCGACAAGGATGCCCGCACCGCGCTCGAAGAGGTCAGCATTGCGCGTGAGAATGCCGCGCGCGGCGAGGAACGTTTCGCCGGCGCCAACCGCCGCCTTGCCGACGTCGAGCACGAGATCCGCGAGATGCTCGAAATCGAGCCGGCCGCGGTGGCCGAGCTTGCCGAGATCAAGCCGGGTGAGGAACTGCCGAACGTCGCCGACGTCGAGGCCAAGCTCGATCGCATCCGCCGCGAGCGTGAACGGCTCGGCGCCGTCAACCTGCGCGCCGAAGAAGAGCTGCGCGAGGTCGAGACCCAGCATGACGGTCTCGCCAAGGAGCGCGACGACCTGGTCGAGGCGATCAAGCGCTTCCGCCAGGGCATCCAGAACCTCAACCGCGAAGCGCGCGAGCGGCTGCTGGCGTCGTTCGAAGTCGTGAACACGCACTTCAAGAAGCTGTTCTCGGAACTGTTCGGCGGCGGCACCGCGGAGCTGCAGCTGGTCGAGGCCGACGATCCGCTCGAGGCCGGCCTCGAGATCGTGGCGAAGCCTCCAGGAAAGAAGCCGGCGACGCTCTCGCTGCTCTCCGGCGGCGAGCAGGCGCTGACCGCGATGGCGCTGATCTTCGCGGTGTTCCTCACCAACCCGGCGCCGATCTGCGTGCTCGACGAGGTCGACGCCCCGCTCGACGATCACAACATCGAGCGCTTCTGCGACCTGCTCGACGAGATGACGCGTTCGACCGACACGCGTTTCGTGATCATCACTCACAATCCGATCACGATGGCGCGCATGAACCGGTTGTTCGGCGTCACCATGGCCGAGCGCGGCGTGTCGCAGCTGGTGTCGGTCGACCTCGAAGGCGCGGTGAAGCTGCGCGAGGCGAGCTAGGGCGTCGCCCCTCGATCCGTCATTGCCGGGCCGCCGCAACGCGGCGTGACCCGGCAATCCATCTTATTTCGCCAGATGATGGATGCGCGGGTCAAGCCCGCGCATGACGGCTTTGCCTTGCCTCATCACCCCAGTCCCAGCTTGAACAGCTTGTTGGCGTTGGTCCGCCCGATCTTCAGGCGGTCGTTGTCGCTGATGGTGGCGTAGTCGAACCAATCCGCGGCGTGATCGATGTTCTCGAACGGCCAGTCGGTCGAAAACATGATGCGATCGGCGCCGATCTCCAAGATCGCATTAAGCAACGCCTGGGTGCGGAAGTTGCCCGACGTGGTGATGTAGAAGTTCTCCGAAAAATAGTCGGCGATCCGCCGCTTGGCCGGATAGCTGTGCCGGTCTTCGACCCAGGCGTTGCAGTTGTCGACCCGCCACATGCTGAACGGCAGCCCCTCGCCCATGTGGCCGAGCACGATCGAAAGTTTCGGGTGCTCGTCGAACAGGCCGGATCCCATCAGGCGCAGCGCGTGCACCGCGGTCTCCTGCCCGAACGCCCAGGCCGGGCCCATCAGCCACGAATGACCGTCGTAGATGCGGGCGTCAGCCCGCAGCGGATTGCGCGGGTGCAGGTAGAACGGAACGTCGAACTGCTCCAGCACGCTCCAGAACTGCCGGTACTGCGGCAGGTCGTAGTAGGCGACGGTGTCCGCATCGCCGACCTGGGAGAAGCCGTTGACCAGCACGCCCTTGAAACGGAGGTCGCGGATGCAGCGGTCGAGCTCGCGGATCGCCAGATCAGGGTCCTGCATCGGCAACGCGGCAAGGCCCTGGAAGCGGTCGGGGCGCTTCTGGACTTCTCTCGCAAGAAAATCGTTGGCCCTGCGGGCGATCTCGTTGGCGCGCGCCGGATCGGGGATCGCCTGCACCACCGGCGCGTTGAGCGACAACAGCATCATCTCGATGCCGTACTCGTCCATCAGCCGCAGCCGATCATCGTGCAAGTCGAGCAGCCGCGCCTTCAGCTCGCCCCAGATGCGATCCGGGAAGAAGCCGCGTGATTCATCGACTGTCTCAGGGATCGCGAAATGCTCTTCGAGCCCGATCTTGCCCCACATGAGCGCACGCCCCTGCTTCCGCTGCCGTCATGCCCGGCCTTGTGCCGGGCATCCACGTCTTCATTTCGCGCAACATTAAGTATCAAAGGCGTGGATGGCGAGCGCAACTCGGCCAGTCCGAGTTGCGTCACTTTTTGAAGGCGCAAATCGTACACCCGACTTGCGATGATAAGCCCGGCCATGACGAATTGGGCGTTCAGTCGACCGCCGCCAGCGGCCGGCTGACGGCTTCGAGCGGCTTGCGCTCGGCCGCCACCGCGTAGAGGGCGGCGACGACAGCGGCGACGAGCATCAGCACCGCGCCCAACAGATAGCCGGCGAACACGCTCCAGCGCGAGCCGGTGTCGATCAGCAGGCCGAA
>Ga0075420_100000895_pt1 | contig 24621 bp, 22 predicted proteins | sample SoiMetdeltSBSDD4_FD_75296 | JGI IMG/M metagenome (GOLD analysis project Ga0075420, IMG submission 75296) | Bulk soil microbial communities from a Populus tree surrounding site in Tennessee, USA - Soil MetaG P. deltoides SBSDD4 | ecosystem: Environmental > Terrestrial > Soil > Tree plantation...
GCCGGCTGCCGACGCCGGTGAGCTGTGGCAGCGGCTGCGCGAGCGGGCGCAGGTCACCGTCTACGCCGCCGACATCGGCGACCCCGGCGCCGTGGGCAAGATGATGAGCGAGCTGCGCGCCGGCCCGTACCCGGTGGGTGGCATTGTGCACGCGGCCGGGCTGCTCGACGACAAGCCGGTGGCGGCGACCACCTGGGAGACCCTCGACGCCCTCTTCCGGTCCAAGGTGTACGGCGGCGCGCTGCTCCACGAGGCCGCCCACGACCTGCCTGAGCTCGGCTTCTTTGTGGCGTACTCGTCCGCCGCCGCGGTGCTCGGCGGCGCCGGCCAGGCCAACTACGCCGCGGCCAACGCCTTCCTGGACGGCCTGGTCCACTGGCGGGTGCGGCAGGGCCTGCCGGGGCTCAGCCTCAACTGGGGCCCCTGGTCCGACGCTGGCATGTCGGCGCGGCTGAGCCGCCAGCACATCAAGGCGCTGGAGGCCGAGGGCATCCGGTTCTTCACCCCGGCCCGGGCCCTGTCGACCCTGGCGTCGCTGCTGGCGCAGCCGGTGACCCAGGTGGGCGTCGGCGAGTGCGACTGGGACCGCTACCTCGCCGGCAAGCCGCTGGTCAACGCGATGCTCGTCGATCTCACCAGGGGCGGGGCGCCGGCCCGCGCGGTCGACCTGGACGCGCTGCTGGCCGCGCCGAGCGGCGAGCGGGCCGCGGCCATCGAGGACCTGGTCCGGGCGAAGGTGGCCGGCGTGCTGCACCTGGAGGACGTGGACGCGGTGGAGCCCGACATCGAGTTCGTCGACCTGGGCCTGGACTCGTTGCTGGCGGTCGAGCTGAAGAACGCGCTGGAGGCCACGTTCCGGGTGCCGCTGCCGGCGTCGGCCCCGTTCGACCACCCGTGCGCCGCGCGGCTGGCCGACTTCCTCCACCACCAGCTCGTGCCGGAGCACCACCAGCTCGTGCCGGAGCGCCACCAGCCCGTGCCGGAGCACCACCGGCCCGTGCCGGAGCACCATCAGCCCGTGCCGGAGCCGGTCGGCTGACCTCACCGGCCCGCCGGCCAGCCCGTACCCGACCCCGCCAACCGCCGAGCTCTGGAGGGAGCATGCCCCCTACCCCCGAACCCGACCGCCCCACCACGCTGACCGCAGCGTCGGCCGCCAACGCGGCGGCCCGCCCCGACCACCCGGCGATCATCTGCGAGCAGCGCCGGACGACCTTCGCCGAGCTGCACCGGGAGAGCAACCGTACCGCGCACGCGCTGCACGCGGCCGGGCTCGGCCTGGCCGCCCGAGTGGCCTACCTGGGCCAGGAGTCCGAGCACTACTACGAGGTCGCGCTGGCCTGTGCCAAGAGCGGCTGTGTGCTGGTCCCGATCAACTGGCGGCTCACCTCCGGCGAGGTCGACCACATCCTGCGCGACTCCGGCGCCGAGCTGCTCTTCATGGAGGGCGCGTACCTGCCGGTCGTGGAGCGGGTCCGCGATGACCTGCCGCTGCTGCGCGGCGTGGTGCAGCTCGACTCGGCCGGGTCCCGGGGGGCCGGGCTGCGCGGGTGGACCGCCGGGCAGCCCGACACCGACCTCGACCCGGGCACCGGCCCGGACGACCCGGTAGTGCAGCTCTATACCAGCGGCACGACCGGCCTGCCCAAAGGCGCGATCCTCGCCCACCGCAGCTTCTTCACGTATGTCGAGGCGGCCGGCGACCAGATCGGCGAGTGGGTCGACTGGCTCGCCGACGACGTCAACCTGATCTCCTTCCCGGGCTTCCACGTGGCCGGCTTCGCCTGGTTCATGCACGGGTTCGTCGCCGGTGCCACCAGCGTGGTGATGCGGGCCTTCCAGGCTCAGGAGGCGGTCCGGCTGATCCGCGAGTACGGGGTGACGGTCACCTATGCAGCCCCGGCGATGCTGCAGATGGTCCTCGCCGAGCCGGGCGTGACAAGGCAGACGTTCCAGTCGATGCGCAAGGTGACCTACGGCGCCGCCCCGATCTCGGACAGCCTGCTGCGGCAGTGCCTCGACCTCATCGGCTGCGAGTTCGCACAGCTCTACGCCAGCACCGAGACCGGCGCCGCCGCCACGATCCTGCCACCCGCCGCGCACGTGCCGGGCAGCCCGCTGCTGCGCTCGGTGGGCCGGGCCTGCCCGGGTAGCGAGATCAAGATCGTGGACAATGCGGACAACGAGCTGCCGCCCGGCGAGGTGGGCCAGGTCTGCGTCCGCACCAAAGCCCGCATGCTGGGATACTGGAACCTGCCCGACGCGACGGCCAGGACGCTGCGCGGCGAGTGGCTCTACATGGGCGACGCCGCCTACCTCGACGAGGACGGGTACCTCTACCTCTACGACCGCATCAACGACACGATCATCGTCGCCGCGCAGAACATCTACCCGGCCGAGGTGGAGAAGGCGCTGGGCGACCACCCGGCCGTCGCCGACGTCGCCGTGGTCGGAGTGCCTGACCCGCGCTGGGGTGAGGCGGTCCACGCCTGCGTGGTGCTGCGGCCGGACCAGCAGGCCACACCGCGGGAGCTGATGACGTTCCTCAAGGGACGGATCGCTGATTTCAAGATCCCAACTGGGTACACTTTCGTCACCGACCTGCCCCGCAACCCGTCCGGGAAGGTCCTGCGCCGGGCCGTGCGGGAGATGCTGCGAGCGCAGCGAACCCCGGTGGCCGCGTGACGGCCGGCGACGACGCAGCAGCCACCCCGCGACCCAGCACCCAGGAGGCACCATGCCCAACGGCACCGTGACCGCGGGCCGGTGGTTCGAGCCGGCCGAGGTCGACCCGGACGCCGCCCTACGGCTCTTCCTCTTCCCGCACGCCGGCAGCGGGGTCACCATCTACAAGGAGTGGGGCGGGCTGCTGCCGCCCTCCATCGGGCACCAGAGCGTGCAGCTGCCAGGGCGCCAGCAGCGGCTGGCCGAGCCGGGGTACGCGAAGATGCCTGAGCTGCTGACGGCGCTGCACGAGGTCGTCACCGCCGAGCTCGACGAGCGGCCGTACGCCTTCTTCGGGCACTGCATGGGCGCGCAGCTGGCGTACCGGCTGGCCGGGGCGATCGAGCGGAGCGGCCGGCCGGGCCCGGTCCTGGTCGCCGCCTCGGGCTGGGCACCGGAGGGCTTCCGCACGCCGACCCTGGAGCACAGCCAGCTGCCCGAGTCCGAGCTCAAGGAGTGGATCATCGCGCTCGGCTCGCTGCCGGAGAACGTGTACGAGGACCCGCAGCTGCTCGCGCTCGTCATCCCGGCCCTGCGCGCGGACCTGGCGGTCTGCGCCACCGCCCCGGACGACAACGTGGTCGTCTCGTGCCCGGTGGTCTCCTACGGCGGCAGGTCCGACCCGCTGATGCTGCCCGGGGCGATGGGCAGCTGGCCCGCCCGGACCCGCCAGTACCTCGGCAACAGCGAGTACCCGGGCGGGCACTTCTACATCGAGGAGCACGCGCTGGCCGTCACCGCCGACCTGACCCGGCACCTGCGGCGGCTGGTGGACGAGCGGTGACCGAGACCCCTCCCAACGGACCCGTACTCGACCCGCGCATGCTGCTGGAGGCCACCCCGTTCGCGGCCACGGTGGGCATCGAGTTCCTCGCCCTCGACCCGGCCGAGGTCACCGCCCGGCTGCCGTGGGCGGCGCACCGGTGCACCGTCGGCGGGGCGCTGCACGGAGGCGCGTTGGTGACGCTGGCCGACGCGGCGGCGGGCGTGTGCGCGTACCTCAACCTGCCTGAAGGCGCCAGCACCACCACGATCGAGCTCAAGGTCAACTTTCTTCGGGCGGTCCGCGGCGGGGTGGTGACCGCCTCGGCCCGCCCGCTGCACGCGGGCCGGACGGTCATCGTGGTCCAGACCGACCTGCGTGACGAGGACGGCGACCGGGTCGCGCAGGTGACCCAGACCCAGGCGGTGCTGCGCTAGGCGCTGGCCGGGACCCACCCGCTACCGAAGGCAGGGCAGCCGATGGTCACGCACACCCGAACCCGGCCGGGGGCCCCGGCCGGTTGGCGGTACTGGGCCACCCTGCCGGTCATCCTGACCGGCGCGTTCATGATCACGCTGGACTTCTTCATCGTCAACGTGGCGATCCCGTCGATGCAGGAGGACCTGCACCTCGGTCCCACCTCGGTCGAGCTGGTGGTCGCCGGCTACGGGCTGGCCGCGGCGGCGGGCCTGATCACCGGCGGCCGGCTCGGCGACATCTACGGGCGGCGGCGGGTCTTCGCGATCGGCCTCGCCGGGTTCGTGCTCGCCTCCCTGGTGTGCGGGCTGGCCCCGAACGCGGCGACCCTGGTCGCCGGGCGCATCGGGCAGGGGCTCGCCTCGGCGCTGCTGGCCCCCCAGGAGCTGGCGATCCTCGGCCTGGTCTACACCGGCGCCGACCGGGCCCGGGCGTTCAACGCGGTCGGCCTGGTGCTGGGGCTCGCCGGTGTCTTCGGGCAGCTCATCGGCGGGCTGCTGATCCAGGCTGATCCGTTGGGCCTGGGCTGGCGGATGTGCTTCCTGGTCAACATCCCGGTCGGCCTGGCGGCGCTGGCGCTGGTACCCGCGCTGGTGCCCGAGTCCCGGGCGGCCGGCCGCCCCACCCTCGACCTGCCCGGGGCGACGCTGGTCACGCTGGGGCTGGTCGCGGTCCTGCTGCCGCTGACCGAGGGGCGGCAGCAGGGGTGGCCGGGTTGGTCGTGGCTGTGCCTGGCCTCGGCGCTGCCGGTGCTGGCCGCGTTCGTCGCCCACCAGCGCCGCCGCGCGGCCCGGGGCGGCTCCCCACTGGTCGACCTCACGCTGTTCCGGCTTCGCTCGTTCAGCTTGGGCGTGGCCGCGGTGGTGGCCTTCCACTCCGCGCTCGCGTCCTTCTTCCTGGTGCTCGCGCTCTACCTCCAGTTCGGGCGCGGGCTGGACGCGCTGGGGTCGGGCTGGGTCTTCGTCGCGGTCGGCGTCGGGTTCGTGGCGGCGTCGGCGGCCGGCCCGCAGCTGGTGGACCGACTGGGGCGGCGTGCCCTGGTTATCGGCGCGTCGGTGCTGGCGGCGGGCTGGGTGCTGCTCGGCATCGCGGTCGCCGCGACCGGCACCACCGGCGGCGTGGGCACGCTCACCCCGGCGCTCGTCGTCGTCGGCGTCGGGATAGGGCTGGTGATGGCGCCACTGGCCTCGTTCACTCTGGCCGGGGTCTCCAGCCAGTACGCCGGCGCCGCCTCCGGGTTGCTCTCCACCGCGACGCAGGTCGGCAACGCGCTCGGCATCGCGCTCATCGGCGTCGTCTTCTACGGCGCGCTGGGCCACGACGCGGTGCCGGCGGACTTTCCGCGGGCACTCGGCCTCAGCGTGGTCTACCTGCTGGCGCTGACGCTCGTCGTGACGGCGCTGGTGCGGCTCCTGCCGCGTTCGGCGGCGCCGGGTTGACGCCCAGGCCGGGCGGCGGCGCCGGGTTGACGCCCAGGCCGGGCGGCGGCCGGCCCGGGCGCCATCGGGCGGCGGGCGGCCACCGCTGCGGCCAGGCACCCGCTCAGCTCAGGCGGTGCGCAGCAGGGCGTGGTTAGCGGCGGCGTGCAGCGCCGGGTCGTGGGCGAGGACCGCGCGCTGATGGTTGCGCAGCGCCGGGGATGGCTCGATCCCCAGCTCCTCGTTGAGCCGCGCCCAGGTCCGCTGGTACACGGTGAGCGCCGCGGTCTGCCGCCCAGAGCGGTAGAGCGCGACCATCAGCTGCTCGCACAGCCGCTCGTTGAGCGGCTCCGCCTCGACCAGCTCGCTGAGCTCGGCCACAATCTCGGCGTGCCGGCCGGCCCGCAGCTCGTTGTCGAACAGCAGCGCCAGCGCCGCCGTCCGGGACTCCTCGAACCGGACCGCCGCCGCCTGGCCGGCCGGGCCGGAGGCGGTGCCGCCGAACGCCGGCCCCCGCCACAGGGCCAGCGCGCCTCGCAGCCGCTGGACCACCTGCTCCGGGCTCATCATCGGGTCGCTGCTCACCTCGTGCAGCTCGCGGGTGAAAACGGCGATGTCGAGCTCGTCCTCGCGCAGCAGCAGCCGGTAGCCACAGGAGGAGCTGACCAGCCGCGGACCGCCGGACCTTCCCGGCTCCAGCGCGTCCAGCCGCCGCCGCAAGCGGCTGACCTGTGCGTGCAGCGCGTTGTCTGGTCGCCGGGGCCAGCTCTCACCCCAGATCTCGTAGGTCAGTGCCTCGGCTCGTACCGCCGCGCCGCGGCTGATCAGCAGCGCGACCAACAGGGTCCGCTGGGCGGCCCCCTGAAGCTCCACAAAGGTGCCCCCGCTCTCAATGCCGACGGGACCTAGGACGCAGAATCTCACCGGAAACCCCCTGGACGAACGGAAGAACGTTCTTCGTCGATCGGTAGTAGGTGGGCTCGCGGACCGCATACCGGCAGTTCGCCGTGATCGGAAAATAGACCTTTCGGAAGATCGACTCATGCCCCCCATTTAGGGGCCACGACCGTTCCGGCCCTGCCGTCCGGGCCAGCCGCGTCCGCCCGTCCCCGCCCCCACCAGCGGCACCAGCCGCCGTCCGGCGGCATCAGCGCAGCGTCAGAGCCCTGTCACCCAGGTGCCGCAACCTTTTCTCAGGCGACAGGCAGGACCGCAAGGACCGGTGAGGCTCCCAGCGGCGCTGACGGACCGCCGGGACCAACCCCAAGCACCACCGAGTACGACGCAGTACGACCGCAGCACGCCTGGAGAGGTGCCCGTAGTGGCCGACCGGGGGCTGGGCCTGGCCCAGCCGGGCGCAAGCCCGCGCAGGTTCGAATCCTGCCCTCTCCGCGTACCGCCGGTGGCGCCATCCGGGGCGCCGACCGCAGTGCCAGCTGGGGGTGACCACTATGGTCGATCGGCTCCGACGCACCCGCGCGCACCGCCCCGCCCGCGCCGTGCCCCGCCGGGGTCGGCGATGAAGGTCGGCATCGCCACTGTCGGCACCCGCGGCGACGTCGAGCCGTTCGTCGCGCTCGCCCACGCCCTGCAGGCCGCCGGGCACGAGGTGACCCTCGCCGGGCCGGCCGACGCGGCCGGGCTCGCCGCCACGGCACAGGTGCCGTTCGTCGCGATGGACTTTGACGGGCATCGGCTGATGCGCTCGGCCGAGGGGCAGCAGTGGCTGGCCTCCGGCGACGCACGGGCGTTCCTGACCCGCGCGGCCCAGGTGTTCTCCGACGCCCGGGAGACGATCGGGGCGAGCGTGCTGGCCGTCGCGGAGGGTGCTGACGCTCTCGTGGCCGGCATCCAGGTGGACGACTATGCGCTCGCCGTGGCGCAGGCGCGGGGCCTGCCGCTGCTCGCCGGCTACTTCGCCCCGTGGTCGCCGAGCGGTGACTTCCCCAGCATGCTGGTCAGCCGCTCGGACCTGCGGCTGCGCCCGCTCAACCGGCTCACCCACCGGGTCACCGAGATCGCCTACTGGCGCGGCAAGCGCAGTGACATCAACGCGTACCGCCGGTCACTGGGGCTGGGGCCGGCGCGCACCGCGGCCATTGTCTGGGCACCTCGGCTCGGCGGGCGCGCGCTGCACGCGTACAGTGCCCAGATCGTGCCGCGGCCCCGGGACTGGGCGGCGGCCCAGCACGTGCTCACCGGGTACTGGCGGCTGCCGACCCAGTTGCGCGAGCGCCTTGGCGAGACCGACCGCCCGGCCGGCCTGGTGGACTGGCTCGACGCCGGCCCGCAGCCGTTCTTCCTCAGCTTCGGCAGCGCGTCGATCCTCGACCCGGGCCCAATGCTCGACCTGGCGGTCGAGGCGGCGCGGCGCGCCCGCTGCCGGGTGCTCGTCGGGGCCGGCTGGACCGGGTTCACCGGCACCGCCGACCTGCCCGAGCAGGTGCACGTCGTGGGGACGGTGGACCACGAGTGGCTCTTCCCCCGGTGCCGCGGGGTCATCCACCACGGCGGCGCCGGCACCACTGCGGCGGGCCTGACCGCAGGGCGGCCCACCTGGGTCTACTCGCTCTACTCCGACCAGCCGTACTGGGGCGCGCGGGTCACCCGTCTCGGCGTCGGCGGGCACAGCCGGTTCGTGGACCTCGACGCCGACCGGCTCGCCGAGTCGCTACGGCAGCTCGGCCGCCCCGACGTCCAGCAGCGCGCCGCAGCCCTCGGTGAGCGGCTGCGCCGCGAGGACGGCCTGGCGCGCGCCGTCCGCGAGATCGCACACGTGCCGGCCACCGCGCCAGCGCGGTGACCACCGGCTCATCGTCGACACCTGGAAGGCGGCGACCATGACAGAACCGACCGCGACCGTCGGCACCGGCCCGGTCTCCCTCGACACGGTACGGCGGGCCGTCGAGGCGTACGCCGACAACCCGTCCGCCTTCCTGGCGCTCAACAGCGGCAACAGCTACTTCTGCGTACCCGGTCTGGAAGGGGTGGTGGTCTACCGCGAGTCCGGGCGGTACCTGGTGCAGTTCGCCGGCCCGTTCGCCCCCGCCGCGAGCTACCGGCCGCTGCTCGACGGGTTCGCGGCGCACGCTCGGGAACGCCGGCGCAGGGTGGTCGCCATCCAGCTGCAGCGCGCCGACGCGGTCGCGTACCGCGAGCAGGGCTTCGTGGTCAACCAGATCGGCGCGTCGTACGCGGTGGACCTGAGCGGCTTCTCGCTGCGCGGGTCGAAGTTCATGCAGCTGCGCAACAAGGTCTCCCGGGCGGTCCGGGCGGGGCTCACCGTGTACGAGGTCGACCAGCCCGACTGGGCCGCCCGCATGGCGAAGCTGGACGCGCACTGGCTGCACGGCAAGGGCAAGCACGCCAAGCCGCTGGAGTTCCTGGTGGGCGAGTACGGCGGCCCGATGCAGCCGTACCGGCGGCTCTTCGTCGGCGTGCAGGACTCCAAGCTGCTCGGCTACATCTCCTACGCTCCGGTGCCCGGCGGGCGGCCCGGCTGGCTGCACGACCTGAGCCGGCGCCTGCCGGAGGGGCCGCCCGGGGTGTCCGAGGCGATCAACCTCACCGCGGTCGAGGCGTTCCGCGCCGAGGGGTGCCGCTGGCTGCACTTCGGCTTCACGCCGTTCACCGGGCTCGCGCCCGACCTCGAGGTCCCCGGCGCGAGCCGCCCGTTCGGGTGGCTCGTGGGCCAGCTGGGCCGGCGCGGCGCCGCGGTGTACCCGGCCGCCACGCAGCTTGCGTACAAGCTGAAGTGGGGTCCGCAGGCGGTCATCCCGGAGTACATCGCGTTCTCGGCACGCGCCTCGCTGCGCGGGTTCCTGCACGTCTTCAAGGTCTCCAACGCGCTGTGACCGGCGGCCGCCCCGGTGCGCCGGCAGGGCGGTGCGGTAGCGCGGTAGGCCGGGTGGGCCGTCACCGGCCGGCCGGGCGGCCCACCCGCCCGGGCGCGTGGCTGGCTGGCCGCTTCACCGTCGATGTCGAGGACGGCTCACCGCCACAAGGCAGGGTGAGCGCGCCGCACGCCCTCCATGCTGGCACGCACCACATAGGACCGTGCCGTCCCAGCTCGTGGGAACAGGCGTAGCTGGACGAGATCTAGAAGATCTGTGCACCCCATGGCGGCCTAGATCTTCTAGATCGCGACATGCACCGAGCTACTCGGCTGGGTGAGCGGTCAGGTGGCGGTGCACGAGCCGGCGCGAGCCTGTAGGTAGGCGGCGGTCTCCGCGTCGGCCGGGTAGAACGACTCGATGGCCAGCTCCGCGACGGTGAGGTCGAGCGGGCTGCCGAACATCGCCACCGTGCTCAGGAAGACCAGCTCCCGCTCTGGCGCGCGGAAGCGCATCGGCACCACGACCGACCCCGGTCCCGGCGGCTCGGTCTCGGCGTCCGGCTGGGCGCACGGGTAGCCGGTCAGCTCGTCGTAGAGCGCGACCAGCTCAGGGTCGCTGCTGTGGGAGATCTGCCGGCGCAGCCGCCCGAGCAGGTGGGCCCGCCACTCACCGAGGTTGACGAGGTGCGGGGCCAGGCCGTCCGGATGCAGGCTGGCCCGCAGCACGTTGGCGACCGGCTGCAGCAGCGCCGGTGACACCATCCGGGTGAACAGGGCCACCGCCGGGTTGGTGTCCACGACGTTCCACCGCCGGTCCACGACCAGCGCCGGGTAGGGCTGGTGCCCGTTGAGCACCTGGCGCAGCGCGGCCCGAACGGCCACCATCTGCGGCGCGTCAAGCGCCGTCTCCGGGTAGACCGGGGCGTAGCCGGCGGCGAGCAGGACCTGGTTGCGCTCCCGCAGCGGCAGGTCGAGCTGCTCCACGAGGTGCAGCACCATGTCGCGGCTGGGCATGGAGCGCCCGGTCTCCACAAAGCTCAGGTGGCGGGTTGACACGCCCGCCTGGCTGGCCAGCTCGAGCTGGCTGAGCCGCCGGTGCTCACGCCACTGCCGCAGCAGCTCTCCTGCTGACCGCGCCAGCTGCTGCCTTCCCGTCATCATCCGCTGACGCTACCCGACCAGGGCGGCGGAAAGGATCACGCCGCCTCCGCCACGTCCGGCCGCTCCCGGCCGGCTGCCCCCGCCCGCCGGGCTGGGCCTTCCCGACCCGCCATGTCCAGCGCCGCGGTGACCAGCCGCCGGACCTCCGCCGCGGGCAGCAGGTCCAGCCGGCGTACCGCGTCGGCCACCTCCGGCGAGCCGCCGGTGGCGAGGAACTTGGCGCGGACCAGGTGCCGGTGCCGGGACCGGGTGTCCGGACCCGCCGCGCCGACCGGGATGTCGACCCGCCGTTCATGGCTGGCGCCATCGGCCAGGTGCAGCACCACCCGGGCCGGTGTCATCTTCGTCGCCGTGGCGAAGCTACGCCGGGTCGTGGCGAAGCTACGCCGCCGGGACCCAGCGGCGTCCCCAACCCCCGGCATGACCTGGCCGGCCTCGCGGGCCAGCTCCACCAGCCGGTCGCCGCCGAAGTCGCGCAGCCATCCCACCGCCCGCTCGCCGGCGAGCCGGACCGCCTCCCCGAACGGCGCCTCCGCAGTGAGCAGGGCGGCGGTCATCTCCTCGTCGTGGACCAGCCGTACCTTGGCGGCGAGTGCCCACCGCAGGGGCGAGGCCACCGCCGGGTGGGCGAAGTCGGCCGGCTCCAGGCCGCCGGTGAGCAGCGCGGTCGCCACCGCGTACGGCGTGGTGGTGGCGACCGCGGACAGCGGCGGTTCCGGCCCGTCCAGGTAGGCGGCGGCGGCCCGGTGCACCAGCAGGGTGTAGAGGGAGACGTGGACCTCGACCTCCACCACCTCGTCGACCCGTGGCCGGCCGAGCGCGGCGTGCAGCGCCAGGGCGCAGTCCACGGCGGCGTCTGAGCCCGGTCCGGACGGGTGCACCTTGAACGAGAGCGTGTCGGTGTGCCAGCACCGGCCGAGCCCGGCGGTGACCGCCTCGGGCAGCGGGACCGTGGCGAACCGGGCCAGGAACCCGCGCGGATGGTCGAGGATGTCGGCGGCGCCGCGCAGGCCGGCCGCTGCGGCGTCGCACGCGTCCAGCCCCAGGCGCACCGGCGTGGACGAGCTGAGCAGCCGCGCGTCGCTGGCCATGAAGCCGTGGGTGAGGCTCCACAGTGGCATCGCGAAGGCCAGTCCCAGTGCGTCCACCCAGTGTCGCGCGGGAGCGTCCTCCGCGCGCAGCCGCCCGGCCACCGCACCGGCCACGTGGGTATGCGCCGCCATCTGCCCGCGGAACGGGCCGAGGGTCGCCGCCGCGGTGATCCGCGCCGCGCATTCGTTGGCGGCGATAACCGCGGTGAGCAGCGCTCGTCCGTCCAGCCCGCGGGCGAGCGCGTAGGCCAACGGCACGGTCACGGTGGAGTTTGACAGGTGCCCGGCGTAGGCGGTGTCGTCGAAGTGCAGCCACGAGCCGAGCGCGGACAGTACCACCGCGGACCGGGCCGGATCCGGCTGGATGGGCGGGCCGAAGGCGCGTACCAGCGCCTGGCCGAGCGGGTGGCGCAGCCCGCCACGCACCGCGGCGAGCTGCGACAGGACCTGGCTCTTGGCCAGCTCCACGACCCGGCGCGGAGCATCGTCCAGGCGCACCGCGCTCGCCCACGCGGCCAGCTCCTCAAGCGGCGACATGGCCGCCACCCGTCACGGTGCCCGCCGCCGGCCCCCCCGCCGGCCCCCCCGCCGGCCCCCCCGCCGGCGCCCCCGGCGGCGCTCCCGCTGCTGCCACCGCCCGCGCCGCCTGCGGCTCTCGCGGCGGCGCCCCGAGCACGGGTACGGCGTGTGGCACGACCTCCAAGGTGAACCGGTGCCCGAAGTCGACCAGGACCTCCCCGTCGTGCTCGAACCACACCGGTCGCGCGTCGGTGCGCTCGATCACCACCTGGCGGCCCCGCGCGTAGACGACCCCGGGACGGCCGACGTGCTCGGCCCGGCGGGTGAGCCCGAGCAGGTCGGCCGGGTGGTGCTCGGCGCCGATGACGCAGACGTCGAGCAGCCCGTCGTCGAGGATCGAGTCCGGCAGCAGCTGGAACTGTCCGCCCCGGAACCGTCCACCGCCCACGTTGGCGAGCAGCGTAGATCCACTGTGGACCTGAACGCCATCGACGAGCACGCGCCCCGGGTAGGGCTCGAACCGCGGTACGAGGGCGGCCAGCGCCGCCTCGTACCGGGCCCGGCCGGTCAGGTGGGTGAGCGCACCGGCCTCGTGGATCGCCTGCGGCGGGAAGCCGGCGCACGCCCCGACCAGCACCAGCGCCTGGTTCTGCACCAGCCGGGCCAGGTCCACATGGCGCAGTGACGGCTCCGGCTGGCGCAGCGCCGTATCGAGCGCCTCCGGCCAGGGCAGGTCCTCCCAGAGCGTGCGGTACCAGGAGTTGGCGGTGCCAGCCGGCACCACGAACATTGGCGGACCGGCCGGACCCGGCCCGCCGGGCGCATCCCCCGCCACGGCTGGGCCGCGGGCCGCACCTGTTGCGGTGGCCAGACCGTGGGCCACCTCCCGCGCGGTGCCGTCGCCGCCGACCGCGACCACCAGGGCGGGCCCGGAACCGTCCAGCGTGGACGACGTGGCGGCCCGCGCCAGCGCCACCGCGTCCCCGCGCGTCTGGGTGGCGTGCACGACCGCCCCGCCCACCCAACGCTCGCACCGGCGTACCAGCTCCGGCAGCGCGATGTCGCCGATGCCACCCGCCCGTGGGTTGGTGATGATGAGCGCGTGCCCGCACCACCCGGCCGACCCGACCATGCCGTCCCCCTCCCGTCTCACGCCACGCGCCGAACGTCACAACCTCCTCCGCCCAGCCGGCTCACACCGCCGGGCAGACCTCCTCAGCGACCGTCTTGAGCTGGGTCGCCGGGTCCAGCGAGCCGATCCGTACCACCAGGTGGCGGGCGCCGGCCTGGACATACCGCGACAGCCAGGCCGCGCACTCCTCTGCCGTGCCGTAGCAGTACGCCTGCACCGTCGACATCACCGCGAGCGGCCGGCCGTAGTAGTGCTGCAGGTACTCCTCGAGCTCCGCCTCAGCCCGGTCCCGGTCGGGGTTGACGGTGACCGTTGCGTACATGCCGGGCACGATCGCGTCGGCCGGGCGCCCGTGGGCCGCCGCCCGCCGCTGGATCTCCCGCCACGCCGCGGCGTACGCCTCGGGCGTGGGCACGAACGGCAGCCAGCCGTCGTAGAGCCGGGCGGTGCGCTCCACCGCACCGGGCGCGTCGCTGGCGGCCAGCCACAGCGGCGGCCCCCCAGGCGTGGCCGGTGGCGCCAGCCGGTCCAGGTCCTCGACGCTCCAGTACCGCCCCTCGAACCGAGCCGGCGCGCCCGCTCCCCCGCCGGCATCCGCGCCACCTTGCCGCCCGCCGGCACCCACGCCACCTTGCTGCCCGCCGGCGTCCGCGCCACCTTGCTGCCCGCCCGCCTGCCACGCCCGCCGCCACAGCCGGACCGTCTCGTCCAGGCGGCCGACCCGCTCGCTGAACGGCACCCCGCAAGCGGCGAACTCCCGCTGCGTGTCCGGGATCGGGAAGCCGGAGCCGAGGGCGAGCTGGAGCCGCCCAGGAGCGGCATGGTCAAGGCTGGCGACCATCGCGGCGCCGAGCACCGGCGGGCGCAGTGTGGCGGTGAGCGCCGCGGTGCCGAGCGTCACCTCAGTGGTGACCGCGGCCACCGCGGAGAGCACCACCAGCGGGTCGAGCCGGGGCCGGGCCAGCGGCGAGTCGCCGGTCCACACCGAGTCGAACCCGGCCGCCTCGGCCTGGCGGGCGAAGTCGAGCACCGGCGCCAGGTCGTAGCAGCCGGTCATGGCGAGCTCGCGGGTCGGCAGCAGGACGCCGATCTGGGTACGCATCGCGGGTCTACCTCACTTCCGTTGTGGAGGCCGGGACTTCCGTTGTGGAGGCCGGGGTGCTGCTGTGGTAGAGCAGTCGCTGGTGGACGGTGAGCGCCGGGTCGGCCCGGTGCTCAAGCTCCAGCGCGACGGTGACGACCGCCTCGGTGAAGCCGCGTGGCCGCAGAGTCGCCGACGCCAGGTCGGCGACCGCCCGGACCCGGGCCCCGACCGGGACCGGGGTACGGAACCGGAGCCGGTCCAGCCCCTTGTTGAGCACCAGGTCGGCGCCCTCGACCCGGAAGATGTCGCCGAGCATCGCGGTCAGCAGTGACAGCGCAAGGAAGCCGTGCACCACCGGCCGCCCGAACGGACCGGCGCGGGCCCGCTCCGGGTCGGTGTGTATCCACTGGCGGTCCCCGGTGAGCTCGGCGAAGGCGTTGACGCGCGCCTGGTCGACCAGCTGGAACGGGCTCTCCCCCAGCCGCTGCCCGGCCGCGGAGACCAGCTCCTGCGGGGTCGCGAAGGTCCTCATCGACACCCCTCACTGCGGCAGGTTGTCGTGGCGGAACCCGGGGCGCACCGCGCCGGCGAGCGCGCGCAGCGCGCCGGCGACGACCTCCCTGGTGCGCTCCGGCGGGATGACCTCGTCCACCGAGAGCCGCTCCGCGGCCAGCTCCTCCGCCATCGCCTCGCGCCGGTACCGCTCGACCAGCTCGGCCCGGCGGGACGGGTCGGCCGCCAGCTCGCGGCGGAAGACCAGGTCGACCGCTCCCTCGGCGCCCATCACGGCCAGCTCCGCGCCGGGCCAGCTGAACACCGCGTCAGCGCCGAGGGAGCGCGAGCTCATCACGATGTACGCGCCGCCGAACGCCTTGCGCAGCACCACGGTCACCCGGGGCACGGTCGCCTCGGCGTACGCGTACAGCAGCTTCGCCCCCTTGCGGATGACCCCGCCCGTCTCCTGCCCGCGCCCGGGCAGGAAGCCTGGCGTGTCGACCAGGGTGACCAGCGGCAGCCCGAACGCGTCGCACAGGCGCACGAAGCGGGCGCCCTTCTCGGAGGCGGCGATGTCGAGCACCCCGGCGAGCGCCTGCGGCTGGTTGGCGACCACGCCGACCGGCTGGCCGGCCACCCGGGCGAAGCCGGTCACCAGGTTGCGGGCGAAGCGCGGCTGCAGCTCCAGGAGGCTGCCCGCGTCCACCACCGCCCGGATCACGCCGCGTACGTCGTACGCGGTGCGCGAGCTCGCCGGCAGGGCGGGCAGCGGCTCCGGCTCGCCCGGCGCCGCAGCAGGCGGCGCCTCCCAGCACGAGCTCGGCAGGTAGGACAGCACCCGCCGGCACAGCGCAAGCGCCTCCGCCGGGCCGGCGGCGGTCAGGTGCGCCACCCCGGAGCGGGTGCCGTGCACCTCTGCGCCGCCCAGCTCAGCCGGGGTGACCTGCTCCTTGGTCACCGCCTGGACGACCTTGGGACCGGTGAGGAACATGTGCGCCCGGTCCCGTTCCATGATCACAATGTCGGTGAGCGCCGGGGAGTAGACCGCGCCGCCGGCGCATGGCCCGAGCACCACGGACAGCTGCGGCACCCGGCCGGAGAGGCGCACGTTGCCGCGGAAGATCGCCCCGTACCCGTCGAGGGCGGCCACACCCTCCTGGATGCGCGCGCCGCCGGAGTCGAGGAGCCCGACGACCGGCGTGCGGGCCCGCTCGGCCAGGGCGAGCACCCTGGTGATCTTCTCCGCGTGCAGCTCCCCGAGCGACCCGCCGAGCACCGCCGGGTCCTGGGCGAAGAGGGCGACCGGGCGGCCGTCGACCCGGCCATGCCCGGTGACGACACCGTCCCCGTCGGGCCTGCGCCGCGCCATCCCGAACGCGGTGCTGCGGTGCCGAGCGCGGCTGCCGGACTCCGCGAACGAGCCCGGGTCGACCAGTGCCGCCACCCGGTTACGCGCGTCGGCCAGCGGGTCCGGCCCGGCAAGTGGATCCGGCCCGCCGAGCGGGTCCCGCCCGGCAAGCGGATCCGGCCCGGCGGCCTCGAGGCCGGCCTGCGCTGGCGTGGCCAGGGTCATGGGCGTGGTCATGGTGGCTCCATCCAGGTCAAGGAGGAAGGTGCCCCGTCCAGATCGAGGGGTCAGGCTGCGGTGCCGGCGAGCGCCCGCCGGCTGACCCGGCCGAAGAACCGCGACACCGCGCGGTAGGACGCGAGCACCGGCACCTCCAGGTACGGGATGCCGTGCTGCTCGCAGTACGCCTTGACGATCGGCCGGGCCCGGCGCAGGTTCACCCGCGGCATCGTAGGGAACAGATGGTGCTCGATCTGGTAGTTGAGCCCGCCGAAGACCATGTCGGTGAACCGGCTGGAGTAGACGTTGCGGGAGGTCAGCACCTGCCGGTGCAGCCAGTCCAGGTCGACGTCGCTGCGGTAGACCACCATGCCCTTGTGGTTGGGCGCGAACACCGCACCCAGGTAGAGCCCGAACAGCAGCTGGTGCACGAGCACGAAGGCGACCGCCTGCGCCGGCGCCATCACCGTGAAGACCACCACCAGGTACGCGGCCAGGTGCACCGCCACCAGCGCCAGCTCCAGCGCCGGGGTCTTGAGCGCGCCCGCCCGGAACGCCTTGACCCCGGCCGAGCGCACCCGGTACGCCTCGTGCGCCAGCAGGACGAAGAACATCACCGACTGGAAGCGGATGATGAACCGCCGGCCGCGGGTACGCCCCTTCACCGGCAGCTCGTCGGGCGCGAAGATCACCGGACGGCGTACCGTGTCCGGGTCGAGGTCGAGGTTGTTGGGGTTGCTGTGGTGGCGGTTATGGTGGCTGACCCACCAGCCGTAGGCGATGCCGAGCAGCAGGTTCATGTGCAGCAGGCCGAGCAGGGCGCCGCCGGTCCGGGTCCGGGTGATCTGCTTGTGCCCGGTGTCGTGCGCGATGAACCCGGTCTGCACGTAGCCACCGGCGAGCACCACCGCCAGCGCAAGCTGCCACCAGGAGTCGCCGACCAGGACGACCGCGGTCCAGGTGCCCGCCAGCACGGCCAGGTTGAACGCAATCTTTAGGGCGTAGTAGCCGGGTCGCGGATCGAGCAGGCCCGCGCTGCGCACCTTGGCGGCGAGCTCCTCGAAGGTGCCGGTCGACGACCGGACGAGCGTACCGGTATCCATGGCCATGACATGGTCTCCTTCCCGGGAGACGGCGGGCGGGCGGTGGCGACCGGGCGTGGTGCTGGCGGCTACGCCGTGCTCAGCACGAGCACCGCGTTCTGGCCGCCGAACCCGAACGAGTTGCTGACCGCCACCCGGACCGGCATGATGCGGGGCGCCTCGGCGACGACGTCGCACTCGACGCGGGGGTCCAGGCGGCTGAGGTTGGCGGTGGGAGGTACCACCCCGTGCTGCACGGACAGCACGGTGCAGGCGGCCTCGATCCCGCCAGCGCCGCCGAGCGAGTGCCCGGTGACGCCCTTGACCGAGGTGACGGCCGGCCGTGCGCCGAAGACCCGGCGCAGCACCGCCGCCTCGGCCACGTCGTTGAGCGGCGTGGCGGTGCCGTGCGCGTTGACGTGGTCGACCTCGCCCGGCGCCACGCCCGCGTCGGCGAGGGCGCGGCGGATCGCCCGTTCCACGCCGGCACCCGCAGGGTCGGGCGAGGTGGCGTGGTACGCGTCGGCCGAGGCCCCGTACCCGGCCAGCCGGGCCCGCACCGTGGCCCCGCGCGCCCGCGCGTCGGCCAGCCGCTCCAGCACCAGCATGCCGGCGCCCTCGGCGGGCACGAACCCGTCCCGGTCCACATCGAACGGTCGGGACGCGGCAGCCGGGTCCGCCGACCGCCGCGACAGCGCACCCATCTGGGCGAAGCCCGCGATGACGGTGGGGGTGAGGCTGGCCTCGGTGCCCCCGGCCAGCACCACGTCACAGGCACCGGTGCGCAGCAGCTGCAGCGCGGTGCCGACGGCCGTGGTGCCGGACGCGCATGCGGTCGCCGTAACCAGGTTCGGGCCGGTGGCGTGGACGTCGATCGCCAGGTAGCCGGCGACCATGCTGACCCCCATCATCGGGACCACCATCGGCGAGACCTGCGTCGCCCCCTCCTCCCGCAGCACCTGCTGCTGCCGCTCGTAGGTCTCGGTGCCGCCGAGGGCGTTGCCGATGACCACGCCGACCCGGGCGCCGTCCCAGCCGGCCGGGTCCAGCCCGGCGTCGGCGACCGCCTCCCGCGCCGCCACCAGCGCCAGGTGGGTATAGCGGTCGGTCCGCCAGGCCAGCCTGCGGCCGACCAGCTCCTGGGCGTGGAAGCCGGGCACGCGGCAGCTGAAGTCCACCGGGAGGCCGGCAAGCGCCGGGTCCGCGGCGGCGGTCGGCTCGCCGCGCAGGATCCGCGCCCAGCTGGCGGCCACCCCGATCCCGGCCGGCGTCACCAGACCGAGGCCGGTCACGACCACCTCCGGGTACGGCGGGCCGGCCGGCATCACGCCACCGGCGCCTTGGCGAGGATGAGCTCGGCCAGGTAGGACACCGTATGGTTCGGCGAGACCTCGTCCTCGGTGATCCGCACGCCGAACTCCTTCTCGGCCACCAGGCCGAACTCGACGAGCGCCAGCGAGTCCAGGTCGAGGTCGGCGAGCACGGAGTCCGCGGCGACCTCGTCCTCCGCCACGCCGAACCGGGTGGTCAGCAGCGTCGAGATGCGCTCGAGGATCTCGTCCATGGCAGGTCCTTTCGCGGTCGTGGTCGGTTTCATGCCGGCTCTACATCGGGCCAGCACAGCGTGGTGGAGGCCCAGGTGAGCCCACCGCCGAAGGCGCAGAGGAGCACCCGGTCCCCGGGGCAGAGGTGGCCGTCGCGCACCGCGTCCGCCAGCGCCAACGGGATCGAGGCGGCGCTGGTGTTGCCGACCGTGTCGATGTTGCGCACCACCCGGTCCGGCGGCAGGTCCAGCTCGTCCCCGACGGCGCTCAGGATGCGGGCGTTGGCCTGGTGCGCGACCAGGCGGTCGACGTCCCGCAGGGTCCAGCCGGCGCGCCTGAGCGCCACCTGGGCCGAGGCCGCCATCCGCTGTACGGCGTGGCGGAACACCGACTTGCCGGCCATCCGGAAGTAGTGCTCGCTGTCGGCGGCCCGCTCCCCGGTGGACCGCTGCCGGGAGCCACCGGCCGGCACCATGATCAGTCCCGCCTGGTCGCCGTCGCTGCCAAGGTCGAACGGGCCCAGAGCGCCGGCCTCGGTGGCGAGCCCCTGGCGCAGCACCACCGCGCCGGCGCCGTCGCCGAGGATCGCCCGGTTGGCGCGGTCGGCCGGGTCCAGGACGGTGGAGAGCGAGTCTGCCCCGATCACCAGGACCTGTTGGGCGACCTCGGCCGCGATCAGGCCGGCGCCGGCGGCCAGGGCATAGACGAAGCCGCTACAGGCGGCGCCCAGGTCGAACGCGGCCACCCCGGCGAGTCCCAGCCGGCTCGCCACCTCGGGTGCGGTCGCCGGGCACGAATGGTCCGGGGTGGTGGTAGCGACCACCACGGTGTCCACCCCGCACCCGTGGGCCGACTTGAGCGCCCGCGCCCCGGCCTCGACCGCCAGGTCCCCGGTTGACATGCCCGGCTCCACCACGTGCCGCTGCCGGATGCCGGTACGGCTGCGGATCCACTCGTCGGAGGTGTCGAACCGGCGGCACAGCTCGGCGTTGTCCACCACCCGGGGCGGCAGCCAGCTGCCGAGACCGGCGAGGACCGCTGCGCCTCCGGTCACTGGAGGGCCTCCTCGAGGCCCATGTAGCGAAGCCGCGACTCGCGCATCTGCGCCGACCACTGGTCGGCGGCCTCCTGCCGCTCCTCCGGCGTGGTGTCCACCAGCCTGCGGCCGGGCCAGATCTCGTAGTCGCCCACCAGGTCCACGTGCTGTTTGAGCCCCTCCTGGAAGAGCAGCTCCCGTCGCTGCAGGACGTCGTGCACGGGCAGGTGGTGCCACATCTGCATGCCGTCGCGGATGAGCGCCAGCACCCGGGGCCGTTCCTCGGGGTGGTCGATGAGGTACTGCCGGGCGATCGCCGCGCCCACCGTGAGGTGGCGGATCTCGTCGATCCCGGCGCCGCGGTCGATCTCTGCCGCGGCCGGGTCCAGCAGGCGCCACTTGCGCTCGCTGAGCTCGGCGGCCGGGGCGAGCGCACCCTCGATGATGATCGTGATCATCACTACGCCACCGATGAAGTCCCGCTCGTCCCGCATGACCCGCAGCGCCACGTCCTCCAGCGGCTCCAGGACCGCGACCCGGTCCGCGCCGGCGATCTCCTCCACCACCGCCGCGAGCCGCTCCGCCGGCACCCCGACCTGGGTGAGGTGGTTACGGAACACCATCGCGTGGCGCGCCTCGTCCATCACCTGCGTGATGTAGAACTCCATGCTGTCCACGTCCGGTGCGATCGGCACCAGGTAGGCCAGGGCCCGGGCCGCCTTCTCCTCGGCCATGCTGCGGAACGCGTACTCCTGGCACAGCGCCTCGTAGAACGGGCCCGGCGCCATCATGTGCGCGCCTACCTGCAGGCCCGGGGTGTAGCCGTCAGGCCGCCCGCGAAGCGTGCCCTGCGGCACCGCCTCCAGCCAGTAGCGCAGGTTGCACTCCTGCGGGGTCAGGGTCAGGTTCATGGCGCCGTCCAGCAGGTCGGGCGCGCGGTCCCAGTCGGCCTCGGCCGGGATTGGTGCAGTCATCGGTGTGCCTCCTCAGTGGATAGTCCTGGGGGTTCGGGTGGCGGCTGGCGCACCGGGACCGGACTGTGCCGGGGTCAGGCCGCGCCGACCCGCTCGACAGCGGGCTGCGGTTGCACCTTCGGCCGGGCGGGCCAGATCTCCTGCCGCAGCCGTACGAACGCCGGGTGCGCCGTGGGCTCGAAGGTGACCGCGAACGGCTTGAGGAAGTTGCCGAACAGCGCCCGGTCACCGCAGAGGTGGATGGGGATCGCCAGCAGCGCCCACTCCCAGCCGGCGAGCCAGGCCCACAGCAGCACCACGCCGAACTGCGTGACGAAGCTGTGCATCGTGTTGTAGAGCACGTAGTACGCGGTCGGGATGCGCTTGCTGCGGCTGCGGTGGTAGGCCAGCGCCCCGGGCAGGTAGCCGATGACGTCGATGTAGAGGAACAGCGCCACGGCCGGCAGCCAGCGGACCTCGTCGAGGTGGGCGACGAAGAGATAGAGCGACACGCCCAGCGCGACCAGGTACTCCAGCCGGACCAGCCGGTACGTCGTGCGGGACTCGAAGTGGTTGGCAGCGTCCATCAGTCGCCTCCGGTGACGATGCGGATGCCGGACATGGGCGGGGGCTCGCCGAGGTCGGTCAGGGCCGCGCCGCCTTCCACGACGGCCACCTCCCCCACCACTCCGGCGAGTACGGCGCAGATCGCACGCTTGATGACCCGTTCCGCGAGCGGGTCCATGATCCCGGCGAGGCTGTCGATGCCGAAGTCGTACGCGACCTCGAAAAGCACCTCGCAGCCGCCGTCGACCGGGCGTAGCCGCCAGGTGCCGTCGAACCGGTCGAAGTCGCCGTCGACCTGGTGGAACGTGACACACAGCCGCTCCGGGTCGATCTGGTCCTGCTCGGTCCAGCGCATCACGCCGCGACGGAAGTTGGCCTCCCACACCGTGTGCTGCGGCTCGCCCGGCGCCGTGGCGGGAAGCACCTCGACCGAGTGGACGTCGGGCGAGGCGGCCGGGTAGCTGGCGAAGTCGGTGACCTGCTTGAAGACGAGCGCCACGTCGTCACTTGGGACGACCGCCCGCAGCCGGATGCTCCTCATTGGACCGTCCCTTCCGCCGCCGCGTAGCCAGCACCGCCCGCTCCCGCGACACCGCGGGCGCCCACTCCGTGCGTCGCCGCGCCCCGCGCCCTCATTGCAGGGCCGCCCGGGCCGCTTGCTCGAACCGGTCGAGCAGCATCTGGACCTCCTCGTCGGTGAGGATCGCGGGCGGGGTCAGCCGCAGCACCGCGTCGGAGTTGAGCGAGTGGTTCGCGATCACCCCCGCCGAGATCAGCTCCAGCAGCAGGTCTCCGGCGAGGCCGGGGACCGTCAGCTCGACGCCGATGAGCAGGCCGACACCGCGTACCTCGGCCAGCCGGGCGCCGAACACCGCCCGGGCGATGCGCTCGATCTCGGTCTTGAGCACGGCGCCGATGCGTGCCGCCCGCTCAACGAGGCCGTCCTCCTGGATGGCGCGGATCGCACCACGAGCCGCCGCCATCGCCAGCGGGTTGCCGGAGAAGGTGGACGTGTGCAGGAACGGGTCGCGGTCGAACGCGCGGAACGCCTCGGCGGTCGCCACCGCGGCGGAGACCGGCACCACGCCGCCGGAGAGACCCTTGCCCACCAGCAGCACGTCGGGGCGTACGCCTTCGCGGTCAGCGCCCCACCAGTGCCCCAGCCGGCCGAGCCCGGTCTGCACCTCGTCCAGCACGAAGAACGCGCCGTAGCGCCGGCACAGCGCCTCGACCTCACGCAGGTAGCCCTCGGGTGGTACGACCACGCCGGCCTCACCCTGCACGGGCTCGACGATCACGCAGGCCTTGCCCTCGTTACGGGCCAGCCGCCGGCGCAGCGCCCGGGCGTCGCCGTACGGCACGTGCGCAACCTTCGGCAGCAGTGGCCGGAAGGGCGCCTGGAACACGTCCTTGGCGGTGACGCTGAGGGCGCCGAGGGTCTTGCCGTGGTAGCCGTTGCACATCGAGATGAGGTGGGTACGGCCCTGGGTGCGGGCCATCTTGATCGCGGCCTCCACCGCCTCGGCCCCGGCCCCGGCGAAATGCACCCGGTCCAGCCCTGGCGGGGTTACCCCGGCCAGCTCCTCGGCCGCCGCGGCGACCTGTGGCTCCAGCAGCAGCCGGGTCGCCACCGGGTTGGTCGCGAGCTGTCGGGTGACCTCCTCCACCACCCGCGGATGGCGGGCACCCATCAGCAGTACGCCGTAGCCGCCGCAGTTGAGCAGGGCCCGGCCGGACGCGGTGTAGACCCACGCACCCTCGGAGGCCACCTCGATGTCGCCGCCGAACATCGTGCCCAGCGACGCCCGCCCGGCGCTGAGGTGCGCCCGGTACCGCCCCAGAACCGCGTCGGCGTCGACCTGCGGGAACGACGCGACGCTGGTCGGCGCAGCGCTGGTCGGCGCAACCCGGGCCGGCGCGACACCAGCCGGCGCAACCCCGGCCGGGGCGGCACCAGCCGGCGCGACACCGGTGGTCACTGGACCACCAGGGGCGCGCCGGCGTAGTAGTCGACGAGGCCGGCGGCGATGCTGCTGCGCGACGGCGGGTGGAAGGCGATCGCGTGGCTGGCCGCGGCCAGGTAGGCCACGTCGGAGGAGGAGACGTACGCCATCCCGCCGAGCAGCTCGACCGCCTGGTTGACGGCCTGGTTGACCGCGTCCTGCACGGCGAAGCGGGTCACCAGCGAGGCGGCCAGCCCGTCGTTGTCGACGTCGCCGTCGTTGACCCGCCGGGCCAGGCCCTCGGTGAGCGCGGCGGCGGACTCGACCCGTACGGCCAGCGCGGCGCGCTCGGTGAGGGTGCCCCGGCCTCGTTGCAGCACCCGGTCGGCCAGGGCGCTCGCGACCCCGGTGTAGGTCGCGCACACCGACATCTCGAACCAGATCAGCCCCACCGTGGTCAGCTCGTTCATCCGGTCGGCCAGCTCCGGGTCGGGCTGGATGATGTGCTGGTCGGTGACGAAGACGTCGGTGAGGCGTACCTCGTGGCTCTGGGCGCCGGCCAGCGCGAAGCTGGACCAGAACGGGTGGACCGACAGGCCCGGCGTGTCGGCTGGTAGCAGCAGCAGGCCCATCACCAGCTCGTCCTCGGCGTCGCGGATGCCGACGCTGCCGGTGAGCAGGTTCATCGACGTGGCCAGGCTGCACGGCTTCTTCGAGCCGGTGATGAGGTAGCCGCCCGCGGTCGGCCGCGCCTCGATCTGCGGAGCGAGGATCCCCTGGTCGGTACGGCCCTCGGCGAACCCGGACCCCACCAGCATCCGCTCGCTGGCGACCCGCTTGAGCAGGATCTCGTTCAAGCCGTTGCCCTCGCCGACGACGTCGGCCACGGCGTAGAGCGTGCCGATGGAGAAGTGGTGCATCATCGTCGCCACGGCCATCGACGGGGCGGCAGCGCTGAGCGCGCGTAGCGTGCGCACCGCGTCCAGCGGGCTGGCGTCGATCCCGCCGTAGTCCTTGGGCACCAGCAGGTTGGTGCCACCGTGCTCGCGGAACAGCTCGATCGCCGGGCTGTCCGCGGACTCCAGCTGGGACAGCGGGACCTCGCCGAGCCGGTCCAGCAGCCCGGGCAGCAGCGTGTCGCAGGTGCGCCGGTCGGCCTCCATGAACTGCATCTGCGCTCCTTGGGTGCGGTAGGTGCTCTGGATGGGTCTGTGGTCAGCTGGCCGTGGC